>Ga0210398_10000633_pt1 | contig 39205 bp, 32 predicted proteins | sample IncBWC4OmetaG_FD_161047 | JGI IMG/M metagenome (GOLD analysis project Ga0210398, IMG submission 161047) | Forest soil microbial communities from Barre Woods Harvard Forest LTER site, Petersham, Massachusetts, United States - Inc-BW-C-4-O | ecosystem: Environmental > Terrestrial > Soil >... | reverse complement strand
CCTCACTTGTTGGCGGGTTTTCCGAACCTCTCCGCCGTGGCAAACATAAGGCGCACCGTCTCCATGTCCTTAGCCTGCACTTTGCTGGCGGGGACTTTCAATCCGGCGATGCGTTGCAACTCGAGAAACACCTCGATCAGGCCAAACGAATCGATCAGTCCGGAAGAAACCAAGGGAGTGTCTTCACGGATTTCACCTTTTCCCTTGGCCACCTTGCTCTGAATGAAGGCGATCAGCTTCTGCACCATCTCACTGCTGATCGCCACCTGCCCAACGCTCATGTAGTGGTCCCCGATTGACTGCCTGTACTCCTACTGGATTGTCTCACTTTTCTGCTTCGCGTTCGATGGTTTCGGGTGGGCCGACAAGAATTGCCAGCGTGCGCCGTTATTCTGAGCTTGCCAGGCGTGTCCCAGGCCTTGCTCCCAGATGAACTGCACTTCAACATTACTGTCCGCGCATCCGGTGGCTACGTTGCCCGAAAGACCGGCAGTGGGTTCCCCATCGGTACACAAAGTCTGCGTCGTCTGGAGCGTAGCGCACTGGTTCTGCGTGACCCAGTAGTTGAAGGTGTCATCGACGGTATCCAGGTAGAACTTAACCCCCGAGTAGAGGGTCGTTTTGTAACCGCAAGGAGTAAGATTGTTGTCGTCGGTTCCGTGCCATTCCTGGACCGAAATCGGCGCCAATGCATTGCCGGGACCGAGCACGGGAGGCGGAGCAGACTGCTGCCCCTCCATCTGTCCTGAGGTGGGAGCGATGGCCGCGACCAGATCGGAGATTTCCACTCCCACCCGCTGTGCCATCTGCGCTCCCGAAGACATACCAGTCACAAAAATCATGTCAGGATTCAAGTTGTACTGACTGGTCAGGTTGACAATGAGCTGTCGCAGAAAACCGGCGTCGTCTGGGCAGGCGGTGGCTGGCGGCGACGTGCACGTCCCTCCCTCGCCCGGCGCGAAAGCGGCATCCATGAAGTAGTCGTTCCAGTTCCACTGGCCCGTGCCCGGGTTGTAGGTCGAGGCGGGCTGAACCAGGATAAAGCCGTATTGATTGGCATAGCTCTGCCATTCCCAGTTTGTCGTGCTCGGATTTGCCGGAGGGGAATCGAACGTCGTTCCATGGAGCATCATTAAAAGCGGCGGATTGGCGGGCAGGGCACCCGGCACAAAAAGTTCATAATAACGGGTGACTCCGTCCCAGACCATGGTGGCGTTGAGGGTGGTCCCAGCATCAACCGCTTCGTTCAGTATGTGAGAAGTGCTGCTGGCGTAGTCAGTGCTGCCTTTGTAAGTTGCCGTGATCGCATCGGTGCCGCTGGCCAAGGTGGTGGTTGTATAGCTGGCCGCACCGCCGGATAGGGCCACTTGGTGCAGCTGCTTGCTGCCGTTATAAAACGTCACATTGCCAGTGGCCGTATTCGGAGTCACGTTCGCCGTGAAGGTCACGGACCACCCGACACGCACAGGGTTTTCCGAAGAGGCCAAACTGGTAGTCGTCGCCGCCGGATTGATGGTTTGGACCAACTGCGTGGCGTGACTGGAGGCAAATGTCGAGTCACCAACGTAGGTTGCCTTGATATCGGCTGTTCCACCGTTGAGGGTGGAAGTCTTAAACGTAGCCGTTCCCCCGCTCAGAGAACCGGTTCCCAATTCGTTTGACCCTGAATAGAAATTAACCGTTTCTCCATTCGGTGGCTGGGGACTGACTACCGCCTTGAAGGTTACCGTCTGCCCATAGAGGGACGGGTTTAACGATGACGAAATCGTGGTCGTGGTCGCCGTCTTGGCCGCGCTCAAGCTGGCGGCGGTTACTAACATTATGAAACAAATAGACTTATGGAATCTCATATCGCTGATGCCCCCAAGCACAATTTCATTCCGATCCGGAGGGAGTGGTTTCTGCCGAGCCCTGGCAGGCGAAAGCTGAGACTCTAATCATTACCGTCGGTCGAAAAGAAGTCAAGACCAATTGTGTGAATAAACACTGACAATTGCGCCCGAAACCCTTGTCCAGAGCCTGAAGCCGTAGAGCGGTGACGGCGGCCGGTGCACCTCCGGATAGATTTCAGGGGGACGGGGTATTTCCCCGGCCGCAGCCGGGCCAGGTGGTGCTGGGGAATGCTTCGTCGACGCGAAGGGGCTTGTGAGCGGGAACAAGGCGTTGAAATGCCAAATTGCGGTGTCGTCGGAAACTCGTCGCCGACTCAGCCGAGGACTTTGCCGAGAACTCCCTGCGCCGGCATCTCGGTTGCTGGCGAGTGGGCCGAGGAGCTGAGTTCATATCCCAGATGGCGCATCAATGGTCCCCAGGCGAGCTCAATCCTCTCCACCTGGTCTGCAGGCAGATCTTTGTGCCAGCCGCCGGCACTGGCGGAGCGCACAAACGAAAGATCCTTTCGCGAACCCTGAGTCAGGCTGCACTGGTCTGTCTCTGCCTGCTCGAGTTTTTTCATGCGGGAGACTGAACTTCGCTCAACCGCGGCAGCAATCTGCTGCGGGCTGGCAGCCAATCCCAGGAAGTCGGCGACCCTGGTCAATTCCTGGCAGGTATCTGCCACCATATCCTCATAGCGCAACAACAGAAAGCGAGGATCGTTTTCACGAGCGACCAGCCAGGTCGCCACGTTTTCTCCCCATGACCCGTGGGGGCAGGTCTTGCCTGCGAGGAAACGGGTGACGAACAGCTCGATCGGTGAATCGTCGCCGATCTTCCTGAGTTTGCGATGATAGTGGTATTGCGACACGGTAACGTCGCGGGGATCGCGGACGATATAGATGACGCGGGAATAGCGGGGATCAAAACATTCGTGGCTCTTGATGATGCGCGGCCGGTGCATAGTCTCAAAATCCCGTTTCGAGGTGCGGTCGGGATCCGGAATCAGCCGGTGAATATTGGCGAACGTGGCCGGTTGATCCGGATATTTCAGGTTCGCCAGAAGAAATCTCGACCAGGTGTTGCCTGATTTAGGGAATGAAACTAGAAAAATATCATCCGGAAGGATGACCAGAGAGCGCCCCGGCCGGTGCAACTGAAGCGCCTTCTTGATTCCGGCAATCACGTACTTCATCATTGTGCCGCCTTGGCTGGTTCACCCATAACGCGATAATCCAGTTCCTCTCAATGGGGCTCAGTGGACCAACGTCAAACCGGCCGTCACTCTGGCCGTTTCGAACGCCGCCCTAAAGCGCACTAGGAGAATTTTACCAGCAAGAGTTGAGAGAACAGCCTGCTCGAAATCAAAATAAGGGTTTTCCCGCACGCGGTCCCCGCACCGCCCGTCTGAGACCCGTCCTTGGGAAAGCAGCGAATCGCTCCGCGCAGAGCCCTTGACAGCTCAGAAATAACCTAAGAACTCGAAAACACGAGTTCCTCTTTTCCGGAGACGATGTTGTCGGCGGCTTCGACGCCCATCATGACGGAATGATCCATGTTGCCGATTTCATAGCGCCATGCGCCGAAGCGCCCGCGCGAGTAGATTCCTTTTTCGAGCAGGGCAGGCTGCAGCACATCGAGGGCTCGATCGCGGCCTAGGGTCGGAATCGGATAAGAATATCCGACGAAGCGATGATAGCGGGAAACCACACGAGACTGATCGCCCTCCTCGAGCATTTTCGCCCGGATCAGGCCGGAAAAAACCTGGTCGAGGACCTTCTCGGGATCGGGCGACTCGCCCACGCGGAACGAGATTTCACACATCAGCGAGCTATAGTGCTCAACATCTCCATGGGGGACGTTAAAGGGAGAGTAGTGGGAAAAATGGGTGGCCCGGTAGCAGGGCATCTCCGAGTCGGTGAAGTAAATCCAGCACTTTCCGGTTTCGATCTTTTTCTTCAAGCCGAAGCCGACGACCAGCAGATTGTTGTGCTCCAGATTCTGCGCTGCATCGAGCAGGCGCTGATCGACGGGCCGGAGCATTTGCGCCAGCCGATCAAGAGGTGCGGTCGAAATCAGCACATCGTAGTGGTCGCCGGTGCCGTCGCTGAAAGAGATGCGCCGGGCGGCGTGGTCAATTTCCGCCAGTTGCTTGTTTTGGTGGATCTTTTCCGGGAAAAATGCGGCGATGCGGCGGTAGATTTCACCGGTTCCGCCGTGCAGTGGAAAGCGAAACTTGCTGTTTGGCCCCCAGCCCACATCGTCGCGTTCGTAAAGAACGTTTTCGAGCAGCCGTTTGAAATCCATCACCGCCACGCGATCGGCAATCCAGGACTTGGCCATTTTTTCCAACGGCGTGGTCCAGACCTTGGCGTTGTAGGGAAACATGAAAGCTTCGGCGATGCCTTCGCCGAAGGTTTCGAGAATCCAGTCGCGAAAATTGGCAGCGTTACGGCCGTTCCCGTCTGCCGCGGCGCGAGCGGCGCCGAGCAGGCACTTGACCTGAACGTCTTTGGGCAGATAGCGAAGATTGCTCTGGAACGGATAAGGAACCCAGGATTCTCCTTTCACGATCCAACTCTCGCGAATGCGCTCGTGTACTTCCTTGCCCAGAACCTTGTCAACGAGCTGGTCGAAGTAAGGATAGTGCGAGAAGATGACATGGCCGCCTTCATCCCAGACAAAACCATGCTGGTCGACATGCGAAGTGGCGTGGCCGCCGACCTCGGACGACTTCTCATAGAGAACCCAGTTGTCATGGCCCAGTTCGTGCAGCCGATAGGCTGCCCCGAGCCCGGTCGGTCCGGCTCCGATAATTACAATTTTCTTGGTGGTCATAGTGTTCGGTGGTGGGGTTGGCTTCGTGGGACGCAGAACCTTCGGAAAAAACTAAATTGTACCATCCCGCACGGCGGCGCCCGTTCTTGCCGGATTCACATTGATTTCGCTTATGGAATTAAGACGCCAGCAGTGCGTGTTATTCTGAAAAGCCCTATGGCCCCTATCCGCAACGCCCGCGTGCTGGTCACCGGCGCCGATGGTTTTATTGGTTCTCACCTTTGCGAACAGCTGGTTGCCGCCGGTGGAAAAGTGCGGGCGCTCAGTCTGTACAACTCGTTCAACGATTGGGGATGGCTGGAACAGGTCGGCTGCCTGAAGCAGATCGAGGTCATGACGGGCGACGTGCGGGATCCTGATTTCTGCGACGTGCTGACGCGGGACATCGACATCGTGTTTCATCTGGCGGCGCTGATCCCGATTCCATATTCCTATCGCGCGCCCGCCAGCTTTGTCGACACCAACGTCAAAGGCACGCTGCATCTTTGCCAGGCGGCGCGGCGCAACGGGATAAAACGATTTATGCAAACTTCGACCAGCGAAGTTTACGGGACGGCGCAGTACGTGCCGATCGACGAAAAGCACGCCTTGCAGCCGCAGTCTCCGTATAGCGCGACGAAAATTGCCTCCGACTGCATCGCCCTCAGCTTTCACTATTCTTTCGGATTTCCGGTAGTGGTGGCGCGGCCGTTTAATACGTATGGACCGCGGCAGTCGGCGCGCGCCGTGATTCCCAGCATCATCATTCAGCTGGCGGCGGGCAAGACGGAAGTCTCTCTCGGCAATCTGACGGCCACACGAGACTTCACTTTCGTGGAAGACACCTGCCGCGGGTTTCAGGCGATTGCCGAAATGCAGGGTGGCGAAGGCGAAGTCTTCCACATCGGATCGAACCACGAGATTTCGGTCGGAGACCTGTTCCAGCTCATCGCTGAGATTATGAGATCCAAAGCGACAATCGTGGCAGACCAGAGGCGCTTCCGTCCGGAAAAGAGCGAAGTGCAACGGTTGTGGTGCGACAACGCCAAGTTGCGCGCGGCGAGCACATTTGTTCCGCAGATTCGGCTGCGCGAGGGCCTGGAGCGCACGGTGCGCTGGTTTACGCAGCCGGAGAATCTGCGCCGCTATAAAGGCGATCTCTACAATGTCTAGACGTGCGGTAGTTTTGGCGGGCGGCCAGGGAAGCCGTCTTCGTCCCTACACCGTGGTGCTGCCCAAGCCGCTGATGCCGATCGGCGATTATCCGATCCTGGAAGTTATTCTGCGGCAGCTTGCCGGACACGGCTTCGAACGCGTCACGCTGGCGGTGAACTATCAGGCCGAAATCGTGCGCGCCTTCTGCGGTGACGGATCGCGATGGGGCATCAAAGTTGATTACTCGCTGGAGACCAAGCCGCTCAGTACCATCGCTCCGCTGCGGCTGATTCCCGACTTGCCGGAAAATTTTCTGCTGATGAACGGCGACGTGCTCACCGATCTGCCCATGGGCAAGCTCTACGAGGAGCACGTAAGCCAGAAGCGGCAATTCACCATCGCCGCTTCCGAACGCACCAACCTGGTCGATTACGGTGTGCTGCATGCGCACGACAATCGGCTTACCGGATTCGAGGAAAAGCCGAAGCTGCAATATCTGGTCAGCATGGGGATCTATATCATGAACCGGGCGGTGCTCGAGCACGTGCCCGCCGGGCAGAAGTACGGTTTCGACGACCTGATGCTGGCCATGCTGGCGAGCAAGGAATCCGTGCATGTCGAGCGCTATCCCGGCTATTGGCTGGATATTGGCCGGGTGGACGACTACATGCGCGCGGTCGAAGAATTTGACGAACGCCGCAAGCAACTCTTACCCGATGAAAAATGAAATTCTGGTAACCTGCGCGACAGGCTTTCTCGGCCGACGGCTGGTGGCGGTACTCGAAGGGCGTGGCTTCACCGTCAGAGAGTATGCCAGCGCCAATGGCGACACTGCCAACTGTGCACTCCCGATGGCGGGCGTCGGCCACCTGTTTCATCTGGCAGGGAAGAGCTACGCTCCCGCTGGCTGGAAGGACCCGCGCGGTTTTTATCAAACCAATGTGATGGGCACGGTGAATGTGCTCGAACACCGCCGGCATGAGGCTGCACTGGCGCAGGGGAGCAGGTTTGTCTACGGACAGCCGCAGCGGCTGCCAGTCGCGCAGGATCATCCTTGGGCGGCGGCGAATTCGTATGCGCACACCAGGCTGCTCGCCGAAGATGCGGCCCGCTTTTATGAGCGAACCTTCGGGCTGTTGCTGGTGATCGTGCGTCCGTTCAAGGTTTATGGTCCCGGTCAGCAGCCGCCGTTGCTGATGCCCTCCATTGTGCAGCTTGATCCCTCCACGGATGCGGTGCACCTCGAGCATCTGCGGCCAAAGCGCGATTATCTCTACATCGACGATGCGGTCGTTTTTTTTCTGACGTTGCTCGAGCCCGGCATTCGCGGCGTGTTTAACCTGGGCCGCGGGGGTTCGGCCGGCGTGGCGGAGGTGGCGCAGTTGGTGAGCGATGCGGCGGGGATTGCCACCGCTGCGGTGAAGGCCGACGGGCAGCGCCCGGGGGAAGTGCGGGACGGGTTCCGCGACAGCTGGCGCGCCGCATCCGAACTTGGATGGCGGCCGCGCACCTCGCTGGCGGAAGGGATCACGGCCGTAGTCGCGGCGGAGCGCGCAGCTCGTGGCTGACCGCCACAAGCTGCTCTACCTGATCGGTCAGTATCCGGCGATTAATCACAGCTATTTGCTGGCGGAAGTCAGGCATCTGCGTTCCCTGGGCATCGAGGTTGCCGTGGCTTCGATCAGCCCAACCGACCGGCCGGCAGAAAAGCTCACGCCGGAGGAGCGGGAAGAAGCGGCGCGCACTTACTACCTGAAGTCGGTTCCGATGCCGACCGCGGTCTTTGAGAACCTGCTGGAGTTCCTCGGGCATCCCGTGCGCTACCTGCACGGGCTTTGCTTTGCTTTGAAATTAGGATCGGGCAGCCCGCGCCGCATGCTCTATCATCTCGCCTATTGCGCCGAAGCGGTTTTGGTCGGCCGGTACATGCGCCGTCATGGCATGTCTCACGTGCACGCAAGTTTCTCCGCGACCGTTGCCCTGATCATGACGCGCACCTTTCCGGTAACCATGTCGTTCGGCGTCTACGGCTACGGAGAATTGCATGATCCTTCCGAGACCCAGCTTGAGGAGCGCGTAAGGAGTTCGCTGTTTGTGCGCTCCATCAGTCGTCACGGTCGCGGCCAACTGATGCTTTCCTGCGATCGCAGCGCGTGGTCCAAGCTGATTTATGTTCCGCTGGGAATTGACGCCAAGGACTTCGCTCCTGCACCGCCGAGAAGGGCCTCCGCGAAGGTCAATATCCTGTGCGTGGGCAGGCTCGCGCCGGAAAAAGGCCAGGGCCTGTTGCTCGAAGCGGTTGCTTCCTTGCAGGCGCAAGGTCGTTCCGTGCATCTCCGCTTGGTTGGCGATGGCCGCGACCGCGCCTGGCTTGAGCGCCGTGCCGCCGAGTTGAAAATAACCTCCCACGTAGAGTTCGCGGGTTGGGTGGAGCAGGATCGCCTCATGGCGCTCTATACCGACACTGACCTGTTCGTACTCCCCAGCCTCGCCGAAGGCATTCCAATGGTCTTGATCGAAGCCATGGCCTTACAAATCCCCTGCGTGGCCCCCTGCATCACCGGGATTCCGGAACTCATCGAGCACGGCGTGGATGGCATGCTATTCACCGTGGCGGATGTGGAGGATCTCACTACGCAAATCCGTGGTCTCCTCGATTCACCAGACCAGCGGCTGAAAATTGGCCAGCAGGCGCGGGCGCGCGTGGTGCGCGATTACGACATGGCCCGCAACACGCAGCGCTTTGCATCGGAGCTCAAAACGCGATTGGATAGCATCCGTCGGGCAAACTAGAAAGCCCGCGATGACAAAGCTGCTCCATCACTTCGCCATTCCTGTTCGCCCAGAACTCGGCCGAACGGGCCTGTGCTGAACCATCGAGAGCTGCCGAGCCAGCAATTTCTTTAAGTAGCGTAATGGCCGCCTTGGCTCTAAAACCAGCACCCAATTCCACATCGTGCCATCTCGTTGAAGACATCGCGGGCCTGAGCCTCATGGTCAAGCAGGAAGAACTTAAAATTAAAAGCTACGTGGATCGGCACAAAACGGCGCGGAGACTGCAGCGTGAAGTAATTCTGCATTGTGTCATTCGGATAAGCGTCCGCATAGAATCCCGGACCAATTCGTCCGGTGGAGAAATTCGTTTCAATGAACTTGAGGAGACTGCCAGTGTCATGTTCTTCGTTTTCGACAAAACCAGCCGGAGTGTAGGCGGACACCACCAGCAGCGGCACGCGGAAGCCATACGTATAACCCTTCCCCCAGCCGTTGGGTTGCCCGTTGCGAGTCGGGGGCACGTGGTCGTACCAGCCGCCCCAGTCATCCCAGGTAATGAAAATTAACGTGTCCTCCCAATAGACCTCTCCGCTTCCTGGGCAAGGTGGATGGCTGCCCAGTGCGTTGACCAGCGACGCCACCCAGGGCGGCCCTCTGCCGTCGGTCATCACCGGGTGGTCGGATTCTTCTTCGGTCGGTGTGATCCAGCTGACCTGCGCCAGCTTGCAATCCTGTATGTCCGTCAGTGCCCGGTGTGAGCCGATCACACCGTTGTTCAACCAGTCTGGCCCGGAACATGACTTAACGCCGTTTCGCTCCGTTGCCTGGCACAGGTGGTCAATAGAGTTCGGGGCCGTCCAGATCCCGTGCGGGGACTCAGCGTAGTACTTCCAACTGACCCCCACACCGTTCAGAACATCCGGCAGGGTAGGGTGCTCGAAACAAGGGTATATCGGCGGATTCGAATCTTCATCCCCATTTTCGTCTACCACCGCAACCCTCACGTCCGGTGGGGAAGTACAGTCCTGAGGTTCTTTGTCTGGATTCCCCGAGACAAAGAGCTTGCTGAATGTTGTAGGTGCCGAAGTTCCTGCCAGAAAGAACTGATGGGCGGCGTAGCTCGGTCCCCGGTTGGTCTGGAACATTCGATTGGCCCAGCCATATTGCTTGGCAATATCGAAATACACCTGTACCTGACCGCGCGAGTTGTCTACGTATTTGTACTCGGGCAAGGGCGGAACCGCGCATGTTGTCGGGTCCCTTACGGCAGCCATGTACGTGTTCTTATCCCCTCCATCCATCTTGCCCTTATCCCACTCGTTCCGCCAGGCAAGCAGGCCGTGGGGGAGATCGAAGCACATCACCCATGGGATGGGAGTCAGGGGGACCCTCTCCCCAGTAGACGTAAATCCGAAGCCTTGAATGTCGACTCCGGGTTCGAAGTTCGGGTTGCTTCCGAATACGTTGTCGGGTGTGCGGTTTTCTTGGAGGATAATGACGACGTGCTTGAAAGTGCGAGACGGCGTAGCCGCTGAGCAGATCGAGGCTGCCAGTCCAGAGATCATTACCAGCGCGGCCACGCGAAGTTTCGTGGTTCGGAATGTCATCGAATCAGCATCTTTCCTAAGCAATCGATCACGCCGCCGACTGAAGCTTTCAAGCTTCGCTCCAGATTGGGCCCGCTGAATCAGTCCCGTTGGCAGCATTGTTACGTGGAAGGGCCTCTGTTGTCGAATCGCAGCGAGCACGCGATTCTCACCCCGAATTTCGATCACCAGTGCCTGATACTATACGCACATGCGCAAGACACCTTGGCATCTTTTCGGCGTCAAGCTGGTCTTTATCTATCAGATTCTACGGGGCGCCATCGCCCTCGTATTCGGCTTCCTCATCGTGGTTTACCTCGGTCCGTCGAACCGGTTCGCTTCCCTGGCCGCCACAGGAAACGCAATCGAACGCTGTTTCAGTCAACTGGGCCACGCTGCCGGTGTTTTTGTTTTTGTATTTGCGATGGCCCACATGCTAGCAGGATATGGAGTCTTAAGAATGCAGAACTGGGGGCGTCTCGTGACCATGCTGCTTTCCGGAGCGGAACTTCTCATGTTTTCTCCCGTTGTGAGAAGCGCGAACGTTTTTGCCTGGGCTTTCGCAATGGCCAATGCGGCTTGCTTTTTGTATCTGCTGATGCCGGGAGTCCGGCGTGTCTTTCAGGCGAAGCGCGACGGGATATCGAAATTGACCTGTGGTTGATGACAGAAGCGGAGAAGTGCCGGCTGATCCTGGCCGGGCTGGGCCGCAACGAAGCCGAACTACGGGGAGCGCTATCCCGGCTACTGGCTCGATATGGGCCGCGTCGATGGCTACGTGCGTGCCCTCGGAGAGTTCGATGAACGCCGCAAACAACTCTGGCCCGATGAAGAATGAAATTCTGGTGACCGGCGCGACCGGCTTCCTCGGTCGGAAGTTGGTGGCCGAGCTCGAGGCGCGCGGCCATGCTGTCAGGAAGCATTCGAGCGCTGACGGCGACATTGCCAGTTGCGCGCTCCCCATGGAAGGGGTGAGACATGTCTTTCATCTGGCGGGGAAGAGTTTCGTGCCAGACAGTTGGAAAAACCCGCACGCCTTCTACCAGACTAACGTCATGGGAACGGTGAACGTGCTCGAACACTGCCGCCGGCATCAAGTCTCGCTCACTCTGGTGAGTTCCTACGTTTACGGCCATCCGCAGCGACTGCCGATTTCTGAAGATCATCCGCTGGCCGCAGCTAATCCCTATGCGCATACGAAGATCTTGGCCGAAGAGACGGGACGCTTCTACGAGCGAAACTTCGGGGTCGCGCTGGTGATTGTGCGTCCGTTCAACGTGTACGGCCCGAGACAACAGCCGCCCTTTCTGATTCCTTCGATTGTGCAGCAGGTGTTGGATCCGACTGTGGACGCAGTGCGCCTGCAGGATCTGCGGCCCCGGCGCGACTATCTCTACGTGGAGGATGCCGTCGAGTTTTTTCTGACTCTGCTGCGTCCGGGCTTGTGCGGCGTGTTCAACATGGGCAGCGGACGCTCGGCCAGCGTTGGGGAGGTGGTGCAGTTGGTGAAGTCCGCCGCCGGCATTGATAAGCCGGTGGTCAATGCTGATGTGCAGCGCCCGGGAGAAGTGATGGATGTTGTGGCTGACGTGGCGCGCGCTGCAGCTGATTTGAATTGGAGGCCGCGCACATCTCTGGCGGAAGGGGTTGCGGCAGTAGTGGCGGCGGAGCGTGCGGCCCGTGGTTGAGCGGATCAAGCTGGGCTATCTCATCGGCCAGTATCCGGGAGTCAATCACAGTTACTTAACGGCCGAAGTCCGGCACCTGCGCGCGATGGGCATCGAGGTTGACGTGGCAGCGGTCAGCCCGACCGTCCAGCGGAGAAACTCGAGCTGAGCAAGAAGAACCGGCGCGCACGTTCTACGTGAAGTCGGTACTGATGCCGCGCACGGTTAGGGAGAATCTGTTGGAATTCCTCAGCCATCCGCTAGGCTACTGGCGCGGATTGATGTTCACTTTGAAATTAGGGACAGGCAGTGTCCAGCATGCTGCATCACCCCGCCTATTCTGCCGAAGCGATTTTGTCGGGTGCGATATGCGCCGGCGTGGTCCTTCCCACGTCCACGCGAGTTTTTCCGCGACGGTTGCCCTAGATTACGACGCGTGCGTTTCCGGTGACCATGTCGTTTGCTGTCTATGGTTATCAAGAATTCATGGTTCTTCCGAGACACAGCTTGAGGAGCGGAAGCCATTCCGATGGTTTTGAGGGAAGCCATGGCCATGCAGAAACCTGCGCCGCTCCCCGCATCGCGGGAATTCCCGCATTGATCGAGCATGGTATGGAAGGGATGTTCTTCATCAGATGGGGATGTGGAGGATCTCAGCAAGAAGATCCGCGATCTCTTCGGACCGCCGGAGTTATGGGCGCAGATTGGGAGAGAAGCGCGGGCGCGCGTCGTGCGCGATGGCGCCACGACGCGGAACGCGAAATGTTTTGCCGCGGTGCTGGAAGAGAAGCTGGGCGGCGCAAGTAGGCGGAAGGAGCTTGCGCAGGCCATGCTATACTAAAACCCCACTGGAGCCGATCTTGTTCCACGTGCTGCTCGATTGTCCTCGCGGAGACAGGTCGACAGGTTGGAAGATAAGCCCAAGGTGAACCATGAACCTGACTTCCGCCACTCCTCTAGTCCCCGATCCCACTGCCAGCCCTCGACGAGGAGTTGAATCCGTCTTGACTCCAGCCAGGCGCCGCTTCCTACTACTGTTGTGCTCGCTGGCGCTGGTGACTGCGGTTCTGCTACGGGGCATCCATAAAGGCGAGTTTAGCGAAAATGTTGACGAGACAGTACATGCGTCGACGGGGCTCTATGTCGCCTCTTTCATCCACGACCTGCCGTTGCGCCACCCCATCCAATACACCTACCGGTACTATGCTCAATACCCCAGTCTAGGTATTGTTATGTACCCGCCCGCGTTCTATGTAGTCGAGGGAGTCGCATTCTTCATCCTAGGGCCGACGGTCGTAACCGCTCGCTTGACTTTGTTGTGCTTTGCGCTGTTTGGCCTCTATTTTTGGTTCAACCTGGTCAGTGAACTCGAAGACGAATACACGGCCGCCCTCTCAACCGTGCTGCTAGCCTTCCTGCCGTCGGTTCTCGAGTACGAGAAGGCCGTCATGCTGGACATTCCACTGATGGCTTTCTGCATGGCGGCGAGCTACTTCTGGGTTCTTTATCTTCGGCGCGGATCCAACCATCTCCTGTACTGGTTTGCGGCGTTCCTCTGCCTTGCTTTTCTCACCAAGCACCACGCGATTTATCTGTTGTTATGGTGCCCAATCACGCTGGTGGCGGCAAGAAAATGGGATCGAATTCTCAACTGGAGAACGGCAGCCGTGGCGGGCCTATGCTTCCTGGTGGTTGCGCCCGTGTATGTTCTGCAGATTGTCATGAATGCCTCGCTTGTGCTCAACATCAAGGGAACCCCAGCTAATTCGACGATGCAGTGGGGCTACTACTGGTCAAAACTTCCCTACCTGATCGGGTGGGCAGCGCTCGTCTTAAGCCTTTTCGGTATACTAACCTGCTTTTGGTGGGCAAAGCGGGAAAGTGCCATCGTGATGCTGGCCTGGATCGCGTCCTGTTACATCGTCTTCACCCTCGTCCGTCATAAGGATGCTGAGGGCCGCTACATTCTGTATTGGGTTCCGGCCTTCGCGTATTTTGCGGTGGCTCCTTTCACGCGGAAAACGGTCGTGCCGTGGATTCGCGTCCTGGGCATCGGACTGGTTGCAGTGGTCCTCGCGTCCTACACCGTGAGGGCCTGGACCTACCAGCGGACTTATGTTTCCGGCTACGCTCAAATGGCACAGCGGTTGACCCAGTCCCAAGGGGGCTGCGTGCTGGTGGACATGGATTTGCCAGGCAATTTTATCTTCTTCATGCGCGCCTTTGATCCAGCGCGGCGCTTCGTCATTCTTCGAAAGGCCCTCTATGAGGCTCGGACGATACGAGAGTGGGGTGCTACCGAGTTTGCCCACAACCAGAGCGACGTGGAGCAAATCCTCAAGAACGATAGTGTTCGATATGTGGTGGCGGAAACGAACATGAAACTACACTTTTCTTCGCAAGCGGACCTTCGCGAGCTCCTCGATCATTCGCGTCAATACAAATTGGTTGAAACCGTTCCCATCGAAAGCAACATGAATGGTTGGGAAGGACGGAGCTTGACCTTATACGAATCAGAAGTGCCGGTTGTGCCCCCGCAGGGTATGCTACACATCAAAATGTCGAACTTGACTCACGACATCGACATTCCGTTCCAGCAGCTGACGGGGAAATAGATGCGGTTGAGCCGAGTCATCATGAAACTTGTCGGCGCAGCAGGCGCCACTCAATGGAGCGTTGCCCTAACTTGGCTAGCAACGGGCGCTGTCGGCCAGCCCGACTTCTGCTATGATGGCGGTCGCTCTAGATTGCGAGACTTCCACGGGGGCCGGGCCGCGTTAGTGTCATGAGCGTTACGTCGACCATTTTGGAGCGCACTTTCGTCTACCGGGCTTGGCAGGCTCCGTTTGTTAAACAGAAGTTTGCCCCGGTTCTTAAGAGAAATGACTTGAGTCGTGCCCGCCGCGTGCTCGACGTGGCCTGCGGCCCCGGTACGAATACACGGCATTTCGCTCACGCGGATTATCTCGGAATTGATGTAAATGAAAGCTACGTCGAGGACGCCCGGCGAAGATACGGCCGCGAATTCCTGGCGGCCGATGCGTGTAAGCTCGACGGCGTCTGCAAGGAACCCTTCGATTTCATTCTGGTCAACAGTTTCCTTCACCATCTGGACACCAAGGATGTGATCGAAGTTCTGTCCAGTTTGGATTTGAGGCTGGCCCCGGATGGCCATATCCATATTCTTGAACTGGTTTTGCCCGAGGATCGTTCTATCGCCCGCCTTCTAGCCAAGTGGGACCGGGGCGACTTTAGCCGCCCGCTGCCGGAGTGGCAAGGCCTTCTTTCCAAGATCTTTACGCAAGTCCTGTTTGAACCTTACACCATCAGCGCCATGGGGACTGTCTTATGGAACATGGTGTACTTCAAAGGGAAGCCAAAGAGATAATCGGCTGGCGTGGCCATCCACCTGCGAGTTGAGCCCGGAAGAAAATCTCCCGCCTGCCAGGGCGTGATCGCATAGAAGATGTCTTTTTGTGCGGCAGAGGCGTTGGTTACGCCCGGTCTTCGCAACCGCAGCAGGCCCAAAAACAATCGCCGCGCCGATTTCGATGTTTGTCGATTAGGGGCGTTCAGCCTCCCCCTTGGTCCCAACCACCATAAGCGAACTTCCAAACGGGAGGGAAAGGGGGGTCAGCGTTTTCTGTTCCAGCCGCGACATCCAAAAAAGCAACTCATTCACCGATCGCGCTGGCACCTGCGCGGGTTTTGCGTCCAGACGAAACAACCTTTCCCTGAAACCGATGCCGAGCTTCACCGGACAAGTCCAATGGTAAAGGTAGCGTTCTTCCTGAATCCTCAGACCAGCCCGGCGTGCTAGTTGGCGGAAGCTTGATTTCGTATAGCGGATAAAGTGATGGTTCATCACGTCGTGATTGGTCCAAAGCGCCATAAAAGCCGGCACCGTGGCGACAAATCTTCCGTCAGGTTCCAAAAGCTCAAGCGCATGGCGCAACGCCCCAACGGCATCCTCCAGATGCTCCAGTACGTCCAGCATTAGAATCAGCGAGTATCGCTTCGCCGGCCGGAAGCTTTCGTCGAAGGGACAGATTTGGATGCGGGTTCGATACGGATTGCGCGGACTTACCAACTCCGCAAACGGTTCGACGCCGTCGACCTCCCCAAATTGCGACAACTCTGGAAAGAACAGCCCATCGCCGCAGCCGATATCGAGAATGCCCTTCCAACCCTGTGCCGGCTGCAAACGTCGCAGCACATCGATAATCAGACGCGTTCGGGCGCGCCACCACCAGTGCTTTTCAAACAGCTCGCGATATCTTTCGCCGTACTTGGGATCCATCGTCGTCGCTGGTTGGGGCTTGATTTGCGTCGCGGAAGCCGAGCCATCACCCTGCGGAATGATCCACGATCAATATTCAGAGAGTCGTCGAACTCCAACAGTTCTGCAGAAAAACACAGGACTCATCTCAGGGCATCGCTTCACCGGCGAGAGACTCAGGGCGTTCCCAATCCTCCGTCGCGCTGCCTAGAACCGCCCTGTCCTGGCCGCGCCTGCCCCGCCGGCCCACGATTTTTCCGACAATGTAATGCGGCCGGGCCTTGGTTTCCTCGTACACCCGTCCCACGTACTCTCCAATGACCCCAAGAAAAAAAAGATTTACCCCTGAGAGGAAGGTAACGACGAGGATGATCGCGGTGAAGCCTTGTGGCGAGTGCAAGAAAATTCTCGAGTAGAGGGCGTAAAGAGAGAACAAACCGGACAGCCCAATCGCCCCTAACCCCAGAATGGCAGCGGCCCGGAGCGGAACGGTGGAAAAGGCAAAAATACCGTCGAAGGCGAGCATGAGCAGTTTGATGGGACTGTACTTGGGACGACCCGCTTGACGGGCTGCACGCTCGATAGGGATTCCGATCTGGGGAAATCCGACCCAAGTACGCAAGCCACGCAGATAACGCTGGTGCTCCGGCATCCTGCGCATTTCCTGGATGACTCTGCGTGACATCAGCCCGAAATCCCCCGCATCCAGCGGTAGTTGGGTGCTCGAGAGCGCAGCCAGTACCCGGTAGAACAAGTGATAACAGAGGCGGAGCCACCATGCTTCCTTACGATTTACTCGCCTCACGTAGACCACGTCATAGCCCTGCTGGTGAGCATCGAGCAGAGTGGGTATCGCCTCGGGAGGGTCCTGCAAATCCCCGTCCATTAAAACAGCCACGTCACCGGTCACGTGGTCCAGCGCCGCAGTCAGCGCCGTCTGGTGACCAAAATTTCGCGACAGCGCTACCACAACCAGCCGGTCATCTTCCTCCGCCGCTTTTTCCAGAAGTTCCAGCGTACGGTCCGAACTACCATCATCCGCTAAGACGATCTCATGCGGGCCGCCGGGAAGACTATCAAGCACAGTCTTGGTGCGCCGCAGCAGCTCGGGGATTACCTCTTCCTCGTTATAGACAGGGATGGCCAGAGAAACTCGAGGGTGCTTCTTGTTCATACCCGGAGCCCTCGTGCACAGCGCACAAGCCGATGCGCCCTGATCGCCCCCTTTGCTGCCACCAGAGCGGTAGGCAACAAGCACGCCGATCGGAGGCTCTTCACAGCTGAAACACCCATTCCAAGGCCCCAAATAGGCTGTATTGTAACATCATTTCATGCCCGTCTTTTCCGGATCAAGTCAGAGGGTCCCCCCCCAAATCGACTTCGATTCGCTGGCGTTATCCGGACAAGGCAATTGTCGGCCAGAAGATTCCCATCGCGCCGGGGCTCACCGAGCTTTGCCGCCCACGGGGGGTGGTATAGGAATTCAATCGGTGTTGGCCCTACCAGAGGGGTGTACGCGGGCCGGTAGCGCCGAGTGCATCTGCCATTCACGTGGTTCGAAGCACCTTTGAACACCTAGACTTTGCCGCTCGATTTGACCGGGTTGCTGAACTGGACTCTGCAATTCTCAATCTGGACGATTCCGAACCCTGCGCAGTGAAACAAGGCAAGCCCCTATGGCTATATTCCTGGCCGCAGGATCCTTCCAGAGGTGCGCGGTGGACAGCGAGGTGCGGAGCAGTCCGGAGCGACTCGAAATCAACTCAATAAACGACGACGGATCAGGGCTGCCACGGACAACAGACCAGTTCCGAACAACAGCAACGACTGCGGTTCTGAGACCCCGACTGGGTTCGAGCAATTGCTCGCGAGGAGGCAGGAGGCGCTGCTTGGGTTCGATAAAACATCTCTTCTGCGATTAGGCGCCACGAACGCGTCGGCTAACTCCAGCCCCCCATTCGCTCGGGTCAAGGCGACGCTGGGCTTTCTTGTTTCCAAGCCCAGTAGTCGGAACCTATTTTCCCTTATCGAGGTGGCGTGAAGACCTGCACTGAAAATTAGGAGAGTCAGAGAAACCCTTACTGCTTTTCCGGCCAGGCTGAACTTTTGAAAGAACATTGGTTACTCCCGGGGAAATGAGGCCGCGACCGAGCGGCCTCAGGTCACAGTTACGCTCTCGGCCGAAGCAGGACAATGCGATCCTGACCGGTGTTGTTGCCGATTGCGATGATCTCTCCATGGTTGTTGATGCCAAGCGCCTGAAGTAACTCCCACCCAGTTCCAGGGTCCAAGAACTCGTTCAGGTCATGAAGCCGATTGTGGCGATAGACGAAACCATGGAAGTTCTCGTCACCCTCGGTTAGCGACCCGCCGACGACTTCGCCATTGTTATTGAGATCGCGGGCGACGCTGAAAGAACCTCCCAGCGTCCCCAACATGGCGCGGGCTCCGTCTTCCTGCAGGAAGGCTTCGATGCGGCCGGTTTCCGGGTTCAGAGACACACCGACACACTGCGCGACGTCGTTGAGCGCGAGAACATCGTTGCGGTTGTTGTCGAAGGGGCCGAGGTCAATGACGTCGAACCTCTCCGGGCTATCAGCAGCTCTCTGAGTGTCTTGAGCTGCTGGCACAGTTCGAGGTGATTTCATAGGACGTAACTTACTCCCTCGCGGCCACTCCTTCTCCTGCAATCAGGTAGCGGATATGGGCGCGCATCGTGTCCAGAGCTTCCACCCGATCGCCCGCGGCTCCATCAAAGAGATGCTCGCCGGTTTGTGCGCGCCAGAGGGAGTAGCGATAAAAGCTATAGCGCGAGTGCGAACTCAATTCGATGTTTCCACAAAAGTTGCTATCCTGAATGACACAACTCTGCATAAAAGCTCCTTGACTTCCCGAAGATGATCGTTCAACGAGGAGAGCGTGTAATCCCCCAAATGGGGTATTGTCGGGTTGCTGAAGAAAGCGTCTAGCTGGGGTGAATTAGTCGCGTGCCCGAAGCTTCGCCTCTCATCTTAAGGCGTACGTGGATTATGCCGCATGCGGGGGTGGATGCCAGATCTGGTTGACCGGAGCTCGCTGACCCACGAGCGTGCTGCGCCAGGCGGAGCCTACACGGGCAGGGTTCACGTTCGGGAGTAAGCCCTCTCGCCCCGAGACGCGGTCTGACTGGGATTGAAAAACCCTGCCCCTAATAAGCCACTACGTAGTACACCCAAAAGCAAATCCGTCGTAACCCAAACAAAGAAGGAACGGTCGCGTCGTGATTAGGCCCGGCCTCCGGCGCCATGGCTCACCGAAAGCCTTACAGATTTCGTAAAAAGTCCGCTCCAGCGCGTATTTTGCGCTTTATGGTAAACGCCACTCCCAGCAGCCCCGTTCCCATTAAGGCGAGTGATCCTGGCTCGGGTACCGGTGTCACTAGCCCGGTCGTGCCCGACATGTCTACGAGGTGGTTGGCACCAGTATAAAGGCCACCGTTGTGAGTAGTTAGATCGATCTGAGCCGTAGTGCCGGTAACAATGGCGACTCCAGGGCCGTTCCCTTTGCCATTCGCATAGTACGTCCCGGAAAGTGCCCCGTTGAGCTGGTACTGGCACGACGTGCAACCAGCCGTGGAATCGAGTGTCCACGTGGGTGGTCCGGAGAACGTGCCTGAAAAAATGACCCCCACCCCTTTTTCGTTAATCGTGAAGCTACCTCCGGCGGCCCAGCCGCCACCGGTTTCTAGAGACCCAGTGAACGAGTTCGAAGTATTGAAAGTGAGGCTAAAACCTTGACCGCTCACCCCCGTACCATCGATGGAGCTTATAGCGGAGTTAGTCAAGCTGAACTGGTTAGTGGGGTTAGTTGCGCCTGGGGCGCCAGTGGATGTTAGCTTAGTGGTTCCTCCGGAGTTGTCGTAGGTGATCCCGTCGGCATGGGCAACTACAGGAACGACCAAAGCCAACACCGCAGCTCCCAAGATGTGTTGAACAAAGGATGCTCGGGCGCGACCTCTTTCTGACATAGTAAAGTCCTCCTGCTAGCGTACTTTCAGGGAGAGGGCAATCCCTGTAATCCCCCAAACGAGGTATTTCTCGCTGTTGTCATTGTTTTCCGTACGGTCCTCGGGAAAATGAATCTCGCTAAAACTCCTGAAGCCGCGACCCGGGCGAACTCTCACCGCAGCGTGCCTCTGGCACTTGAAGTGGGAGCGTCCACGAACTGAGCGAGCCGGTTTCGCGACGATGAAAAACATCAGATGAGGGATCCGGCCGTTGACGGAAAAACTTTCTACAAAACCGTCGAAAACATCCGCACGACAAGCTCGGTCTGCCGGTGAGTGTCGGTTTTCATGAAGATGCGTTTAAGATGAGTCCGGGCAGTATGAGGGCTGATGAAAAGTTGTTCCGCTGCTTCTTCGATCGACTTCCCCCGTAAGAGGTAGCTTGCGAGTGCCGCTTCTCCCCGAGTGAGACCGTACAACTTGCAGAGCATCGATTCATCTACTTCCAATCTCATGTCCTGATCGCACAGTATCATCAGGGCGGCACGCTTGTCCGCGCCGGGACAGCATTCTAACTTCGGGCCGGGAACGACCCGTACAATAAGAGCGCAGTGTGCCATCTTTCTGGGCAGGGTAATTGGGGAACCTTCCGGTTCTCCCCGTTCCGGGCTCGCAATCGCGTCCTGGAGCAGTTTCTGCAGCAATCGCGTATCAGCCCCCCGGTCGGCAATCAAACCGGTTCTCGACAAAGAGAGCCCGTCCTTTTTCTGCAGGATTGCAAGGGCTGCGCGATTGGCAAGCTGGGGCCGCCCTTCGGAAGCGACCAACATGGCACCATTTCTCAAGAGCTCCAACCCATAGGTCAGCGCAATCGCCAGGTCGCGAGGGCTTGCCGCTCCATCGGCGCTCACCCACGTCTGGCCGGCGGAGGCACTGGCGAGGGCGCCGGTCGACCGATCGCTCCGCACCTCTGAAGTTGAAGTTTCTTTGCTTTCGCCTGCACTTCGTGCATTCTCCATCGAATTCAAAATTGCTCCCTGAAATGGCCCGAGATGCCCAGCGCGGCTTGTGTTGTTCGGCTGGCCCATTTCTTTTGATTGATGCTAGTCGCTATCGGAACTTTCGGTGCGGCGAGTGTCGTCGAATTTTGTTTCGTGAAGATGACGCAAATGTTAAGAAGATGTGAATTTTGCACTTCAGCGCGTCCGTCCTGTGGAAATTAGCCAGCGAGTGACCGGTCCAAAGCTGCAGCTGCTCGCGCATCGTGGAGCCGAAGGAAGCGAAGGACTGAAATTGAAAACCGAAGACCATGGTTAGATTGCGTGAGGCGAGTTAGAGATGCGAGCGCGAAGTTAGTGCGAAGCCATTGGACTGAAAAGTTTGACGCATTTGGCGCAGTTGCATTGGTAGGAAGGCTGCTCGGGAATCACCACGTGGGCGCACTTCGGACACCAGAACCACTGGCCCTCACCCCGCGGCGTCATAGCGCTAAAGTCGTCTCCCTCGACACAATAAGGACATTGCACGACCTGCTGCATATTCACCCCTGTTCTTGCTGTGGTTATTGCACCGTTACCTGCGCTGTGGCAGTTACTGGGCCGAGCGTTGCAGTGATCGTGGATGATCCGCTGGTTAGACCTGAGATAAGTCCAGTTCGGTAACCCACCGTGGCGGCAGTTGAGGCAGAAGACGACCAATTCACTAGGGTCGTGAAATCCTGAGTAGTGCCGTCCACGTAAGTGCCTGTGACTTTGAGTTGGGTCGTAGCTCCGGCCGCCACGGACACGGTGGCTGGCGTAACCGCCAGCGATACCTGCGCTGGAGAAACCATCAGCAGGGAAGCCGTGCCGCTTATCTGGCCCAACTTCGCCGTGATCGTGGCTTGGCCTACCCCCTGGCCCGTCGCCACCCCCGACAAAACCGTCGCCATCTCCGTCGCAGACGACCACGCAGCCAACGTACTGATGTCCCGCGTGGAACCGTCGCTGAAAGTTCCAATCGCAGAATAAGTAAGATTTCCTCCCGGCTGTACGAAGGTGGTCGCTGGGTTTACCGCGATGGACTGCAGTGTTGCCGCACTAACCGTGGCCGCCGCCGATCCCAGGACTGAGCCCAGGTTCGGCAGGCTGGTCGCGTTCACCGTGATTGCCCCCGCCGCCGTCCCCTTCACGATGCCCTTGCTCACCGTGGCTGCTCCCGAACCTGCGAGAACGGACCACTTCACGATGCTCGAGAGATCCTGAGTGCTGCCGTCGCTGAATGTTCCGACCGCCGTGTAAGTGACCCTGGTCCCGGAAGCGATGGAAGCGTTGGTCGGGGAGAGCGCGATAGACTGCAGGGTTGCGTCGGAGACCGTCAACGTCGTCGACGGAGCCAGGGTGCTAACAGTTCCGAACGATGCCGTAATCGTAGCCACGGCAGGCACAGAAGAAGCCGCAACACTAAAGACATTCGGCAGCGCCCCAAAGTTCGTCGCCACCGTGTCATCCGATGAAAGCCACGTGGCGAGGCTCGTGATATCGCGCGTGCTGCCGTCATTGAACGTGCCAATTACAGAAAATGTTATCGGCGTATTGTTCGCAACCATGGGACTGGCGGGCAGGACGGCAACCGAAACCAGATTCGATAAATCCACGTTCAGCGTTGGCGGTATCGGCGAGGTGCTCGTGGATTGTCCGCCAAACGAAGCGCTCACATCGAACATCGTTCCCAAGCTGTACCCGATAGCCAGTCCGCTGTAAGCGGTAATGAACGGGCCGCCCGGGATTGTCCAATTCGCCTGGTTCGTTACATCCTGGGTGGACATATCGCTGAAGGTTGCCATCGCCTTGTATTGCTGCTGATTTTCAAATCCAATGGTGGTCGTGACCGGAGTGATGGCGAGAGAAGTTACGGTAGCTCCAGAAATCGTCAGTTGCGAGCTATTCGAAAAACTTCCCGAGGATGCGCTGATGACCACGGTCCCGGGCGATATGCCGGTTGCCAGACCTTGGGTGGGTGAGTTGCTGCTAACGGTTGCCATGTCGGGAAGCAGGCAAGACCAGTGCGCTGTCGCGGTCAAATCCTTGGTGCTTCCATCCGAATAATTTCCCGTCGCGGAGAATGCTTGCGTTGTACCTTGCGCGATCGTGGCGTTGGCCGGAGAGACTGTGATCGAGCTCAAAGTTGCCGGCCCGCTGGGCACAGGGGGCGAGGTCGAGGTTGACCTGGAATTTCCGCCGCAACCCACAAGCAGCAGCAAACCCGTCAGCAACGCCAGCAGTGGCAACCTTCGCATCTTCGTCACCTCTGGAAACAGGGAAGAGCGAACTATAGCGTGTGCCGGCGGTTTCGATGATGAATCTTGGATTAAAAAGTTGGAAGGCGCATCGCCGCCCTGACATCGACGGAAGATCTTTTGATTCCTGGTATTGGGGCAGCGCTTGCCTGAAATTCATCTATTTTTAACCCTGCCGTAACAAACAAGTCATAAGCGAGGGGCTACACTACTCCACCAAACCAGAACACGTAAACGCGAGCTCATGATTTTCCGCCGCGCTTACCGACGAATTCTATCTTCAGGTCATTTTGATTTCGGGGAGATCTGTGAGAACTCTCGCCACCGCATCGCTTGCCATACTGACGCTGATGTTGACCGCTTGCGGTGGATCTCCCGTGATCACGCCTCCGAGCGGCCCGCTCAGCGGCAATTGGCAGATTAATCTGTTGCAGCAGGATCCGTCTCAGACGCCGCTCTCCGCTTCCGGTTTTATTGCCCAGGCAAATGACGCCATCACCGGTAGCATCCAGGTCGCTCCCTTCGGCTCGAAGGGTTCTTGTGCCGGTGTCTCCGTGTTGACCGGCACGATTAAAGGGCAAAACGTAACCTTCTCCTTGAATGGCGGCGGCATAGTGCTCAACTTCACTGGAACTGCATCCACTAACAGCCAGACGATGTCCGGCGACTATCAAGCGGTAGGTGGTGGTTGCTCCACCGTGGGAATCACCGGCACGTGGAACGCGGTTCTTGTTCCGCCGCTGAACGGCAACTTCACTGGGACACTCTCAAATTCGCAGTACATGAGTTTACTGACGGGCGTGTCTCCGGCCGCTCCGATTGCCGTATCTGGCTCCATGACACAGAGCTCAAACGATGGGGCGAGCAATGCGACCGTCACTGGAACGATGAATGCCGTTGGGTATCCCTGCTTCACGACAGCCTCGTTGACCGGGACGATTAGCGGGCAAAATGTGGTTCTGTCGGTTTTTGGTTATGAAGGTGCTCAGATTGGGACTCTGGGTTCCGCACAGACACCGGCTCTGGTTTCCTCAGGACCTGATAATGCGATCTCCCTGCTTAGCCAACCAAACGGAGAAATGACGTTGGGAAAAGCATCAGCCACGACGGTGGTCGGACCTTGTCCGCCGCTGGGAATTGGTCCCACCATCGGCGATTCCACCGTCGTTGTTCTTGCCTTTCCGTAAAAGGTCGCGGAGAATGGACGACTCCTTCGCTGCGCCCATTAAGTTTGCGGCTGCTCCTTAGCTCCTTAGAACTGTTTAGGTCCCATTCCATGATCTGAGAGGTTTCAGATCCTTCGCGAGCTCACGCACGGCCGGAATCGGCCGGAATAAACGCTCTAAGTTGAACTATGAGGTTGAGACTCCAGCGCCGACCTAAGGAACAATCTTCAGGGCAGGCTGACTGCCAAGTTGTGGGTCCTCAAGAGCAAGTCTGAAGGTCTCGATCTTCTGGTCTAGAAACTGTACTTTAGCGCTAACTGCATGGTCCTTGGTCGGTGTGCATCCACAGGGTGGAGAAACGAGTTGCCGGTGAGACAATCCGTTCCCCCTGGAAAATAAGCTCCCGCCGAATAGTTCGAACCACCGTAACAACTTACGCTGTTGTTGCCGGTATTCCCGAAGTTGGGATCATAGATGCGGAATTGAGTATGATTGAAAACGTTGAAAGCCTCTGCCCGGAACTCCACCTCACTGCCTTCGTGAATCTGAAAGTGCTTCAGCAGAGACATGTCAAAGTTCAGGCGGCTTGGATTATTCAGGAAATTTCGTCCGGCATCGCCAAACGTCAGGCCACGGGGCGCAATAAATTCATTGGGGTTTCCGAGCAGCGGACCGAAGCTGCTGGGATTCGACCTCAGAGCGACAGGAGCTGGGTCAGTTGACAGATCGGGGTAAGAGAAAGCGGGGGTCCCGTTTAGCTTACTGTATCCATTTGCCACGCCGGCATTGTCCAGCACCCCGATGCCGCTAGTTCCACCATTATTGATCACAGTGAAGGGCGTCCCCGACTGGTAAGTCGTAATTCCAGATAATTGCCAACCTTCGCCGATCCATCGCATGAGTCTCGAAGGCTGTCCTGAGGTTGGCCCACTTTGTTCGTCGCCAGTCGTCGCGAGGGGTCCGAGCAGATCCCTCTGCAAGGCGCGGCTGAAGTTCGGCACACTGTATATGTAACTAACATTGACCAAGTGACGCTGATCGAAATCGGAGCTGGATCTGTTGGACCGCAAATCAAGAGAATTCACAAGAGTGGGATCAGTGCGGTCGGAGGAATCGTCGATGGAGTGGCTGTAGGAGTATGCCAGCCCAGCCGTCAGAGGCCCCTTGGTTCGCCGAAATGTAGCCTGAAAGCCATGGTAGGAAGAATCTGCGCCATTTTGCAGTGAGAAAATATCGCCCAATCCGGGGTACGGCCGAAACGCGTTGCTTTGTGCGATCGCACCTAGGGTTGATTCCCCCTGACACGCAAGTTGCAAGTTGATAGAAGCTGGATTCGATGATGTGACGGTCACGCCATTCTGCAATTGGAAAATTGGCTGATTGATGCCCTTGATACCGGTGTTGTAATTGGTGCAGTCATTCGTTTGCGACAGACTGTTCAAAATAATTGGCTCATGGAGGGCGAACGGGTTAAGGTCAGCGGGCACCGGAGCTATTTGATTCAGCTGCCTTTCGACCGTGAGACGCGTGCCTTTGCTCCCCACATAAGCAAAACTCGCGGCAAAATTCTTGGGGAGTTCGCGCTGCACGCTCAGGCTCCACTGCTGCGAGTAAGAGTACTTGGTCTCACTGGGAATAGAGGTCACGTTGATAGGAAATGCCCCAGGAAGTGAGACGCCATTCGTGTTGCAGTTTGCGCCGTAGTTCCCAATGCAGGCGTAGCCAGTGGGGAACGGCTGGGTCGCGCTAATGACGACGGGAGCACTTCCTTCCAACGATCCGGTATTCGCTTCGTCGCCAGTGCCGTGCTCGTAAAAAATGCCGTAGCCAGCCCGGATCGAGGTTTTCCCGTTGCCCTGCGGATCCCAGGCGAAGCCTACTCTCGGTGCCGGGTTGAATATATGACTGGTTACACAGCCAAAGGGCACTCCGTGCTCGCCGCATTGCACGATTCCATTGATGATTCGCGGGTCCAAATTGTCGAGATTGAATGGAATTGGCTTAGTTCCCGGCAGGCTGATCAACTGTCCCGTATAAGGATTCACCGATGCTTGCGCAGCCAGACTCTGACTGAAGGCTTGGGGCTCCCAATTGTAGGCCTGTAGATACTTTTCGTGGTAGTTGCCATATACACTGAAGCGCACACCCAGATTCACTGTCAGTCGCGAAGTAACCTTCCAATCATCCTGGATATAGGGTTCAACGATCTCATATCGATTGTAATAACGAGATTGCGAGCTGTCCTGAGTGTAGCTCTTGATGGCATTGCCTCCGCCTGTGTTGAAGGAAAGGCCATCGTTATAAAGAAAATTTGCAAAGGCATTTCCGGTACTGTTGACTCCGCCATTGACATTGCTAACCGTCAACAAGCCCTGGGTGTCTCCTGTAGCCGCGCCCAAAGCTCCATTGGTCTCATTTTTTTGTGCCACAACGTATTGCACTCCCAGTTGGAGAGTATGTTTACCCAGAGCTTTGCTGAGGTCGTCGCGAAAATTGTAGGTTGGATTTGTATGCTCCCACGGCGTGTATGAGGTATCGACGGAAAACCCGCTTCCCCCGTACTCCTGATTGTTGCCGGCAAGCACAACCCCCGGCGTTTTGCCGCCGAAACCATTGTCAAACAGGTAGCCCATGGGGCACTTGGAGACGCCGGTAGTGGGGGCCGCACACTTGGCTAGATCGGCAGAAGTGGGATTCCCCAATCCCGCGGGTCGCTGATAATTTGCTCCGCCCGGACCGTTCACGTCAGCCAGAGTAATGTGCGAGTCTGTATAGCTAAAAACGGCTTCATTCAGCAATGATGGCGTGACCGTCTGCGTGAGGCGCACGACCATATCGATTCCGGGCCCCACAAACTTGTTCTGCACGGTGGGGAAAGTATTGGTTACCGTGCCCCAGTTCGGGGTGGGGGTGGTTGTACTCCAGGAATCATGGATATAGCGGAAGGTGCCGCGCACTTTGGAAGTGAAATTGTGGTCGATCCGGAACAACTCCTCCCGCCAGTTTGTGGGCGAGGAAATAACCGCGTCGTAGCAGGGCATGATTTGCTGCCCGGTGGTATGGTCGATCTGCCCTATCAGACTGGAGTTGCAACCAGTGTACGAGTTGGGCAGCGGGATGAGGTTAGTATTAAGGATAGCTACCGCATTGGGATCAAGCCCGGCATTCCCGCTTCTTGAGTTGGTCGCGGTCGCAATATTGTTGAAGAGGAAAGATCCATCGGGCTGCTGGGTGGAAAACAACAGGCCCACGCCTGCCGGCTCGGCCTCGAAAGGCACGGCCGGACAATCCGGATAGCTGGCGGTCGGAAAGGTGTAGTTGCCAAGAGTAGTAAGCTTCAGGTTCTTGCTATCCTGGGGATCGTTCGGGTTCGGGCAGACGTCGCTGAAGTTTCCTTGCCGCTCCGCGATCGTTGGCACCGCCTGATTGAAGTCCGACCTTAATTCATTAGGCGACTTCTCGATGCGCGCTTCCTCGGAAAAAAAGATAAATGTCTTGTCCTTTTTCTGGTTATAAACGCCTGGGATCCACAGCGGTCCACCGATGGTGCCGCCGAAATCGTTTCTGCGGTAGAGCGGCGCGTGCAGAGTTTGGTCAAAGTAGTTGCGGGCATTCAGGTCCTCGTTGCGCAAAAACTCGTACAAGTTCCCGTGCCACTGGTTGCCACCGGACTTGGTTGTTACTTCCACCGTGCCCGATGCGGTTCGCCCGTATTGTGCGCCGTAGTTTGAGGTCAGGACTTTCACTTCCTGAATCGCATCCAGGCTCGGATAAACCACCAGCGTACTTTCCGCTCCGCTTAAACCTGCGTTCAAAACGTCGCTGCCATCCACTTCAAACGAGTTGTACTCCACGCGGCCGCCGTTCACGCTGTACTTGACGCTGCCTTGCACACCGACTTTCGCTTCGTCCTGGCCGGTTTGGTTGCTCACGCCAGGAGTCAACGTGATCAGCTGGGTGAAGTTGCGGCCGTTCAGTCCGAGGTTGATGACTTCTTTTTGTGTGATGGTTCCGGAGACCTCGGCGTTTTCGGTTTCGACCTGCGCCGCGCCTCCGGCGGTTACGTTCACTTCCGTCTTTTCTCCTCCTGTCTCAAGCATTGCATCCATGGGAAGCGTGTCGCCTGCCTTCAAAGTAAGCGCCGAAGTCTGAAAAGTTTTGAAGTTAGGCGCTGTCGCCGACAGATCGTAGGTTCCCGGCGCTAATCCGCTCACGATATATACGCCTTTGTCGTTCGTGGTGGCAGTCTGTTTAAACCCCGAAGCGCTCGAAACGGTTACGGTTGCGGCGGCAAGAACGGCGCCGGTCGGGTCACTCACCGTGCCGGTGATGGTCGCGGTTGCTCCACCTGTGTTCACCACGGTTGCGGTTACCGCAGGCTCAACCGTAGCGGGCGTAACACCGGGCGGCGGCGAAGGCATCGTCGGTCTGACGTTCAGCCATGCCGGAGATTCATTTTGTGGCGGCGGAGCTGGCGGAGGCGGGTTGGCTGCGCCACTCTGCGCCGGAACAGCGGCAGCGCCCGCCGGCTCATTGGAGGTGGCTGCTTCCCCGGGAGCTCCGACCTGCATGAGTACGTCAAGCGGAACCGAATCTCCCGCGGCCAGCGGAATACCCGCGACTTCGAAAACCTTGAATCCCTTGGCGGTGACTGAAATCGTGTAGGTTCCCGCCGCCAGGCCGCCAATCCAGTATTTCCCCTTGCTGTCCGTTCTCGCGGTCCGGGTCACGCCGGCTGCATCCTTGATCAAGACCGTCGCTCCGGCGAGAGCTTTGCTGGAGCCATCGGCAACCGTACCGCTGACGGAAGCAATGTCTTCCTCGGGCATTGCTGCCGCTAGTGCCGCATAGCTTGCGAAATTGCGCGTCCCAGCCTGCAACGGCATACCTACGACTGCCACACTTCCTACCAGGAGAAAAAGACAGAAATAGCTACTGAGAAATCTCACGATACCTACATCCCTCCGGGCGCACTACTGCCTTTGGCTTTGAATTCGGGAAATACGCTCATGCTAATTTGCGGCAACTCGCAGCGCCCCCACTGCAAAGCAGCACAAATCAACAACCCATTTGCTATAGCTTTACGAAAGCAGCTCGCAACAGGAAATCAGATGCTGGTACTCAACCTACGCTCGACCGCAAGCACAACTCGCTCACCTGAGGAATGTTGCGGCGACGGAAATCAATGGAGTCCAATACACTTACACTCCCCTTGTTACGGAAGCATGACAGAATGATTAAATTCAGGTTACAGTTCTGCTGCAGAAGAAAGGCTGAAGTTTATTGCCGTCGTTTTTGTCGTCTACTTATTTCGCATTAATACTTCGCTCTGTTTCGCACAATCGCTGCCGTGAAATTATCACAACTTTAACAATTGAGTCATGACCACGTAACACGGCTCGTCCATAGTTGCTCCGACCAATAGAGCGGGTGCGCTGTTGGTCCCTCTGAGCAAACGCAAAACTTAACTGGTCTTGATGGGCTCCACTACTGGCGTGGGATTCAGTGCAATCTGCCCGCACGAGTGTGGCTCCCGACACCACGTCCACGCTGCGCAAACCTTAAGTTCTAAGGAGATTAGAAATGACACGATTCAAATTACTGTTCGCGGCCCTCGTTGTCGCCGCGATCGTAGGAGTCACGCCCTCCGCCCACGCGCAGGTTGCCTGCCTTGGCGGCGTGAACTCACCTAATTGCAACATCCACTTCGTGGGCGCTGGCTCTTCGGCGCAGTTCAACCCCGCAGCCATCGGCGCTGACGCTCTGGCGCTCTCTAACGCGCCAGCGGGCCAATGCCCTTATCACTGGTCGGCAAAGAACGGCGCTAACCTCGTCGATAACCGCGGCACCTCACCGATTCCGCTTGAGCCAGCCAACTCCTGGATCGTCTGGCTCGCTGCCTGCAGCGACACCACTGGCAACACCAACATCACCGACATCTGGGTGGGTGAGAGCGTCGACTCCACGGTTGGCAACCGCGCGTTCCTGGCCCAGAACACGGTCGCAAACGGCGGCTCCGGCGTCGCAGTGCAAACCATTGCCCTTGCCGCAGGCAACCTTCTCGGATCTGGAGCCTCGAACACCTGGCCTGACAATAAGGCGGACGTATCGATTGTCGCCGGCGGCGCAACCAACATCCCCACCGCCGTTGGTACCGCTCAGGATGGTCTTGGCGATGTTCACGTGAACGCCGGCATGACCGATATCACTCCGAGCGATGCCTTCTTCGCAACCACTCGCGCCATGACAAAGTTTAACGGTACCACCCTGGCAGGGTTGGGGTACAACGGCACCGCGAATGTTGGCGCGTCAATCCTGACTTCCGAGGGTACCGGTACGAAGGCAACCCCGGTTAAGTTCGCTCTCACCGGAGATGATCCCATCACCAAGCTAGCGGTCCGCAGCTTCACCGTGTTCCCGATCGGCGCGGCTCCCGTGGTTTTTGTCTACAACAATGCCGGCACTGACACGGTCCTGAACCTCACCACCGGCGTTACCGGCACAGGTTTGGCGAACGTGGCTGGAAGCTATCTCGCCGCCAATCTGTTCGATGGCACCACCAATTGCGAAGTGTCCAACCCAGCCCTTGGTGGATCCTCAACCAACGGAGCGCAGGGCATCCATCTGTTCCTGCGCGAACCTCTCTCCGGCACCATGAACACCACCGAATTTAACACGTTCCGGACCGTTGGCAACGTCAACGATTCTCAGGAAAAGGGAGTCAATGGTGCAGTCACCAACCCGCTGTCAGCCTTGGCCTGCGGTTTGGGCGACCGCAACCGCGCCATTGGTACTGGCGAAGTTGTCGGCACCAAGTCGACCGGCGTAATCGGCACTCCGCACTCGCTGGGTTACATCTTCACCGGCTTCACCAATCTGGCGAAGTTTGATGCAGGGACCGCCGGTGAGCCAGCCGCGGATTACAACTACCTCACCGTGGATGGCGTCGATCCTTTCGGCTTCCAAGCCAGCCAAGCTAGCGCAAATCAGAACTTCCCGAACTGCGGCGGCCCTTGCTCGGCGGCCACTTTCTGGGGAGCCGGTAGCCCCTCTTACCCCAACCTCCGCAACGGTTCCTATAAGATCTGGTCGATCTACCGCTGGGATGTTCCAAATCCTGACAGCGATCCATTAGGCCCAACCGCGCTGGCTCAGGCCACTGAGGACAACATCAACGCTTCCAACGCAGTGGCGGACTTTGTTCCGTTCCACACTTCAGATGGATCGGACGGTCTGGATGTTTATCGCTCGCACCGTACCATCACCGGCACCGGCGTCGTCGGTTCTAACGGAACCGCAACCACCGAAACCCCGAATGGCAACACCCTTGGAGTCGGCGAGAAGGGCGGCGATGTGGGCGGCCTGATCGAAGGACCGTTCGGCGCTTCCCCCACCACCGGCTACATTGACACCACAACCGTTAGCTGCCTTGCGAAGGGTGGTTACGAACTGCACCATGAGGCTGGCGACTTGTTTGCGGCTGCCAAGGTGTGGGATGGACAAACCATCACCGTCGGCGGAGTGGACTACACCGTTTCTGCGGGCGTAACTCAGTCGACCACTCTTCTCCACGTAGGCGGTAGCAGCACCAACACCACGACTGGTTGCACCGGTCCGGTACCTCCGGCCAACACCAAGTTCCTGTTCTACTCCATCAACGAAACCGCGCCTCAGGCAAGTGGTGCAGGCGTGCTCAACAAGAAGGAGTAGTTCTCGCTGGCGGGAATTGGCTTAACAAAGTTGTAGCAAACCTGAGGCAGGCTGGCTTTTCGGGCAGTCTGCCTCAATTTTCAATTTCAGGATAGAGTGGCAGATCGCCAAAGAAAGATCACCGAAGCAAGATACCGAAGAGGATGGAGAACATGGCCGGGGCAGAGATGGCTGTAGAAAAAGAAAAGAAAAAGAAAAAGAATAAGACGTGTGGAATGCAAAAGGCAAACCCGATCATCGTGTGGGCAGTAGGTATAATGATGTTGCTGGTGGCGAACCTTCAGGCGCAGGTTCTCGCTCCGGCGCCGCCCAAACCCGCCGGGGATATCGCCTCTGACGCGCTGATTCCGAAGGTTGAGTTCAAGGAAGATTGGTCCAGCCCGTCGCTAAAGGGATCTAATCTCGTCGCGCTTGATCCCCTTGTAGGACAGGTGGATGAGTTTAAGGATTACACCTTCGAAATAACCCGGGTGCAATGGCGCCCCACCGACCCCATCGATCTTTTCATCATGAAACCAGCTGGCGTGAAAAAACCGCCGGTGATTCTTTATCTCTACAGTTACCCCTTTGATAACGACCGCTACAGAAAAGACGACTTTCGCAGATTTCTGACGAAGAGTGGCTTCGCGGCCGTCGGCTTCGTCTCCGCCCTTACGGGCGAGCGTTATCGTAGCGGCCGGCCCATGAAGCAATGGTTTGTGAGCGAGCTGCGGGAGTCATTGGCAACCTCCGCGCACGATGTGCAGATGCTTCTAGACTATTTGGAAACGCGCGGAGATTTTGACATGGATCATGTGGGCATGTTCGGCGAGGGTTCGGGAGCAAGCATCGCCATCCTCGCGGCGGCCTCGGATCCAAGAATCAAGACATTGGATTTGCTGAATCCCTGGTGTGACTGGCCGGACTGGATGGCGAAATCCACGCTGGTTCCGGAAAACGAGCGGCCAGGGTTGCTCAAGCCCGAATTCCTGGCTGGCGTAGCACCTCTCGATCCGCTAAAGTGGCTGCCGGAATTAAAAACCCAAACCATAAGGTTGCAGGAAGTGAAAAGCGTGACGGTTACTCCCGGCGAAGCCCGCACAAAACTGGAAGCCGTCGCGCCTGCCAACCTACAAGTGCTTCGCTACAACGATACCAAAGAGTTCGCGGCTACGGTCGCGAACGGTACGGTGTTCGATTGGATCAAGCAGCAGACGCATAACCCGAACTCCCGGCAGTACCGGGCCGCTGGCCAGGAGCAGTCCAAGTCACAAGCGAAATAATCGCCCAAGAGTCGCAACAGTAAGCTCCTCCGCTGCGGCCGCGCCGTGGCCGCAGCTGCGGAGACACACGATTGAGGAGAATCGATGCGCATCCCGGGAACAGTTCTCGGCAAGCTCTCGCTGAAGAGACAACGCAAAACTCTGATGCTGGCAGGTATGCTCGCGGCGATCGCTTTACTTCAGGCCTGCGGAGGCAACTCCAATTCTTCTGCTTTCGCGGGTTCAACCCCGGTTAGTCCCACACCAGGGGTCACCCTGCAATCCATTAGCATCGCGCCACCGACGTCGATAATCTCGCTTGCCGAAACCCGCCAACTCACAGCCGTCGGCACCTACAGCGATGGCAGCTTGAGCGATCTTACTTCGCAGGTACAATGGCAGTCTTCTTCCCTTCACGCTACCGTCGATTATGTTACCGTCAGCGCTTCCGGAATCGCCAAAGGCGTCTCCTTGGGGACCTCGAACGTTACCGCAACCCTCGGTCCGGTGACGGGAGTGCTTCAGTTGACCGTGGGCACCAGCGGATTTTCCTCAACCACCATCGGAATTTTGCCTGTTCCTTATAAGACCACTGTGGTGGATGCTGCCTATGTGCCGGAATCGCAAGTCCAGATTCAGGGAACCTATGCCGTCCAGGAAATCAATTTGGATGCGGACCAGTTCTCCACCCAGGTGCCAGTACAGTCTGCGCTTTTGGCATCCGTACCAATGCCTCCGGGATTCAAACCCAATGCTACGGTTGCCAGTCCCACCAGCGCACTGGTGGCAGTAATCAGCTACAGCTCGCCGGACATTCAGATCATCGATGCCAGCAATCTCGCCAGCGATGTGAACAATAACCTGATCATCAACACCTTCACCGCCCCGGTCACCCAAAAGGCGACTTTCTACGGGCCGGGCACTGCGGTGCCGGCCATTACCTGCATGATTTGTGCGGCCGTGGTGAATCCGGCGAATAACCAGCTTTTGCTCAGTACCGCGCAAGGCTATTTCTATTTAAATCTGACGACCGGGAGCTTCACCGCGCTGCCACTTGTTCCCACGCCCCTCCCCGCCGCCAGCTTCGCGCTTAATCCGAATAGCGCGCAGCCCTATATTGTCAGTCCCGCCGGCGCCGAAGTGCAGTTTATAAACCTCGCCAGCAATACGGTCATGACCAGCTCCAGCCTTGGAGTTATCGATGCCGGCACTTCAGCGATCGATATTGCGGCCAATGATGCTGTCATCGGCGATGCCGCCGCGGATGACCAGATTTTGATATCTCCCGCCGACCTGCAAAATCCTATGTTTACGCCCGTTCCGGGCCTTGGGGCCTGCACAAATTCCGGCCAGACCGCCAACATGAGCATGCTCGCGCTCGGCATTCCAGCGATTGCCAGTGGGTCCCAGGGCGGCGGCGGAACACTCTATATGGCGCAGCCGGGAGGGAGTTGTTTCGGTTTTGAGGGGATTAGTCCGTCTTTCTTCCTTGACCTTGCTGACTCTGCATATGGATACGCGCCTATGCCGGACAAGCCCGATGGGAGTGCGTTTCTGAGTTGCAGCGATCCCAACGCGATCACCGACTTTAACAGCGTGGTTGACAAAAAGAATTATGGAGTGCTATTGGACGCGAGCGAAAACTGGATCGCTAAGGTCAATCCCCAAATCATTCTTGGTTTCACTACTCCCGGGCCGTTACCTTCCGGTCTCGATGTTTCATCCTTTCTAGGGACCGCGGCGCCGTATAACTCCGTCATCTACTTACCCTCTCCTGCCAGCATGCTCGCCTTATCGCAGAACAACATCAACTTCGGCTCTCAAGCAGTTGGAACCGCAAGCGTACTGAACACCGTCACTGTGACCAACGTTGGAGCCAATCAGGTTTCGATCTCGAGCGTTGCCCTGAAAGGAAGCAACGCCGCTGATTTCCTGGAATCGGATGGTTGCGCTAACAGTCTGCTTTTACCTCAGGCGAAATGCACCATCAATCTCACCTTCGCTCCCACCGCTGCCGGATCTGCCTCCGCGTTGGTTAGCATTACTGACGATGGTGGATCCGCTCTCGGTCCAGGCTGCTCCTCTTCCGGTGCAACCGGTCAGACCATCTGTCTCTCTGGTACTGGGCAGTAAGCCAGCAATCGTTTCGGCAGGGCCTGCCTTATAACGTTAAAAGCGCACGTATGACCGTTATTACACAGGCTATCTGGCTGATCCATTGACGGGGGCAGCGCTCGCATCGGTGGCTGGAGACCACGGTGATCGGCTTGGGCCAAGGGCGCCGCTGCGCTAGGATGCTTCACGAATGGCTAAGGCACCGTAACCTGGACCATTACGTCGTCCAGTCGTCTTAGCAAGCGAGGAACCATCGATCAGGAACCATCGATCGCGTTCGTTCCGGTGATCTGTCCGATTTGAGTGCTCCACAGCCGTGCAGACAATACAGATCGTTGATCCACGGAACTGTAATATTACTGGCCAGCAATGGCCAACGTTACGTTACCAGTGCCATCCGCGGTGCACCCCTTGGCGGCCCCCGGACCCTGCCCCAAGTACTGGTAAGTTCCGGTCAGGAACGTGCCATCGAGCGAACTTGTCGCGATCGCTTGTCCGATTTGAGTGCCATCGGAGTCGACCAGGTTCATGACCACGGAAGTTCCGCTGATCGACCCCACGATGTTTGCCGCCGGGTAGCAGAAGCCGGCTGAGAAAGTGAGGCTTCCGGTGAGGGGTGTGCTGCTGCTGCCGCTATTTGCTCCTTGGCTAACCTGGCCGGTTACGGTGTAAGTTGAGCCCTTATTCGAGACCAAGGAGCCCGTGATGTTCCCATTCAAGGGCGATACCAGGGTTGCGGACCAAGTGCCCGTGGAGGGAATAGTTTTCCCGGCGGTGCAACCCACCGACAGAGTTGTGTAGGTCCCACCCATACAGGCTTGTTTGCTCGCGCAGCTGGAGGCGGAGCCCATCGTTCCAGTGAGATTGATCTCAGTTCCGGTGGGGTTGACCGCCAGTGAGACTGCGCTTCCGGTGACCGATCCCTGGACACTGCCAATCCCTGAACAAGGGCTGTCTATGAAGATCAGGCTGCCGGTTACAAGGCCGTTGTTCTGTAGAAGGGAGCCGGATTGCGTTATCGAAGCCTGCGTGTCGGCGGTGTCGGTCAGGCCGATGATCCAATTGCCGGAAATTGAGCCGGTCGACCCCGTCGACGCAGTATTACCCGTCGACGCCGTATTACTAGTGCCGCATGCACTCATCAACAGCGACAGCGACAAGACCAACCATAAGATCGCGGTTTTCCGTTGCATACAATTCTCCCCTTGCGTTGCGGTCTTAAGCTGGCAGAGCGCTTACCTACCATCCGATTTGAATAAGCCCCAAGATTCGTCGGGTGGTGTGAACCATGCTTCGCGATGAGTACAGCGAGAAACCTAGAGGGTAGCCCGTCCTGTATTACGTGAAAGTTATCGGGACGTTAATATCTCGTGAATTGTGGCCGCCGCGCCCGCGGCGATTTTCCACGCTTAAAGCCATCGCGGAACGATACTGGCGCAAAATGCTGAGCAGGCGCATTTGGAAAGGGCGGAACTGGTGGAGGGGGAGTTCCAGCGGATCAGGGGCTTGGTTTCCGCTGCTGCGACCAAAGCTGTATCTCCCTTGCGTCGATTGGCAGCCTATCGCTGCGGAGTGAGATAGACTTTTACGAGCGTGCTGGTTGAAAGCCGCACGCTACCTTCTGTGAGTCGGCGAGCCACCGTTTCGTGCCGGCTGAGCGCAATCAGCAGATGGTTGTCCCTACCGTGACGTCAGCGTTCCCTTCATTTGCGTGGCCATTTCGGTAATTCCACCGAATTAATCCTCTCTTAACAAACGGCTGCTACGATTGCAGTCCACCCTGACGGGGATAATTGCCTGGCCAAATTCCATCCTGTCCGCTCCACGCCGAAAGGAAAACTTGCTATGGATCGCAAAGCTTACGCAGTCGTCTTCTCGTTTATTTGCCTGCCTGTGGGTTTCCTGATGGGTTGCGGCAGCAGTGGCAGTTCAAGCTCGGTGTCTCCGGTCGCACCTTACTCTCAGGTCGTGGGGATTACGGCAACCAGCGGTTCGTCACAAAGTGCAGCGAGCGGCAAAACATTCAACGGCCCCTTCATGGCGAGCGTAACCCTAGGTGGAGCTAAAATGAGCGGAGAAAAGGTGACTTTCACGGCTCCAGCTTCGGGCGCGAGCGGCACTTTCGCCAACGGAACCGCCACGGAAACTGACATCACCAATAACCTCGGCTTGGCCGTGTCTTCCGCATTTACGGCGAATACAGTGGGCGGCACTTATAAGGTGACAGCCACTGTCTCGGGTGCGCCATCGCCTGTCAGCTTCAGTCTTACCAACATCCCCGTGACTGCCTACTCGTTCTATATGAGCGGGCAGGACGAAAGTTTTGGTTATTACGCCCTCGCCGGGTCGGTAGTGGTTGATGCCACGGGCAACGTATTCGGAGGTGAACAAGACTACAACGATGGTGGCTTTGGCTTTAACTCTCCCGAACCGAAGGGCGACCAGATCACCGGAGGAACCTTGACGTTTGCCTCTGGCGCACCTCCAGGGCAGGCAACACTCACCTTGAACACCAACAATCCCAATTTGGGTTTAAACGCGAATGGGGTGGAAGTGTTCGGGGTTCAGTTTGTGAACCCCAGCCACGCCCTCATTACACAATTCGACGGGTTCGCCACTTCCAGCGGCAGCATGGATCTGCAGACTCTGCCCAGCACCTTGAGTGGGTCGTATGCTTTCGCCATCTCCGGATTTGAGTCCTCCGATGCGCCGGTTGCCTACGGCGGAGTTTTTTCGGTCAGTGGCGGCACGCTCTCGAACGGAATGGTCGATATCAATGATTCGTTCAATTCTGGACTGACAACCGGGACGGCTTTCACTGGCACCGTCTCAGCTGCGGATTCCTATGGGCGGGGTACGATCAAAGGGCTTAAAGTCGCCGGCACCGCGGTTACGCTGAACTACTACGTTGTTGGACCCGAAGTAATCCGCCTCATTGATGTAGACGTTACGACCGACTCCGCGCTGGGCTCCGCCTTCGGCCAGGGCTCGGGAACTTTTAGCAATGCGTCCCTTGGGCCTTCCGTGCTTGCCGTCGCAGGCAACGTACTTGACCAGTTTGGCGCCTTGGGCCAATTCACTACTAGCAAGACGTCATCGTCGCCAGCTGATTTCTCAGGAGTTGGGGATGATAGCGAACCGCTCAACGGGGTTATTACTTCGCAGTCTTCCAAGATTACCGGAACCTACACCATCGGCAGCAACGGATACGGAAACCTCGCCTTCAACACCATCAGCGTCAACTACCCCGGGCTCGGCGACGTTACCACTCTCGGGATTTACCTGACCGATCCAGCTCTGAATCTGAACGACCCCAATAACCCGACCGGCGGAGGCGGCGCCCTGGTGGTTGATCTGGACGCTGGAGAAGTTGCCGGCGTCCCGCTTCCCGGCGGCACCGGCCTCATCATTCCACAAACCGATGCTGCCACTGCAACTACTGATTTCGCCGGCAACTACGCCGTGGGATGGCAGAACTTCGATAATGAAGGCTGCGGCTGCGAGTTCGACATGATGGCGCAGGGGACTATGGTCGCGAACGGGACTTTGAGCCTGAC
>Ga0210398_10000632_pt1 | contig 39234 bp, 36 predicted proteins | sample IncBWC4OmetaG_FD_161047 | JGI IMG/M metagenome (GOLD analysis project Ga0210398, IMG submission 161047) | Forest soil microbial communities from Barre Woods Harvard Forest LTER site, Petersham, Massachusetts, United States - Inc-BW-C-4-O | ecosystem: Environmental > Terrestrial > Soil >... | reverse complement strand
CCGAGCGTGACCGCCTGACGCCTCCGGACGCCGTGCTCCACGCCGATCACCTGGAGGGCACGCGCCGAAACGAGCGCGAGCTGTGGGTGGTTCGCCCCACGCGCGAAGGCGAACGGGTGGTGCTCGCCTGGTCGCTCGATCGGGCGAGCGACGCGTGGTTCCGCATGCGCCGCATTTTCACGTTCGCCACGGTCGTTGCGATCGGCGTGGCCTCGTTTCTCGCGTTCGTCCTGTCGCGCTCCGTCACGCGGCCGCTGGAGTCGATCACGGTCTCGCTCGACGCGTTGACGCGCCAGTCCCATTGGAACCTGCGCACACGGGTCGCCGTGCGCACCCGCGACGAGATCGGCGATCTCGCGGTCTGCGTCAACCGATTCATCGCCGAGCTCGCGCGGTTGGTGTCCAACACGCGCGAAGCCGCCGAGCACGTGGTGCGCCGCACCGAAGAATTGAGTGCCTCCACGTCGGCCCTCAACGCATCGGGTCACGACGTCTCCGCAGCCGTTGATACGGTTGCCGCCGACGCCGCCGCGCAAGCCGACCTGGCCGCTCGCACGCGGGAAGAGGCCGCCGCGGCCGGCGAAGCCGCCGAGGCAGTCCTGGAGCGTGTCGGCGAAGCCGACTCGATAACCAGTGACACGCTTGCTGCCGCCCAGGTCGGGCTCAAGGGTGTGGCGGAAGCCGACACGGCTGTCGAGCGCATTGTCGCCGCCGCCGCGGCGGCCCAACAGAGCTTCGCGGAAGTCGAGCAGCGCCTCAAGGCGATCGCCGGGGCCACCGCGGGAATCGCCGGCATTGCTCAGACCACAAATTTGATCGCTCTCAACGCCGCGATTGAGGCAGCCCGTGCGGGCGAGCACGGGAAGGGATTCGCGGTCGTCGCCGACGAAGTCCGAAAGCTCGCCCGCGCGTCCGGCAAGCTCGTCGACCAGATCCACGCTGAGGTCAGCCGGATCCAGAAGGGGACGCGCGCGACGGCGACCGATCTCTCGCGCGCGAACGACGAGGTCCTCGCCGGGCGCAAAGTGATCGGCGCCACGGGTACCGCGATTCGGGACTCGGTCGCCCGGGTCGAGGCCGCGGCGGCCATTGTGCGCGGGGTCGCGACGCTAGCGGCCGCTCAGCGCGAAGCGGTCCGCCGTATCGAAGCCCGCGCGGCCGAAGTCGCGGCGCTCTCGGGCAGCCAGGCTTCGGCCGCCCAGCAGATGGCGATGTCGACCGCGGCCCAGGCGAATGTGATCAGTGAAGCGGCCGCCGAGCTCGCCGCGCTACGCAACGTCGCGACGGTCGCGCTCGAATCGGTCAATCGCTTTCAGATCTGAGAACAAGCGTAAACGTCGACCCCGTGCCGGGCGTGCTCTCGACGGTGAGATCGCCGTTCATGGCCCGGGCCAGTGCACGACTGATGGGCAGCCCGAGCCCAACGCCCTCCACGGGCCGCGACAACTGCCGGTCGAGCTGAACGAACGGCTCGAAGATGCGCCCCATGTCGGCCTCGGGGATCCCACGGCCGGAGTCGCGCACGCGCACGTGGACCTTCGCCCCGTTCGCCTCGCACGAGACCCACACCATGCCCCCGCGGTCCGTGAACTTGATCGCGTTCGACACGAGGTTCGTCAGGATCTGCGCGACTTTGTGTCGATCGGCGTGCGCCACCACAGCGGGGTCGGCGCCGGACGTATCGAACCCCAGGCCTTTGCCTCCGATCTGCGGCTTGATCAAGGCATCGACGGTCGTGATCACATCGGCGAGCGACACGGGCCCCAGCTTGATCTGTTCTTGACTGGCCTCGAGCCGCGCGAAGGCGAGAATGGAATTGATCAACCCGAGGAGATGCTCCTCGCTCCTCCGGATCGCCTCCAGATCTTGTGTCTGCTCAGGTGTGACGGGTCCCCGTAGTCCCAGCACGAGGATCTCGGCATACCCGGCGATGGCATTGAGTGGTGTCCGCAACTCGTGGCTCATCGTCGCGAGGAAGCTCGATTTCGCCTGGTTCGCGTTCTCCGCGATCCGCTGCGCGTCCCGTGCCTCGTCGGCATTGCGCTCCGCGACGAGCGTCTGCTCGGCCAGCTCCTCGGTCGTCGACTGCAACTCCTCGTTCGCCGCCTCCAGCTCGGCCGCCTGTTCCTGAAGCTGCTCGTTCGTCGTCTCGAGCTCGCTCTGTTGCTCCCGAAGACGCTGGGCGGCCTCTGCTTCCCGGGCGGCCGCCCGCGACAGGGCGGCGACCGTGAACGCGGCCAGTAGGAAGGCGACCAGCGTGCCCGCGGCGATAATCCACTGGGTCCGCACGGCGCGGCGATGCTCGACCGCGGTGCGGCTGGCGAGCAGCTGGCGCTCCGTGTCTTGAATTGCCGCGACCAGCTGGCGCGCCTCACTCATATAGTGCCGGCCGGCGCTGGCCCGAAACGCGCGGTAGCCTGCGCTGGCCCCGGAGTCCCGACGGGTGCTGACCACGCGATCCAGTGCGTCGAGCCGGGCGGCGACGAGCGGATCCAGCGTGTCCAGCCGCTGCTGTTGCACCCGATTGTCGGTGGTGAGCTGCTTGACCCGCGCCAGGTTGCGCCGGACATCGGCGCCCGCGCCGTCGTACGGCGACAGGTACGCCGTGTCGCCGGTCAACAAGAACCCGCGCTCCGCCGTCTCGGCGTCGACGAGCCGCTGTAGCACCGCATCAGTGGTCTCGATGACGTCGTGCGTATGCGAGACGGCCGCGATGGCCACCGCGTCGCGGCCATCGGCGATGAACGCCGCGGCGCCGACGATGAGGATCACGAGGGCGGCGAGAGCGGCTGCGGCGATCTTGTAACGAAGCGGGATCCGATTGATCATGAGAGAGATAACGGCCGGCTGTTAAGTTATCCCCCGTGTCCTTGAGCATCGAGACCACCGCGCTCCGGAAAGTGTATCCGGGCGACACGATCGCCCTGCACGGGCTCGACCTGCACGTCGGCGCAGGCGACTTCTTTGGGTTGCTCGGACCCAACGGAGCGGGGAAGACGACCACGATCGGCATCCTCACGACGCGCGTGCGGCCGACGGCTGGCACGGCTGTTGTGGCGGGCGCTGACGTGCGCACTGACCCGGTCGGCGTGCGGCTTCGCATCGGCGTGGTCCCGCAGCGTCCGAACCCGGACCGCAGTCTCAACGTGCTCGAAAACCTCTTGTTCCATGCCGCATATTTCGGCATTGCGCACTCGGTCGCCTCGGCCCGCGCCAACGCGCTCCTCGAACAACTCGCCATCGCCGAGAAGGCGCACGCAAAGGTCGACGCCCTCTCCGGCGGGCAGCAGCAGCGCCTGATGATCGCCCGCGCGTTGATCCACGAGCCGCGGGTGCTCTTTCTCGACGAGCCCACGGTCGGCCTCGATCCCCAAGCGCGTCTCGCGTTGTGGGAGATCTTGCGCGCGCTCCATGCCGACGGCCGCACGATCGTGATGACGACGCACTACATGGAAGAAGCCGAGCAGCTCTGCGACCGGATCGCGATCGTCGACCAGGGGCGTTTGTTAGCCGTCGACACGCCTGCCGCACTCGTCGCCCGCGCTCCGGGCGGCACGTTGATCGAGCTCACGCTCGATGGCGATGCAGCACCCCTGCTCGCTGCCGCTCTCGCTCTCCCGGGTGTGTCGTCAGGCGACTCCCAGGCGAACGTGTTGCGCGCCTATAGCGCGAGTGGCGGCCAGGCGATTCCGGCGTTGATCGCGGTCGCCGAAGGCGCCGCGCGCAAAGTGACGAACATTCGCCTCGCGTCCCCAAACCTGGAGACGCTCTTCATCTCTCTCACCGGCCGTAAACTCGATTGACCGCGACCGTCTTTTTCGCGCTCCTGCGGCGTGATGTGCGGGTGGCCCGCCGCGAGCTGCCGTTCTTTTTGATGCGCACGATCATGCAGCCGTTGATGTTCATTATCGTCTTCGGCTACTTGTTGCCGAAGATGGGCTTCGTGCGCGGGACATACACCACGGCGCTGCTCCCGGGCATCCTGGCGCTGAGCCTCGCGCTCTCGGCGATCCAGTCGGTCACCCTACCCATGGTCCAAGACTTCGGCTGGTCCAAGGAGATCGAAGATCGCCTGTTGGCCCCGATTCCGACCCCGCTCGTCGCGGTCGAGAAGGTGATCGTCGGCATCCTCCAGGGGATGGTGGCGGCGCTCGTCGTATTGCCCATCGCCCGCTTGATCATGGGTCCGATCCCCGGCTTCACCCTGACCCATTTCGGCGAAGTCCTCGCGGTGACCATCTTCGGCGCCGCGACGTTCTCCGCGCTTGGTCTGCTGATCGGCTCGACGATCAGTCCAACGCAGATCGGACTCATGTTCAGCATTATCATCGCGCCGATGATCTTTTTCGGCTGTACGTATTATCCGTGGCGTGGCTTGGACGCCGTGCCATGGGTGAAGTACGCGGTCTTGATCAATCCGCTCGTCTACGTCTCCGAAGGAATGCGCGCTGGACTGACACCAGAGGTGCCGCACTTGTCTCTCCCAATAGTGTTGGCCGCGTTGATCGTCCTATTGGCGGTATGCTGGACCTTCGCTCTACGAAGCTTCATGAAGCGAGCGGTCGGCTGATGGCCAACCACTGGAGCATCGAAGCCGCGCGCGATGTCTACAACATCGAGGGTTGGGGCGCGGGCTTTTTCGACGTCAACGCCAAGGGCCACGTCGTCGTCCGCCCCGATAAGTCGCACCCCGAACGCGAGCTCGACTTGTATGAGCTGGGCTGTGATCTGCAAGAGCAGGGGGTAGCGCTCCCAGTACTCCTGCGCTTCTCGGATGTCCTGAAATCCCGAATCGAAGCAGTGACTGGCGCATTCGAGAGCGCCATGCGCGAGTTCGACTATCAGGGCGGCTATACCACCGTCTATCCCATCAAAGTCAATCAAATCCGCCGGGTAGTCGAAGAGATCGTCCAGTTCGGCACCCCGCATGGTGTTGGCCTGGAATGCGGCTCCAAGCCCGAATTGCAAGCAGTCCTAGCCCTATCAGAAGCCAGTGACCACACGATCGTGTGCAATGGCTACAAAGATTCAGAGTTCATGCGCCTGGCGATGATGGGCCAGAAACTAGGCCATGAGGTTTTTGTAGTAATAGAACAACTCAGCGAGCTCGACGTACTCCTGCAAGCGGCGGACGAAATCGGCGTCACGCCCACGGCAGGCGTGCGCGTCAAGTTGGCATCAGCAGGTTCTGGCCGTTGGGCGCAAAGCGGAGGCGAGAAGTCGAAGTTCGGCCTCACGACACAGCAACTCGTCAAAGCAGTAGACATGCTCCGCGAGCGCGGTCGACTCGATGTCCTGAAGCTGATCCACTTCCACATCGGCAGCCAGATCTCGGACATTCGCTACATAAAGGCGGCCATGCAGGAAGTCGCCCGCTACTACGCGGAGCTCCGCAACATGGGCGTCGACATCACGCACGTGGATGTCGGCGGCGGCCTCGGCGTCGACTACGACGGCACGAATTCGACCGCCAACGCGAGCGTCAATTACACGGTCCAGGAATACGCGAACGACGTGATCTACATCTTGGGCGAGGCCTGCCGCGAGCAGGACTTGCCGATGCCACACGTGATTAGCGAGTCGGGCCGCGCGCTCACGGCCCATCATGCCTTGTTGCTGATCAACGTGATCGATGTCGAGTCTCAGGCCGAGCCGCCGTTGCCGATCCTGAGCGACGACGATCACGCGTTGTTGCACGACATGCTCGCCGACTACGGCGAGCTCAGTCGCCCGGCCGTGAAGCACCGCCGCGTGATCGAGGCGTACCACGACGCGGTGTTCGATCGCGGCCGCGCCCAGGACTTATTCCAATCGGGCGTGCTCTCGCTGCGCGGTCGCGCCTGGGCCGAGCAGATCTACCTGCGGATCGTGAACGCCGTGGCGAATCGGGCGGTCGAGGAGCCCGACGAGTATTCCGATATCGCGGGTGATCTCGAGGGCACGCTCGTCGATCGGTACTTCTGCAACTTCTCGTTGTTTCAGTCCGTCCCCGACCACTGGGCGATCGATCAGCTCTTTCCGATCATGCCCATCCATCGGTTGAACGAAGAGCCGACGCGCCGCGGGACGCTGCAGGACGTCACGTGCGACTCCGACGGGAAGATCGACCATTTCGTCGGCGGGAACGGGCGCTCCGGCAAAACGAGCCTCGAGCTGCACGAGTTCCGCGACAACGACCCCTACATCCTCGGGATTTTCCTGACGGGCGCCTATCAGGAGATACTCGGCGATCTCCACAACTTGTTCGGCGACACGAACGCCGTGCACATTCGCCTCTCGACGATCGCCCGCGGCTACGAGATCACGGACCTCGTTCGCGGCAACACCGTGACCGATGTCTTGAACTACGTCGAGTACGGCGCCGGCGAGTTGCTCACGACGTTCCGTCGCAAGGTCGCCGGCGCGGATAATCTGACGCGGCAAGAGGCCAACACGTTCATCGCCGAGTACGTCGCCGGACTCGAGGGCTACACGTACCTGGAGGGCGAGTAGTCAGACCCCAGCGTGCGCGAGCTTGCCCGACTCGAAGCGTTTCGACACCTCAGCCCAATTCACAACGTTCCAGAACGCCCCGATGTAGTCGGCGCGCCGATTCTGGTACTTGAGGTAGTACGCGTGCTCCCACACGTCGAGCCCGACGAGGACGTCCTCGGGCTTCATCCCGTCCATGAGCGGGTTATCCTGATTCGGCGAGCTCGTGATGGCGAGCTTATCGCCTTTGCGCGTCAGCCAAGCCCACCCTGACCCGAAGCGCCCCACGGCCGCCGCGGCAAACTGTTCCTTGAACTTGGCAAAGTCCCCAAAGCTCGCTTTGATGGCATTGCCCAGCGCCCCGCCGGGCTCTCCGCCTTTCTTGGCCGGATCCAACCACAGCCAGAACTGCGAGTGGTTCCAGTGCCCACCAGCATTGTTGCGCACGGCGGCCCGCACGGCCTCGGGCACAGAGTTGATGCCAGCGAGTAACTCCTCGAGGCTCTTACTCTTGAGCTCGGGCGCTTTATCGATTGCCGCGTTCAGGTTGGTGACATACGCACCATGATGCTTGTCATGGTGAATTTCCATCGTCTTCGCGTCGATATACGGCTCGAGCGCGTCGAACGCGTAGGGAAGCGGGGGCAAAGTAAACGTCATTGGACTCTCCTTTCAGGTTGCCGCCACCAACTGATAATGCCGGGGAGGATCGACAGAAAGATCACCGCAATGATAACCAGCTCGATGTGCTTGGCGACGCCGGGGACTTTGGCGCCGAGGAAGTATCCGAGCATGAGCATGCTCCAGATCCACGCCGTCCCCCCGAGTACGCTGAACGTCAGAAAAGTTCGGTAATCCATCTTGCCGACCCCGGCCACGAGTGGCGCGAATGTCCGGATGATCGGCATGAATCGCGCGAGCACGACGGTTTTCGGCCCGTGTTTGACATAAAACTCGTGCGCGCGCTCGACGTGCTTCTTCTTGAAGAGCAGGGAATCTTCGCGCGTGAAGATGCTCGCGCCGGTCAGCCGACCGACCCAGTAGTTGGTATTGTCCCCAAGAATGGCCGCACAGGTCAAGAGGAGGCCCAGCTCGAAGACATTGAGCGGCAATCCTTGCGAAGACAGTAGCCCAGCCGTGACGAGAAGCGAATCGCCGGGCAGGAAGAATCCGACAAAGAGGCCGGTCTCCGTGAATACGATCGCTGCCATACCCGCGTACCCGGCCCATGCAACGAGGGCCGGCAAGTCGCGTAATCGATGGAAGAGGTCGCTGATTTGCATAGGGGATCCCGCAACATACGTTGGGGCATGCTGCTAGACCACGTAGTGGTTGTGCTCTACGAACCCCAGGACCCAGTGAACATCGCGGCCACGGTTCGCGCGATGAAGAACATGGGCATACGAACGTTACGTCTTGTCGATCCTGTTACGTACGATGCCGAACGCATCGAGGGCATCGCGCACGACACCGCCGACGTCGTTGCCGGCATTCGTCACTTCGAGTCATTGGACGCGGCACTCGCCGACTGTGTCCACATCGCGGCGTTCACCCGCCGCCGTCGCGCCGCGAAGCGGGCGTCCGCCGATGCGCGACAGACTGCGCAGACGCTGCTCGCGTACGCCACGGCTGGCCCCGTCGCGATCTTGTTCGGCCGTGAAGATCACGGGTTGCCGAACGAGGCCCTCGACCGTGCGCATATCGTGTCGACGATTCCGACGACGGATCACGCCTCGCTCAACCTGGCTCAGGCCGTCTTGATCGCACTGTACGAGTTGCATTTAGCGGCGGGCGATGCCACCCGCACGATCGACCCGCCGAAGCACGATGCCCCGCTCGCTACTGCCGAGCAGTTCGAGCTGTTTTTCGCCGACGCCGAGCGCGCGCTCGTGGCGATCGACTTCTTCAAGACGCGGTATCCGGAGCACATCATGCGCTCCATACGTTCCTTGGCCCATCGCGCCGGGCCAGACTCTCGGGAGCTCACCCTGCTCCGCGCCGCGGCGATCGAGGTGGTGAGAAGTTTGGAGCGCGTCGCCAAGAGAACGTCCCAAGTATAGGGCGAAGCGCAGCGCGCCGGCGCGAAGCGCCCTCAAAACCTTGCATTCGAGCCCCGCCCGAGGCATCATTTCCGGCGTCTATATCCCTTGTGAAAAACTTCACAAAGACGCGGACATAAATGCGGATGGGTTGGAGGAGCATCGGGTTCGTTGGCCTCGCCGCGGTCGCCATAGTCCTGTCGGCCTATCAGGGCGCCGCGGTGCCACCAGACTCTGTGATCACGCACGATCCAGGCTCACAGGGCTGGGGCTATCACGGTGGCTCGTCCTCGCAAGGGTATAGCCCCATCCAGCCGATCCGATTTCCACACCCGAAGCACGTCAAGCTGCTCGGGATGAATTGCGTCTATTGTCACTTCTCCGCGAACAAAGCCGCCGACGTCGGGATGCCGGCGGTGAGCACGTGTATGGGCTGCCACCTCGTGGTCGCCACGCGGAAGCCCGAGATCAAAAAGCTGACCGAGTACTGGAACAAGAAGGAGCCGGTCCCGTGGGTGCGCATTCATAAAGTGCCGGAGTACGTGCACTTCCCGCACATGCGCCATGTCAACGCGGGTGTGACCTGCCAAACCTGCCATGGACAAGTGCAGGAGATGTATCAGGTCTACCAGTTCGCGTCGCTCAACATGGGCTGGTGCATCAACTGCCACGTGAACGGCTACAGCCCCGCGGAGGGCGACAAGGCCGCCGGATCAGCGGTCGCGCTCGGACCCCAGGGCGCCGCCTCGAAAGCGAATCTCCAGCCGGCCACCGCGGCCGGCACTGCGCTCTATCAAGCGGTCGCGTTAGTCGACTCGGCGGCTCTCCCGGCTGGGCCGAACAACCGCAACATCGGGCCAAGTTTGAGCGAGCCACGGCATCGCGCGCGCTACGACTGCGGCGTGTGCCACTACTAGTCTCTCAGGGAACATGAGCGTAAAGCGCCGGGAATTCCTGAAGGTGCTGGGCGCCGGCGCTGCTGCCGGCACCGCTGTCGGTTGCGGCTCCGATCACGTGCAGCGCTTGATCCCGTATCTCGTCTCGCCGGACGAGACGGTACCGGGCGTCTCGACCTTCTACGCCACCGCGTGCCGTGAATGCGCCGCGGGCTGTGGCGTGATCTGCGCGACGCGCGATGGACGCGCGATCAAACTCGAGGGCCATCCGTCGCATCCGTCGAGCCGTGGCGCCCTCTGCGCCCGCGGCCAGTCGGCGCTCCAGGGGCTCTACAACCCGGACCGGTTCAAGTCGCCGATGATCCGGCAGGGTGACAGGCTGGTTCCGACGACGTGGGATGCCGCGCTCAAGCTGTTGTCGCAAAAACTCGCCGCCCGTGGAACCGCATCGAAGGCCGTATTCCTGGCCGAGCATGAGACGGGCTCGTTCCCGGCGTTTCTCGATGCGTGGCTCGCCGCGTTCGGCATGCCGGCGCATATCGGCATCGACACCGATGCCCCAGCCGCGACGGTCGCCGCCAATCGCCAGACCTATGGCGTCGCCTGGCCGGGCATCGACTTCAGCGCGTCGAAGCTGATCGTCTCGTTCGGCGCCGACTTCCTCGAGACGTGGGGCGCGAGCGTTCCGCAGCAACTCGACTGGGCCGACGCGCGTGCTAAGCTCGCCGATGCCCCGCGCTTCATTTACGTGGGTCCGCGCCGCTCACTCACGGGCCTCAACGCCGACGAATGGATTCCCGCGCGCGCCGGCAGCGAGCTCGTCATCGCGAACGCGATCCTTGCGCATTTGGGCCATGGCACCGGTGTCACAATGACGCAGGCCGCGGACGCCGCGGGCGTACCGGCTCCGGCGATCCAGAAGCTCGCCGATGCGATCGGTGGCACGAAGCCGAGCCTCGTGCTCGCCGGCACATCGGGCGCGGAGGCGCTCGATGTCGCGCTCGCCGTGAACGCGATCAACCAAGCGACCGGCAGCGTCGGCGTGACGATCAAGCCGGCGGCGCCGCTCACGATCTTCGACCACGGCCGCTCGTTCGCGGACCTGCGCCAGGTGGCCGAGCGGATGCGCTCGGGCGACGTGCCGCTGCTGTTCGTCCGCGGCCTGAATCCAGTCTACTCGACCCCAAAGTCTCTCGACTTCGCGGGAGCCCTCTCTCACGTCGGCTTCAAGGTCGGCTTCTCGTCGTATCCCGACGAGACGATGGAGATGTGCGACCTGATCCTCCCGGATCATCACTCGCTCGAAAGCTGGGGCGATGCGGAATCAGTCTCGGGCACGATCACGTTGCAGCAGCCGACGATGGACCCGGTGTTCGATACGAAGTCGACGCCCGACGTATTAATTGCCCTGGCCAAGTCTGACACCCAAGTCGCGCCAAAATATCCGTTCGCCGACTACCGGGCGTGGCTGGCGAGTCGGTTCCAGGGCGGCGTAGTCGCGTTCACGAACGCGCTGTCCGCGGGCACTGTGTCCGCGCCGCCACTGCCCGCCACTCGAGACGCGTCGCTTGCTTCGACCACACCTTCAAGGGGGGGGGTGGGTGGGGCGGCGAAGCCCATCGCCAGCACGTCTGGCGACTATGATCTAGTCGTCTACTACTCACCAACCGTCGGTGACGGCAGCGGCGCGAACAAACCGTGGCTCCAGGAGCTCCCGGATCCAGTCACCAAGATCGGCTGGCAATCCGTGATCGAGCTCCACCCGGAAACGGCTCGCAAGCTCGGCGTCAGCAACGGCGACGTCCTCCAGCTGCAGACCGACCACGGCACCGTACTCGCGCCGGCCTACATGTTCATGGGCGTCCGCCCGGACACGGTTGCCCTCGCGCTCGGCCGCGGCCACACCGCCTACGGCCGCTACGCGAAGACCTGCGGCATCAACGCGCTCGATCTCCTGCCGGCAGGCGAAGACAAGGCGGGCGCTCTGGTACTGACAGCCACACGCTGCCGCGTGTCGAAGCAGGCCGAGACGTTGCTGCTCGTGTCCACCGAGGGCTCGGCGCGCCAGCACGGTCGCGGGATCGCCCGCACGATCGCGGTCGAAGACCTCGGCAAGCAACCCGAGGAATCCGCCGAGCACTTTATCGGCGAGGCGCCACGCGATTTCCTGCCTGGCTTGCGCTCGCCGGTCGCGGCCGATGCGCAGGGCGATTACGCCGACACATCGTCCAAGAGCAACGGCATGTATAGCCAGGAGCACTGGAGCGGGATGGCCAAGCGTCGCTGGGCGATGACGGTCGATCTCGCGCGTTGCACCGGTTGCTCGGCCTGCGTCACGGCGTGCTATACCGAGAATAACATCCCGACCGTCGGCGCCTGGTGGCAGGGACCGCAGATGCTCGCCGATCGCGTGGGCTTCGGCGCGAATATCACGCGCGGCCGCGAGATGGCGTGGTTGCGTCTCGAGCGCTACTACGAGGGCGCCGAGCACGAGGACGGAGAGTTCGATCCGACGTTCGAGGCGCGGTTCGTGCCGATGATGTGCCAGCACTGCGGCAACGCGCCGTGCGAGCCGGTCTGTCCGGTGTACGCGACGTACCACGCCCCGGATGGTTTGAACGTGCAGGTCTACAACCGGTGCGTCGGCACGCGCTATTGCTCGAATAATTGCCCGTACAAGGTCCGCTACTTCAACTGGTTCGGCTACGGCGAGACGAACCGCGCCCAATACGCATTCCCCGAGCCGCTCAACTGGCAGCTCAACCCGGATGTCACGGTGCGCGGCAAGGGCGTGATGGAAAAGTGCACGTTCTGCATCCAGCGTATTCGCACGACCGAGCACCGCGCGCGACTCGAGGGGCGCGACTTGCGCCCGGATGAGTTTACGACGGCGTGCGCGCAGGGATGTCCGTCGCGCGCGCTCACGTTCGGCGACGCGGCGGATCCGGCGTGGAGTGTCACGAAGCACATCGATGACAGTCGAGCGTACCACGTGTTCGAGGAGCTGAACACGTTCACGGCCGTCGTCTATCTCAAGAAGGTGACCAGATAATGGCCACGATCGCGCGACCGGACACGCCTCCCGCACCGGCGCCCTACGACAATATCCCGACTGCCGACGTCCGTCTGCCGGCAGTCAAGTCCTACGCGCAGGCCGACCACGACGTCATCGCGACGCTCCAGCCGACGTGGGGGTGGTTCGCCTGCGTGGCGCTGGCCATGACGTGCCTCGCGATCGGTATCTCGGCGTGGATGTACCAGACCTTCTGGGGTCTGGGCGTCGCGGGATACTACCCGCCCGTGATGTGGGGCGTGTACATCGTGTCGTTCGTGTTCTGGGTCGGTATCGGCCACGCCGGCACGTTGATCTCAGCCATCCTGTACTTGTTCCGTGCGGGCTTCCGCACCTCGATCTATCGCGCGTCGGAAGCGATGACGGTGTTCGCGGTCATGACGGCGGGTCTGTTCCCGATCTTACACCTCGGCCGCTGGTGGAAGGCGTTCTGGCTGATCCCGTATCCGAACTGGCGCTGGATCTGGCCCAATTTCAAGAGCCCATTGGTCTGGGACGTCTTCGCCATATCCACGTACCTGACCGTCTCCGCGACGTTCTTCTATGTCGGCCTGATCCCGGACATCGCGATCCTGCGCGACCGCGAAACGAACCCGATTCGCAAAGCAATACTGAGTCAACTCTCGCTCGGCTGGCGCAACTCTGATCGAGAATGGCGCCATTTCGCCCGAGCGTACTTGTTCCTCGCCGCGTTCGCGACGCCGCTGGTGCTCTCGGTCCACTCGGTCGTGTCCTTCGACTTCGCGATGGCGAACACGCCGGGTTGGCACACGACGATCTTCCCGCCGTACTTCGTCGCCGGCGCGATCTTCTCGGGGATAGGGATGGTGTTCACGATCATCATCCCGATTCGTAAGTTTTTTAACCTGAAGAAGTACATCACGCTGAACGACCTCGACGCCGCCTCGAAGCTGTGCTTGTTCACGTCGATGGTCGTGGGGTGCGCCTACCTGACCGAGTTCTTCATGGGCTGGATGAGCGGGAACTCGATGGAGCAGGAGTTCTGGTGGAACCGGGTGTTCGGCCAGTGGTGGTGGGCCGCGTGGATCATGCTCCTCTGCAACTGCATCTTGCCGCAGTCGCTGTGGTCGCAGAAGCTGCGCCGCAACACGACGTGGCTCTTCATCTTGTCGCTGTTTATTAACCTCGGGATGTGGTTCGAGCGGTTCGTGATCGTCGAGCCGTCGTTGTCGCACGAGTTCGAGCCGTGGCAGTGGAGCTCGTACATTCCGACGTACATCGACTACTGCATTCTGCTCGGCAGCTTCGGCTGGTTCTTCATGTGGTTCCTGCTGTTCATCAAGCAGTTCCCGGTGCTCGCGATCGCCGAGGTGAAGGAGATTCTGCCGGTGCCACGACGGCACGCGGCGGGGCAGGAGGGACACGGCTGATGTCGCGCGGCGTACTGGGTCGCTTTCAGCAGCTCGACGCGGCGATCGATGCGATCGACGACGTCAAGCGCCAACGGGTCGATGACATTCAGGTCTTCACGCCCATCCTGAGCCACGAGATCGAGGAAGCGGTTGGCGGCCCGGAGAGTCCGGTGCGTCGCTACACGCTGATCGGTGGATTCCTCGGCGCGACGTTCGGCTACTGGATCGCCGTGTGGACCTCGGACTACTGGCCGCTCGTCATCGGCGGGAAAGCGATCGCGACGTGGATCCCGTTCACGATCATCGGGTTCGAGCTCATGGTGTTGATCGGCTCGCTCGCGACGGTCGCGGGAATGTTCATCTCGTCCCACCTCCCCAATCTGACGGCGACGGTCGGGTACGACCCGCGCTTCAGCGAGGGCGACTTCGGCGTGTTCGTCGAATGTCCCGCGGACCAAGCCAAAGCAGTCGAGGACACGCTGCGCCGCAATGGAGCAGTGGAGGTGCGCAGTGAACGCTAAGAGGCTGGTCGCGCTCACCTTGTCGGCGGCCTCCATGACGGGTTGCAGCTGGTTCACCGCGTTCGTGGAGCAGCCGAAAATAGACCCGTGGGAGATCTTGGGCAGCATCAAGACGCCGCAGCGAGGCAACCCTCAGAACTCCGTGCCGATCACGGGCACGTTCGTAGCGGGCTATCAAGTCTCTTACTCGCCGCTCCCAGGCACGATCGACTCGATGTCGTCGATCAAGAATCCGGTACAGCCGTCCGATGCATCCTTGATCAACGGCCGCAAATTGTTCCAGATCAATTGCGCGGTCTGCCACGGCGAAGCGGGGAAGGGCGATTCTCCGAACGCGAAGTTCGGTATCGTGAGCATCAACCTGACGACCGACCTCACGAAGAACCGCACCGACGGCTACATCTTCGGGATGATCCGAAACGGTCGCGGCCTCATGCCGACCTACGACCGGATCGAGGAGATGGACCGCTGGGACATCGTGAATTACATCCGCGGTCTCCAGGGCAAGCTGCCAAAGCCGGTTCCAACGGGCCCCGTCGGTTACCCCGGCCAGACGGGCGATGCGCTTCCTGGCTACACGTTGACCGCTCCAACGCGTCCGTTCCCGTACTACGGTCCGAACGGACCGGTATTCCCCGATAGCATGCGCCCGATCCAAGCCCAGCCCGTCGGCGGAGCCCCGCAATGAGCGCCCACGGTCTCCCGGCCCCGTCGCGCGATGACGTGATCGCGATGGCGCAGCGCCCGACGCCGCCCAGCGCGCGCCTCATGGCATTCCTCGCCGCTGGCATCGGCCTCGTGGTGTTCCTGTACGCCTTGATCGCCGACCCGGACCGCGCCTGGCGCGCGTTCCACTACAATTGGTACTACTTCACCATTATCAGCTCGGCGGGCGTGACCTGGGCGGCCGTCCAGCGGATCACGACGGCCCGGTGGTCGCGCCCGGTCGTGCGCCTGATGGAGGGCTTCGTCGCCTTCCTCCCGTTCGCGTTCGTCGACCTGTTGCTGATCCTGTTCGTGGGGCGCTCGCACATTTTCCCGTGGACGCACACGGCCCCCCCGAACCCCGAGCGCGCGCTCTATCTCAATCCGACGTTCCTCGTCGCGCGCGACATCGGGCTGTTCTTGATCATCATGGGTCTCGGGCTCTGGTTCGTCTACAACTCCTTGCGCCTCGATATCGGCGTCATCCCGGAGTCGGGCGCCGCCTGGGCAAAGGGTCTGCGCGAGCGGATGCGCCGTGGCTTCGGCGACGAGCGTCGTGAGATCCACAGCACGCACTCGCGCAACGGCGTGATCGCCGTGTTCATGGTGATCTTCTACGCCTACGGCTGGTCGGTGTTGACGTGGGACTTCTCGTTGACGCTCGACATGCATTTCCAGAGCACGCTGTATGGCTGGTGGAGCTTCATGACGGCATGGCTCGGCGCCATTCTGTCGATCTCGCTGCTCACGATGTGGTTCCGCAACGTGATGCGCGCCGACAATCTGATCGTCACGAAGCACTTCCATGATCTCGGCAAGCTCTCGTTCGCGTTCACGGCATTTTGGGGCTACCTGACGTTCGGCCAGTACCTCGTGATCTGGTACGGCAACATGCCGGAAGAGACGCACTTCATGCATCTCCGGCTCTCCGCCCCCTGGGTCACGATCACGACGATCGCCGCCGCGCTCGCGTTCTTGCCATTCTTCGGCTTGATGTCCAAGGCGGCAAAGGTCTACTTGCCGACCTTCATTGGCTTCGCACTCTCGGGACTCGTGGGGACGTATCTGCAGCGCTACACCGAGGTATACCCATCGTTGTACGGGATCCCGAAGCACGCGCCGCTCGGCGTGGTGGAGATCGGCGTCGCCTTGTTGTATCTCGGGACGTGGGGCCTCTGCTATCTGGCCTTTATGTCTGCGTTCCCGAAGATGCGCATCGTGATGCAGACCTCACGGTATCGAGACGAGGTCCAGGTCCCGGTGGACCCGCGGACTATGGAGCCGCTGCCGGCCCACGAGTAGTGAGCATCTTCTCGAGCATGGGCTGTGGTATGGCGCCGGTCTGTCGCGCCACCTCCCGTCCATGCTCGAACACGATGGTGGTGGGGATGCCACGAATCTCGAACCGCTCCGCCGTCTGCGGCGCCAGATCCGTATTGAGTTTGGCGACCAGCGCCTGCCCCTGATACTTGGCCGCGACGGCATCAACCGCGGGCGCCATCATCTTGCACGGCCCACACCAGTCAGCGTAAAAGTCGACCAAGACGGGAATCTCACTGCTTTCGATCGTCCGCTGGAACGTCTCATCCGACAGCGCCACGGGCCGATCCAGCAAGAGCGGCTTCCCGCATTTCCCACACTTGGGCCTATCCTGCGCCCGCGCGGCGTCCACCCGATTCCAGCTCTGACAGAACTGGCACTGCAGGGTGACTTTCTTGGCAGTCTCTGGCGTCGTCGTCGTGGTCATAAGCTCTCCTCTCCTCGTATATTACCCGACGCACATCGCGGGGCGGTAGCTCAGCTGGGAGAGCGCCTGGTTTGCAACCAGGAGGTCAGGGGTTCGATCCCCCTCCGCTCCATGGACTTAACTTTTGATCGGCCCGTTTCTCTCGACCATCACCTTGCGGTCGATTACTGCTACATCTCGAACCTTTCGCTCCTCGGCCATGACTGCCAGTACGTCGTCATTGGTCGGTTGCTGGTAGCAAGCGTCACATGGCAGCTTCGGGCTGGCGAGCGCGGCTTCGCAGTCTCTAGCTACTTCCCGGGCGCGCTCGTGCTAATGACTGCTAAGTGCGTTTCACTTGGGCATTACTCCGCGTCATTACTGCGTGCATCCGATACTCTCAGACTCCACGACGTTCGTAGAGCACGTCAGCAAGTACTTGGACAATAACGGCATCCTATGGATTGGCTTGCTCGTGCTGTTGCAGCCTGCCATCCGTCGTTATCTCGGCCTCGAGGCTTGGCTGGGACTTGGAGTGCTGTGCACGGTGATCTTGATCGGCCTTACCAGCTATCACACAGCGGCCGAAGGATGGCGAGCATCGTCGCGCCCTGAGTGTCTGTGGGGGAGCGCCCTCATGGCAGCACAGGAATTTAGCCTGTACTACGGCGTCCCGGTCGGAGCGTCGATGACCATCAGTTGGTACGTGCGAAGATTCAAGCCGGTCTTGCTGGTCGAAATACCAGTCACGGTTGCCGGGGCAGTGTGTGCATGGGTGCCAGCTGTCTGGTTGATGCTCTACATCAAACAGCGAGACAACTGGTGTCTCCCCCTCTGACGACACCTTGGCCTTGAGCCGGGTCATCCGGCCGCGGCGCAGGTCGTTCGGGTCTATCCTTGAAACGCAGCGGCCGCGGCGCGGAGGAGTGCGGGCGACGCGCGCCAGCGCTTCGGGCCAGCCGCGCGGGGCGGTGGATCGAGAAGCCCGCGAGCCGCGAGACGCGCGGCAGCGACGTGCGTGGCGGCGTAGGTAGCCCCAGTCGCGCTGGCGAGCTCGGTGATCGTGGCCGGATGCTCGGCGAGTGCGGTTGCGACGCCGGCGTCCAATCCACTGCCGAGCAGTGCGCGAAAGCGAAGTTCGGGGCAGTGGCGCAGCGTCCAGCGAATCGGACGCAACGCGTCCCACGCGAGCGTGGCATCGTTGGCCCAGAGGCCCCAACGACGATAGACCGGTAGCGTCTCCGCTTTCACCAGGGCGAGCAGCTTGGGATGAGTCAGGAGCACGTCGAAGAGTGGCTCGGGACGACGGAGCTTGTGGCAGACCGCAAGGCCGGCGTGGAGGGCCGTCTGGCCTGTCGTGGATTCCGCGGCGACGCTCAACATCGCGCCGGCGACCGCTGACGCTTTGCCGGTGAGCGGCCGAAGCGTCGCGGTGAGCCTCCGGGCATCGACGAGCGTATGACGGCCGGCCAACCACGTGGCGGCCATGATGAACAGCCGCTCATCGAGTGGCGCAACGGCGACAGTCCTGGCGATGATGTACTCGAGATCGACAGGCGTGCGTTGCGGCTCGACCGTGAATGCAGCGCCGAGTCGAGTCCAGGCGCGGCCGAGGGCGAGTACCTCCGTGCGGGGGTTGAGCGGGGAACTGGTCATGAGCGTTCCGGCGTTGGGCCATGCTGTTCCAGATACAGTTGCATGCGCAGGGCATCGCGCGGGTAAAGCGAATTGATGCGGGGGAGCGTCGGCGCGAGCGCGTGCAGGTCATCAAGGTCGCGCGGGCGGCTCGCGGCGAGCTTGATAATGATCAGATCTTCGCGGCCGAGGACACGGACCGTGAGCTGGTCGAATGTGCCGAGGAACACCGTTCGCGACGCGAAGTCAGGCGGGAGGAGGTCGCGGTATGCGGTGACGCCGTCGTTCACCCATGTCGGTGCCAGGTCCAAGTCGTCGGCGACTGCGGCAACTTCTCGGGCGAACGTCGAGAGCTTCGGGTGACTGGCAACCGCATCGGCGTCCGCGGTCGAGCGATCGACGATTCCCAACAGCACAAGGGCCGAGCCACCAGCGACGACGATCTCGGTCCGGGGGCCGAGTCGCGCGCCAAGGGCCTCGAAGGCGCGGAGGAAGTCGTCGCGTTGCATACATACAATATATAGTTATTTCGATAAACGACCAGGGCGGGCAAGGCGGGCCGTAAACCGTCGACGGGGCTAGCTCAACCGGGAGAGCGCCTGGTTTGCAACCAGGAGGTCAGGGGTTCGATCCCCCTCCGCTCCATAGACTTAACTTTACCTCGGCCCGTTTCTCGGCCCGTTTCTGTCGACCATCACCTGCGGTCGATCACCGCTACATCTCGAACCTTCCGCTCCTCGGCCACGACGGCGAGTACGTCGTCATTGGTCGGCTGCTGGTAGCAGGTGGCGAGCGTCACGGTACTGAGCCAGCCGCCCGCGGCGGCCACGTCGACGAACGAGGAAGCCCTTGCAGCTGAGCGATCTGGCGTGGGAGAAGCAGACTCGCCGTTAGCGCAGTGGTTGACTTGGGCCGACGGTTATGCGGATCGTCTCGATCCTACCGCGCAGACGCCGACGGTACCCGAGGATTCACAAGCCGGCGGCTGGTCGGGCTATGCCAGTGGGCCGAGCCAGCCGAGGCAACTCTGGTGACTACGCCTCTCTTGGGCATCGAGATATTCCTTGGTCCAGACGTCGGCAACCCACGATCGCACGGCGGCCAATTCGATCTCGCCGCCATCCTCGGGACTGTTCTCGCCAGTAAAACGATCACGGCCCTCGCGGGCGAGGCGAAGGGCCTCAGAGAGACCAACAGGCCGAGAATGTTGCACATGAAGATCCGCGGCCCGGCACCGGGATAGCCCCAGGTCATATCTCCATCGCCCAACCACCGCCGGAACGGTTCCCATGGCCGTCTTCGTACACGGCGACGCGATGTCCGGTTGCGGCCGATTCGCGTCGACTCAACGTTGAGTAGCCAGCATACCGCCGGTTGGTCTCGCTCCTCCGTGCACCCAGGTCCGAAGTTCGTCAAACGCGGACCCTACCTGAGCGTGGGTGAACCCGCAGTGATTCGCGGCGACCACGTACTGCACTACGAAAAACCGCTCAGCGCCGGCGGCTGCCGTCCTCGCATCGTAGTCGTTCACCACCCAGGAGGGCACGGCCTGATCGCCAGTCGCGTGCAAGGCGAGCATGGGTATCTGAATACGGCCAGTCGGCGTGTAGTCGCGCGCCAGGTACGCGAGAGCGCCAGTATCGGCCGTCACACGATGGACCCCGCGATTGAGCGCACTGTCGTCAGGGAACCCGCCATAGATCGTGTTTCGGTTGTCGAAGGGATTGCTGCCAGCATGACGGACTACGTTATCCAGGATCGATGCGTAGAACTGCAGGATGAACGGTAGCTGGCTGGCTGACACTGAGTCTGGCATTCCGAACCGCGTGGAGAATGCTCGTGCCTTCTCCGACGAGGCCGCCAGAGCCGCGGTGATGCTGTGCGACTGGTTCGCCCATGCCGCCGAATCGGCCGGATCGCTCGCCATGTGACCCGGATCATCGCCCAGCACGCCCGGAAACAGGAAATCGAAGCTCAAGATCATGTCCAACATGCGCTCTCGGAGCACCTCGGTCGCCGGCATAACAAGACCGCAGAGCACCAGCGCACCGTCATACACGCGAGGGTGCAACTCCGCCGTCGCGACCGAGATCAGGCCTCCCATGGACATGCCGGCGATGTACATCTCCCGCGGGCGCCCGTACCGACGCACGATGTGCATACGCAGGGCGTCAATGTCCTCAATGCCTTCCTTGACCGCCCATCCTTCCGTTCGATACCGGCTCTGCGCCACGGCGTACCCGCGACTCAGGAAGTCTGGCATGCTCCACTCGATGACGAGTGGTTGAGGCGGCCCTGGGTTGTACCCGTGCGCAAACAGCACGACTCCCCCGTTCCAACGAGGTGGGAAGTCGATCCGGTATGCGGCGCCGTTGATCGTTCCAGTATCGGATGATGAGTTGGACCTCGGCGGGGTGGCGCTCTGCTGGGCGCTCGCAGCCAACGCAAGCTGCCCGGCTAACAGCGCACCAATCAACACGCCCGCCTCGAGCTGCATTACCAATGAGTGACCTCCACCGCTCAATGGTTGGAACATTGCGTCGCGCGCCGAGCGCTGAACACTTCTCGCACACTACGCACCCCGATCTCCGATTGACGGACCTGCCCGTCAGCGCCACCATGGCCTCCGCCGTGAGCCTGTCCGCGCCCTCGATATCTTCTCCCGGCGTGCGCGATATGCCTGGAATGTCGCCTCGAATCGCCCCCACTCATAGGCCACCGGGCCTTCGATCACGAGTCGCCCATGCGGCGACTGTCTCAGTTCCGCGATCGGCACCATGACGAAGAGGGTCGTGGCTCTCATATCGGCAACGTGAATGGCGTGCCGCAGACATCGAACGTGATCGGCCGCTTGGTCGGCCATTTGGGGTCCGTCATGTCCTTGGCCCACTGGTGGATCAAGTCCTCGAGCTCCTTGACCTTCGCGGGATGGCTCGCGGCGACGTTGGTCGCCTCGTTCAAGTCGGTGCGCAGATTGAAGAGCAGCTTGTACTCGCCGTATGTCCCGGTCGAATCATTGACCGACTCCCAGAGCTTCCAGTCGCCCTTCCGGATCGAGACCAGCGGGCGACGACGCCACATCAGCATGTCGTGCGGCGTTCCGGTCTTCCGTCCCGTGAGGTACGGCATGATGTCCACGCCGTCGTAGACGCGATCGGTGGGCAGCGCGACCCCGGCGACGGCGGCCGATGTCGGGAGGATATCCAGCAGCGAGACGACCTGGCGATACACGAGGCCCGATGGGATGTGGCCGGGCCAGCGCATCATGAAGGGAACCCGGGTCCCACCTTCGTAGTGAGACAGCTTGCCACCGCGCAACGGCTCGCAACTGCAGAGGCCGGGGTAGTACTCGGCGCACCCGTTGTCCGACGCGAAAATGACGATCGTGTTGCTGGCTTGGCCCGACGAATCCACGGCGTCGAGGATCGCGCCGACCGCGTCATCCAGCGCCGAGACCATCGCGGCGTAGACGCGCAGCTGATGATCCGTGATCTGCGGGTAGCGATCGTAGTACTTCTGCGTGACCATGAGCGGCGCATGCACGGCGTTGAACGCCGCATAGAGGAAATACGGCTGCCCGGTCCGAGTGCTGCGCCGGATGAACTCCGCGTCGCGGTCGGAGAAGTAGTCCGTCAGGTAGTGATCCTCGTTGTGGATGACCCGACGATCGGGTCCCTCGATGATCTGGTTGCCCGGCTGCCGGTGCAGGTACGCCTTGACCAAGGAGCCGACGAGGCCGTCCGCGTCCTCGTTGACCCCGGGCACCTTCAACGACACCTGCACGCCTGGGACATCGGGATCGATGTAGCTCGTCTGGCCGAGCAGAAAGCCGACGAATTCATCGTAGCCGCGGTTCGTCGGGTAAAACTGGTCCTGTATTCCCATGTGCCACTTGCCCACGATACCGGTACGGTAGCCCCCGCTCTTGAGCAGTTGCGCGAGCGTGATCTCGGCGGTATCGAGCCCGGCGCCGCTCTGCTGTTGGCGGGCGACTCCGCCGAGATTGAACTCGAACCCGAAGCGCTCCTGATACCGCCCCGTCTGCAGCCCGGCCCGCGACGGCCCACAGACGGGAGCGGATGCGTAGCCGTCGGTGAATCGCACGCCCTGCATGCCGATGCGATCGATGTTCGGGGTGTGGAATCGGCCGACCTTGTAGGCCGAGATGTCCGCGTAGCCGAGATCATCGGCGAGGATGAGGATGATGTTCGGCGACCGCTCGTGTCGGCCGGCGGGTGTGAGGCCGGTCACGAGCAGCGCCCCGACCAGCGATACGGCAAGTCTCATGTGCGGACCTGGGCGCGACGCCCCGCTAATGGCGAGAGGTGGTCGGTGTCGGCGACGCAGCGGAAGCCGACGTTGATGAGAGAGGTGTCTGGCGTCGAGTGGCCCCGCGCCGTGACGCGGTAGCCCTGGCAGAACGTCGGATCGCAGAGGAACGAGCCGCCCCGTCTCACGCGCTCGCCGCCACCGGACAGCAGTCGGCTCAGCGCGCTGTACGGGACATACCAGGAGTCCGTCCACTCCCAGACATTGCCCGCCATGTCGGTGAGACCGGACGGTGCCGCGCCGAAGGCGCCGACCGATGATGTGCCGCGATAGCCGTCCTCGCCGGTGTCGAGCAACGGGAAGAGACCCTGCCAGACGTTGGCCGCGAAATGGCCGGCGCGGTCGACCGGCGGATCGCCGACGCTGAAGACGTGACCGTCCCGCGTCTGGCCGAGGCGTGCCGCGCGCTCCCATTCGAGCTCGGTCGGGAGTCGCGCGCCGTACGCGCGGCAGAAGATGTCGGCGTCGCGCCAGCTCACCTGCGTGACGGGATGCGAGCTCGCCGAGAGCGGACCATCCGGTCCAGTCGGGTGACGCCAGTCGGCCCCGGGGACGGCGATCCAGGCGCCTTGCGCGTAATCGAGCACGCCGGCGGACCCGAATCGCTCTGCGTCGGTCACATAGCCCGTCTCCTCGACGAAAGCCCGAAACTGCGCGACCGTCACCGGTGTACGGTCCATCAGAAACGCCGCCGCGCGATACCGAAAGGCCGGCCTTTCATCCGGCGGTGCGGCGTTGTCGCCGATCTGGGTTTCGCCGGCTGGGATGACAATGAGCACGGCGTCGCGTTCGTGGGTGGCCGGATAGCGAACGGTAGGCCCAGCGCAACCGGCGGCGACGACCGCGAGCAACGCAGCCACGAGTCGAGTGCGCATCATAAGCGGGAGCCGATGTAGAAGCGCGTCCCATCCGTTCCGTGCACCAACTCGAGGCTCACGCTGATCCGGTCGCCGTGATAGAAGGCCCCGCCGCCCACTCCATCGTGCCACGCCGAGCTGTGCTCGCCGGACAGGAAGACGCGCCCGACGTCGTTGAGGAGCAGGACGCCGACGTTGGCGGGCCGCGATTCGTCTGGTTTGAAGATCGGCAGCTCGAGCTCCGCATTGCCGAACGCCGAGGCGTCGCCGGTGAACCGGTCCGGTAGGTACCCCCGGACCGTCAGCGGCGTCTCCGGCCCGCCGGCACCAATGTGGGCCATGTCCTGGTACGGCGCGGTGCCCCAGACCTTCTCGGCGCCGACGCGCAGCGAGAGCGTGGGGCGGAGCGGCTGCAGGTCCGGCGTCACGTATGTCGCGGCGCTGGCGTACAGCGTGCCGTACCCCTGGTCAGCGTCCCATGCGTGGACCATGCCGCGGCCGATCACGTGCAGGTCGAACCCTTCTGTCGGGTGCGCCGGCGAGTCGCGCGTGTCGAATCGTCCATCGACCAAGCCGGCGATCGTGCCAAATGGGCCGACGCCATATGGGCGGAGCGAATCGACGAACCCTCCGAGGCGCGAGGTCTCCCAGTAGCGGAGGTCGGGCCCTACGGACAGGGTCGTGTATCGAGCGAGGGGAATGGTGACGGCGGGGTTCAGCGCGAAGTACGATTGGCGCGCGCGGTAATATCGGTTGCGCCCGAGCGCCGTGTCGTTCATGAACACGGTCTCGTTCCCCTCGCCGAAGTACCACTGGAACTGGGAGCTCACGGCCACGGCGCGTAGCGACCAGATCGGGCCCGCCCCATTCGGCCGGAACTGGCCGAGATAGATGAAGCGGCCACCGCCCGACCCGGTCTCATAGCCGACGCCGATGCGGTTTCGGAGAATCCAGGACCTCCCGTCAGACCGTTGGTCGGTGCAGGAGAGCGAAACGCCGAGCGCGGCGCCGGCGTCCGAGCTCGCGCTTCCGTCCGGCGCGAACCGGCAGCGCTCCCCGCCTGCGTCGCGTGCCGTCGTGTCCTGTGCATGCAGCGGCGGTACGACCCCCGATCCGGCGAGTAGGACCATCGCCGCGACGACGAACTTCCCCATGGGCTCCCTCGAGTACGCGCGTCCGTGTTTCGTCCACAGACGTTATCCGGACGTTGCCCTCGATTCCGCTCAATTCTGTGGGGAATTGTGAAGGGTGGTCCGCCCCGCCTTCACACTTCTCTACAGTGGCCGCGGGTGGTTGACCGCTTCGCGGCATCGTGGCACACTGTGCTCATGGAGCAGTTGCTCATCGTCGACGACGACGCCGGGATCCGCGAGATGCTGTCGGCGTATCTGCGCGGCGAGGGCTACGGTGTGGACGCGGTCGGCACGGGCGCGGACGTGGTCGAGCGCGCGACATCGGGCGCGTACGCCCTCGTCATCCTCGACATCATGCTGCCGGACATCAACGGGCTCGCGCTCCTGGGTCAGATTCGCGCGCAGTCGCAGGTGCCGGTCCTCATGCTCACGGCCCGCGGCGAAGCGGTCGACCGCGTCGTCGGGCTTCGACTCGGCGCCGACGACTACGTTCCGAAGCCGTTCCTTCCGCAGGAGCTCGCGGCTCGCATCCATGCCATCCTGCGCCGCACCCTGGGCGGTGGCCGAATACCCGAGCGGCCACCGACGATCGAACGCGGCGACGTGGTGCTCGATACGCGCTCCCGGTCGGTGGTGTGCAACGGGATGGCCGTCGAGCTGACGTCGGTCGAGTTCGATCTCCTGCACGCGCTACTCACGACCGCCGGACAGGTCGTGAGCCGAGCGACGTTGCAACAGCGCGTGCTCGGCCGGGACTATACGTCATACGACCGGAGCGTCGACACGCACGTCAGCAACCTGCGCAAGAAGCTGGGGGCCAGCGTCGATGGGATCGAGCGGATCAAGTCGATCCGCGGCACCGGATATCTCTATAGCGATACGCCGGTGAGGAAGCCCACCAACCGATACTGACGCCGTGCGGAGTCTCTTCTTCCGGATCGTGCTCTGGTTCTGGGCGGCCGTGGTGGTGCTGGCCCTGACGTTCACGCTGACGTTCACTGGGACCATCCTGGCCACGGATTCCGGCGTGCTGCGCGACCGTCGCGCGAGGAATGCGGCGGCGACACTCCTCGCGGCCCGCGCGGCGGCCACGTTGTACCAGCACTCCGGGAGGGCGGCACTGGAGGACCTCGCCGCGAGCGGTGGCGCGGCGCTCCGTCCCTTCTATCTCTTCGACAGTACGATGATGGAGGTCCGTGGCCAGACACCACCAGCCGCCGCGCGGGCGCTGGCGCAACGAGCCCTGGCGGAGCGCGAACCGGATGTGTGCCTGAACGATGACCAGTGGACGGGCTGCCGGGTGGCGGAGCCCCACGGACCACCGATGACGTTAGTCATCCGGTTTCCGAAACGTCCATTCCTGAAGCTGCTGCTCTCACCTGGCGAGTGGACTGTCCTGCTGCCGGCCCTTGTGCTCGTCGCCGGCCTGGTGTGCTACTGGCTGGCCCGCTACCTGACCGAGCCGATCACGCGTCTCCGCTGGCTGACGGGCAGCCTCGCCGACGGCGACTTGCACGTGCGGGTCGAAGATCTCTCCCAGTTCCAACATAGCGAGGAGCTGCAGGGCCTGGCGTCCGACTTCAACCGGATGGCGCAACGCATTCAGACGCTGTTGGACCAGCAGTCGCAATTCCTGTGGGACATCTCGCACGAGCTCAGAACGCCGCTCACGCGCATCGCGCTGGCGGCCGGACTGACGCGGCAGCGTCTCAGCGGGCCGGTGCCCGAGGAGTTCGCGCGCATCGATCGGGAGCTCGAGCGCGTGAATGACCTGATCGGCCGCGTGCTGACCATGGCTCGCCTCGAGAGCGGCGCGGCCCTGGACCATACCGAGGTGGTGGACCTGCCGCCGCTCATCGATGAGGTCGCCCGCGACGCGGCGCTCGAGGCGGACGCCTGCGGCGTGACGATTCGGGTCCGGACCGACAGGGTCGGGGAGCCGGCCCGCGTCACGGGAACCCGGGAATTGCTCCGCATTGCCGTCGAGAATGTCGTCCGCAACGCGCTTCGGCACAGTCCCCATCGCTCCGTGGTCACGCTCGATATGGAACGCCAGGCGCGCACGGCCGCGGTGATCATTCGCGATCAGGGTCCGGGAGTTGGTGAAGCCGATTTGCCGCGGTTGTTCGATCCGTTCTTTCGCACCGCTGACGCGAGTGCGCAGCATCCCGATGGCACGGGCCTCGGGTTGGCCATGACCCGCCGAATCGTCGAACGCCACGGCGGAACGGTGGCGGCCGGCAAGAACGACGGCGGTGGGCTCGTGATCACCGTGACGCTGCCGCTCCTCAGCTGATATCCTCAACGATGGCCCCATAGCGCGCCGAATTGCGCTTGCCCCATCCCGCGAGCTCGTCGAGCGCCGTGCGGAGCGTCTGCCCGAAAACCGACAGCGCATAGGTGCCGTCAACCCGCGAGACAATGCCGTCGCGCTCCAACTGGCGGAGTTGCGATGTCAAGACCTTATGGGTGATGCGCGGCAACGAACGCTCCAGATCACTGAAGTGGCACGGGCCATCATGCAGCTGCCAGAGGATGCCGGGCTTCCATTTGCCGCTGATGATCGAGAGCGTCACCTCGACGGGACAGCTGAAGTGCGTTTTCACGAGTTACCTGCCGGTGCGTTGATTCAGTGTGGTGCGCGATTATCGTAGGACCATGCGAATTATGGCCATCGACAAATTCAAGCCGGGGGTTACGATCGACACCGTCCGGCCCTACCTGCCGGAAGAGGTCGCCAATGTCTGGCGATTGTGGAAAGCCGGTATCGTTCGAGAGAACTACGCCCGCGCCGATGAATATGGGGTCGTGATCGTCTTCGAGGCTGATTCGGTGGCGACCGTCAAGCGGTACACCGATGACTTCCCGCTGACACGCGCCGGTCTCATCGAGTGGGACTTCGTCGCGCTCCAGGTCCCGTTGCCACTGGAAGCGTTGTTTGACGCGCGCGTCGATACCGGCGAGCCGTACGATCGCACGATACCCGTGACGCGATGAAGCGGGCGTACGGACTCGACATCCCGGTGTCGTTGGAGGATGCCTGCAACCCGGCACGGACCGCGCTTCTCATCTATGACATGCAAGTCGGCATCGTCCCACAGATTCCAACGGGGCGTGAGATCACGGCGCAGGTCACGCGTGTGCTCGCCGCGGCCCGCGCTGGTGGGTATCGCGTGTACTTCACGCGCCACCTGACACTGCCGAACGCACTGGCTGGCGTGTCCCAACTCCGCACCGCCATGGCCTGGCAGCGTGTCGACGATCCGACGCACATCGTGCCGCGATTCGTGCGAGACTCTCCGGCGTGGCACATTGTGCCGGAGCTTGCGCCGACTACGGACGAGGCGGTGTTCGACAAGCTCGCGATGTCGGCGTTCGAGGGCACGCCGATTGATTTCGCGCTGCGGGACTGTCACATCAACTCGTTCGTGATCGTCGGCATCGCGCTGGAAATCGGGATCGAGCCGACGGTGCGCCACGCGACGGACTTGGGCTACATCCCGATCGTCGTGCGGGATGGCTGCGGATATCGCGATCCGGCCGCTGCCGAGCGCGCGTACGCTGGCTTCGCCTTCGCTGGCGAGCCGCTCGTCACCGATGTCGAAACGATCACGCGGCACATGAGGTCCGCCGGCGGTGCATAACCAGTGCCTCGGCGTCGTCATGTCTTGTCCTGCTGCCACATGATGCGGGTATATCGCCAACTCCCGTCCCGCTGCTTTTTCATCACGCGCAGGAAGCGCCCATGCAGGACCGACGCTGCGCTGTCGTGCGCGCCCTGGAATGTCGCCTCGAACCGCCCCCGGTCATCGGGATTTTGAGTGAGCGTTGCCGCGACGTCGTGTTGCCGCAGCTGCTCGATGCCCGCTGCATCGGGGTTGATGGAGCCGAGCGTCGCCCATGCGGCGATGAGTAGTGCGACTGCGCGAATCATGCCGCAAAATTAACTGATCGGAGACCGCGCCAGCTTTCGCAGTGGTTGCTTGCAGGCCAGACGGTCCAGGTCCAGTCAATCGGGTAGTTGAAAATCGGGGTGAACGTCACGCCGACCGCCTCCATATCCCTGCGCCCGTCGACGACCATCTCCTTCAGTCGGTCCAACTGTGCCGCATGCTCGTCGGTGTCCCAGACACTGACTTGCACGATCGAGCCCTTCGCCGAGACGCCCGCATAAAAGTGAATGAGCCCCGGCAGCCGCCTGACGGCGGGGATGATGTACTCCGAGGTCTTCTTGCTCACGGCGTCGACCTCGGCGAACCGGCTCGGGTCGTAGCTGGCGCGCGAGACGCGGACGACGGCGGTTGTCGGTAATGACTCGGCCATGGTGATTCTTGCTGTCATAGCACCCCCTCGATACGCACACTTCGAATGTGCCGCAAGTGAAACCCTTCGGATACCAATGCGGCGGCCGGTCTCCGTTGTCATCACCACCAGTCCGCTACTTCGGCGATAGCGCGTGAGCAATGCCGCACAGCTGCTCGACGTGCGAATCTCGACGGTGGCAACGCACGTGATGCGTGACTCGGACTCGGGCCAGGGAGCTGTGTGAGCTTGGGCTTCTCGAGGCGATCATGATCGAGCTGAAGCACAGTCCCCAGCGGTGAGTGAATTGGTTTGGTTCTGAAAATCCACTATCCCATCCAGCCCATACTCACCTTAGTTGGTACACCAATATTACACAGTGCCAGCTATCGCACGGAGGAGAGTGGATGCATCGAGCGCCCAGTCACCGATTGCAATCGCAACCACCGACGAGCTTGCCCGCGTCGGAGGGTTGCTGCAAACTGGGGAGATGCGTTGGACGATCGATCGTACGAAGCCCGTGGGAGACCACATTCGCGATGTATGGGTGGGCGATCGCCGTCGCGTGACGCTGTTAGTCCTGCTATCGATGGCCGCGTGCAGCCGCACATCCAACCCGGTAGTCGCCGTGCAGAAGCCGGCATCGAGCACCACGGGACCGATGGACTATACGCCGCCCGCGGATTCCCTCATCCCGAACGACGAGCTCGGAGCATCAATCCGTCGTGGTCTCGCGTTGATCATTCACACCACCGACAGTTTGTCCGCGTACGCGCCGAGCACCTTGCAGTGCGCCAGCTGCCACATCGACGCCGGCCGCCGTCGCGACGCGGCGGGATTGCTCGGCGCGTACTCGCGCTTCCCCAAGTATATGGACCGCGCTGGAGCGGTCGTTCCCGTCGAAGATCGGATCAACTATTGTTTTACGCGCAGTCTCGCGGGGAACAGAATTCCTAACGACAGTCGCGAGATGCAGGACATCGTCGCGTACGTGGCATATATCTCCCGCGGCGTGCCGGTGGGCCGCCATGTGATCGGCGAAGGCATGCCCGCGATGCCCAAGCTCAGCGGCGATAGCGCTCGTGGATCGCTGATCTTCGCGCAAACCTGTGCCGTGTGCCACGGTCAGGACGGACAGGGTAACCCACCGGCGTTTCCGGCGCTGTGGGGAAGCAAGTCCTTCAGCATTGGCGCATCGATGGCCCGTCAGGAGCGGGCGGCTACCTTCATCAAGCACTTCATGCCGCAAAACAATCCGGGCTCGCTCACCGATCAGCAGGCATACGACGTGGCCGCTTTTGTCGATTCTCACGCGCGGCCGGATTCGCCGGGTAAGGAAGCCGATTGGCCCTCGGGCGGAGCGCCGTACGACGTGCCGTACAACACCAAAGGACACGTCGCCTTCCACCCGCCGTCCGCGACACTGTTTCCGCGCCCACACCCCGAACTGGGGCTCGTACCGCCGCCCTCCTCGGTGACCACGAAACGATGAACCCTCACTGGAGTTATTGATGGCAGGCGAACAGGACGCTCGTGACACGGCATCGGCTCGGCGCGGTTTTCTTGGCAAACTCATTGCCGGAGCAGCCAGCCTGGTAGCGGCCGGTTCGTCGCCACGCCTCCTTGGTGCGGCAACCGCCGCTCGAGCTCCGGGGGATGACTGGATGAAGACCCTCACGGCCCCGCACCGCACCGTGCTCGACGTGACGGCCCACAGGAACGGCAAGCCGCTCGTTCAAGCGAAGAACTTTCTAGACGGGTGGCGCGATGCCTTCAACACGCCGGAGCGCGACGTGAATCTCGTCATGGGTATCCACGGAGACGCGGCGCCCTTCCTGCTGAACGACGCCCTGTGGGACCGCTACAAGATTGGGCAACAATACGAGGTGACGGACGGTGAGACGAAAGGCGCCGCGATACGGAACGTCTTCACCTCAGCCCACGCCGCGGCGGCCACACTCGTGACGCCGGAGCAGACCATCGAGGCCCTGCAGCAACGAGGCGTCAGGTTCATCATCTGCATGAACACGATCGCCAACACCACCCGGAAGCTCGTTGCCGCCAACCTCGGCTCGTACGACGAGATCCATGCCGCCATCATCGCCGGTCTCTTGCCAAGCGTCATTACGGTGCCCGCGATCAATGTCGCGCTGACGCAGTTGCAGGAACATGGGGTGAAGTACGAAAAGGTAGAGTAACACAGCGCCTCCGCACGATCGAAGAGCCGCGCGCCTGGCGGCTCCGTGAGTCTTACGTTGGCCACGCTCATGGGTGTAGACTACCACGCGTTGCCCAACCCCGGATTCGTAGCGGAGGAGTCACAGTGCGCAGGACAGGCTTGGACGAAACGCCCGCGGAGCCAGCTGGCGCGATGGATCGACGCCGGGCAGTCGGTGTCGCGGCGGGACTCCTGGGCGGAGTCGTGCTCGGCGGTGGGGCGGCGGGTGTGCTGGCCCAGCAGACGGCGGCGGCGCCCGTCGCACCTGAAGACGCATCGACGATACCGGGCCTGCCGTCCGGCGCTCTCGGTATCCGCTCGCCCTTCGAGACGCCGGCGCTGACGCCGATCGGCGTCACGACTGGTGCGTCGTTCTCGCCGCTGCAAAGTATTTCGGGGACGATCACGCCATCCGATCTGCACTTCCAGCGACATCACAACGGCATCGCCGTCATCGACCCACGACGGTACAGCCTCACGATCCACGGGCTCGTCGATCGCCCGATGGTGTTCTCGCTCGAGGATCTCCGGCGGTTCCCCGCGGTGACACGCACGTGTTTCATCGAATGTTCGGGCAACGGGCGCTCAGCGTATCGCACGCCCAAGCCAACGATGACGGCGCAAGATGTAGACGGGCTGACGAGCAACTCGGAGTGGACCGGCGTGCCGGTCGCGACGTTGTTCAACGAAGTTGGCGTCCAACGGACGGCGAAGTGGATCCTGGCGGAAGGCGGCGACGCGTCGCGTTTGTCGCGCAGCATTCCACTCGACAAGATGCTCGATGACGCGCTGATCGCGTATGCGCAGAACGGCGAAGCCGTTCGCATGCCCAACGGCTATCCGGCGCGGTTGCTGCTCCCGGGGTACGAGGGCAACATGAACATCAAGTGGATCCGCCGCCTCAAGGCCATCGATCAACCGAACATGTCGAAAGACGAAACCTCGAAATACACTGACCCGCTCCCGGACGGGACCGCGCGGCAGTTCAGCTTCATCATGGATGCGAAGTCGATCATTACCTCGCCGTCCTATCCCACGCAGCTCACGAGCCATGGTTGGTGGCCGGTGACCGGTCTCGCCTGGACCGGCCGCGGCAAAATCACGCGCGTCGATGTCAGCACCGATGGTGGTCGCAGTTGGACTCAGGCGGAGCTGGTCGGGCCGGTGCTGCCGATGGCGCACACGCGCTTTCGGCACATGTGGCAGTGGGACGGCACCCCCGCGCGCCTCATGAGCCGGGCGATCGACGAGACGGGATACGTGCAACCGACGCTGGAGACGTTTCGCCGTGTGCGCGGAGCCGGCACCGACTACCACTTCAACTCGGTGCGCACGTGGCGGGTCGAGCAGGATGGCCACGTCTTCTTCGAGGCGTGACCATGCGCCCCGCACGTCTCCTCATGGTGTCCGTCGCCACCGCGGCAGTCGCGACGTCGTGCCGGTTTGCGCCGTCGAGTGAAAAGGCGGCGGGGTTACCGATCGCGGCATTGCCCACGTCACTCCCAGCGCGCCTCGACATCGGGCGTCCGGCGACGTCGGCGGACATCGCGCCGATCGATATCGATGCGAATCCAACCGGCGCGGGGCTGCCGGCCGGGCAGGGCACGTATGCGCAAGGTGCGGTGATCTACACCCGGAAGTGCGCGGTCTGCCATGGCGCCAACGGCGAAGGGATCGCGCCGGCGCCTCGTCTAGTCGGCGCGGAGCCGCGACAGGGTTTCCCGTTCGGGAAAGACTTCACCATTCCGAAGACGATCGGCAACTACTGGCCCTATGCCACGACGCTGTACGACTATGTGCATCGCGCGATGCCGCTCGTCGCACCCGGATCCTTATCGCCGGATGAGACCTACGCGCTCGTCGCGTATTTGTTGGCGGAAAACGATGTCATACCGCGCACCGCGGTCATGAACGCGCAGACGCTTCCGAAGGTTCAGATGCCGGCGCGAACGCATTTCGTGCCGGACGATCGCTCGGGCGGCCAGCCGTTTCGGTGAACGCGACGCGCGACGATGACCATACCAGCGATTCGTGAGGAAGTCGCGAAACTCTGCGCGCGGTTTCCGGGAGAGTACTGGCGCGCGCTTGACCGGAACATGCGCTATCCGTTGGAGTTCGTGACGGCGCTGACCGACGCGGGCTATCTCGCCGCACTGATCCCGGAGGAGTACGGCGGCGCCGGCCTGCCGCTCGCGGCGGCGGCAGCCATTCTCGAGGAGATCCATCTGCAGGGCTGCAACGGCGCAGCGTGTCACGCGCAGATGTACGTCATGGGCACGCTCCTCCGGCACGGCAGCGCCGAGCAAAAGCGGACGTACCTGCCGGCGATCGCCTCCGGTTCGTTGCGCCTGCAGGCCTTCGCCGTGACCGAGCCGACGAGCGGCACCGATACCAGCTCGATCGAGACCACCGCGACCCGTGATGGTGATCAGTATGTGGTCAACGGGCAGAAGATCTGGACGAGTCGGGCGGAATATTCCGACCTGATGATCGTGTTGGCCCGGACAACGCCGAAGGCCCAGGTCACGACACGAACTGGCGGTCTGTCGGTCTTCCTCGTCGACATGCGTGAGGCGCGCGGGGCGGGCCTGACGATCCGGCCGATTCGCACGATGATGAACCACTCGACCACCGCCGTGTTCTTCGACAACGTCAGAGTGCCAGCGGCCAACCGAATCGGCGAAGAGGGGCAAGGGTTCCGGTACATCCTGTCCGGCATGAATGCCGAGCGTATTCTGATTGCGTCGGAGTGCATCGGAGACGCAAAATGGTTCATTGGAAAAGCCGCTGACTATGCGAAGGAACGGCGCGTCTTTGGCCGGCCGATCGGTCAGAACCAGGGGGTGCAATTTCCCCTCGCCAAAGCGTATGCCAATATGCGCGCCGCGGAGCTCATGGTGCACCAGGCCGCCGAGCTGTTCGACACCGGCGCCGACGGCGGCTCGGAAGCGAACATGGCGAAGATGCTCGCCGCCGACGCGGCATGGGAGGCGGCGAACGTCTGCGTGCAAACGCATGGCGGTTTCGGTTTCGCGGAAGAGTATGACATCGAGCGAAAGTTTCGAGAGACGCGGCTGTACCAGGTCGCGCCGGTCTCGACCAATCTGATCCTGTCCTATTTGGCCGAACACGTGCTTGGCCTCCCGCGGTCGTATTGAGAGACCGATGAACGATTGGAAGAGATGGATCGGACTGACGGAGGTCCAGACCGACACCATCACGGAGACGCTCCGCGACCGGTTCATGGCGGTCCTTGGGCGAGAGGAAGCCGGTGACGACGCCAACGACGCGCTGCTCGGGATCCACTGGTGCCTGGCGACGCCGGCGATCGACAACGACGGACTAGGGCTGGACGGGCACCCGGTTCGCGGCGTGCTTGTTCCGCCGATCCCCTCGGCGAGACGCGTATGGGCTGGCGGCGAGCTCACGCTGCAGCAACCGCTCCAGTTGCTCGATCGCGTGCGCCGGCGCTCGACGATCCAGAACGTGCGCGTGACGCAAGGACGCAGTGGTCCACTCCTCCTCGTCGTCGTACGGCACGAGTACGAGACGAGCCGCGGGGTGTCGATCAACGAGCGACAAGACATTGCGTATCTCCTCCCACCACACGGCGCCATTCCGTTGGGTGACCCGGTCGATGCGGACCGTCCGGGTGATCGCATCGAGATGGCCGCGGCCACACCGACGCTGCTGTTCCGCTATTCGGCACTCACCTTCAATAGCCATCGCATTCACTACGACCGTGACTACGCGACGAACGTCGAGGGATACCCTGGCGTCGTCGTGCAGGGCCCACTGCAGTCGACGCGGTTGATACGGTTGGCGCGCGCGCACGCGCGTGCGCCACTGACCCACTTTGCATTCCGCCACGTATCGCCGCTGATCGGCGGGGCGCCGTTCACAATCCGAGCGAGGTCGGTCGATGCCGCGTCGTGCGATCTGTGGGCGATTGCCGCCGACGGACGAGTGAGCACGATCGCGCGGGCACGCTGGTGAGGTCTCCGACGGATGGCGCGCGACGCGAAGGAAACATGCGGCACCGTGCGGTAGTGGATACGCGCGTGCGGTGACTTCTAACTTATAGTCGTCGGATATCAACCTCATGCCCGGAGCGGTCGTGCGCGGATCGTCACTGTTGCTCGCATCGATACTATCCGCCCACCTCGGCCTCGCGGCCGCAGCGGTAGCGCAGCAAACGGTCGTCACTCTCGCGCCGTCCGCCGCGGCCGAGCCGATGACTGGCCGACTCTTCGTCATCTTCGCGCGCGGCGCGGATCGCGAGCCGCGCTTCCTCGCCGGCAGCTATACCGGCAGCGTGCCTTTCTACGGAATGGACGTGAGTGGATGGAAGCCCGGGACGACGACCCGTGTCGGGGCCAGTGTGCCCGGCTTCCCGTTCGATAACCTCACGCAGATGCCGGCGGGCGACTACTACGTCCAGGCGTTGCTCAATGTCTATACGCAGTATCATCGCGCGGATGGTCATACCGTCTGGGTCCACGCCGATCAGTGGGAAGGGCAGCACTGGGCGGTATCGCCCGGAAACCTCGTGAGCGAGGTCGTTAAGGTTCACTTCGACCCGAAAGCGCGCACAGCGGTTCAACTGGTGTTGACCAGGAAACTACCGCCGCTCGCGCCACCGGCCGACACGCGGTGGGTGAAGCACGTCAAGATTCAAAGCGAACGCCTGTCGAAGTTCTGGGGGGCGCCGGTGTACATCGGCGCGACTGTTCTCGTTCCCAGAGACTTCGACGATGCGTCCAGCCGTCGCTACCCCGCGGTGTACATCCAAGGGCACTTCGGACTCGCGGCCCCGTTCGGCTTCACCGAAACCGCAGATGGACGAGGCGCCGTGGCAGGCCGCCCCCGGGGCGTTGACACCGTGTGGGACGCGACACCAACGTCGGCGCGCGAGAGCGGCGAAGAATTTGCGACGTCATGGATGCGCGACGACTTTCCGCGCTTCGTCGCGATCACATGGCAGCATCCGACGCCGTATTACGACGACTCGTACGCCGTGAACTCGGTCAACAATGGCCCCTATCAAGATGCCTTGTTGCTCGAGCTCGTCCCCGAGCTCGAGCGCCGTTTCCATCTCATCCCGGAAGCGAATGCGCGGTTTCTGACGGGCGGATCGACCGGCGGCTGGGAGTGTGCCGCGCTGCAGATTCAGCGTCCGGATTTCTTCGGCGGTGCGTGGTGCTTGTACCCCGATCCGGTCGACTTTCGGCGCAACCAAACGGTGAACATCTACGCCGACTCGAACGCCTTCTATCCCAATAACGCACAAGCGCCGGTGCCCGAACGGTCGATGAGTCGTACGACCGAAGGCCAGGATCTGCTCTCGTTCCGCTTCATGAGCCGCCTCGAAGCCGTCCTCGGAGACAAGGCGCGCAGTGGTCAACAATACGACGCATGGGACGCGGCGTATGGACCTATCGACGCAGAGGGGTATCCGCGACGCCTGTGGGATCGACAGACGGGCGTGATCGACAAGGAGGTTGCGGCGTATTGGCACGACCACGGGGACGATCTCACGTGGTACCTGCGACAGAATTGGCCTCGCGTCGGCCCGTTGGTTGCCGGCAAGCTCCATGTCTATGTCGGTGACATGGACAACTACTATTTGAATCTCGGCGTGTACCTCATGGAGCAGGAGACGGCAAAGCTCGACAATCCGAAGGCGGATTTTACTTTCGAGTACGGCCGGCCGATGAAGCCACACGGTTGGCAGCCGTTCACGAACGCGGAGCTGATACGGATGATGGACGCGTTTCGACAAACTCGAGCGACAACGCAGTGACGACCGAGGACGATGCGCGGTGAAGCGGTGCCGGGTCATCGCTGAACGCCGTCAGGTTGACGCGCCACTCTCGGCGGCCATCGACGCTTGCACACAAAGCGCGGTGTACGCGTGGCGCAGTCTCCGTCGTCGCCCCGGGCTCATCATCGCTGTCGCGCTGACCCTGGGCCTCGGCCTGGGCGCCAATGCGGCGATGTTCCAAGTTATCGACCGGTTGTTGCTCCAGCCCCCGCCGTACCTCCGAGACCCCGCCGCGGTCAATCGAGTCTACCTGACCTGGCACGTTGCGTCGGGCCGGGATCGTCTCGGACCGTTCATGGAATACCTGCGGATTCGCGACCTGAGTCGGTGGACAACAGCGTTTTCCCAAACCGCGGCGTTTTCAACCCAACAGCTGCCGGTCGGAACAGGACTGGAGACGCGAGAGCTGACGGTCGCGGCGGTCAGTGCGAGTCTGTTCTCCTTCTTCGACGCTGCTCCGGCCGTCGGCCGGTACTTCACAGCCGAAGAGGACACCCCGCCGGCGGGGACCGCCCTCGCTGTCCTCAGCTATGCGTTTTGGCGCTCGCGGTACGAAGGGCGCTCCGATGTCATCGGTCGCGGCCTGCAAATCGGTCACGAGCGGTACACCATTGTCGGCGTCGCTCCCCGGAATTTCGTCGGCATGAGTGACGCGTACGTGGACCCAGAATCGGCGGATGCCGAGTCGCCGAGCGTTTTCGTTCCACTCACGACCTACGCAGCCACGGCCGGCGTCGTCGATTGTCGGTACGCGACATCGTATTGCTGGGTGTGGCTCCAGATGTTCGTCCGACGCAGACCAGGCGTCACCTCACAAGCCGCATCGAGCAATCTCACGCAGGCGTTTCAATGGAGCTACGCCGCGAGTCGCAGCGAGGCCGCGGCACGAGATTACATCGAATGGAGCACCAGGTTCCCAACGATCGAAGTCGCTCGGCCACGAGCGATCGCCGCCCCAGTGCTCGCCGCGCGCGGGCCCATGGAGAGTGCGACAGCACGCGTGGCCACGTGGGTCATAGGCGTAGCCGGCGTGGTGCTCCTCATTGCGTGCGCCAACGTGACCAACCTCCTGCTGGCGAGGTCGCGCGAGCGTCGAGCCGAGATCGCCCTGCGTCTTGCGCTCGGCATTAGCCAGCAGCGATTGGCCGGCCAACTGCTGATAGAGTGTCTGCTGCTGGCAGGGATAAGAGGTGGCATCGCCGTGGTGGTGGCGGGACTCGGGGGCAGAGTGCTCACCTCCATGTTCATCCCCGGTGCCGATTCGAGCGTGATGACCCAGCCTCGTACGCTGCTGTTCGGCGCAACGGCTACGCTCCTCGCTGGCATTGTGATCGGGATCGGTCCGGCCCTGTATGCGCGGCGCATATCGGTCATCGATGCGCTGAAAGGTGGGCTTCGCGGTCGCTCGTCCGACCGCGCGCAAACCCGACGACTGCTGCTCGTGCTACAGAGCGGACTGTCCGCGCTGCTGCTCATAGGCGCAGGATTATTCACCCGCAGTGTTGAGCGGGCAGGTGCGCTCCGTCTGGGGTACGATGTCCGACCCGTGCTGCACGCCGATGTGGAGCTGCGTCAGACGAAGCTCGATTCTGTAGCTCGGCACGGTCTGGCGTTGCGGATGGTCGATGCCGCGAAGGCCATCCCCGGGGTTACCGATGCGGCCCGGGCGTCCGGCGTTCCTTTCATCGAAACCGAGTCATCGGAACTGTTCGTGCCGGGGATCGCAACGGTTTCTGCGCTTGGCCGCTTTTACGACCAATCGGTTTCGCCGGAGTACTTCCGCACCGTCGGAACTCGGATCGTGGAAGGCCGTGGCTTCGCGAACACCGACGGAGCCGGCGCTCCGCGGGTGGCGGTCATCAACCAGGCCATGGCCCAAGCACTGTGGCCAGGTCAGGATCCGATTGGGAAGCGCTTCCGCGTCTACTCCGATACGGCTCCCTATACCACGGTCGTCGGCGTGGCCGAGAATACGAGACAGACCAGCCTGGCGAATGACCACGAACTGCACTACTACCTGCCGATTGACCAGGACGACTATGGCGTGACCACCGAGTTGTACGTTCGGACTCGGGGGGATGCGCAAGCGTATCAGGCAACGGTCGGTCGAGTACTACAACTCCTGGCGCCGG
>Ga0210398_10000631_pt1 | contig 39240 bp, 30 predicted proteins | sample IncBWC4OmetaG_FD_161047 | JGI IMG/M metagenome (GOLD analysis project Ga0210398, IMG submission 161047) | Forest soil microbial communities from Barre Woods Harvard Forest LTER site, Petersham, Massachusetts, United States - Inc-BW-C-4-O | ecosystem: Environmental > Terrestrial > Soil >... | reverse complement strand
CCCAGTCCTGCGTTTTTCCGCGGCTCAAATTCCAGGCGTAGTGGTGCAGCGCCATTCCATAGATGCGGCGCAATCCGCCAGGACCTTTGCGCAAAACTTCAGTTAGGAATTCGCGCGTCCAACTCCAATCGTCGGTGTTCGGTCCGGAGGCAATCAGATTCAAGTTGTCGCCGTAGCTGGGAAGCCAGGTGGAATATCGGCGAAACTCCACGGCATACTCTTGCGGCGTGAATTCGCCGCCGCATCCCCACGATTCGTTGCCGACACCCCAATACTTCACGCGAAAAGGTTCCGGATAGCCAGCAGCCGCGCGCGCGTCGGCAAGCGTGGTGCTCCCCGCCGGCGAATTGCAGTATTCCACCCACTGCTGGAACACCGAGGCGGGCAGGCTCCTCACATTTGCGGCGAGATAAGGTTCCGAGCCGATGAGTTTGCAGAAGTGCACAAATTCATTGGTCCCCACGGTGTTGGGATCGTAACGATGGCTGGCCGGCGCTTTTTCGGACTCGCCCATGGCCCAGAAATTTGTTCGGCGGGGACGCTTTTCAGAGGGGCCGATTCCGTCGCGCCAGTCGTAGCTGTCGGCAAAGCATCCGCCGGGGAAGCGAATCACTGTGGCTTTGATTTTGCGCATGTGCTCGATGAGGCTCTTGCGAAGGCCATCGATGTTCGCCACAGAGGATTTTTCGCCGACCCAAATTCCGTCGTACAGCACCCCGCTGAGATTTTCGACAAAGTGGCCATAGATATTGGGAGAAATGGCGCCAAGCGGCTCGTCGAAGAGCACTTCAATTCGTGAATCTGCGGACCGTGAAGTGGCAACGGAGGCCCCACCAGCTTTTGGCGCCAATAAGAGTCCGACCGCTCCGATCGCGCCTTGCTGCAAGAAATCACGCCGATTCAACATCGCGGTCTCCTTTGTGGCTGCGGTTTCGTGTCTCAGTCGAGATTCTCAGATGTAAAATTCACGTGGCTACAGGTATTGGATAGACCAACGTTCAACTACTGTTTCTCATTTGATCGATCCTCATCTAATGCAGCGTGCGGCCAGCCGCCTGTCCAAGTGAGTGTTGAAATCTGTAACGAGGGAACGCCCGTCTTCGCGTCATAGGCGTGATACACGATGATGTCTCCATCCTTTTGGAGCAAAATCGATTCGCCGCCAGGGCCGAGCCACTTCTGATTTGCGCTGAGTAGCGGCTTCGCGGCTCCCTCGCTCATCTTTTTGCCGTCTTCATCCACATAAGCGCCTGTGACTTCGCGCGATCGTCCCACCATGGTTCGATAGTTGCTCCTTGTCCCGCGGCAACACAAGTCGTACGAGACGAAGAGATAGTAATAGTCACCGTGGTGAACGATAAAGGGGGCCTCGATGGCCTGATAGTCGGACGGCAAGCCCGGCTTCGGCGGATCGAAGTGCTCAGGTTTGCTGCGCGTGGCCAGCGAGTAGATCTTTGTATCCTCGGCGGAGAGCTTGCCTGTCCTTCGATCGAGCTTCCGCATTTTGATGCCGCTCCAGAAGCTGCCGAACGAGAGCCAGGCTTGACCCTTTTCGTCGAGGATAAGATTTGGATCGATCGCGTTGAAGTCGTCCTCAGCCCGCGATTGCAATACCAGTCCTTCGTCTAGCCAATGATAGTCGGGGCTTTGCGGATTCAGCGTCTTGTTCGTCAGGAGTGCAATTCCAGAGGTGTTTACTCCGAATGCGGAATAGGCGTAGTACAGATGAAACTTGCCGTCAAAAAAAGAAATGTCCGGCGCCCAAAGCTCTTTCGTTTTGGGGCTGAGCTGCTTGATCCACATGGGAGTCTCGGAAAACACATATCCACACATTTTCCAGTGAGTCAGGTCTTTCGAGCAGCGAATAGGGAATTGATCGGGCGTTTTTGAATTTGGCGGAGTGGTGGTGAACAGGTACCAAGTGTCCCCTTCTTTTATGATGGAAGGATCGTGTGCGCCGACCACATCGCCTTCCACGTGGAAAGCACGCGGCTCGTCGGCCGCCCTCGCGCCCGCATGCCATGACGGCCAGAACGGGAAGAGCAGAATGGCGACGAAGAATGCGCCGAGAATGGAAACCCCTGGATGGAAGCGAATCATGAAAAGACTCCCTCGCGGCCCATAGGTATACATCGAGAAAACGTTTACTTCAATAGAAGAGTTGCCGTCTCTCACGAGCATCGCCGAGGCCACGGCACTCCGATAGGTTGAAAACGCGGGAAGAGTTCTAAGCCCGGTCGGCTCGCTTGAAGGACACCTTAAGCGGGCTTCCGTCGAAGACCGCAGAACGTGCTTCTTCGAGGAGCTTTACTTGCAGATTCCTGCGCAGTGGGGGCAGCATCCGCGATCCGGGCGCTAGCCGCAGAGTCAGAGTGCGATCCGCGTCGTGCCAGTCCATTTGAATCCCCATCCACTGGCCCTTGCGATAGTTGAAGGAACTGCCGTCGTCTTCGTAAAGCAAAAACGAGGAATCGCCACCCGGATAGATGAAAACGGAGAGAGGCTGGTCCACTTTTTCTACAGCGAACTGCTTCACGGGACCGAGAGGGAGAATCGATCCGGCCCGAACATAAAGCGGCAGCGTCTCGAGGTCCACGTTTCGTTTGACTTCGCGGCTCCCTTCCAGCCGTTCTTGGGTCCAGAAATCGTACCATCCGCCGGCAGGCAAGTAGACTTGGCGCGTCTCCGCGCCCTTTTCAACAATGGGCGCTACGAGCACACTCTTCCCCCAAAGGTATTCATCGCCACAAGCGACTGCCTTCGGATCATCAGGATATTCGAGCCATAGAGCGCGCACAATCGGCATCGCGGTTGTCGCGCATTCATGCACCGCGCTGTAGAGATAGGGGAGCATGCGGTAACGCAGCTCAAGATATTTTCGGCAGATAATTTCCACTTGCTCATTATGCAGTTGGCTGGAATCGGGAATCGCGGCGCCGTTGTAGTTGTTAATTTCAACCGGGCCGGGGTCGCCGGTGTTCCAACCCCAGGGCAGGCGAAGTTTCCAAGCGCGTCCATGACACCGGAACAGCGGACAAAAAGCTCCGAACTGAAACCAACGCAGATAAAGCTCGGCGGTGAATTCCTTCGTCGGCACAAAGCCGCCAATATCCGTGCCCCAGTAGGGAATACCCGTCAGGGCCGTGTTGATGGCGATCGGGATGTGGACCTTCAACGTTTCCCAAGTGGAATAGACGTCTCCGGACCACAGGAAAGAGCCATAGCGTTGCATGCCGGCATAGCCGTTGCGGTGCAGCGCGTAGGGGCGCTCATTCGGCCGGTCGAGTTGCGGGCCTTCCCAGTACATGCGATTGCGAACCAAACGCGAAGCAATATCCAGCGGGTCGCCTTCATCGGGCCACCAGCCATCGACTCCAAGCGCAAAATCCTTGCGATGAGCGTCCCACTGGCAACTCGCGAGTTCTTCATCGAAGCGCGGCAATTCGCACGCGTCGTGGACCGTGCCGCGAAGCTTGTCGGATAGAATCACCGCGTGAAGCGCCACGCGGAAATTGTCCTTGTGAAGTTCATCGAGGATTTCTTTCGGATCGGGAAACACGCGCGAATTCCACACGAACGATCCGTTTTCTGTGTTCCAGCCGGAAGGACAAAACCCGGTGCCCAAATAGATCAGCGCGTCGCAGGGCAGCTTTTTCTCGCGGAACGTTTTTGCTTCCGCCAGCACTTCCGCGCGGCTGGCCAAGGTGCGGTGCGATTGCTGATAACCGAAACTCCAGAGCGGGGGCTTCTCGGCTTGTCCTGTAAGCCGGGCATACTCGGCCATAATCGTCGCGGGATGGCGCGAAGCCACGAAGAAAATATCGAGTGGCAGAGCGGTTTGCGGACTAGTTGGCAGAAATTTGCTTTGCGCTCCGGTGAAGTCAAATGTGCCGAATGGTTGATGGAAAAACATTGCCCAGCCGCTCGTACCGATCAGCCATGGTATCGGAACGCGACCGCCGTGCGTACCTAGTTGGTAGCCGCCTTGTCCACTCTTCATGCGGTCGATTGATCCGCGCCGGTCGAACTGCGGGCCGCCCTCTCCGAGGCCGAGCAGCGGCGAGTCTCCCGTCAAGAAAGAGACAGATCCCGTTTCTTCGTCGACGGAGAGCTGCTGGACCGTCTGTCCTTCAGGCGTGGTGATTGTGAACGCGAGCGGGCGCGGACGGAACAACACCTTCATCCCTCCGCATTCGATCGTTTGTGGTTGGACTTCGCCGCGGAGCTTAGCGGCTGCAGCACCCCAGGAAGTTTTCACTAGTGACCCATCGAACGCGACGCCGGTCGTTACCCCGCGCGCGACGGGAAGGACGCTAAGCCGAATGGTATGACCGCTTACGGACGTGAGTTGAACTTCGCAGTCTTCTCCAGCCAATCGAAGGCCAGCGCTCGGCAAAACGGTGGCCGGGGGCAGCACCATCCCCGCGGAAGCTCCAGCTAGTTGCACCAGCAATTCTCGGCGATTCAACTGCCTAGTCATCGCTAATCAGACCTCTGGGTACCACAAAACGGCCTTTCGCCCACAGCCCAAACATCAGATAAGATCCCGCGACGCGGTACCAGCAGTCTCTCAGCAAACGTTTACAATAAAAACCTCACAATAGGCTTTCCGCGCTCATTTCGCAAGTCTTCTCTGAAGTTCACGACACGGCAGGTCAGACTAGCCGAACTTTCGCAGTTGGGCGCTTCTATCCAGTGAAGTGCTTCGGAATCAGTCGAGCCTAGAGAAGGTCTCCACCACAAACGGCCCTGCTACCGGACAGTTTGTACTCTCGATTTCGTAGCTCTGTTTTTGCGCGGCCAGGCGCGGTGGCGGCTGGCTCGGCAACAACCATTTGACGCGCGCCATTAAACTATCTCGGTGATGTTTTGTAGTAGGGAATTTGGCTGCCGAGCCCGCCATGAAACTGGCCATGAATTTGTAGTGGAAAACGCTTCTGTCCAGGGACCAGGCAGTTCCTCCCATCCAGATGCTTCGAACTCTGTCGTTTTGCGCTGCGCCCGAGAGGTCCCCAATAGAGTGCCTATGGAGCAGGAAAGATAGCGGGGAGCGAACGGCTCCCCGCCGTTTACTAGAAGCAGCGTCAGAAGTTGATCTTGGCAAAGACCTGCACGATGCGCATCCCTTCGGCCGCCGACGCGAAGGCTCCGTACGGCGTCGTCGGCGAAACCGCCGCGGTCGTGATCATGCCGAAAGAACTGGACAGGTTGTTGCTCACTGGATTATCGAAATTGGGGTGATTAAGAATGTTGAAGAAGTTGGCGCCGAGCGTGAATCTGTACCGCTCATTTAACGCGAAGGTCTTCTTTAGGTTCATGTCGGTGTTGAAATAGCCTGGTCCGCGGAACGCATTGCGGGCGAAGGCATTGAAGTCGGTCGGGGTCGTAAACGTGCTCGTGCTGAAACAGGCCGTGGTCGCGCACGACGCACCAAAGCTAGTGGGAATCCCGGCACCTGGCGCGTACAGAATGTTCGCGAGGAAGGCGCCATTCGCCGTGAGGTTATTGGGCACGAACGCGTTGGCCTGTTGTCCATCCTCAATGCTGAAGGGAAACCCGGTCCGGTAAAAGAACGTGCCGGCAACCTGCCATCCGCCCACCAGATTGTTCAGCAGGTGATTGGAGAATTTGACGGGGAGATCCCAGACGTAGTTGGCCGAGAACTGGTGCCGTAGATCATAGTCTGAGGATGCATAGCTGGCATTGGGGTTGGAAGGATCGATCTGCGCAACAATGCTGTTCGTGAGGCTATACTGCAGAACGCCGCCATTGGAGACGTTGTCCTGGGCGTGGCTATACGTGTAATTAAAGCGGGCGGTCAAGCCGTGCCATAGGTTTTGCTGGACGGAAGCGGTGACTCCGTCGTAGTTGGAATAGCCGGAATTGGTGAGTTGTTGGACAGCCGCAACGCGCGAATCCGTCGGCGCACCCACCGGTAGTTCGGTGAACCCGCTTCCACAAACGGCCGGGGTGCAAAACGCGTTGAGGTAGGGATTGATGAGCAGAATGTCATACCCGTGGTTTCCGACGTAATTTAGGGAAGCCAGAGTGTGCCTGGCAAGGGTGTGCTGAACCTCAAGGTTCCATTCCACGAACTTGGGGTTGAGCGTCTTGGCAGAGACATCGAAGAGCGGAGGCAGCGCGGCAGCACAGGCGGGAGCCGCTGCCTGGTACTGCGCCAGAGTCTGGCCGCCATGGAAGGCAGTTTGGAACGCGCTGTTGCACGATTGTACGAGATTCACGCCACTGCCCGCCTCCGCGGGATCCACCGTACCGCCTGGTACGGAGAAGCTGGTGACCTCGGGGAAATTCGTTGTGAAGTTGTCGAGAACGGTGCCGGGGTAAAGGTCGCTGAAGAGTCCGATGCCTCCACGGATGACTGTCTTTTGACCAAACGGGCTCCACGCAAAACCGACGCGTGGTTGAAATACGACCTTTTCCACACTGCGAAGGATGCTGCTCTGGCCCGCGGACACCATTTGATCGAACGGAATGGAAGCATCATGAGAGAGATTTTGGAAGGGCAGAGTGGGTATGGAAACGCAATTGGATTGGCATACGCCCCCGGAATTGCGGTCCGCACGGATTGCCAGGGTTAGCTTCAATTTCTGGTTGATGCGAACCTCATCCTGAAAGTAGAGCCCAAAGCTGTAGATGGCTAGAGGTTGCGGGGAAGACTGAGCAAAGTTTAGCGTCGTGCTGGTATCGACCGTGTCTGTGGCAAAGCCCGCCAGAGAAGTGCTGAGCGCCGCAGGATTGGTCAACTCCGAAGCGCGGTAGTCGCTGACGTCATCCCGGCGGAAGTTGACGCCCATTTTGAAGTTGTGAAGGCCCCGTTCGATCGAGAGATCATCAACCAATTGCCACTGTTCGACGTTGCGCCCCTGAGGGAAGAAAAAGGCAAAAGGGAATTCTCCGCCGGCCGCGCCGAGACAAGACATGCTGGTGTTCGAAGAGCAGAGAATTTCCGGAAATGCCGCGTTAGCGTTGCCCACATTCGTTGATTGGAAGATCGCAGAGTACCATAGGTCTGAAAAGATGAAGTTGTTGGCTACAGTGGGACTGAAGATATGCGTGTAGTTCAACTGGCCTTCATCTTGAGGCTGATGGCTGATAGCGTTAAATGCCGGGTTGATGGGGTCAGCATAAGTGGGCTGCGTGCCCCGATCGAACTTTACGCGTCCGAATATCTTGTCATTATCGCTGAAGGAATAATCGACGCGGCCGATAAGGAGCATTTCCTGGTTACCGCTGCTGCCCGCCAGAGTGACCGCGCCGAGGCAGTCCGTGGAACCGCCCGGCAAGGCATTCAAGGTTGTACCTCCGATGCCCGGACAGGTACTGGCCGTCGGGACTGCATTGGCCGCTCCCTTGGCGCCGTTGTAGAGGGCAAACGCCTGTTGATAAAAGCTCGTGGCGGTGGACGGGATCTGGGAGAGAACATAGCTCTGAAAGGCCGACGTGGGCAAGAAGGATTGGGTGGCGGTGGCGAAGATGTAACGCAATCCTTCGGTGTCCACGAAGAAGTAAGCCTTGTCCTTCTTGATAGGTCCACCAAAGTCCGCGGCCCATTGGTTGTTGTTCTGGAGGGGTTTCGGCTGTCCGCTGGCTTTAAGGAAATAGTCTTCGGCGTTCAGATCGCTGCCTGTGTAGTAGTAGTTGGCGCTGCCGTGAAAAGAGTTGGTGCCGGAGCGCGAGCTGTAGTCGATTTGCGCGCCCGCCATGCGGCCGTATTGGCCGGTGTAACCGTTGCTGACCACGGCGACTTCTTGCACGTCATTGCTGCCGAGCAGCAGGTTGCTGGCGCCGGAGTTGTTCAGGTTGAGAAATGGGTCGTTATAGTCGTTGCCATTCACAGTGAAAAGATTGGAGGTACCGGGCAGGCCAAAAGCACTGAAATTGCCATAGCCCGGGCCGCTCGATGTGTTCATGGCAACGCCTGGAGCGGTCTGGGCAATGTAGGTAATGTCGTTGCCGGGATTTGGAATACTCTGGACGGTGCGCGTATCAAAGGTTGTGGCGATATTCGCGTTTTCGGTTTGCAGCAGGTTCCCTTCGCCTGACACCTCAACGGTAGTCGTCGTGTCGCCTAGCTCCATGGCAAGATTCACCGTGAAATTTTGGCCGAGAAGCACGGTGACTTTTTGTGTAGCCGTTCTGAACCCGTCCTTTTTCGTGGTAAGCGTATAGTCGCCTGGTTTTAGGAGAGAAAAGACGTAGCCTCCCATAGAGGAAGAGACCGTGGAGTACGTATCCCCTGTGGTGTTGCTGGTGAGTGTAAGCGCCGCGCCAGGCACGGTTGCTCCCGTGGGATCAGTAATGGTGCCGCTGAATCCGCCCGTGACGATGGTCTGCGCACGTGCGGCGCAGATGACAAGCATCATCAACGGAAACAGAGACAAGTATTTGAAGAATTTCTTGTTTCTCATCGTATTTCGTTCTCCTTGGTTTTGTAATTCCACTTTCCACCCCGCATGCGCCCATTCGGCGCTCCTCTCCGGTCTGTTGTTCATCTCACCGCGTGCATCCGGCGTTGGAACACACCACCGCCATCGCGTGAATCCGGGCTTCACGCTTCTCTTTATCCCCGTCCCATGATCGATATTTTGTACCGCGAGCCGAACTAGGCTTCCTGAAGTCCTAAAGTTCGCTGCTCAAAGGGCTTCGCAGTACCCACTCGAACGACCTGGCGCCGTTCCTATTGCAAGCTCCATGCCAAGTCCACTTAACAGTCGCTAAATATCTTATTTATCCGGAAGTTAGAAGTGATACACATTTCGCATGGCGGCTAATTTCTACATAAAATCACAGATTTATTCTCAAATCTGTATTTGTAGATTAATATGCACATACTTATATAATTATAGGAATAAGATATTAAAGTATGAATTATAAAGTAGGAAAGAATAGGCGCACGCCATTCCGCGCTCCCGCGGAATAGGTTTCGGATCCCAATGATGTGACGCGCGCTCTGCGAGTTTGGTTTCCTCCGTCTCGCGCAAAAATTTCGAAACGGCGCTTTCTAGCCGCAGCTGGCCCCCCTGACGAGTCCATCTTGACCAGCGCCTTAAATGGAATAACCTTCCTTCCCATTTGCAGCGCGGCTGGAGGTGTTGCCGCCGGAGAACTTTCCGATCGGCGTACCTAGCTTTAGCTTCGCGCGCAGTACTGAACAAGAGCATTTTCAACATCCTGAACGATGAGCAACCGGGCCGTGACGGGCGAGCTGCCGCCTTTTTCTCTGTCCACCGACAACTTGTTGTGATCGCGGGCAAAACATCCTTCGTCACATGATCGATTAACTGGCTGACTGTTTCCGAAACGGCAGCAACTGCGCAAGGCGGTAATATACAGGAACATCTGTATTGATGGGGCGTTAGACCTTAGCAACAATATCACGTGCCCAGTCTTTTCATCGTAGACGACATTCCGTCTATTCGCTGTCTCATCCGGCCCCTGACGGAACATAAGAGATATGAAATCTGCGACGAAGCGGACGACGGCGTACAAGCTATAGATCCAGCATCGCAATTGAAACCTGACATGATTTTATTGGACGCCTTCACACCACAGTCAGGCGGCCCCCGAGCAACATCCGTTTTGAAGCCTGCACCCCCCGAAACCCGAATAATTCTGTGCACATTATTCGATGAACCCATCGGTAAGCAATTAACGGCGGCCTTGCGACACTCGGAGAATAGCCATGTATGAAGCCTTCTTTGGATTGCGCGAAGAGCCCTTTCGGCTCACATCCGACCCTAGGTTCTTTCACCTCGCCGAACCTCATGCGACTGCGTTAACCACGCTGGTCGAATCGGTTACCCGCCGCAAAGGCCTCGCACTGATTACTGGACCGTGCGGAACGGGTAAGACGACTGTTGTTCAAACGGCACTGCATATACTCTCGGACAGAGCTAAGACCTGCCAGCCAATCTCCACGGCATTCCTTTTCAACCCAACCCTCACCAGGGACGAATTTCTGGAAATGACCCTTGCGGAATTTGAAATCCCGTGCATGGCGACAAGCAAACCGGCGAGACTAGCGGCCCTTCAGCACATGCTGCTTGAGAGACACACTAATGGCGGAACGTCGCTTCTCCTGGTTGACGAGGCCCACCTCCTCACTGAAGAACTTCTCGAAGAAATTCGATTGTTGAGCAACGCCGACACATACCAGGAGAAATTGCTGCAAATTGTTCTGTGTGGCCAGCCGGAACTGCTTACCTTGCTAAGCAGGCCGGAGTCGCGGGCGCTCCGGCAGAGAATCGCAAGTAGTTGTTCTCTCCGACCCCTCGTCTTCCAGGAATTCCAGGCGTACGTTGTCGAAAGGCTTCATTCCGCGGGATTCCACGCGTCCACCTCTCCTTTCTCAACGCCGGTGCTCGAGGAGATTTTCCGGCGAACCGAAGGTGTGCCGCGCCTGATCAATCTGTTCTGCGACGCTTGCCTGACGATTGGCTGCAAAAAAAGAAAGCTGCTGATTGATCTTGCTGTCGTGGAAGAAGCGGCTTCCAAACTCGGAAGGGAAGGGGTGTACGTCACACAGCGCCCGGCCGCCGACATCGCCGAGGCCGACCCAGTCTTTGCCCCTGACGCGGCGGACGCCATGCGATCGATTTTTGTGAATAGCTCGGCGCGCCCATTCGCAGCGGAAGAGGCGAATTTGCAGGAACCGTCTCGCGCTACATTACCCGCTAAACTACCGGCATTTGTTGCAGTTGAGTGTCTCTCACTCGACGCTGGAAGCAACACCCCTATAGCAGTTCGGGAATGTGAAGCGATTTCCACTCCCATGCAGGGTTCAAACATATCCGTTTTCTTGAAGGATTTGAATCCTTCACCGCTTGCGCCGGAACAAAAACACAAAGAGCACACGTTATACTTGGACTTGATCGCAGGCTCTTGTGGCCCTACTGATCCCCTCATTACAGAAAGCACGCCGAATCCGGTGAGAGTCTTAAGCGCTCCTCCGCGTTCTTTGGTAGGCTCGAGAACTGAGAACGAACCGCCGTCAACCGCGCACAATAGCCGAATTCCCGCCCCGAGGAAACGCGCAATCACACTTGAAGCTATGAACCGGCTTCCCGTCAATTCTTGCAGAACGTCAATTCACGCGCTTCTTTTTTCGTGGAAATGGCGAAGCCTCCTCTGGGTAAATCGTTTCTTGCTCTCGATTTCTTTGGCAAAATGGCGGCGCGTATACTTCGAAGTTCTTCGAAACATAGGACAATTGGCTCTCCCGGTCCGGCTATTGCTGCGGCGTTGGGGGTTTGACTTCAAACGCGATTGGAGTGCCATGATCGACGACATGGCGTCGCCGAAGATGAAAAGATCTCTTCTCCGCTGGCTACGCCAGCCTATTCGTCGAGACTCGTGGCGACAAATAAAAACGAGTCCCCTCGAAGCCCGTCGCGACTTCAATCAATAGGAAATATGGCTTTTCCGAGTTCGTTCACTCATTTAGTCCCAGACAGTTTCTGGCTTTCTGCAAAAATGCTTCGTGAACGAGCGCAGTTCCCTGCAGGGTGTGATCGCAGCGTTCCTGTTTCAGGTGGTGTTGTTTATGTGAGTAGCAAGAAGTAGATCCCGCAGTTCCCGGCGGTGGCCTGGATTCCCGAACGGTGACAGTCATGGTGTGCCTCCTGACGGGAATGTGCAGAGTCTCGTGCGTTTTCGCTCAGTCCGAACCTCGGGCGAGCAAGCTGAATGTCACTCGAAGAAAAAGGAGCAGCCATGAGCAAGAAGAATTGGAGCAACATTCTGAGCGTGTTAGCCCGTACCGCGTTGACCTTCGTGTTCTTCTTTGGGCGGACTGCGTGGGCCATGCTGGGCCAGCCGGATTGCGAACATCCCGTTAGCGCTGGGGGGAACTCGCGATAATGTTGTGGCTTTTGATCAGGGGAGCAAAGGATCAACCATTGGAAGCCGCGGTAGATTCAGGAAAACACTGATAAAATTCGACGATGCTAAGAAGAAGGTTCATTTTTGCCGCGTTGTCCGTGTGCAGCCTGGTGGCTGCTCCTTTGAAAATTCCAGCCCAAAGCAATGTCTTCGGAAGTGCCAACCCTGCGACTCCCGTTGCGCCAGCACCGCTTCTTCCGCCGGAAGGGTTTACCGACGAGAACGGATGGACCTGGCCTGGCACGGATTGGAAGCTGGTGCCGCCTGAGTCCGAGGGCTTCTCAGGGGAACGGCTCGATACTTTGCGAAGTTTTTTGAAGACGCACCAGACCGACGGGATGATGATCGTCTCGCGCGGGCGCGTCGTATTCGAATATGGCGACACGAAGCTCGTCAGCAAGGTGGCCTCCGTCCGCAAGAGCATGCTCAGTCTTCTTTACGCGGTCGAGATGGAGAGGGGCGTGAAATTCGATCTGGACCAAACCGTGGTGCAGCTTGGGCTCGAGGACAAGACGCCGTTCATGGAATCGGAACGGCACGCGACCCTGCAGCAGTTGCTGATGTCGCGCTCCGGGATTTACATCCGCAGCGGCAACGACGAACAGGACAAACTTTCGCCGAAGCGCGGCTCTTCTGACCCGGGGGTGCGATGGTTCTACAACAACTGGGATTTTGACGCGGCCGGGATTGCGTTTGAGAAGATCGCGCACAAGGACATCTTTGATGCGTTACGCGACGACCTCGCGGTCCCGCTGCGTTTCCAGGATTTTGACCGTTCGCAACAGCGGAAGAATTACGTCGAGAACTCGACCCATTTCGAGTACGCCACCTACCTATCAACGCGCGACATGGCTCGCCTCGGGTTGCTCGCCATTTCTCACGGCATGTGGGGGAAGACATTGTGGGCTGAGCCCGGATTCCTCGACTACAGCGTATATCCGAGCACGAACTTTGCCGGACGGAACGAGTTCAAGGCGGAGGGTTGGACAGGGCGCTGGGGCTACGGAATGCTTTGGTGGTCATGGGAAGTACCAATGTATTCGGGGAATGTCTGGACTGGCCCGTATCAGGGAGCGTTCTCGGCGATGGGCGCAGGCGGGCAGTACATCACGTCGTTTCCTTCCTATAACCTGGTGGTCGTACACAAGGTGAACATCGATCGGGATCCGCATCGGAACGTCTCGGAGCCAACGTACATGACTATTCTCGGCATGGTGCTTGATGCGAAGTGCGATAAGAACTGCACGTAGAGAGGCTTGCAGGTCCAGCATCACCCAGGTCGGCCCAAAGGAAGAGCGAACCTGGGCGCCATGCGCAAGGAAAGCCGGGACTCAGCCACTTCTCACTAGCACTTGAATTTGCCGCTTTAGCTCGCCCCCTCCTTTCGTGCATTTAGCGGATGAAACCGCGTTCCCATCATGATTGCTTAGTCCGGAACTCAAGTAACAAATCCAAAGTAAGCGACAAAAACTCCGCTCCTGGGAAGGTTGCTCCAATGTCATTCGACGCCGTGACTCCGCTCCGCTGTGTGAACAAGACGACCCGGAGGTTATGCATTGCAAGCTGAGGTCTTCGACATGAACACTCTTTATGGTGGCCAAGGTGGCGTTCTGTCTGAAGGAGTCGTAGGGGACGCGCACGAGTGTTTTGCCAAGCTGATGGACGTATTTCTTGCATCGGAAAAGGAGTTCAAGTCAGACAATCCGAAGTATATCGTCTTTAAATGCCGGCTTTCAGGCGAGGAGGACCCCATAAAGGTTGGCGTGCCATTCCGCGCACTCGGAGAACAGCTCCAAGAGCAAATGATACGGGCTGACTTGTACCGGGATCTGCCTCGCGGGCGCAAACGCCGGGGGTGGAAGAAGGAGTTTCTGGAATCGCTGACCGAGGCGGCTAAAGAGATCGGCGAAGTCTCAGACGAGGAAATCTTGCAGACAGTTCGAGCTTACCGTGAGGAAAGACGAGCGCTGGAGATTACCGTTGCCGCGGAAAGCTAAGAAGCAAAAGTCTCACGGCGTCGTTGACACTAACGTGCTCGTGGCGGGCATTTTCGGTTTCAGAAAGCCATGTGTCCGGGGCAAAAACACTAGCACCGATAGGCGCCGATGTGTTGTACAAATGGGCCGAGAAGGGCAATTTTGTCTGGCTTGTGACGGGGCGGCTTAGAGTGCGATCAACTCTAATCGGCGCTGTGAGTCTTATCCGCGAGCGAGCCGAACCGGTGAACCTTCACGCCTCCTTTGAAATCTCTCCCGATCCCAAGGACTTTCCGCAAGAACAGCTCAGGGCAAAGGTCATTTCACCCGAAGCCATGGCGTAGCAAGCGTCGCTGCCGCTCCCTGATGAACACATCGGAGCGATTCAGAACTGGACGATTAAGACGACAAATTGAAAGACGTTGCGAAGCTCGGGCCGGCCCGGGTGCGTGATCACCAACTTGCAGTTCCGAAGATTGAGTAGACGAGAGATGCACAGAGTCCCCTGAATTTTCCTCATACTTGTCAGATGGCGGGCGATTAACTTGCGTTCTTTCAATAGTCTCTGAATAGCACTCCGGCCTCCGCGCGTTTCTGAAAATTTGTCATGTGGAGAACTCTTGAATTAAACGACTTGTGAATCGAGACCTCCTGCCTGCGGGAATTCCACAGATGAGTTTTGAGTGAAAGGAGCCTTCATTAACCTAGAGAAAACACGCTGGACGTTTTGGTCGGGGCGCCGAGATTTGAACTCGGGACCTCCTGCGCCCAAGGCAGGCATTCCGCTCAAAACAACTCTCCTGTTTTCAATGCTACCACTGAAGCAAAACAACTTAGTTGTGATCGCCGCCTGTGGCTGGCTGTGCGCGAATGTCCCAAAATGTTTGTAGGGTGGGCACAAAAGTTGGCACACTCGAATAGGGTGAACCCCTCTGTTGAGAAAGTTTGGAATTGGCACACATGCAGAGTTGACCTTATCCGAGTGTCTCAAGTTAAGGGTTCAGTCCATTCATTCACGTCCGAAGCGGTAGAGCTGTTTCATCCTCGAGACTTCATTCCAATTTAGCGGGTTTACACAAAAGCCATCATAACCGCACGATCGGCATCTTCCGTCGGAATCCTTTCCTGTTCGAGCATCCAGGGGCCGGACAAAATAGCCTCGAGTGCGGCTTGCTCAGGGGCAGTAAGGTGAGAAAACCTTGCAGTAAAGTCCCTTTTACCTGGCACAGCCAAGTGCTTCCAGCAACACCATGCGGCGTGATCCATCAAAAGACTTCGCAGATGTGGAAAGCTTGACCGCAAATTTGAAAGGATGCCATACCCCGCTTCGTCGCAGTCGCCCCAATATACGATTTCCGACGAACGCAGCCAGTTGCATCCGGGCAATAGGGACGCCGCCTTACCCGACCCGAACACCGCCAGAGTGCCCGGCACGGTCGGCAGGCACAAGAACACATCGCGGTTCTCGACGATGAGTACACGCGGAATGTTCCAAACAAGGCAACTGAACGTGGATGACGGGATGGAGCAATCTGTGACTGGCCAACCAAGGCGTGACCGGAGCTCGGGATCGAGAAAACGAAATCTCACACGCGGAGGTTCCACCAGAAGATGGAACCGTTCAGCAAACGTCACCGCAGCTTCATGTACGCCCTGGCCGACTACTACGTCAAGCAATTCCCGAAGGATCGCCGTGTGTTCTTCGATGAATTTGGTGCCAACCGGTATAGGTATCTGCCTCGGGTAGCAGCGCGGCTGCGGATGAGCATGGAAATAAGCGCACACCGCGACAAGACCATGCCAACTGGGGAGATGATCGACGATTCGGTGCGCACCAGAGCACAACCAAGGCTCGAGTACAGGGCATTTCTCTCTCGCTTCCTGAAGGGCAGCGCGAAACGCTTTTAGTTCGCTCGATCGTCCAAGGGCCTCTGCAAGATCTTCGATGGAGTCGAATTCAACTCTGACAGGCCATCGTTGATGACCCCACTTGCGCGTTCCGATCTCTTTCCAATCGATGCGCCACTTGTAAGACGCGGCAGCGAGCGCCTCGATTTCGCGTCGCAGGACCGCGAAGTCAGCCGTCGTGCGCGGCTGGCGAAATGGGATCCGCAGCGGAAACAGTTTCTCTCCCGCTGCCTCGGCCCGAAGCACGGCCGGCCACCTCCGAGCCGCCGCGTTTAGTATTTCCTCTGGTTTCAGCATGCAAAATAAATTGTAGGCCTAGTCTCACGCCGTCGACGTGATATCCAATGCTCCATTCGCAGGCTGCACCGGTTCTTCTTTTGCCGCTGCTTCGACCTCCTCTCGAGTAAGCGTGGTCAGTTGCGAGTTGTTTCCTCCGGGATTGGAGGCGAGATGGATCGTATGGACAAACGGCACAGCAAGTTTCGCTTTAGCGTCAAATGGGCCAACGATAAGCAGTTGAAATCCCAGGCGCGAAAAAAGCTGCATCGCGCGCGTGGAATTGGACTCGTCCGTCCTCGAAAAGGCCTCATCGATCACGACGAGACGGAAATTTGGCGCATCAAGGGGCGCAGTCGACAACCCGTACTGAGCTGATAGCGCCGAGGCCAAAATCGTAAAGGCGAGCTTGGCCTTTTGGCCGCCAGACTTGCCAGTAGTCGCAGCGTAGTAGTTCACCTCACTATCGTCCGGGCGTCGCAGTTCTCGAACTCCAGCAGCAAACCAACTACGTGCATCCGTGACTAGTTGCGTCCCCTGGGGATCACGATGAAACCCCTCGATCAGCAGGCGCACGCGCTCGAAAATTCGCATCCGTTCCTCCGGTGCTGGGGCGATACCATGCTCAAAGCAGCCACGTAATGCGCGGCGGAAGTCCGCAACATCCTGGACTTGCCGAGTTACAAGACGCAACTGGACATACGTATCGTCCCCATAATCGATGTTCCGCAGCGCGCTATTGATCTCCTCAATCCGGTCCTCGATTGCCTCCTGATGCTCCTCAAGTCGACGGTTCAGCATGAGAAGATCGCCGACAAGATTCTCATTAAGGTAGTGTTCAAACCTTTCGCGATGACGCGGAAGGTCCTCATTTTCGATCCGTTGCAGCGCGGCGGCGAAGCTCTCAGCATAAGCACGACCAACATCCATCGATTGGCGGAACTCCGAAAACTGAGCGAGGAAATTGCTCATGCTTGCAATCATTTTCTCGCCAGTTTCATTGACTTTTCGTTGTTCATTGCTAATTCGGCCTTGCAAGCTTTGATGGGCGGCGTGTGCGAGCTGATCTGCGTTGTCCAATGTGAGTGGCGGCAGACCGGCTACAACTTCTGCAAGGCCCCTCCCCGCTACGGTCTGATCGTATTCCGCATATGTGGCGATTTGCCGCTCACGATCTAGGGCTCGGTTACGACACTCCTCCAGGCGGTCGCGCAGGCGCCCCAACTCGCCGTCGCATTTAGCCAAATCGGCCTCTAGTGCCGTGATGGCGGCATCAACTTCCCGCAATCGCCCTTGCAAGGCGCGGAGTTGATCGGAGTTGCGTTCAAGCAATTCGCGCTCAGTTTGCAAACGAATAATTTCGCTGCTCCAGCGCTGCGGGTCAACATCGGAAAAGTCAGTGATTGCTAGTAATTCGCGGGCGGCGCTCTGCCTCTGTCGTGCAGCCTCCGCATTTTGCCGAGCCTCGATTACGGTCTTTCCTTCAATCTCGGCTTGCCGCTCCGCTTCCAGTATTTGCCGACGCAACGCAGCAATCTTGCGATCTGTGGACCACCCCAGTATTCGCGCACTCGGATCATCAACCGGCCTCGCATCATCCTTTATATGACGTGAACCGTCCCGCACCAATCCTTCGCGTGTGAGACCGTGGTCCGTACTTTCGAGTTCCGCAATCGAACTGCAACAACGGTGGTTGAAGCGTCTTACTAGTTCGGAAGCCACCCACAGATATAGAGGATGTTCAGTGCGAAACTCGAGACGGCCTGGCACTCGATCATTCGACAAACTAGGTGGCATCATCGCGCGGGCGGGTACCCGATGAAAAGTCAAGCGAAGCCCAAGTCTCGTGGAGTTGATGAATTCTGCTGCCGGACGATACAACGCTTCGGGAACGAGCAGCGAGAGTCCAAAACCTCGGAGTAGACGCTCAATGGCTCCAGTCCAGTCGCTGTAGGCACCTCGTACCTCAATAAGTTCGCCGGCAAAAGGCATCGCCTCCGGCGCAACTTTAACCGAATCTGCTATGCGCAGGCGAAGGCCAAGAAACTCGCGAGGAATATTTACACGATGGCGTTCAACACTCTCTAGCTCGGCGAGTTTCTCGCGACGCTCATCGAGAGCGAGTTCCTGACGGTGCCGCCTAGTCGCGCGCAATTCTTCTGCCTCGCTTGCGGCAAGATTCTCATTACGATCGTGTTCCTCCCAAGCTGGCCGTGCTGAGGTAAAGCTGACAGCGTCGGACAGACTTGAGCCCATTCCGAGGAGAGCCGCCGCTGGTTCGACGTGAGCCCGCCGTTGCCATGCGTGTTTCCGCTCTTGCTCGGCGTGACTTAGTTCACGGGCAATGGCTTGCAACCGGAGGCCCACATCCGTTGCGGCGATAGCCGCGTTCAGGTCGTCACGCTCATGCCGGTGACCTACCAGGCGGCCTGTTATCTCCTCACGTGCAGCCTCAGTTGAAGCCACAGCCGTCCCAAGTTCGATCTCATGAGTGCGAAGTAGTCCGAGATGAAGCGTCGCGAAGTACGGTGGAGTGAGTTGCTGCGAATGTCGCCACGCCTCGATCCGTGACTCGCTGTCGCTAAGACGGATACTACATTCGGCTACGGGTCGTAATAGTGCTATCTGACGTTCTGCGCGCTCGATTGCTGCCCAACAATCAAGTAACGTTCGATAGTGTGGCTGAACGGTATCGCGGATAAAGGCGAATGTATCGGCGGAGGGCAACATGAATTGACGTACAAACGCATCGATATCGTTCACCTCTTTCATCCCAATTGCACGATTGAATACCTCAAGCGCCTTATCTCCAGGGATGTGAAGCAGCGCTCGCATCCTCTCAGCATAGGCGGCAAAGCTATCTTCGATCTGCCAACCGTCGGCACGGGCGGCACGCCTGATTTCAACTGTGTTGGTCCGGCCCTCGAGTAGATCGCGCAGGCTGCGGCAGGCTGGCGCCACAGCATAGAGTTCGCGCACTTGCTCTTCGTGTTCCCACAATATCTGCGCTAACGTCACAGAAACCCTGCGGTGAGAATCGGTAAAGACCGCGGCGATCGCGCTGAGGCTGCCGGCCTCGCGAAGATATTGAGTACTGGGTGCTGTCGAATCTATAGTGCTCGAACTTGCCCAGGCACCACGTACGTAGGAACGCCGTGTCCGGTCGCGGCCTGCTGAACGGCGGCCATCGCCGGACGCATCGTTGTAATTGAGTAGGCGGGGCGGTACGAGCAGGGTACGAAGCGCATCGATAGCCGTAGATTTTCCGGAACCATTGTCTCCAACCAGCAACGCCCAGCCGCAGCTCGGTTTGAGGACTTGCGCCTGACCGTGGAATGTGCCCCAATTCCAGAGTTCCAGCCGATCGAGCCGAAAGCCTGGTGGGTCAGCTATCGTGGAGTCAGACTTCTCTTTCAGCATGGCGAGCAAGTCGGTCCTTTATATCCTGAACTTCCGCCGGGCCGAATCGTGCTTTGAGGATTCGCATGATTTCGTACGTTTCCGCTTCGGGCGGCCCAAAGGCACGCAAGAAACCAAGTTCCTCGACCCGTCGAATGGCAGTGTCGGTTGTTCGAACGTCACGAATCTGGTTGTTGGATTCAGGCAAGAACTGGCCAACCAGCTCCCGCACTTGTTGGCGCGTCAGCACAAGTCGAGTCGAATCGTCTGGGGCAGCCTCAAATCGGGCGAGTTCTTCGCGCAAGCACACTAGCAGCAGGGTCGCAGTGTACCCAAGTGAATGGCGGCGACCCACGCGGGGGACGCTTTCTCCGCCGTCTACTTCAATCTGGCGCAGAAAGGCATAGCCCTCGGCCTCATCAATCACAACCTCTTGTCCGATCTGCCGAAAATAATGGGCGATCCCGTCGCGCTCGGCACGGAGGCTTTCCCATAGCGAACCGTCCTCCCGGTAAATCGGCGCGAGTAGCAGATGCGCCAGTACAAATGATCGTTCAGAAAACATTTTGTCCGATTCCACCAACGCCTACTTTGAATGCGTGCGCTATTACGTACGAGTGAACAACACTTCCGGCACACGCCACAGTTCCCAGGCACCACTCGTTGCAGCTACCTGGATCTCCACAAGCTGGTCGTCCGCTACATAATGCTGCGAATCTTGCATCGCGATGACGATATAGCCGACGACTTCTAGAACGCCTTCGCGCGGGGGAAACCGTCGGAGCACGTCCGACAGTAGAATAGACTCGTCGCCTACGAGGCAGGTACAGACGTGTTCGCGCAACCTGGTGAGGTTTAGATCTGCGAGCGCACGGAAGCGCTCGACGACTTGCCGATCGATTGTTCCTCCACCGAACGTAAAGTCCCCGTTGACGTGCCCGGCCACACCAGGCTGCCAGAAGGTGCGACTGAAACTCGCGAATACTTCTGGCGGTCCTGCTAGATCGAAGAAATCATCCTGGAGCGGTGGGGACATACGGCAAGCAAGCGCGAGTTGTTGAATCTCACGTATAAGCTCGCGAAGCCGGCGGTCTTCTCCCGTTGCAGCACTCTCAAGGGCACGGCGCAACGTTGCAGCCATTCGTTCATTCGACCGCACGACACGCTCGCCCTCGACCAATAGCCGACTAGATAGTCGCTCGAGCAAACGATTGGCACGCAAACGATCATCTATCCCATCGAGTTGGTATGCCTGGCGGATCAAGTCGCGCCAACGCCTTTGTCGTTCCGGAGACGACAATAGATTCCAGAATGCGTAGAAACTCTGTCCCTGGGCAGAACCTTTCAGCGCCGCATGGGTGTCAAGTAGCTGGCCCACGATACCGCCCTTTGTAGCTCCAGGCCTAGTCTGGGCCTCAGCCAGCGCCCGGGCGAGGTCCTTGAAGTTTTCCTCAAGCTGTCGGAAATCCCCCTGCAATCCCCGCGCGAGATCGAGTGCGTTCGCGAATCGCTCAGTAAGTTGGACGGCAGTGTATGTTTCTGCTGTCCTTGTGGCTTCCACGGATTCGATTTGAGCTTGTAAGATCGCTTGCTGTGCTCGCAAACCCGCCAACCGTCGCTCCGCATCTGGCGTAGCGAACAGGACTATTTCTTCGAGCTGGCGAAAAATCAGTTCGAGGCGTGATTCCGCCCCAACAAAGGGACGCGTCTGCAGATCTTCCAACCATTGCATCGCATGCTCAGCAGCCGTGGTTAGTTCGAAAACCGGTTCTTCCGCTTCGTCACTATAGAATTTTTTAAGTAGTAACTGCTCAGTCCCACACCAGGTTGCTAAGTATTCAGCCGCTGTCTGCGCGAATGCGCCCGGTCGATTCCCGCGGGCCTCGTTGAGAAAATTCTCGAGGCGTGCACGCAGATGTGATTCGGGAACCGAGATGGCGTGATGTTCCTTGAATGCGCGGTGAAGAAATGTCAACGTAAGTGCTGCGTTCTGACTTCGCAGCAGTCTCACTGCAGGATGGTCAATTAGGCGCAGGGTCTCAGAGAAATCCCAAGCTGTAGTGGTCTCTTTCCCGTTCATTCCGCCCATGCCTTAATAATATGATGAAGACTTTAACGGAGCCTAACCCGTTTCCGCAAGGACGTACAGTATCCGCAATCGCGGAACATTAGCCCGCCGCACCTACTGTTGGATCGCGCTTCCTGGCCGAAAGAATTCTGCCCAGAGGTGGGGTCGTTCGAGGAAGGGCCAATCACAGTGGGGTCGTGATCGCTCCGTAGAAGCGGCGGGCGGCTGATATCAAGTAGTCGGACACACCAAAGATACACAGAGTCTGGGTGACCCCTACAGTGGGAGGACGTCCCCAAAAGAACGCACTTTATATTCTGTTTCACGAAACCCCCTTGGAAGGGGGGTGTGTCTCTAAATATTGGCAGAAAGGCCCGAGACTGCTATTTATCTTACACACCTGAACATCAGTGGCTACTGAGCCAGCATTCCAGATCCTGTGATCCCGTAATGTGGGTTTGTGATTGTATTCTCCGTGAGGTACACCCGAGTACCTTGAGGCAGTGTCCTATATTGCCCAGTTCGAGTATCGATCAGGAGTTGACCATTGAAGTTTTCGCAGTAAGGCACGTTGAACAGGAAGTATCGATCTCCCGGAAGAAAGACACTTCGGATCGTATCTGAGCAAAAAGATCTCCCTTTGATTCCCCTGCCCCCTTTCAAGGTTAGGAAGGGTTTATTGCCAATTTCGAGTTTTTCAAACTGGCCTTCCATGGCGAGTTCCACGCCTTTCGCAGGAAGCACATCCTCCTGGTAGTCGATCAATGAGAACGAGAAGAACGGTGTTTGGGCAAATTTCGTGGGCAAGTGGTCAGGAGCAATCGACCAGGCATTTGGTTTATCGACGTCCTTGACACCGTGTCCGTCGAAATATTTGAGCCGCAAGTCGCCGTCCTTGGTTGGAACTGAGAAATAGACCCCTTCGTTGAGCCCGAAGGAATAGTTAAACGCTGGGAAAGGTATTAGAACAAGTCGCATGCTTCCCGTGTGTACGTCGTACTTCCAAAGTTCTCCCTTGCTTGAATAGAGTTGCGAACCTTTTGAATCGTAGTATTCGTCTCGGATGAGTTACAGAGTCTTTGAATCCTGAGACCACTGAAAATCATCGTCGCGGTAGAAACCCTGTCCCATAGGCTTCGGCTCGCGGTAAATGGAGTCGACGGGTGTCACTTCACGTACCGTTGGATTCTCAGCCGTCACAATAGATAGCCTTCCGTTTGCAACAACGGCAATCATTGAGCCATCAGGCGATACGAGGAAGTTCTTGATTTGGCCTTTCAATAGTGTCGGGGCTTGATGTTGGAGTTCGTCGGAGTGTTTTAGTTCATCCCCAATTGAATAGAACAATGGCGTGTCTGCCTTCGCCTGGAAATTCGTAGGGTGAAAATCAACAATCTTGGATTGTGTGTAATCTGCTCCAAGATAGGCCCAAGCAGCGACCAGCACGAGAGCTGCTAAACCTACAATTTCCAGAAGGATCTTGAATGTCCGCCGCATGATCAATTCTGTCACAGATTCTCAGCCGTTTTTGAATACAAGTCCTTCCATGAGCCCCCCTTATCTGGAACCGGTTCCTTTGCTGAATCTCACCAAAAGGATTATGGACCACCCGACAAGAAGCAGGAAAAACGCATTTAGCGTTCCAAAAAAAGCGAACGGTAAATGGTCCTGAGCGCTTGGCAACTACGCGATTTTCCCGACACTACTATTGTAGACACCGATGCGCCCTGCCAAGTTCCTGAACTATGGCGAATGTAGTCTATGGACTAGTGGGACTAGTGGCAGGTCCTTGACACTTCTCCTAATATAATCTAATATTTAGATGTTAATGGAGGAGTCATGCAGAAGCAAAAATTAAAGCTGAAGCAGGCAAGCGCTGTCCTGCAGATTGAACCGAAGGAATTACAAAACATGGTCCAATTCGGCGTTGTGAAGCCCAAGCGGTTTGCGGGAACGTATTTCTTCGACGCGAACACTCTTATGGTAGCCAAGGTGGCGTTCTGTTTGAAGGAGTCGTTGGGGACGCGCACGAGTGTTTTGTCCAAGCTGATGGACGTATTTCTTGCATCGGAAAAGGAGTTCAAGTCAGACAATCCGAAGTATATCGTCTTTAAATGCCGGCTTTCAGCCGAGGAAGACCCTATAAAGGTCGGCGTGCCGTTCCGCGCACTCGGAGAACAGCTCCGAGAGCAAATGATACGGGCTGACTTGTACCGGGATCTGCCTCGCGGGCGCAAACGCCGGGGGTGGAAGAAGGAGTTTCTGGAGTCGCTGTCCGAGGCGGCTAAAGAGATGGGCGAAGTCTCAGACGAGGAAATCTTGCAGACCGTTCGAGCTTACCGTAAGGAAAGACGAGCGCCGGAGATTACCGTTGCCGCGGAAAGCTAAGAAGCAAAAGTCCCGCGGCGTCGTTGACACTAGCGTGCTCGTGGCGGGCATTTCGGGTTTCAGAAAGCCATATGTCCGGGGCAAAAACACTAGCGCCGATGTGTTATACAAATGGGCCGAGAAGGGCAATTTTGTCTGGCTTGTGACGGAAGACATTCTGGATGAGTACAAGGAGGTCTTAAAGCGGCTTAGAGTGCGAGCAACTCTAATCGGCGCTGTGATCAATCTTATCCGCGAGCGAGCCGAACCGGTGAACGTTCACGCGTCCTTTGAAATCTCTCCCGATCCCAAGGACGATCCGTTCTGTCTCTGCAGCGAAGAAGGGAATGCGGATTTCATTGTCACCCTAAATCCCAAGGACTTTCCGCAAGAGCGGCTCAGGGCAAAGGTCATTTCACCCGAAGCCATGGCGTAGCAAGCGTCGTTGCCGCTCCCCGATGAACACATCGGAGCGATTCAGAGGGACGATTAGGACGACAAATTGAGAGACGTTGCAAAGCTCGGGCCGGCCCGAGTGCGTGACCACCAATTTGCAGATCCGAAGATTGAGTAGACGAGAAATGCACAGGGTCCCCCGAATTTTCCCCATACTTGCTAGATGGCGCGCGCTTAACTGGCCTCCGTTCAATGGTTTCTGAATGGCACTCCTGGCTCCGCGTGCTTCTGAAAATTTGTCATGTGACGAACTCTTTGGAATAAACGACTTGTGAATCGAGACCTCCTGCCTGCGGGAATTCCACAGATCAGTTTTAGGTGAAGTTAACTTTCGATAAACTACAGATAACACGCGAGATGTTTTGGTCGGGGCGCCGAGATTTGAACTCGGGACCTCCTGCGCCCAAGGCAGGCGCGCTACCAGGCTGCGCTACGCCCCGACATGAACTGCTTTATTCATTCTAAAGCACTTCGCAACTTTCCTCCTAATCCGTACCATCGTTTTTACCCCAAATGTGCACGAACTGTGCACGAATGGGTTATTGTACGGTGACCGAGCACATTGGCGCGGCCATCAGAACGTCAGCGCCTGCCGGTGCCATTTCGTTGGCTCGACGATTGAGCATTTACCAGGGCTTCGCGCGTCATCTGCAACTTCGTTTGCGAATATTTCTTGAAGACTTGCACCTCGCTCTGGTGGAGCATCTGAGTCACCCACTCATCGGCTACGCCTCCGGCACTCAACCCCGTGGCATAAGAGGAACGAAGACCGTAGATCCGAAAGTAGGGAACCTTGCCCGTCGAAGAGTCAACGGTACTGCGTACAATACGTGGTGACGCGCGCTAGCCTTTGGCGTTTCGGAGATTAAGCGCCCTGCGACTCAAAGCGTCGAATACACCACCCGCACAAAAACATCGCCGTTGAAAAAGCCCTTACCCCAAGTGGCGTCGAGGTCCGCAAACGGTTTGCTCGCCGCTATTTCGTCGGCCGATTTGCCGGCGGTCTTCAGTTTTTGCACGCGATCGCGCGCCACAACCAGCATGTCCGGAAACTTGGTCAGGTCGGCTTTGTTGCCCAGCGGGCCATGCCCCGGAACGATCTTGGTGTTGTTGTCGGCCAAGGGCAGAACTTTGTCGGCGGCGACAATCATCCCGTCGATTTTTCCGCCGGTCCCGCGGCGTCGATGACCGGGTAAAAGCCGTTAAAAAAAGTATCGCCCATGGTGAATCACGTTGGCCTTCTGGAAGTGAATGTAGATGTCCGTGTCGGTATGCGCCGGCTGGAAGTATTGCAGCATCACGATTTCACCGTTGGCCTGCAGTTTTTGGCTGGTGCTGAATGTCTGGTGCAGCAAAGCATTCGTAGGCGATGCCGGAACGTGCAAACCCAAAGCCGCACTGTCGTGTGGCTCTGCCATGCGCGTCTTGGTGTTTTCGTGGGCCAGCACTTTGGCGCCCGCGGCGTGCAGATTGGCGTTATTGTCCCGTGTGGTCGAAATGCCAGTGCGTGTCGGTCACCGTCTTCAGCGGCGCATTTCCCAGCCCATCGAGCGTTTCTTCAAAGAGAACGAGTTGCTGCACCAAGGGCTGAGCCCGATGGAGCTTCCGTCGGCTACTGACCGATAAGTCGGCGATTCGTTGAAAAGACCCCTGGCAGGTTATTTTCGGCTTAACCGGTCCAATCTGTGCAAGCGCTTCTAACCTGCAGCATGGACAAGGATTTCTTGAGTTCTTCCAGGATGACGGGCTTAACCGGCCAATCGTGATGCCCGTGCGGGCAACAATTGAGAGTGGCAGCCGTCAAAACGGTGTTTGGTCCATGCCGACGGGCCTTGGGTGTATAAACGATGCATCATCCACGTGAATGCGGAATACGGGAGGAACACATCCCATGAAGTTGTCCGGCGCTACTTCGGTGGGGCTGGCTGGGTGTATAGCTGCGACTGCATTCTTCTTGGGCGCAGGTTGGGCGAGCCCTCGTCCCGATTCCGGCGAAGCCGTCTATCAGCAATATTGCGCCGCTTGCCACGATCACCCCGGCCCACGAATTCCGTCGCGCAGCGCTCTGCAAAAGCTCAGCGTTGCCCGCATCCTCCATACTCTGGACTTCGGCGTCATGATGGGCATCGCCTATCCGCTCCAGCGCATCCAACGCGAAGCCGTCGCTAGGTTTCTTGGCGTCCCTGGCGTCGAGAACGGCCCCTCCCCCGCCGCCTTTTGCTCCAGCCGCGAGTTCTCCCTCGCCGCCGGCTTCCCCGGGAGCTGGACCGGCTGGAGTCCCTCCCCCGCGAACACTCGCTTTCAGCCCGCAGTGCAAGCCGACCTGACTCCCACGCAGGTGCGCAACCTCAAGCTCCAGTGGGCCTTCGGCTTCGAGGGCGACATCACCGCCTTCGCCGCACCCACCGTTCTGGGCAACGTCTTATTTGTCGGCAGCGCCAGCGGCGTCATTCACGCCATGAATGCCAAGACTGGCTGCCTGTATTGGACCTTCCAGGCCGATGGTCCCGTGCGCGCCGCGACACTCGTCGTCAACGATCACGCACGCCGCTTCGTGCTCTTCGGCGATCAGATCGGCTGGTTTTACTCCTTGGACGCGTCGAACGGCCGCCTCCTCTGGAAACACAAAATCGATCCGCATGAAGCCACACGCCTCACCGGTGCGGCAGTCGCTCAGGACGGCGTCGTCTTCGTTCCCGCCGCCTCTTGGGAAGAAACGAGATCCAACAATCCGAAGTATCCCTGCTGCACCTTCCGCGGCAGCATCACCGCGCTCCGCATCAGCGACGGCTCCGTCCTCTGGAAGTCCTACACCGTCCCGCCGCCGAAAAAGACCGGCGTCAATTCCGTCGGCACTCCTCAGTACGGTCCTTCCGGCGCGGGCATCTGGTCGGCTCCTACGATCGATTCCAAGCGCGGCCTGCTCTACATCACCACTAGCGACAACTATTCCCGGCCCGCCAGCAAAACGAGCGACGCCGTCCTCGCCCTCAGTCTCAAATCCGGCCAAATCGTCTGGACACAGCAAATGACGGCCGGTGACGTCTCGAGCGGCGGCGCCTGCCCCGACGACAACTCGCCTTGCGGGCCTGACTTTGACTTCGGCTCATCCGCCCTGCTGCTTTCCCTCGAGGGACGCGACCTTCTCGTCGCCGGGCAAAAGTCCGGCGTCGTCTACGCCCTCGATCCTGACGCCAGCAGTAAAATTCTCTGGCAAGCCCGCGTCGGCAAAGGCGGCAGCACAGGTGGGGTACAGTGGGGCATGGCCGGCGACGCCGACAATGTCTACGTCGCCGTCTCCGACATCGTCCACCTTCCCAAGACTCCCGGCGTCGAGCGGCCTCTCGTGGGTGGCCAGAATCTCGATCCTGTCCAGGGGGGCGGCCTCACCGCTTTGCGCCTTTCTGACGGCAGCAAAGCTTGGTTCGCCCCGAGCTATCCTTGCTCGCCTCCCCGTGCCGGTTGCAGCCCCGCGCAATCTGCCGCCGTCACCGCGATTCCCGGCGCCGTTTTCTCCGGCTCGCTCGACGGACATATTCGCGCTTTTTCCACCGCCGACGGCGCCCTTCTCTGGGATTTCAACACCGAGACGTCCTTCCGTACGGTCAACGGCGTCGCTGCTAACGGCGGCTCGCTCGATGGCGCCGGACCCGTCATCGTCGACGGCATGGTCTACGTTAACTCCGGCTATCCCCGCTTCGGTGGCGCCACCGGAAACGTTCTGCTGGCTTTCGACGTGGTTGATTCCAGAAAAAAGTGAGGGAGCAGGAGTCGGCCACACCGCCAGCACTGAGTCGAGTTGCATAGGTTGACCGCAGATTATAGATCCTGAAGGAGGGAACTCCTGCTCGTTTTAACGTTTTCCGCCAAGCGGTTTTAAGAGTCTTGTGATGATCGGACGGGTTTTTTGTCGCTCGGGAAGAAGAAGGGTCCAGTTCCTGAGATCCGCATCTGGCCCTTAAAGGCTTCTATAAGGGCCAAAGCGGTCAGAGGAATCTCCGCAATACCGTTCGGAGTCTTGGAGTCGGGTATCCAGACTACAAGTCCAAGTGCCAGGAAGCCCCCCGCTGATCTCGCTGGCGACACGTCCGTTGTGTCGAGGACAGGGGAAGCGTACGATGCGCGAGACAGAGGTTCAATCGGGAATTTTCTCACTCTTTGGGAGACGGACGGGACTTGCTTTGCTTGCAGCCTCGCCTCGGAAGGAGATAGATGAGTTCACGACCGGAAATTGACCGCCGTACCTTTATGAAAGTTGGCAGCGGAGTGCTGGCGGCGGGCCTCGCGCCCTCGCTTGGGGCTGAAGCTAATCGGCCGGCGACGGGAGATAGCCCGCTGGCGGCGGAAGCTACGGCGCTCGGCGAAACGCCGTTTGCCGTCAAGTGGTACCCATTCACAGGTCATCCTAACTCGGACACCTGTTGGTCGCTTTCGGTCGGGCCCGACGGACGGATCTATGCGGCTGCTTGCGCGGAGAGCATACCCGGGGGCGTAGTCAAGCCGGTCCGCTACAACGAGCAGCGCGACGACCTCGACTACCTCTTCGACCTTGCCGAAAAGGTGGACGATCCCGGCGACTCAGGTCGTGCTTCGCAGTGCAAGATCCATTACAGCTTCGCGCCCTCGATGCACGATGGCGTCCTGTACATGGCGACGCATCTTTCAGGCCCGCCCATCGATCTGCCCGTTTATTCGCCGTGGTACTCCTGGCACGACGCGCAGCGTTGCTTTCGCGGCTCCGCGCTGCTCTCTTTCGACACCCGCACCGACCGCGTTCTCTGGTGGGACACGCTTATCCCGAAGGAGGGCTGCCGCTGCCTACTGCACGATGAAGAGCGCGGATTGCTCTACGCCATGAGTTACCCGCGCGATCATTTCATCATCTATGATCTTCGCACCCGCAAGCGACGCGACGTTGGCCGCATTAGCTCCATCAATCCTCAGGCTCTGTTCCTCGACAAGCGGCATCGTGTCTGGACCAGTAGTGACTACGGACGTCTGGTGCGCTACACGCCTGAGACGGACCGCCTAGAAATCTCTCCCGGTTTGCTGGCGCATGACCTGAACTATCAGACCGGCTGGCACAGTGTGTTTTATGACGTGGCGCCGTCGCCCGACGGTGAATGCGTCTACGCTTCCACCTGGTGTCCGAATCCGCGCCTGATGCGCATCTGGCCGAACGAGGGTGAGTGGCCGCGAGTCGAGGACCTCGGGCCAGCCACGCAGCTTCGGGACACCAGTTTCCCAATTGATATGTACCGGGACCACTGCGGTGGGCTGACGTTCGGGGGCGATGGCAAGCTGTACTACGTGGCCTCGCGCTGGCGCGATTCGAAATATAACCCGATGCCCGAATCAAGAAAGCAGAATGAGGGCGTGGTCTGGCGCCTCGATCCGCAGACCCTAAAGCGAGAGGAAGTCGCTCGACTTGAGCATCCCACAGGTATGGCGCACTACGTTTCCCGCGGCGCTGTGGACCACAACGGCGATCTCTTCTTCGGCCACGTTGGAAATCACCCTTCCGGCATCTTCAAAGTCTCGATGCCGACCGACCGGAAGCGGAGAAACGCGCACCTTCCGATTCGGATGTGGGGCTAAGGACGACCACGATGCAGACGAAATCCAGATTCGATCCTAATTCGCCCGAAATCAAGGCTTATCTGAACGAACTCGCGCACCAATTTGTCCGCGAGGGCACGATGGTGGCGTTTCCCACTTGCCTGCCCGGCATGACTACGCCGATTACCCACGACGAGAGCCGCATCACCGCACTCGACATCAACTCCCAAGGACATGTCTACGGTGGAACTAGCGGACGCCAGGCGCACCTTTTTGGAGCGGCGTTCCACGGGCTGACCGGGATTGTGCTGGATGCCGGGGGGGTCCCCGGTTCAACGAGCACGGAAGCCATTTGTTGCGGCGCGTCCGGCGTGATCGCCTTCGTGAACGGACCGCAGGGTGGCCGCGCCTTGGCCATGCCGCAGCTGGTTCTCGCGGAGGACTGGATTCAGGAGTGGGGCCTCGAGCAACCGGTTCTCAAAGACCTCGGCGAGTGTGTTCCGGGAGAGCCTGTGGTTCACGCAATCTCTGCCCCGTCGGGAAAGACCGTCGCCGGCGTAACCACGCGTCACTTGTTCACAGTGGATGTCGAGTCGGGACTGATTACTGTTGTTGAGGAGGTACCGGGTCGCGGCCAGCTGGCCATGGGCCGCGCCGGAGTGTTCGGACAGGATGAGGGCACGCGACTCTGGCACTTCGATGTTGCTGCTGGCCACATCCGCCGTGCCGCCGTCCATCTTCCCGACGGTGAATGGAGCGGCCCGCTTCGGTGGGCTCGCGATCGCCATAGCGGCCTGCTGTTCACGGCCGACGCAACCGGGCAGCTGTTCTCTTTCGACGAGAACAAAGGCTTCCGTACGCTCGGAAGAGCGCATCTCGCGCCAGTCGGACCCATGGCGATGGTGCCTGACGGCAGACTCTTCGGCTTCTGCGGAGACGAGATGGCGAACCTGTTCTGCTGCGACACGGTGTCAGGTAGTGTCACTAATCTGGGGGTCGCCGCTTCGATTCTTGAGCAACGCCGCTATGGCTACCAGTTCGGCGGCGCCGTCGCCGGCCCCGATGGTGAAATCGTGTTCGGCGAGGACGATAACGGCGGGCATCTGTGGCTCTACTTTCCGAAAATCAAGGGCGTCAGCAGCACACCTTTGACCCCATAGTGCACCCGAGCGTGTATGCCTCAACAGCAGATTCTTTTGTCCAGCGGCAAGACAGCTGTCTGCCACGCCTTCGTGGGTTGGACGCAATCCCTGAGTCAATAACCTTAGATGTTTGAGTCTAGAGCGGCCTCTCGGCCCTCTAAATTCTTGGTGCGCCACCGTTGAAATCGCTGGCAATTCCCGGTTAACGCGCCCTGATCGGAAAGTAGGACGCAATGATGTCCTTGCTGAGCCGCACGAGCTTGAGCACTTGGCGGACCCCTCGAAGCTCCACTGCTGGTCGGAGAACCTAGCGCTGACGATCCAGCCGGAAGGCAACTGCTTGGAAATCGCCACGTAGGTCTAGTTGCAGACCGTGGCGCATCCACCACGCGCCCGAGGCACTCTCCGGCGTGTCAGGCCCGGACTTGCCCTCGATCCAAGTGAGCTGGTATTCGGCGTCAGGATCAAGTCCTTGCAGTTGCAGTAAGGGAAAGTAGCGGCCTTCCTGTGTCGCATTCGAGAAGGCAAAAACGACGCCGTGATTCTTGTCAGTCGAGACTGATTCCGTGGCGGAGAATTCGCTGCCATCACGTGGGGTGATCAGCCGGTAGAGATCGCCGCGCACAATCGTTGGCTGTGCAGAGTGATAAGCGGCGATCAACTTTTTTGCCGTTGCAAAGTCCTCGGCGGTCCAATGATCGAGATTGGCGCCGATGCCGAGCGAGCCTTGCATTGAACTGAGCATGCGGTACGTGAGAGAGGTAGAGCGTTTGTTGTTGAGCCAGTGCGGCGAATCCGTGACCCAAGCCATCATGATTTGCGGCGTGTACGCGTAAGTAAAGCCATCCTGCATCGAGAGGCGGTCGAAAGGATCCGTGTTGTCCGAGGTCCAGACCTCATCGGTGTAGCGCAGAACGCCGAGGTCGACGCGCCCTCCACCTCCGGAGCAGCTTTCGATTTCGATCTTGGGATGCTTCTTGCGCAGGTCTGCAAGAATCGAATAGAGGTTGCGGATGAACTCAACATAGACGCGCTTCTGTTCGTCGACTGGAACCTGATCCCAGCCCGGCTCCGACCAGTTGCGGTTGTAGTCCCACTTGAGAAAGGCGATGTCGTTCTCGGTGAGCAGTTTATCGAGAAAGCCCTCGACATAGTCGCGCACGTCGGGGCGAGCGAGGTTGAGCACCAGTTGATTGCGCGATTCGGAACGCGGCCGACCGGGGAAATTCAGAACCCAGTCTGGATGCTTCCGATAAAGATCCGAATTTGGATTGACCATTTCTGGTTCGACCCACAAACCAAAATCCATGCCGAGCGAATGGACCTTGTCGATGAGCGGCTTCAAACCGTGAGGAAATTTCTCCGAGTTCACGTACCAGTCGCCGAGTCCGGCATGGTCATCCTTGCGCTGGCCAAACCAGCCGTCGTCCATTACAAATCGGTCCACGCCGATGGATGCGGCCTTCTTCGCCAATGCCATTTGTCCAGCTTCATCGACACCGAATTCAGTAGCTTCCCAAGAATTGTAAATAACCGGACGCGGCTTGGGGTCCGGCGCTTGCGGCAGGATACGTGCGATTTCAAAACGATGCAAAATGCGTGAGGCTCCGCCCAGGCCGTGATCGGAATAGCCGCCATAAAAAACCGGCGTTTCGAGATGTTCACCGGGTTTCAGTTTGTAGCCAAAATCAAATGGATTGAATCCGCCTGTTACTCGCACCGCATCCAGCTGGGTGTGCTCAACGATGATTCGCCAGGATCCGGACCACGCGAGCGCTCCAAACCAGACTTCCCCATGCTCCTCGCCCGCGAAAGCAGCGCCCACTGCCGCTTGGCTCTCGTCGCGAGAAATCGCGAACCACGGATTGGCCTGATGCCCGGTGGTTCCGCGGCGGCTTTCAATGACGCGCGCGCCGCCGCGAATGGGTTCCTGATTTAACGTCCATTCGCCGGCCCAGCGGCCTGTCAAATAGCTCAAGGTATAGCGCGCTGGAGGCAGGGTCCATTGCGCGGCTGCAGCCTGTTCGATCATAACCGGCTGCCTATCACGGTTTTCGATGTCTGCAGAACGGGCGAGAATGCCAGTATCCGCGTCGATGGAATAACGCAGCGTCACATAAATCTCGCGAGAAATATCCTTCAGTTGCAACTCGACCGCTTGCGGACCGCTCTGCGTGGCCCGGAGAAAATGCAGCACCAAATCGCGATTTCCGTCCGCAAAAGTGATCTTGAGCGCGGGCTCCGTAAACAAGCCGGCACCCCAGCCTGCGTATTCCTCGGGCGTGGTTGTGTGAGACGAGTCGAATGAAGCCACCTCCGGAAGCGACTGCGCGTGCGGAATGGTGTCGCGCGCACCAAGGCGGCCGCCCCAGTAGAGCGGCTGCAACTCGCCGCGCTCATTCACGCCGAACGCATAGGTAGAATTGCCCCCGTCCAAGCGGAAGACCTGTGTGGTCTGCGCCACGCTTGACGCGACGGCGAGCAGAGTCAGGAACAGAGATCTGGATACAACAGAAGAAATTCGGATGTTCAAAGAGAATTTCATTTCGTCCTATCCTAGCATTTGCTGCGAAGGTTTGGAGGTTGGGGTTACTAAGTGCTCTCGCTCGGAATTACGGTGACGTGTTCGGAAGGAGGTTTGATCCAAGCACAGTGGCGGACCCGTCTTCCGTCTCCTCTGCTGCCGGGAGAAAAGGCCGAGATCCAGATTGAGTTTCCTTCCTCGGCTGGCGCAGGACCGGCGCAGCTGGCAATCCGGGGCTGGAATCTCGCGCCGCCAACGATCTGATCCCAGTCGCGGATTCCAAATAGACCCGCGAAACCATGGAATCAGGTGTAGGCTGGCCGTGCACCAGGTCTGCTGCGTGTCGTAGGGGGTAGGCAGAGAACGCTGACGAAGAGGAGGATGGGCACGCACCATCGTTATAAATCAAATTTCCCTGAACTTCCTAGGATTTCCTAAATCGTTCGCGATGGGAATCCCTTGTGTCTGCTGCGGACAGATCCAAGACGCAGACTTGGAGCAGGCACGGTCTAACTCGCGCAAGGAAAGTAAGATGAGCTTGTGTGTCACAGAGACAGCAAGATTAGCCACGAATCAGGCGCCGCGAAAGTTCGGAGAAATGACGGGCAAACAGTATGGTCATGGCGGGCAGAGGCACTTCACCGGAATCAACAGGAACCGGGGCTAACAAGGCCTATCCAGTAGCACTGGCAATGGTTACCGTGCTGTTTTTCTTCTGGGGTTTCGTCACCGTTCTGAACGATATCCTCGTGCCACACCTGAAGTCCGTCTTCGATTTGAACTATACGAAAGTAATGCTCATCCAGTTCGCTTTCTTTTCGGCCTACTTTCTTTTCTCCATTCCTTCGGCAAAGGTAATTGACGCGATTGGATACAAGAAAACGATGGTAGTCGGGCTGGTGACGATGGCGTTGGGAGCGTTCTTGTTCATTCCCGCAGCAAGTGCGCTGTCTTATCCACTATTTCTAGCCGCATTGATGGTGCTGGCCGGGGGAATCACGGCGCTTCAGGTGGCCGCCAACGCTTACGTGGCGGTCCTCGGACTGCCAGAGACGGCCTCGAGTCGCTTGAACCTGACGCAGGCATTCAATTCCCTCGGAACGACCATCGGCCCATATCTGGGAGGAATGTTTATCCTGGGTACCGTTGTCGAAAATAAAGATGCAATTGCTAGGATGTCCAACGAAGCATTACGTGCCTTTCGTGTTCAGCAGGCAGCCACTGTGAAATTGCCATATATGGTGATTGGTTTTGCTCTGCTGGTGTTTGCGGTGTTGATCGGCCTCTTTAAGTTGCCTGCCATACCCGAAGTCGAGCGTCATGCGGATGGGAGGCACGAAGGAAGTATGTGGAAGTACAGGCACCTGCTGCTTGGCTGCGTGGGCATCTTTGTCTACGTGGGAGCAGAAGTGTCCATCGGCAGTTTCCTGATCAACTATTTCAAAGAGCCGGAAATCGGAAACTTGCCGGAACTTGTAGGAGCGAGATATGTGGCGTACTACTGGCTGGGCGCGATGGTGGGGCGTTTCATTGGCTCGGCGGTCTTGCAGCGAATAAACACGCGGACGGTGCTGGGAATCGCGGCATTTTGCGCGATGGCGCTTGTGCTGTTGTCGATGCTAACGACTGGCCACCTGGCGATGTGGAGCATTATTACTGTTGGTTTTTTCAATTCGATTATGTTCCCGAGTATTTTCACTCTAGGCATTGCAAAGCTGGGCCCGCGGACTGGAGACGGTTCGGGGTTGCTAATCATGGCCATCGTGGGCGGAGCCATCATTCCGGTCATGCAAGGAGCGATTGCGGACCGGATAGGGGTGCACCACGCTTTCCTGCTGCCCGTGATTTGCTATTTGTATATTGCCTACTACGCGTTCCGAGGAGCGGAGCCCGTGGGAGTCGAGTAGTGAAACGGATTCGCCAAGAGAGAGCCTACCCTCTCATCCATATTCGTGAGAATGCAATCGAAGCCATTCCTGCAAGCTAGAAACGGTTCGGAAGGTCCTGAAGTTGAACAGCGACCCGACTGTCTGCCAGTAGATAGTTGCGCTATTGGTTAGACCATGGAGACATATACGTCCCCCTGACGATGTTTCTGCGCGAACTGAGTTGACGGTGCAGTGGGCGTGAAACGGAACGAAGACGAGTGACAATAACCTCACTCTGATTTTTTCAGAGTGATCCGGCGAAGCACAGTCTTGTCTGGAAGAATGAAACTCCCTTCGATCTTGTCACCATCAATCTTGAGGGTGATGACTCCCCTGGGAAGCTCCATAGTGAGCGTGTGCGTTCCACTGTCAGAGCGCCGCTCCCCCGAACCCATCACGATTTCCTTCCCGTCTACAACTTTGCCGGCCGTGACCGTGAGGTAGCCGCGCTTACCTGGAATGGCGGCGATGCGGTAAACCGCGATTTCGTCATGGCAAGAGGTGCCCTTCTCAACGCACACGGAATCACCGCGCCAAGTGCCCGCAATTTTCGACTCGTCGTCGCTGGCTGAAGCGTTCGCGGCGGTGTTCTGCGGGATTGCGACAACCGCGAAAACCAGCGACCCAGCCAGCCAAACAACCAGGCCTACGCCCCAGGAAAATGGATTTCTCATCGCTCCTCCGCAAGTCACAGTGGTTTCGACGATTCTTTAACGCCTGCAGTCCCGTTACCGTACGGTGAGCGCGGCTGGCGCCTTCATTGGGCACATGGTCCGTTAGCGGCTTATTTCGACTGGGCGAGGAGCCGGTCTATCCGGCACTCAGCAGTTCGCAACTTCCGGTGGTCAGTTACCGTCAACCATTTGTCGCCGCAATCTCTTTCGACTTGATCTCGTACTCGAAGCCGTCCGGATCGAGGCAGTCGAGTCGGCCGTCGGCTGTTTCCGCCTGCGGGTACATCAGGAATCCAATTGGGGCGCCGTGCGATCCCGGTAGCGCCACATCGTGCGCGAAATTGTAAGCCATCCAGTTCATCTCCCATGACCCGAATAGCCGCACACGCGCTTTTTTCACCATGTCGTCGTCCAAGGGACGATTTCCCGGCGGTTCTTCCAACACTACCTTCCGCACATCCGCAGGATCAACTGGCACCCAGCCGAAGTCGCCGAGGTATACCTCCGCACGGCAATGCTGCGCCTTCGTCACGATCTCCGTCGAAGGGCCTAGGCTCTTATATCCCAGGTCTGATTTAGCAACCCGGATACCGTACACGTCGCGCGCCGGAAGGCCCGCCGCCCTGGCGAGCCCCACAAACAGCGCATTCAGGTCCGCGCACTTGCCGCCCAAATCTTTGGTTTCCAGCATGAAGCGAATGTCGCCCAAGCCGCATCCCCGCGTTTTCGGATTTCGGAAGGTGCTCTCTACGATCCACTCGTAGATCGCACGCGCCTTTTCCACATCCGTCTTCGCGCCTTCTGTAATTTCGCTGGCCGTCGTTTTCACGATGCCGTCGGTCGGCAGCAGCTTAGTCGGCCGCAGAAAATGTTCCAAACCCGCTTGATCTTCTTTCGGCGCATGGCCGGCTGCGGAGAGGTCCAACGCATAGTTCTTAGTGGCTATCCGGCTCGTGACTGTAAGGACCGGCTTCACGCCGACAGGGAATTCCGCTGCGATGATTCCGAGCGCGTCGGTCCTGCTCTCGATCATCTTCGCGGTGCCACCCTCGGCCTTGAACTCATTCGCGAGCGTCTTCTGGTAGGGCGTTGTATTGACGAGCGCCGACGGTAGCCATATCCGTGTGATCCCGGAAGTCTTCAGAACTTGCACGCTGGTCGTCACTTCGAATGTGCGCCACACGTCAGCCGCTGCACCCTGTGACCACAGGCGTCCCGCCTTGGGAAAGGCCAGAGATGCTGACACAACACCTGCGGAGCGCAGGAAATCGCGACGTTTCATATCCCCACCTAGTCGGTCACCATTTCGCTTATTTGGCTTTCCAGCCAATCACAAAATACACTTGATTCCGCACCCAAGCAACATGGCCCCCTGACGGTCGACTGGAAGCCAGGCTAAAACGTGCCCCTGCGCTTGTTGAAGCGAGAGCTTCAGCGGATTATCATCCCGATGGCCTGCCGACATACGCTGCAGGGACGGCTAGGGGGATGGCATGAAGAATTCAGGGGGGACCAAGCAGGCGAAAACAAGCCGGATAGCAGCTAGACCAAAAGCGGTGCTACAAGCCAAGAACCCTGGGCTCGAGCGCGGGCAAATCGCCGTCAACGCGGAGTATCTCGAACGAATTAAAGTTCTCAGCGAAGAGAGCGAAATCGAGACTATGACTTCCGTGCGTGGCTCAAGAGTTACGCTCCAGAAGACATCGATGATGTTGTGAAAGCCCTCAGCCAGAAATACTTCGCGCTTATCGATTGCCAGGAATGTGCGAATTGTTGTCGCGTCTTAGAACTGGAATTCACGGAGCCCGAACTTCACACGATAGCGAACTCAATGGAGCAATCGATAGACGAATTCAAGAAGCGCTTTGTGGTGCAAGGCATAGTAAAGCCTTGTCCCGCTCTCAAGGGAAATCTGTGTTCGATCTATGAAGGTCGGCCGGATGTTTGCAGGTCATATCCTCACTTTGAAAAACCGCACTTTATCTTTAGACTCTACGGGGTCCTGGACAGCATTGCTATCTGCCCCATTGCATTCAATGCTTTTGAAGAACTGAAAGCGAAGGTTAAATGGTCGCAATACCGGGCGAGATGGTCGAATCGAAGGCGGCAGATTGAAACCGAAGGTAACGTAGCGTGAATTCTATTGGAGTGTGCCAAACCATCGTCATGCGGCGCATCCCGAGGCATGCAAACAGTGCCGCTGGTGAGAGCATCACAAGAGCAATTAGGAGCGGATGTTCGGAGGACTCTCCAGGCGAAACTCCTGTGTGGCGTAATGGAACATCTGCCAAGGCCAGCGATGTGCGATGACGGCGTTTACCAGCCCAGAGACCTAAATCGGGAATTCCGCTACTAACGCGACGTAGGGCTCAGCTCGCGTGTGCTGCCATCCATAGGAGTTCCGAAGGTTTAATGGGAGTAAGAGAGATGAGGAAAACTCGACACTTGCACTACGCCATAGCGCTGTTCGCGGGACTGCTCTTCGTCGCTGGCACGTACGAGACCAAGGCTCAGCAAGCCAATAAGAAGGTGCCTGAACTTGCGGAGCGTAAGCCGGAGGAGGTCGGCTTCTCGACCGAGCGACTTGAGCGGCTCCATGCGGCGATGCAGCGGGAAGTGGACGCGAAGGAGCTTGCCGGCATCGTCACGATCCTGTCGCGGCACGGCAAAGTGGTCGAGGAGAGGAGCTACGGCAAGAAAGACATCGCGAGCGGCTCTCCGATGACAAAGGATACGATATTTCGCATCTTCTCGATGACTAAGCCGGTCACCGGCGTTGCCATGATGATCTTGTTCGAAGAGGGCAAATGGTACCCTTCGGATCCGATCTCGAAGTACATCCCCGAGTTCGCCCATCTGAAAGTTTTCAAGGGCGTGGATCAGAGCGGTGCGATGATTCTGGAAGATGCTGTCCGTGCGCCGACCATGGGCGAGCTGATGACCCACACGGCGGGGTTCACGTACGGATTTTTCGGCAATACGCCAGTGGACAAGATGTACAACGAGCAGAAGGTGCTGCAGTCGCAATCCCTGCAGGAGATGATCGACAAGCTGGCAAAGAT
>Ga0210398_10000630_pt1 | contig 39297 bp, 33 predicted proteins | sample IncBWC4OmetaG_FD_161047 | JGI IMG/M metagenome (GOLD analysis project Ga0210398, IMG submission 161047) | Forest soil microbial communities from Barre Woods Harvard Forest LTER site, Petersham, Massachusetts, United States - Inc-BW-C-4-O | ecosystem: Environmental > Terrestrial > Soil >... | reverse complement strand
AGGCACGCTTGTGGTGTCCCCGACAACCAGTCACGGGTGGCCATCAATGAAGCAATTCACTATGCCATGCAGGATACGAACCGGGTGCCGTACCTCGAATATCGGATGAAAGTCCTAGTCGCCCGGCAGGAGGTCACTGGAGCCGACCGCCAATGGGCTGCCCAATACGAACCGGGCAATGTAGTGCGGTACGCCAAGGGCAGCAAGACGGTTGGTATTGAACCAGGCGAGTATGCGCGCGTTGAAACCATTGACGAGAAACAGAACCACGTCACAGTCGAACGGGAGAATGGCCAGCGTTTGACTTACGACCCTCGCCGTTTACAAGGAGTGACGCTGTACCGCGAGGCAGAGCGGGCCTTCAGTGAAGGCGACCGTATCCAGTTCACCGCCCCGAATCGAGGCCAGCGTGTCGTTAACAGGGAACTTGGCTCGATCGAGAAGATCGACGAGAGTGGCAACCTCCGCATCCGTCTCGACTCAGGCCGCGCGATCGACTTCAATATCCGGGAGAATCCGCATCTCGATCATGGCTACGCGGTGACGAGTCACAGCAGCCAGGGGCAGACTGCTGATCGCGTGCTTATCCATGTTGACACCGGGCAGGGGGGAGAGAAGCTCGTCAATCGTCGCTTGGCATACGTCGCGGTGTCGCGTGGCCGCTACGATGCGCAAATTTATACCAACGATAAAACCGCTCTTGCCGAAGGGCTTGGCCGCGATGTTTCACACCGATCTGCGTTGGAGCCGACACGCTCAACAGAACCGCGGGTCGCCCAAAGGACCGAGCCGCCCTCTTCTCTGAGTAAGGAGAGAGAGCGAACAATCGAACGAGACCTCAGCCCCAGTCGCTAGGGACGCCGATAGCTCCTGCGGTCTTAATTGCCCAGCCTCTTCTTCCACCCGTTCTGGGGTTACGTGCCCCCCACTCCCGGCGTCGAAGACGCCGCCCTTCCTGATAAGGTGCTCGGTGGTAACCGTGCAACCGTGCAGCGTGACCACCCAGATCAGACTGCGCCTTGCTTGTACTCGCCAGGGTCGTCGTAAAACACCTTGGCGTGGGATACTGCCAACAGTGCTTCTCTTCCTTCATACTCGCAATGGCTCGGAAAACTAAGCACCCGGCACCGAAAATATTGAAAATCTTTTATCGGAACTTGCGAAAAATCGAAATAGTCAAGAAACGCCAATGTAATGTCGCTGGGACCCACGATCATATCTTTTTCTTGATCCCAGTATCCCGCCTCTCCTGGTCCACTTAAACGCTTGATCAGAATTAACGATCGTTCCTCAGGGACAATGTTTAGAACGGGTGATGAGCTGTCCGTCACTCCACTTTCTTCGTACGGGAGCTCGCTTAGGACGAGTGCGTCAAAGAGCAATTCTCGTATTTGCCCGAATGCGTCTAGCGATCCACCGATATCTTCTCGTTCGGAGAAATAGACGTTCCACAAGTTCCGAGAACACTCTCGATACGCGATCATTAACTGTGTGATGTCTCTCACGGCGATGCTGGCCCCCCGGGTGTCCACGGTGTACCACCGGCTGGAGGCGTGGGGCTATCCAGCCGGGCTGGGATGCACTGCATTCTGGAAATGGCGTTTGGTTCCAGTGGTACCAATGATAGTGCATCGAACGAGTGCCGATAGCTGCGATGCGATTCGAACAACCTCAAGCTAGGCGGGATTTTACTCTGGGTTGCTTGCAATGCAGGCGGAATTGATGACTGCGTCCAAAAGATTCGCCTCTTGTAGAGGCGTGGGCCGATACCCGATAGCATCCCCACTGGAAAACGCAACGTACCTCCAACGCATTCCGCCTTTCAGGTAACCCCACTTGTCTGTTCCGACGGACCTCTCTTTAGTGGTGCGTATGTCCCTACCTGCGACACGCCGAGAAAAAGTTGGGAACGTAGTTCTCAAATCGGGCCAAATACCATCATCATGACCTATCACGAGATTGGCTGCCGAGCCCCTCAATACAACAACATGAAATCGTCCGGGAGGCATATCCTGGCTCCTGGCATTGACAGCAAAGGCGCTTTCAGGCACATCGAACACAGTCCCAGCATCGGACGCAATGCGACGCGTGTCGGTGGCGAGACCGTGACATTCCGAGACAACGACAGGTGTCGGCGCGTGGTGGTCGCGCAAACTCGAAAAGTAAAGCACGAGAGCAGCTAACGAACCAAATATACCAATAGCAATGATCCACCAAAGCCGTCGGACTGATTGTGCCGTTGGAGTATCCGTAGATGTCATGTGACTAGCTCGGACGCTTTCGGGCACTTACGGCCAATTCGCCGGCCAGCCGCTACAGTTGGTTTGAGTAGGGTCGTAGGTTGGTGCTGTGCCGACGGCGAAGATGAAGTAGCCTAAGTACTCCGTTATCGCAAAACTCGATTGAGCACTGCAGATTCCAAAGGTACCCTTGAGACCCCCGCCGGTAAACGGCGAGCCGTCGAGCAATCCCGTCGCACCATGGAGACCCTCATGGAATAGCATGGCTTGGTTCTCTTTTGCAGGGGCGGTTGTCCCCACAGACGGATTCACGGCGCTTGGATTAAAATAGGTAAGTATTCCCGTTCCGTGCTCGCTCGGGGTCTGCGTGATCACGTCTGACCCGTTCCGACTCATAAAGTCCCTCACTGTTCCCGTGTAGCCACACGCAGCGCACAAGAGTTCCATGGGCGCGTATGAACGAGTGCCGTTGTACAGACCGGGCACGCGCATCAGGTAGCGATAGAAGATACGTTGGTCGATGCCTGCGTCGGCAATCTGCGGCGTGCTGAAAACATATGTCACGCAATTCGGACAATCGCCGAAGAGGAGGTTTCGAAGCGAGGTGAGCGCGTCATTGACCGCCTCTTGGGCACAGGGCGTCTGAGCACCTGGGCAGCTGGGAAGAGGAGGATACCATGCCGCAACCGCCATGGACAGAATCACGCTACTTCTGCGTCCGACGGCTCAAGGCATCGTAGGTGAGCCCGAAGCTGCCTGTAGTGAAGGCAGAAGGGGCGGTGTCAAAAGTGTCAACGTCTGCAAGCGATTCAGCGTGTCGTAGACGTAGGCAGTCGAACCGCTCTTGGGATCCGAGCGAGAACCAGGCTCCGTGGATACCAGAGAAAGAGCCCCTATGCTAGGTAGCCGCCGCCACACCGTTCGATTGACCCGTCACTGCACATTCTTGGCGGGCGGCGGCGGAAGAACATACCTGGGAGGCGGGCCTCCGAATCGAATTGTCTCAAATATCTTCAGCGCCAATTCGTGTTGCGTGGATGTGAGGTCTTTTCCCCAAAGACAAAGCGCAGTCGCGTGACCAACGTCACGGAAATAAACGCCCGTGATGCCGTGACCTGGCGTTCGTGGACTGACTACCTTTACACGAAATCCACCGATGGACTTGTGAACGACGACATAAGCCGGTTTCTTTTCTTCTTTGAGAGGGTTAGAGTATCCACCAAAATCAAACCTGAGTGTGATGCCGTCTCCGACAAACTCGCCAACAAAAGAATCGACGCCCTTTAACTGGTGAAACTCCCACGCAGATGGAGCCAAAATCGAAAAAGGACCAGCGTCAACTTTGTGCCAACCCGACTCCTCGTCCGGTTGCGGCGCATTGTTGACCTGGACGGTCGATTTTGCTGAAGCCCCGTCACTGCTTGTCGAACATAACAAGGCGGGAATACTGATAAATATAAGGCCGGAGATGGAAATAATTAACCGCATTTTAGGGTTTATCCGGGCCTGGATCATTCGGTACCCCTTGTCCTTGTCCGTGATGCCATCCGCATGTGTGAGCCCATTCATGAATGATAGTTCCTCCGAAATCCTGAGGCGTTGTCCAAGGGGGCGTACCGATGGAATCCAGACACAGCGTTCCCGTGCTGCCATGGTACGGTGCGTTACCGGCTTGCTGTTTCGGTTGCTGGGAGCAGTTGTCGCTGCACTTGATCTTCCCGCTCTTGCATCTCTTTTGGAGGCATGATCGCAACTTAAGGTCCGTAATCCCATTGAGATCGCTACACGCCGCGTCCGCCGTTTGTTGAATCAACTGCTGCACGTTTGCCTGATGAGGAGCCTGGCTCGGATCATTGGGTCCACCTCCGCCGATGGAGATGCATGGATGATTTGTACAGCTTTTATCAATTTTGTAGCGGCCCAAGGGATCGACACTCATTATCGGATTGTTGCTCACATACGCGTACAAGTTCGGCCCCTCGTCCTTCGGACCCAGAGGATCCTCGCTGAGGAACCTTCCTGCCTGTGGGTCGTAGTATCTCGCGCGATAGAAGTAGAGGTTGGACTCCGTGTCGAATTCGCGGCTCGTGTACTGGAACGGGTTCGTCAGCGAGCCGCTCGAATTGGTGGTGTTGCCGAATGAATCGTAGGTGTAGGTTTCTGCCAACGCTCCAGTGGAGGTGCTGAGCGACGTGACGGTGCCAAGCCCGTCCGTCTCGTAGTAGCTGGTGGTCGCGTTACGCAGCATGGCTACCGGCTCGTCGAGGCCATCGGTCTGGTCGTACCGGGCGATCACTGCACCACTGCTGTTTGTTTCCTCCGCCAGGTTGCCGAGGTCATACGCGAAGATGCTGGTGCCTGACGAGGAAGATTTATAGATTCTTCTGTCGAAGGGATCATACTTGAAGCTGACCGTGCGAGCGTCAAGAGATGGCCCGTCAGACAGAGAAGCCGGACGCATCACGACGTTGACTTGGGCAGTTGTGTGTCTGGTGAGTCATAGCGGAAAAAGGAAAGGGTCAAATCGGCTTGGCTTTCCGACACCTTTGGATTCGCGGACCGGTTCACATATATCCTCAGACCATATCGCGGATAGTAGTACGTGGTCGTCCGCGTCGCATGATCCTCGACTCTGCCCGCACCTGGACCAAGCAGCTTCAATCGCAATGCATCTGAGTATGTGTGGAACAGCGCGTATGTTTGGCCTTTGAACTGCCCCGTAACGGAGAACTTGCGTAGGTCTTCCGGCGCTTCCGCCAACGGACGCATCACATAAATCGCATCGACATTTCCGTCGCTGCCGAAGCTTAAGCTGATTCCGTTGCAGAGAACATTCTGTTGGTCACAGACGTCGCAATTCTTCAGACAATTGAGATTGAGATTTCGCTTGCGAGCATTCTCTATAGCTTCGGTCTTACTCATGCCCAAATGAAATTCGAGAACTCGTATGTTCTCTGAGGTCCAATTACGTTTTGCGAGGGCGTCAACCTGAGTAAGCTCTAGCACGCGCCCGGTGCCGGCGGCAGACTTCTGTGCCTGGCCCCTAAACATTGTTGATACGAGTGCGCAAAAGACCAGCACAGCCGCCGCCCGGAAGATCAAACCTATTGGTTGCATGGCACCCTCAGTCGAAAGAATTGCTGCGCACCCTTGAATCCGGCTCTCGGAGCCCAATCGACACCGTGAGAATGGGGAAGATCAGCAGGGTCGCCGCGGGCACTGAAGAGGTCATTTTGTCCGTTGGTTGGGTCATAGAAACCGACGTGGCCAGGGTACAAAACAACGTCACCCGGACCCGCGTCGCTAGGGCTAATCGGAGCCAGTCCGGGCTGCGGATTATGCATACCGCCGGTACCTTGATTCGGGAAAGCCGAATTTATTGAATGCCCAACCGCCCAGCAGACCAAGCCCGAGCAATCGAAGCTGTTCGGTCCTTTGCCGCCGTACGGAGCGCCTTTAAAGCCCGTGGCGGCGGCCAGCGCCAACCCTCGTTCGAAAGGCGTGGCAGGTCGGAATCCGTCGGGGTCACAGTTGAATTTTGGCGGACAGGGCGGCGGAGGAGCTGGAGTCGGCTTTATCCAGTTTAAGAACCGATCAAGCAGTCCCGGCGTCAATCCAGAGGGATCAGACAAGTTAGTCGGACTGTTGAAGCTGTAGGCGTAGAAGTCGGTTCCTCCTGCGGCGAACTGTAACGGGTCCTCGCTGAGGAATCTGCCGCTCGCAGGCTCGTAATATCGGGCTCGATTGTAATAGAGGCTGGTTTCGGCGTCGAACTCGCGGCCTGTGAACCGGAACGGATTCGTGAGCGAGCCAGAAGAACTTGTCTGTTGACCGAACGAATCGTAACCATAAGTCTGAGCGAGCGCGCCCTCCGCGGTTGATAAGGAAGTGATCGAACCCATGCCATCCGCTTGGCAATAGCTCGTCGTACCGCTACGGAGCATAGCGAGGGGTTCGTCTAGATTGAGGCCTTGCGAATAGCGGGCGACAACAGCGCCTGCCGCATTCGTCTCTTCCACCAACTCGTCGTCATCGTAGGCGTAGATCGACGTGCTTGAAGAAGATGATTTGTAGATTCTGCGTCCCCACGGATCGTACTTGAAGCTGACGGTGCCGCCGCTGCCGGGCAGCGTGACGCTCGTGAGACGGTTCTCGAAGTCCCAGGTGTAGCTCGTTGTGTTTGAGCCGGTGGTGCTCGTGAGCACGTTTCCGTTGTAATCGTAGGTGTACGCCGTGCTCGGCGTCGAGGTCAGTTCGTTCGACGTATTGTAGTTGTACGGCGAAACGCTGAGCGAACTCAGGCGATCTCCCACTGGATCAAACGTGTAGCTCTCCGTGGTGTTGGTTCCTTGCATCACTTTCGTTAGCTCGTAAATCGCGTCGTAGGAGTAGTTCGATGCCACTCCTGCCAGTTCGTCGGTTTTCGCAGTGCGATTCCCAGCATTATCCACGGTATACGCGGCCCCGTCGATAGTACTCCCCGACAGTTGGTGCAGCACAGAGGTCAGGCGCGACAGATTGTCATAGGCATACAAAGTGTTGACCGAGTTCGGCCGCGTCATCTGCGTCCGACGGCTCAAGGCATCGTAGCTGAGCCCGAAGCTGCCTGTAGTGAAGGCCGAAGGCGGTGTCAACGTCTGCAAACGATTCAGCGTGTCGTAGACGTAGGCGGTCGAGCCGCTCTCGGGATCCGTGAATCCGGTGCGGTTTGAAGCTGCATCATAGCTGTACGCCGTCGTGAGGGTGCGGGACGTAAGGAACGAGTACTGTGTGCTCGTGTTCGTCAACCGCCCCATGTTGTCGAACGTGAAATTGTACGTTCCCGTGGGATCGGTCACCTGTGTCAACCGGCTGTCCAGATCGTATGTGTAGTTTACGGACGTGCTGTCAGGGTAGGTCTTCTGCGTCAACCGGTTCATCAGGTCGTAAGCGTAAGTGATGTACTGGTTTTTGCGGTCCGTTTTGCTCGTCAAATTGTTGTCCGCGTCGTATCCGTACATCTCGACATATCCCGAAGGAAAGGAAGTCTTCGTCACCCTCCCGAAAGCGTCGTACGTAAACGAGGTCGTGTTGTGGTTGGCATCCCCGATGCTGGTCAGGTTGTTTTCCGTATCGTAGACGTAAGTTGTGACGTTGCTGGCCGCATCCGTCACGGTAAGCAGGCGGTCCGCGTCGTCGTAGGCATACGTTGTGATTTTGCCATTTTGATCCGTGACGGTTGTTCGCCGACCGCGATAGTCGTAGCCAAACTGTGTCGTGGTCGAATCGGGATAGGCGATTTTCGTCAAGCGATCCATTGAATCGTATGTGAAGGTCGTTTGATGGTTCAGCGCGTCGGTAACCGAGGTACGATTGCCGTGTGAATCGTAGCCGTAGGTCGTCACATTATTCTTCGCGTCAGTAATCGTGTTGATCAGTCCTACCGATGTGTAGACCAACGTGGTGACGTTGCTCAGCGGGTCGGTGATCGTCGTCAACTCGCCGACGGAATTGTAGGCGAATTGCGTGACGCTCCCAGACGGCCCGTTTCCCGGCGCGGGCGTCGTGACCGAGAGCAAGTTTCCATTGCTATCGTAGGCATTCGTTGTCACGTTGCCGAGCTGATCGGTAGTGCTGAGAACTTCTCCAAAACTGTTGTAGGTATATTGCGTCCCCGCCGTAGTTCCCGAAGTCACTTGAACAGTCTTTGAGGTAAGGTTGTTCGAGGAATCGTATAAATAGACGGCCGTATTCCCAATCGCGTCCGTCATTGACAGCAGGTTTCCGAATCCGTCGTACAGATTCTGAACCGTTCCGCGTGTGGTGCAACTGGAACACCCTGAACCTTGGGCCTGGGTGTACAACCATTGTCCGCCGGAGGGCGAAGAGCTAAAGGTTGTCTGGTTACCCAGCGAGTCTGTGAGCGTTAAGCCAAAGGCCGCCGTGAACGTTGGACCTTGCGTCGTGATGTTTCCCACGGTGACCATGACGGGGCCAGTGGTGACCCCATCGGGCACAATTCCGACAATCTGTCCGTCGCTCCAGCTGGAGATCGTTGCTGTGGCCCCATTAAAGGTTAGCGTGCCATTCTGCGTGGCGCCGAATCCCGAACCTGAAACAGTCACGGCTACCCCAGGCCCGCCTGTGGTGGGCGATATGCCAGTCATCACTGGATCGGCCACCGATGCACCGGAAGTCACGGAGACGTTGTCAAATGTCACCGTCGCTAGCGATGAAATAGTGCCGCTGGTCGCGCCGAAACCCACGTACACTGTTTCCGCCGTGGTGAAGGTCTGCGTGGTCCCTATCGGTGTCCAAGTTACGTTGTCCATCGAAAGGTAAGCGCTAAACTGATTCGCACTGCGAACCACCTTCAGCCAATAAGGCAAATTCTCGCCCGGACCACCTACCTGCAGCATAGTTGTGGCGGGGAAAATGCGGTAGTCCATGTACGTGCCTATCGATGAAGTGTAATTCGTCGTGAATGCGGACATCTCCGCCGCACCCGCATCCAAAGTTTCGCGAATCAGAACGCCTGCTTGCCCGAAGTAGGTGTCGTTGCTTACCACTCTAGCGACGATCGTTCCACTCGTAATCATCGGCTGGTAGACAAAGTGAAAGGCGTCTGCGCTTCCGCCCAAACCGGTTCCGGCACCTTGCACGGTGAATACGCCGCTCGCGTAGCTGGCATTCCCAGCCTTGCCCACTTGCCCAATATCCTGGTCGAACCAACCCGAGGGGAGGGGTTGCGACGTGACTGTGAACACGAGGGAATTGCTGCTATCCATGCTCGGACCAACCAAGACGGCCATAAGTCCTGATGTTGCGCCCGTCGGAATAGTGATCGTGACGGAGGTTGCGCTCCACGAGCTGATCGCTACGGCTGCGTCATTCAGAAGAACGGCGCTACTGCCTTGCGAGGCCCCGAACCCGGAGCCTGAAATGACTACTTGGCTGCCCACCGGTCCAGTGGTTGAGGATAGACTTGTGATCACAGGAGCGGTTATTGCAGTCGAACTGAGCGATACGTTGTCAAAAGTTGCGGTGAACAGAGTGGACCTATTCGTACTGCTCATCGCCAGACCAATGTAGACATTCTGAGCCATGCTGATTTCGACGGCCCCGCCGAGGGGCGTCCAGCTAATTCCATCGATAGATTGATAAGCGTTGAAGCTGTTTCCGATGCGCACCAGCTTTACCCAATATGGCACGGGAGCCGACACGCTGTTGGAAAGAGCATTTGGCGTTCCGCCGCTGAGCGTACGGTAGTACGTAGAGACAGCACCTGCGTAGTCAGCAACGAGCACCGTTGTTGCTGCTGGGTCCATTGTTTCGCGTATCATCACTCCCGCTTGTGCGTAGGCCGAACTGACGCTGGCCAAACGAGCGATGATGGTTCCGTCACCTGACAGTGGCTGATAGACAAAGTGAAATGAGTCTGGGGCTGGTGCTCCGCCGTATCCGCAATTTGCGTCGATACCGCAGCCTGCACCCTTGACTGTGAACACCCCGCTGGTGTACGTCGCGCTTCCAGCCGCGCCCACTTCCCCAATGTCCTGGTCCAGCCATCCTGACGGTAGCAGGGCTGAAGTTACCGTGAATCCCACCGTATTGCTGTCGATCATACTCGGCGCGACTGAAACCACGAGCGACCCTGAAGTTGCCCCGCTAGGAATCGTAATGCTAATTGATGTCGTGCTCCAGGAATTGATCGTCACGAGCGCGTCATTCAAAAGAACCACCCCGCTCCCTTGTGACGCCCCGAAGTTCGAACCGCTGATCACCACTTGGCTTCCCACTGACGCGGTTGTTGCAGAGACGCCGGTAATCACCGGTGCCGGACTCGCCGTCGAGTTGACCGATACGTTGTCGAATGTTCCTGTGAACAAACTACTCGTACTCCCGCTGCTCATTCCTAGCCCGATGTACACGTTCTGGGCCATGTTGATCGTCACGCTCGTTCCGACCTGCATCCAGTTCACACCATCAGTCGCTATGTACGCGCTGAAAACACTCCCGCTGCGAACGAGCTTCAACCAAAACGGAACTGCCGTGGATATCGACGGGAGGTTGGGGTTCTGGGTGAACTGTTGGTACGACGTGCCTGCTCCGGTGGTAGCCCGGCCGTAAAAATACATGGCACCTACGTAGCTCATCATGAACGCGTGCGTTGAACCGGCATTCAACGTTTCGCGAATCATTACACCTGCTTGCGCGTATGCAGAAGTGACGCTCGCCACGCGAGCGATAATCGTTCCGTCTCCCGACAACGGTTGATACAAAAAGTTGAGTCCATCCGCAGTGCCCCCTTCTCCCGTGCCAGCGCCCTGGACAGAGAACGCCCCATTCGCAAAGGCCGCACTCCCCGCAGTTCCCACGGTGCCTATGTCCAGGTCTGTCCACGGAGACGGCAAGGGAACAGTGAAAGTGAAGGGGTTGCTATCGTTCATGGTCGGAGCAAGGGAAACGATCAGGGGTCCCGAGGTTGCTCCTGTCCCGACGGTGGTGACGATTGACGTATCGCTCCAAGATACGATCGTTGCGAGAGTGGTGTTAAATGTAACCAAACTTCCGTTTTGCGAGGAACCAAATCCACTTCCGGTAATCGTCACTTGAGTGCCCACAACTCCAGACGCCGGAGAAACGCCTGTAATCGCCGGAGCCGGGGAAGCGGTCGGACTAACCGACACGCTGTCAAAAGTAACCGTTGCGGAAGATGATGTAGTTCCGCCGTTCACTGCCAATCCCACGTATGTGCTCTGCGCCATACTGATGGTCTGATTCGACCCCAGTTGCGTCCAATTCACGCCATCCGCTGACGCGAAACCGCTGAAGGTACTCCCGCTGCGAACCACTTTCACCCAATACGGAAGACTCTCGGAAGCATATCCGGGTTGCGAGCTGCTTCCTCCTGTAGAGGTCCGCAAATCGAAAGCGATGCTATTGTAGCTAAGCCAGTCAGCCGTCGCGCCGTTGGTCGAACCTGCGTCCAGCGTCTCCCGGATCATCACCCCTGCAGTAGCGTAGCCGGATGCCCCTTGGACGCTCACTATCCGTGCCAATATGGTCCCGTCACCCGTCATCGATTGATAAGCGAAATTAAAAGCGTCTGAGGTGCCATAAACCTCTTGGCCTGCTCCTTGTACGGTGAAGACTCCATTCGCATAGGTTCCACTTCCTGCAACTCCTACGGTTCCGATATCCCCATCCGACCACCCGGAAGGCAGCGCAGTCACAGTGAAAGAAGTACTCTGCGCCGTTTGGCCATTAACTGTGGCGGAGAAGATTCCAGACGACGCACCCGTGGGCACCATCGCGGTGATGCTTGTACTTGACCAATTCGTGGCTACCGCAGCAGTTCCATTGAGTGAAATCGTGCTAGTGCTTCCTTGAGAAGCCCCGAAGTTCGTTCCCGTAAGCGTCACCGCGATGCCAACCGGCCCGGAAGTCGGCGACACGCTCGTGACCGTCGGAGCTTGGGCCTCAACTCGACCACAAATGCAGAAGAGAAGAGCGAATGTGAGAATCAGAATCTGCTTCCAATTGTGCGGGCGCATGGTCAAAACCTCATAAAGACCGAGATCCGAAGAACTCGTTCCCTGAAAACTTGCTTCTCGACAACGAAAATTGTTTAGTGCGGGTATGAAATGGTCACAGCCTCAACGCCGTTTGCTCGGGAGGAAGTTAGTCCCCGACCGCTGCTATCGTAGGTATGCGACTCCAAGGTCTTTGCATTTGAGTCCGTCACAACGGTGATCAAGGATTGGGTGTTATAGGCGAAAGAGACCGTGGTCTGATCCGGTTTCGTGAATTGATTCAGCCGCCCTTGAGTGTCGTAGGAGTACGACAGCGAGACTCCAACGCTTGAACCTAGACTGGTCACAACATTGGGGAAGCTACTGCTACCGTAGGTGAACGTCAGCGTGCGTGAAACGGGGTCAGCAACCGTCACAAGACGATTGGAACCATCGTAGGAAAGTTGCGTCGTATTGCCATTGCGGTCGACGATCGAAGTCAGCGACCCACTTGAATAACTAAAGACCCTCTGCTCGCCATTCTGAAAGGCGAGTTTCCAGGACTGCGTGCCGTTCTGCGTGAGCGTGGCGATGACGTTCGCGGGGGCCGACAAATTCCATGTGGATCCGGTACCGGAGGCAAAAACCCAGAGGCCTCCATCTGATCGCAGGTACACCATATAGCCGGTATATTCGCCACTGCCGGTGAACACTCTCTCTTCGTAGGTTGATCGCCAATTCGGGCCGAACATGCCGGTCTGAAATCCGCTCAGAATTGCTGGCCACATACTGTTCCATGTTCTTACCAGCGTTAGACCTCCTCCTAACCCAGGAATTCTCACGTCATTCTGTTGAATGTAGGTGTTGCCGTTCGTCAAATTGATCGGTCTGCCAGCATATGCCCCGCCATTGCCACAAGTAGGACACCATCCCGGCGGTGGACAACTGCCTGTCCACGATGCAATCAAATAGGAAAAAGGCACGGGGGAGGGAGCGAAGTAGAACGATCCTGAAGGAATCGGATTCGGCCAATTCCATAATTGAGTTCCGAATTTTCCAACGCAAGACTGCGCTGCTGATGGACCGCTAAGAACGCACTGAAGGACAACTAAAACGAGCAGCACGCCAAGAATTCTCTTAGTCACAATGATCTCCATGCCCCATGCAACACGCACTTCGCCGTCGGACGCAGCGGGACGCAAAGCACACACCCCTGCGCAATCTCAGAGAAACACGTTATAAATGTTCCGCGATTCCAACTGGAGGTATCACTTGTAGAGAGTATTTAATGTATTGTCAATGGTACTGTGACGGTAATCTGTTAACAGTGTGTGAATAAAGTCGACCGAAGCGGGCAAGACCAGCGATCCGGCGACGATTTCGAAGGTACTGACGACATCCACGAGGCTGAACGATACCGGTGTTGGCGCCGATGCTGAGCGCCAACCGCCGGTTCTAATCTCAAGAATTTTTAGGGGGCACTAAGGGGGCACTAAGAATTCCCTCTCTTTCCTTTCAATACCTTAGAAGGCCAGGCTGCACCGCAAAACTCCTTTGTTTCCATATCGCTGGTAGATTCGAATCCCATCGGCTCCACCAACTTTGTTCCTTCTTTTCAATCCGACAGCAAAAACTTCAAGGGGCACTAAGGGGCACTAAGCCACCTGCGCAGGCAATACGAGGCGGACGACATTACCGTGCGCCGCGCGCTTGCTTTCGTCCATGGCCAGCCGATACGTCCGATGCCGCAATGAATGTCTGCGGGAATGATATGACGGCGCTCCACTTCCCATGGATACCAGGGTTTCTTGCCCTGCCACAAACGGGCTTGCAAATACCCAGTCTCCCGGATTCTTGAAAGAGCGTCTTGCGTTGCCAATTCAAGAGCACTTCGGCCAGCGCAGGATCAAGCGGGATGCCTGCATTGGAGTATTTGGTTTTGACATCGCTTACTACTCCGGTGACGATGCCTCGCCGCACGAGGAGTGTTAGGTCATCCCAGAGCACGTCCCTTGACCCGTGTGAAGCTTTACGATGATGTCCCGCGTGTTTTGATGATCGGCAAACCAGCTTTAAGGACAGCTAACTGTGCGGGAGCGAAGGCCCTTTGTCGTGCGCCCGGTCAAGTGTGTCGTAGAGTTTGCCCGTCAGTCGTTTGTTGAAAATCGATCAATGCGGTCCGCCTATCTAAAGCTGTGCCGATACAAAGAGCTGCACGCTACACTTCCATCGTCCGTATCAGCACAGATCCGTCAGGTTCTGTTTTGCCAGCGAGGTACTTTCGAAGGGCAATTTCCTCGATCTCGCGCTCATGCGCAAGGAAGGCCTTTACTTGGTCCTTCCTATCGCCGCCGAAATGGTCGTCCAGCGCCTCCTCACTGATCTCGCAACGGACGCGCTTGTCTCCGTCGAGGGCCCAAAACAGAACGACTTCACGGTTGAACACATACCTCGGCTCGGGGGCCGGAAATTTCAATTCCTTCCCCACGGGACCACTAGTCTTTTCGGGAAATAGACCCGGCATCCAGCGCGACGCCAGCGCGGCGGGGAACACCAATCGCAGCGGCGCGCGAGCGCCGTCGGCCCTCAGAACACCACGTTCCATCAGCGCAGACACGATTCGACGAGCGTGGCGGTCGGTGGCGCCGACGACGGCGGCGGCGGCGCCCCGCGGAAGTTCGCCACGATAAAGTACAGCTTCCAGAATATTGCCCGACTTCGCCGGCAATGTACCCAGCTTGATTTCCTCTTCCGCCCAAAGAAGAATTCGCGTTCGCAGCTTGTTCGGCTGCGTAAGCCCTTCGATGAATTGCACCTGATCGATGCACACAGAAAGGAAAAAATTAACGAAGCGAGCCAGGGCTTCCTCGCTGAGCGCGCCGCGCCCGTCCAGATCGTTACGACGTGGACTGTCACAGTCTGACAGGTGCTTTTTGTAATCGTCGATTTTGCGCGCAAGTCCTCGCGCAACCGACCAGATGCCGCCAGTATCCAGCGTTTCGAGCAGCATGGCATGAGACATGAGACGAGCCACGCGGCCGTTGCCGTCCAGAAAGGGGTGGATCCAGAGGAGCCGATGATGGGCTGAAGCCGCGCCGAGAATTGCGTCTGTCTTGTTCGGATGGCCGTACACTTCCCCGAACCGGGCGAGAAAACGCGGGACTGCTCCCGGACTTACGGCAACGTGGGCTCCTACGATGACATCTCTGTGCCGTAGCTCTCCGGGAACAACCCGGACCCGTTCCTTAGTCTTAGGGTCCTCCACCCAGAGCAAGTCGTCAGGTAATCGCTCGCAGAAACGGCCGTGGATTTCGCGGATGCCGTCAACTGTACCCGCACGCCCCTTGAGGCCGCCTGCATCGATCCATTCCTGAACAGCAATGTGGGCTTTCGCCTCCAACTGTAGGTCGCGCTTTCGAGCATCATTGCTATAATCGTTTTTCAGCGCGCGCTCAATATCGACCGGGTGAGTGTCGTGGCCTTCGATGAGGTTGCTGTAGTAGCAGTTCATCGCGCGCACGAGGTCGGCGAGCGAGGTCACCAGACTTTCGGGCAAGCTTCTCCGAAAGCCTGCTGCCTTTTGCGCAAGATCAACGGCGAGGTCAGTGAGCGCGCCACGGGGACGGGAGTTTTCTCCGATTAGGAGAGGCTCGATTTCAAAGGTCGCTTCGCCGCCATCCCTGACCTCTAAAATGTCCGCTTTTATGTCCGGTTTGTATGTCATTGCAACTACATATATATCACGAATTTAGCTTAATTTGAACCGCCAGTATGTCCTCATCAATGACCGCTTCAATGTCCGCGTTGATCGTGGATTGCTGCTTCTAACTCCTGCTTCCAAGGGGGCTTCGCACCTTTCGGCGCGGCCGGCAAATGCCCACAAGCGAGACCACCACCGCAGAAAACGGCGCCAATAGCACCGCTTCCGCGGCCGTCGGCGACAACATCGACACGGCCAAAGCCATATTCGATTTCGGCGGATAAAGACGTCGGACTATCTAGAGCGGATCAAGTCGGGAACCATTGTGCGACGGTTTGGCTGGCTCCTGGATCATGTCAAAGCGGATACCCCGGAAGAAGTACGCGCAAACCTGCTGCACCTCGCAAGCCACAGCCGCAAGGCATGGCTCGGTCCTGCTTCCGAACGCGTCGTACCGGGCGCGATCGGCTTTGACAAAACCTGGCGTCCGTTCGTGAATGTTTCGCGCGAAGAATTGCACGACAGCGCGGGTCTCGGTCGGCGCAAAACCGCAAAGAAGGACAGTTAAGAATGCTCACGCAGCCGCAGGTTCAGCCTCGGTAAAGAAGTGTCGCTTTGCTACGCTTTCCGCCGCCTATTGACGAATGTGATGCCCTCCTTCCTCAAGAAATCACTTCCTTTGTAGCAAGTGTCTATGACGAGCGGCGCGGCGTTATGCGTGCCCTGTTGAAGCTGCGCTATGTTCGCCCTTCCATGCTCGAGGACTAGATCCCGAGGTGGCGTCGAGCTTCATCGTAACCGTATTCTAGCGCCCTGGTCATAAAGTCCTCGTGCGCAGGTGGGCGGCAGCTCACAAAGGCTGTCAGGCGGCGAAGATACGTACGGTCCTGTTTGAATGGCACCTGTTCCTTCAAACCAAGTGTCTTGATGATTTCTTCGTCGGTGCGACCCAAGGCTCGCAGTATTCGCGTCCTCCTGATGACATCAGCCTGGAGATAGCGCGACTTCTTAAAAAGATCGACGATCTTCAGAATTGTACAACCTCGCCCTGCGTGAAGAACGGCATTGCACATCGGACAGATCGTTTCGTGGTTCTCTGGAGCATTGTTCTTGTAGTTCCCATCAATATGATGAACGACCTGCCACTTGAGAGCCCTGAAGCCACAGTAGCGACAAGTGTGATCGTCACGAGTGCGGATGCGCACTTTTATTTCTTCCCAAACTCGTGGGTCTTCTTGGTGTCGAACGACGCGTGCGTTGGACTTACTCTCGATTTCGATATGAAAATCCCAGGTTCGCCAGGTCTCAGGAGGGGCGAACTGGGGGAAGAGCTTTTTATACTTGGGACCAAGTGCGTGTTTCTCGGATAGCATAACAGTAAGCTTCATTCTCCGAATGCTTCACCGCCAGAGTCTCTCATACCTTGACTATCGACAATAAGTATTGTAGATAATCACAGTATGGGCAAACCAAGCGCTCTCTTGCAGGGCACCCTGGACCTCCTGATTCTCAAAACCATCTCGCTCGAACCCAAACACGGCTGGGCTATCGCCAAGCGCATTCAGCAAATCTCCAACGAAGTCTTGCAAGTCCAGCAAGGCTCCCTTTACCCAGCTCTCCATCGCCTCGAACAAAACGCCTGGATCAAAGCCAAGTGGGCGGATACCGAGACCGGAAGGAAAGCCAAGTTTTATTCGTTGACCTCAACCGCACGCGCGCAACTCGAAAAGGAAGCCGCCAATTGGAGCCGCCTGTCCGCTGCGATCAACCTGATCGTCGAAACAACTTAGGAGTGAAATGTCATGTTGTGGACGCAACGAGGGTGGCTCAAATGGCAAACGTTGTTTGGCCGCGAACGCGCCGCTCAACAACTCGATGATGAGTTGCAATTTCATCTGGACCAACAGATTGCCGAAAACGTTGCCGCCGGCATGAATGAAGAAGAAGCCCGCTACGCAGCCATGCGCCTTTTCGGCAACGCCACCCTCCTAAAAGAGGAAACGCGCGATGCGTGGGGCTGGATCGCGTTGCAGCAAATCGCTCAAGACGTGCGCTACGGATTCCGGAGTCTTCGCAAAAGCCCTCTGTTCACCGCCGTTGCCGTGTTGACCCTGGCCTTCGGCATCGGCGCGAACACTGCCATTTTCAGCGTCATGGACCAGGTGCTCTTGCAATTGCTTCCCGTTAAGCATCCTGAACAACTCGTTCTGGTGACCGAGCGAGGAATGCGTTTAGGCGACAGCTGGGGCGACGAGGACATCTCCTATCCCATGTATCGCGATTTTCGCGATGGCAATCAGGTTTTTTCGGGGATGTTTTGCCGTTTTCCGACCAGCGTCGGCCTGGGTTACGGTGACCACACAGAAACGGTGACGGCGGAATTGGTTTCGGGATCTTATTTTCCCGTGCTTGGTGTGACCGCCGCACTCGGCAGGATCCTGACGCCTGACGATGACCGTGTTCCTGGTGGCCATCCCGTGGCAATGCTCAGCCACAGCTTTTGGCAAAGCCGTTTTTTTTCCGATTCGACCATCGTGGGGAAGCAGATCACCATCAACGGGTACGCCTTCACGGTGATCGGAGTGTCCCAGCCTGGATTCGATGGCCTGGAAGTCGGATACAAATCCAAGATTTTCGTTCCAATGATGATGAAACTCCAGATGACACCTCGCTCGGACGGACTTCAACAGCGCCGCCTCAGTTGGGTGACCGCGTTTGGGCGTTTAAAGCCCGGCGTCGGCATGGCGCAAGCCAGGGCTTCGCTACAGCCGTTGATGCACAACATTCTACAAGTCGAACTTCACGAGCCGACTCTTCAGCACTATTTGGACTATGATCGAGCGCAATTTTTGAGGAATTCCGTCGAACTATTGCCAGGGGCGCGGGGCTGGTCGGGCCTGCGGCTGTACCTGCAAACGCCGCTGTGGGTGCTGGCCGCGCTAAGCGGCGCCGTTTTGCTGTTGGCCTGCGCGAATTTGGCGAACTTGTTTTTGGCGCGCGCCACCACCCGCGAACGCGAAATGGCGGTCCGGTTGGCGATTGGCGCTGGTCGCCGGCGCGTTATTCGGGTCCTCTTGGTGGAAAGCTTGTTGCTGTCGGCAATCGGTACTGCGGTCGGACTAGGCCTGGCTTTTCTTGCAGACCGCGTTCTCTTGGCTGCCTATTTTTCTGCTGATTCTACGGGCGACCTGCCGATCTCTCCCGTTCCTGACGCGCGTGTCTTCGTTTTTGCGCTAGGCGCGATGCTTCTCACTGCGCTAGCCTTCGGTCTGGCGCCTGCGATTCAGGGCTCTAAAGCAGACATCGCTCCCACGCTCAAGGATCGAGCGGGCTCTGGTGCGGGAGGGAAACAAGTCTTCCTGCGCAAGCTGCTGGTCAGCGGTCAGGTGGCGTTGGGCTTGTCGTTGCTGATCGGCGCTACCTTGTTCTTGAGAACTCTGGCGAATCTGCAAGGTTCTGGACCGGGATTCTCGACCGAGCATCTGATGGTCTTCCAGATCGATCCGTCACTCAGTGGCTATGCCGATGCGCGCGCAAAAGACTTCTTCCGCCGCCTGACCGACGAGTTGCAGGCTCTGCCCGGTGTCCGTTCGGTTGGCCTGAGCACCATGCCTCTTTTGCAAGGCTACGGCTGGACCAATCCGGTCATCGCGGAAGGCTACGCAGGCGATCCCGGTCAGGAGCAGCGCCCGATCTTCGATGAAATTAGCCCCAAATTATTCTCAACATTCGAATTGCCAATCGTTGCCGGCCGCGACTTCACTCCTTTCGACACGAGGCCTGTGGTACTCATCAACGAGGCTTTTGCACGTAAGTACTTCGCTGGCCGCAATCCGCTTGGCCTCCATATCGGAATGGTCGACGATCGCTTAGCCACACCGGATGTCCCAAATCTGGAAGTGATCGGAGTGGTGAAAGATCTGAAGTACAAAAATCTGCGCGATCCTGCTCCGCCTCAAGGGTATCTTCCATACTTGCAAGCGGAACGTTTTCGATTTATGACCTTCTACCTGCGCACCCGTCCTGACCCGCGCCAGCTTATGGAAGCGGTGCGCGAACAAGTGCGGCGGCTGGATCCAAACATTCCCGTGGTGGATTTGCGCACCATTGACGAGCAGATCGGCCTTTCGCTCACAACCGAGCGGCTGGTCGCCAGCCTTTCGTCCGTATTTGGCTTCCTGGCCACCTCGCTCGCCGTAGTTGGCCTTTATGGCGTCATGGCCTACACCGTCGCGACGCGCCGGCGCGAGATCGGTATCCGCATGGCCCTCGGTGCGCTGCAGAGCGACGTCTTATGGATGGTCATGCGCCAGGTTGTCTTTCTCACTGGCGCGGGACTTGCCCTTGGCGGCCTGCTGGCCTTTGCTCTCGCCAATCTGATTCGCAGCCAGCTCTACGGTTTGCAGCCGCACGACCCATTCACCTTCGTGTCGGCAGGCCTCGTGCTCGCTGCGGCGGCTTGTGCGGCTGGCCTCATACCGTCTTGGCGAGCCAGCCGCGTCGATCCCATGCATGCGCTCCGTCACGAGTGAACGGCTATGAAATCCCATTTGTTGAGCGCGACGAGTAATGGGACAAAGCAGGACCTCGATCATCGACAAGTTACACAGACGGGGACATGGGAAATAGCGGCCCCTCGGCACTCCTTCAAACAGACCCTCCACCAACTGTTGCCAGAATGAGGCATTATACGGGTGTCCAAAAAACCCCAAACGGTTTCTAAAGGACATCGGAAAAATCAGTAAGTGGCAATAAACTCGGGAACTTAGCGGTTTTTCTTCGGTTTTCTTCAATAGCCGATTTACGATCCCATCGGCTCGACAAACTTTGTTTCTCGTTTTCAGCCCGATAGCAAAAACTTCAAGGGGCTCGTCAATCGCCGCTTACGTCGCTCTATCGCGTGGTCGGTACAACTCCCAAATCAGGACGACTATCTACGATCTTTCCCAGCTCTTCCTTCCTTTTTCGTGAGATGCCAAGCGTCACACCAGGTACATAGATAGGCACGAAGTTCCTTTGGCGCATTGGCGGTCGCGATTTGGTGAGAGGCGGTCGCCAGAGCTTCACCTTCGCTTGCGTACTTGCGCTTGCCGCTGACCGGACATTGTGATTCGCTGTCGACCACGAGCCCTTTCAGAGAGTCTTCTTTACGGCGATCTATTCATTCGCCTTTACGACTGTCCCATTCAGTGCGAGGAACCCTCATCATCTGATAATGCAAGCCAATCAGGCAAACGACTGATCAAACGCGCAAACCGTCCATGTGGATTTTCCGATTACGCAGGATTCAGCCCGTCACCAGCGTCGATTACTGACCTTCAGTGCGAACGCTGTATGGCACGCCTCCTCGTCTGACAGCATCGCCCTCCGACTAGAGTTGTGAATGCCCTTTCCTCTGTTGATGCTTCCGCTCCACTGCGACTGCTTGTCGCTCGCGTCTAGGTCTGTGTTGCTATTCTCTATACAAGGATGGATGCGCCGCGTACTGATCCTCGGACTTGTAGTGATTTTCTTCGCGCCCTTGCTTCGCGCATACGATGTGGCCCTGCGAAATGGATCCGTAGTTCATTTTGAGAAGTACCGCGTGGTGAACAAGGAACTCCTCTACACCTCCGCGAGCGGCGAGGAGCGCTCCGTTCTCCTGTCCGATATCAATTTCGCGAGGACCCGCGAGCTCAACAAGAAAGAGAATCCTCCCTTGGACCTGTCGGGCTGGATCGCTCGGATGAACGCTCCAAAGAAGTCTCCAGCAACTCCTCCGCCACCACCGACACCGTTAGGGGACGTTGCGCGGCAGCTTCTTCTGAAAGGCGAGGTCGATCCCGATGGGCGCGTTTTCACAAACGACGACTTCCCCTCTTCGCCAATTCCACCTTCGCCTGTCAACGCCACTCCTCTCCATCCTCGGATGCGAGCCCCAAAACCCCCTCATCTTCGAGTGCTAATGCCCCAAGCGCCAGTTCCGATTGGGCCTCGAGCAAAGCCAAGATCGAACTGTTTCTCAAGAAAACAGAGGGCCTAAACGAGCGACAGTATGCAGCCAGGTCGCTGGGGCCTGATCTAGCCGACGTGCAATTTCCAAAGCGCTCCTCTTGGCAAGCCGAACTCTATGCTGACCATCGAAACTATGTTGCCGATGCAAAACTGTGTATATCGGATCGTGTTTCTGATGAAGGACGCCACCAAGACGCTTCTTGTTCCAGACTCGACTCCGACAAGTCCGCAGTGCAGTCTTTGCGAGCAAAAGGCCAAGCGTTAGCCCAAGACTGGAAATCCCGTCAGGATGCATTTGTCCCGCATTGATGCGACGACGGCCTGAAAACAAAACAGAACGGAATCATTTTAAACGAACTCAAATACAAGGTGGAAGGCCTGAGATCACGCCTGCTCTGGTCACTCTTGCCGACACGATGGGCCAATCTGGAATATCTGCCACACGAAGGAAATATCGCGTGTAAGGCACTCCAAGAAGAAGCAAAAGGAAAAAGATAACTCCCCAACCGAACGAGTCGATCTTCCTCAAGGGCGTAAAGCAACTTTCGGCGCACGCCGAGATATATAATCTGGCAATGAACGCGATCCGACTTAGGCGCAGGGTTCCAGAGTCCCGTCTCGTGGAAATCTGCGTCGATCGAGAATCTCCGCTAAGCTCACCTTCCTATTCGAAGCCAGCTAGACCCGGTGTATAATGCGGGTCCCCAGCTTACGGAGGTAGCCGTGATGACAGTGTGGGGAACTACGTTCAAGAGTCTCGGACGCATCCTAGTTCTGACTTTGACCACCGGCATTTACACTCTAGCCCAAACCAAATCAGGCCCCGTAGACCCGGGCGTGCGCAGTGGCCCGGCGGCTGCCGGCACCCCTTTGAAGGGCCTTACTACGGACGAAACTGCGTTCTTCCAGGATGGGCAGAATCGATTCGCGGAGATCGAAGTCGTGGCCGGCGGCTCGAACAATGGTCTCGGTCCTCGCTTCAACTCCAACCAGTGCGCCTCTTGCCATTTGCAGCCGGCTTTGGGCGGAACCAGCCCCGCGAAAAATCCCCTGCCCGATGTGGCTCACCTCGCTGGCGCGACCAACAAGGTACCTTGGTTCATCGTGCCGGATGGCCCGGTCCGCGAGGCACGCTTCCAGAAAAGCAATGGACAAGCCGACGGCAACGTCCACGACCTTTTCGTCATCACCGGCCGCAGTGATGCCCATGGCTGCAACATCGCTCAATTCGATTTCTTGCCCGCGGGAAATGCTCTCACCGGCCAGGGCGGCAACCCGAACATTATTTTCCGAATCCCGACTCCCGTTTTTGGCGCAGGACTGATTGAGGCGATCCCCGACGGTGCCATCCTCGCCAACATCCGCACCAACGCGACCGAGAAGTTGGCTTTGGGCATCTCCGGGCACGCCAACGCGATCCTCAGCGGAAACGTCAACCGCAGCGGAAACGACGGCACCATCACGCGCTTCGGCTGGAAGGCGCAGAACAAATCCCTTCTCATGTTCGCGGGCGAGGCCTACAACGTCGAAATGGGCATCTCCAACCAGCTGTTCCCGCAGGAGCGCGACGAAACTCCCAGCTGTCTCTTCTTCCCGTCACCAAACGACACGATCAACTTCACCACGCCAGCCACGACCTCCACTTCCAATCCCGCGGTCATCTCGGACATCGAAGCCTTCGCCGATTTTATGCGAATGTTAGCACCGCCCGCGCCGGCTCCTTCAACTCCCTCCAGCGAAAAGGGACGCGCCACCTTCGCAAGAATAGGTTGCATCCACTGCCACACTCCGTCGTTTACTACGGGCAAGGCCATTGCTAGCGGCTCTTCCACGAGTCCGAGCGCCGCGCTCTCCAATCAGCCCGTGAATCTTTTTTCTGACCTAATCGTCCACCACATGGGCACAGGACTCGCCGACGGCATCACGCAAGGTGGCGCCGGACCCGACGAGTTCCGAACCGCTCCTCTCTGGGGCCTCGGACAACGCGTCTTCTTTCTCCATGACGGACGGACGACCAATCTGGTGCAAGCTATCCGAGATCACAAGAGCAAGGGCAGCGAAGCAAACAAGGTCATCGAACATTTCAATAGGCTGACCGTTCAGGAGCAGCAGGAACTCATCGATTTCCTGCGGTCTCTCTAGCGAGAAGAGCGTAGTCAAGCCCATCGCCAAACCGTTCCCTTGAGGCTCAGGCCTGGTGCGCTGCTGCTGTGCGGATCCCGTGCCCCTTGTTGGTGGCGCGCCAACAACCGCCATGCAGGCAAAATTTCACAGTGAATCTCGAAAAGCGGTTTTTTTTGGGCATCCAAGGAATCTGTGTGCGTGGGAAACGATCGCCCTTCTGGCAAATTTGCTCACGCCAGGACCTTAGCCATGCATTCACAGACCTTGCAATTCGTGGATTGGCAGCGAGACTCCCCTGACGCAAAATAATCAAAGACGGGTTGGCCGCCCCGTTGTTGCGTGTGCGTCAACTTCTGGATTCTCGCTGTGGCGAGCGATAGGTGCTACCCCGCGTTTCCGATGTTCTTCGTGATGACCCACAGGGCTTAATCCCCTCACGCTATAGGACCAGGAGGAGACATCCCGGGGAGCATTCTGCTTCGCCATTGAAACATCGGCGGCGATGGTGTCCAAAGAACCTCTACGGGTTTTCTAGTCAAAGGGACATCGGAAAAATCAGCAAATGGCAATAAGCACCGAAATCTAGCGGTTTTTCTTCGGTTTTCTTCAGGGGGCGAGCCACATCCCATCGCCTCCACCAAAAAACCTTTTACGCCGTAGTTCTCTTTTCAGTTTTCCCTGTAAACTAACCGTTGCCCATGCAGACCGTCACAGTTCGAGTAGCTGCCGAACCTCATTCTAGTTCCCGAGGAACCCTCATGCGCCGAATGCTGCTGACAATTTTTTGTTTCGCCTTGTCCGCAACCTTGTCCGTCACGCGAGCACGCGCAGGGCGTGCCGGCGACGTGAAATTTGCGACCGAGGTCCCTCTGCTGGATTGTGACGGTATGCCGTGTGTGGAGGCGCGGATGGGGAGCGGTCCTAACTTGAAAATGGGGATTGATACCGGAAACGTTGGTTCGGTTCTGGATGTGCCCTATGCGGAGGCGGCCGGCTTGAAACCAACCGAGCCGTTGCCGGCGGGCGCGCCCTCGGGAATGTATCGGACGACGATCCCGTCGATAAGCGTCGGACACGTTACCCTCACAAACGTCGAGACGCTGGCGATGAGCCTCTCCGACATGATCGCGCAAAACCAGATGCCCCACGTGGACGGGACGCTGGCTTACACTGCTTTCAAAGACCGCATCCTGCAGATTGATTTCGTGGGGCGAAAAGTGCGGATTTCGGAAGTGCAGACGGCGCCGGTTGATTGCACCGGAGCGTGCGACAAAATCTCGCTGATTAAATTCGGGAAAGAAGGACCACCTATTGTGGTCGCCGATGGATTTGAAATTAATGGAAAGAAAGTGTCGGCGCAGATCGATACGATGTATAGCGGGACGCTGCTGGTTTATACGGCGTCGATAGAAAAATTGCAGCTTGCCGGGGCGGCGGAGACGACGAAATCCCGGGATTTTCCTTTCACGGACGGCGGAGTGAAGATGAAGGAAGCTCCGGCGGAGAAGGAAAGCTTTCGTGGTTTGACTTTGAGCGGCCCTGCGCCTCTCGTATACTTCCCTACCCCGGACGTCCATGAGCCAGACGGGCTCTTCGATGCGACCGTGGGGTTGGAATTGTTTTACAAGGCGGCGGTAACGCTGAATTTTCACGATATGACGATTTCCGTGGAAAAGCGCTGACGCTCAAGGTAGCATGCAAAGGCCGCAATGGCCGCTTTCGGCGCTTGTAAGAATTTCCATCCAACAACGAAAGATGAGCATCGCCATGGAAACGGACGAAGTGTGCCTTTCGAACGACGTGCAATGGGTGAGGCGCCGAGCGATTGCGCGAGAAGAGAACCCTCTCGCTGTTGATGGGACCGCGCGAGAACGCGATCTTGGTTCCATCGGGCGACAACGAAATCTCGAACATGCGTCCGGAAATAAAATGCGTTAGCTGCTGCGGCGGTTTCCCGCAGTTAGCGGATAAGCCCAGAGGCGCCCGGGAGCGTGTGTCCACGTAAACCGGGGTTTGCTGGCCTCGAATCCAGGGCCTATCTCGCAGGATAACGGGGCCTGGCGGCGAATCCTAATACACAATTGGCGCGCTGCCGTCCACTGTAGCCAGCCCCACACTGAGCCCCACAGGGGCTTCGCGCCAATTTCATGTTTGAGCGTGTGGGCTCTAAAAAGCTCCAGAAGAGGCATCCAATCAACCAAAGAGCAAACCTATACTGTGGAATTGCCATTGCACCGCTGTATGGATTGGACGCAACCACTCGTTTTTGATGACCGGGTTGAAGCTCTAAGTACTCTCCGGTATCGTTTAGAATGGCAGGCCTATGGCAAAGCTCACTTTTCTTGGCGCGGCCGGGACCGTTACCGGTTCAAAATATCTCGTGGAAGCAGCGGGCAAACGACTGCTCGTTGATTGCGGTATTTTTCAGGGCTCACAGGAACTCAGCGAGCGGAACTTCAAGCCATTGCCAATCGATCCGAAAACGATTGACTACCTGGTGCTCACGCATGCGCATCTGGATCACACTGGTTGGCTTCCCGTGCTGGTAAAGGATGGTTATCGTGGCCCCGTCTTCGCCAATCCCGCGACCATCGATCTCACCAGGATTCTGCTCAAGGACTCGGCCCATCTTCAGGAAGAAGATGCACGGCACGCCAAGTCGGATAGACATAGCGGTCAGGAGATCCGCGAGCCGCTCTATGTGCCCGATGACGTGGAAGCCGTCCAGAAGCTGCTGAAACCCGTGCCGCGCACGGGAGCCTTCGATATCAGCCCGGAGTTTCATGTCACTGCGTTTGATGCCGGGCACATCCTGGGCTCCACTAGCCTGGAACTAATCATCACGGAAAACGGAAAGAAGACAGTGGTGGTGTTTTCGGGGGACATCGGCAGATACGATCAGCCGATTTTGAATGATCCCGTAACGCCGCCATCGACTACGGACGCGCTGCTTTGCGAGTCCACCTACGGCGACCGGGAACATCCGGACGGCGATGCGGCGGAGTTGCTTGCGGGCATCGTCAACCGGGTTGTGAAGCGCGGCGGATCGATTGTGATTCCCGCTTTCGCCATTGGGCGAACACAAACGTTCATGTATTACCTGCGCCAGCTGGAGGATCAGCAGCGCATCCCGCGCCTGCCAGTGTACGTGGACAGCCCCATGGCGCTTAGCGCCACGGATCTGTACTTGAAGTATAACGAAGACCACGACTTGGACTATTCGCGCGAGCAGAGCGGCGGGAAGGGTGACCCGTTGGACGTCCACGAATTTCATCTGACGAGATCGGTCGAGGAATCGAAGGCCATTAACAACGTCAAGACGCCCTGTATCATTATCTCCGCTAGCGGAATGGCGTCGGGAGGCCGCGTGCTGCACCATCTTGTGGAGCGGCTGCCTGATAGGAGGAATGCCGTCATCCTGGCCGGATTCCAAGCTCAGGGTACGCGCGGGCGCGCGCTGCAAGAAGGCGCGAAAACGTTGAGTATTTTCGGCCAGCAGGTGCCTGTCGTCGCCGAAATCGTGGAGTTGGGGCAATTTTCTGCGCATGCCGGAAAAAGTGAACTGCTGCGATGGCTGGGCGGCATGCCTGCGCCCCCGAAACAGACCTATTTGACCCACGGCGAACCGCGAGCCGCCCAGGCCTTGGAAGCCGCCATTCGAGAAAAGTTCAAATGGAAGGTCGCGGTGGCGCGGTACCTGGATACCGTTGATCTGGCAGGCTGATAGGTTTTAGAAATATTTTTGAGAAATCAGGAAACTAATTTCGTGCTGCCCTCGTCTATACATACAAGACCACTCGCGGGGTAGGGGGCTAACCACCACAGGGCAACCGACCGTCAGTTCCCTACCCCATATTAAGTTCCATGGATTTTCAGCGACTTGATCAGTCCATTTGTACCTTTGGTTGCGGCTGATTGCCTGAAGTTAGGACAAATAGTCGGGAAATTTGACCTAATCTTGATGTAAACGCAAAGGCCGGGAACGTGTCCCAACTCCGTCCTCTCATTGTTATCGCCTCTTGGATATCCTCCGCTGCTGCGCCGCCATCACCCGCAGGTCGTTCTCAGCAACACGAACGAAAAGCAGCTGGTAGTTCCAACTTCTCCGTGAGTCCGGCGCTTCTGCCAGTTCCGCCAGCAGCCCGAGCACGGATAGCAGAAAACCACATCACGAAAGGCGGACAAGTTCACGCTATCAGTTTTTGGTATGTTCCCCCGGACATTTGCAAAGGTCACTCACTTGAGGGAAACCCTCCCAGTGCGCCTGCACGAGTAAGTTCTCCTCGTGTACGTCTGACCACGTCGCCGACTTTTCGACTTGAGGATGGAGCAGTTTTCTTCTGCCCCTCCTAATGTCTTCCAAAATGCGACTTTGGAATTCTATGCCTTGAGGCAGAAGCAGCAGACCGTAGAGACAATCGCGGTTTTGTTCTTGCCAAATTCTGCATTTTCTACTGAAGTCTTGGTCTGCCGTCGCGAGGATTGCGTGGCGCTCGCTAGCCAATCACACGGAGGTTGAATGGGCCGAAGCCTCTTGTCATCTTGGCGAAGACTCCGGTCCTGTTCTCGATTCAAGCGAATGCCCATTACGATGGCATTCTTTGAAACATCTTCCGAAGTGTTCCGCGTGCAAAGCCGTGATTGCGCATGTCAACCGAGAGTCCAAGATTCTTGTCCGGGTTCACCAGCACCGGTGTTCACGGTCCCCCAAAGTAGCCCTCACCCAGCCAATAAGCTGGGGGGCCACCACCGCTGATACTCATCGTGTGGTGACAGCCATCCTGCGGACAGCGGTAGTTCTCTATTTGTCTCTCGGAGTTACGTGACTCAATGAATATCGACTGCCTGTGTTCGGCGCATATCACCTGTACAGGATTTCTTATTATTCGCAGGCTCGAAGACCCCGTGGCAACCCAGTGGTCGTCGTTCCGAAGAACAGTGAAGTAACCATAGCCCGGAGAGTTATGTTGCGAGCATCCATCCACGAGGCACTCGCAATCGTGAATTTCCGTTGCGTCCGCGGCCACTCTCGACTGGTCTGGTATCAGGGGACAGATGACCATGACTTCGTCGTGCTTCGGACAGAGTGGCCGAAGGCCAGGTCCTTGATTAATCATGGCGCCGAAATCTTATACTTCTATGTTGAATAATGTATATAGGCAGGCGCTGAACCGCGAGTCAGACATTCTGGTCTGGGCGCACAAGCACCGGAACTAAACGTACCCGAAACCCACTGACGCTCGTGCGAATCTAAGGAATAAGAGCCCTCGCAGGAGGCCTTATGCCCGAGTCAGCAACTTGTTCAAATCGTGCCAAGTATCACGACACGCCCCGCACGCTGAGATGGATTAACGAAACATATTTTTATGGCCCGGCATGCTCGCGATGCGCGTGGTTGTTCCGTCCCACGGGACCGCCCACAGGAATCTCGCTCCAGCAGATGAAGGAAGACTACATATGGCGTTGCAATGGGGAATTTGCTGCACATGTTTGCGCTGAGCATCCAAGAGCCGCAAAGGCGAACGTGTCATCAAATCAATCTAGTCGCTCGCGAGATACCGAAGGTCGGCCTGCACATACGAAACTACAATTTGACATTTCGGACAACTAATCGTCCCGCCGACGCGCACTTCGGGTCTTGAAGGAAGAAACAACTCGGTCAAGCCGCGCTTCGGAACCTGAGAATGTAAAATCTTTGAGTTGCAGCTGGTACAAATCACGGAGGCCCACGAAGCCATCTAGGCCCTCCGCTCATTGAACATTGAAGCTGCCAATGCCGACAACGGCGCAACACAGTTAAAGCTGCACGAGCACGAGGCGACTCGCCTGGGACGCCGGAGACGAAATAACGTACCATTTTCCTCCCTACTCTACCCGCGTCAAATCCAAACTGCGGGGTTCCCGTGACCGAAGAAAGCGAGCACGCCATTTTATTTGCCGCTACAATTTTGTCCGCACGGAACGAAGCGACGTTTTTCCACGCCCGCGCCAGCCCCCGTAGAACCAAGGGGTAGAACCCGGAAGCCCCCCTGCCGACGTGAATGAGTGTCGCTGCGAGAATTTTTGGGAATTTAGGAATATTCGGCTGACGCTGACTGAAGAACTTCGGTCTCGCATTAACGTTTATCCCAACCGAAGCGTTGGGTGCGCGCGCACATAGACGCGAGCGGAGCGTGTGACTTCTCGATGTCCGCACCACTTACCAGAGTTCGACGCAGGGCCATCTCCCCGTTGTACGATAAACTTTCCAATTCAAAATTGAGCATTGGGCAATACGTTCGGCGCTGGAAGTGGTGGGTGCTCAGTGGCGTGCGGGATGTGACAGCGAGCGATCCGTTCAACTGGCCTGCGGAAGGCCCTGCCCTATGCGTTTCCGCATCACCAACAGGAACACGACTCCAGCGAGCATGAGGGCTACTGAACTCGGCTCGGGTGTCGATGAAATCGTTAACCTGCCAACACCGCCGCCCAAGGAATAAGTGCCAGGAACAGCGGGATCGGTGAGATCGGGTATGCTCGAAGCGATGTCGAATCCGGTCGAGCCGATGTTGAGACCGGCAACGGGGCTGCCGGGCTCGAGGAGTATTTCAGTTATCGGTCCCTCGTCAGTTGAGTTCCAGAGGAGGTCGGTGCTCTGGGTCACAAGGGATACGAGGTTTGTGGAGCTCACTGACAGTGGGCCCGTCGGGTCGACGATCGTGAGATCGGTTCCAGAGAGACTGCCAAAGGATCCGGCGGACCCTACGAACGTGTAGGTGTATGTGTCCGCCTTGGCCTTGGGCGCTCCGATGGCCACGAATAGCAATAGTACGGGGACGATCCACAATGATTTTCTCATTTTTCGGAAATCCCCCTGGTGGCGTGCGAGCTGACGAAAGGCACACTCCCAAAGTTTCTCGCGCACGTTCGTCGCCAATCCCGCAATGCTGAAACGAAAGGATTTGCCAACACCGGGCCCCTGCAGCACTCTGCAAATGGTTACCTCAGTTATGCAAACTCTTGCTCTATCGATCTACTGAATGTGATGGCCGTCACTTCGATCTCTCCTCGCCTGCGTGGCCTCACCGATTGTCAGGCGAATGAAGCGTAGCGCCTTCCAGGAGAAGGCCAATTAGTTGTCAAGCCGGTTTTTCCTGTGGTTCCTCAGCGTTGAGCGAATAGACTAATTCAATTACCTTAGTTGAGCTGCGCTCTGACGCCCAACACTGTAAGCGAGTCTACAACGCGGCCATAAGTGGAGGTAAGTCCTGTCACCTCGGCGGACGAAAGGGACAAAGAAAAGGCAAGGGCGTTCCAAAAGTGTTTCTTAATAGCTCGGCGCGGCTGATGCAACTGAAGCGAAAAGAATTTCCTGCCTCTGACCCGTTTCTCTGCTCAATGAATATGCGTCTGCTCAGGTAACTTGACCTCAGTCATCCAGAAGCGATTGATGGTCCTCATCAACGTCTCGAACTCGCTCAGTTGTGCTGGCTTGCACAGATAGCAGCTTGCTTGAAGTTGATAGCTCTCGACGATATCCGCTTCAAAGTCTGAAATAGTCAAGACAATTACCGGGATCGTTTTCAGCTTGTCATTTGCCTTGATGCAAGCCAGGACTTCCCGTCCATCCATTTGTGGCAGGTTTAGGTCTAGCAAGATGAGGTCCGGACGAGGAGAGCGGGCGTAGTTTCCCTCACGGTTTAGAAAGGCCATTGCCTCCGCGCCGTCGGAAACGACAAGCAAATGGATGGAATCATTGACGCCAAGCAAGACCTCCCGCATCAATCGTACGTCCCCCGCGCTGTCTTCTACCAAAAGAAGTTCGATCGACATATTTCCCTCTTTTTCGTTCATTTGCCACAGATGTGCTAAGACCGTAAGGTGTACTGCGCCACCCATTCAGCAAACCTTGTCAGGTTCTCAATTTCGTCCCGCGCCAACCGTTCGCCTGATGTATGGACGATAGTTCCTGTGATGTACTCTCCTCGTCGGCAATCACAACTGTGAGTGTAGCCGACACTCAGTGTGCCTTCCGTCGAATAAGTCACGGTCACGCTGCCGACCTTCTTCTCCCACATGTCAAGGACACGTTCTCCGGGCCAAACAACTCTCCACTTGTCCGCCTCACCCAGTTTCACTTTTTCAACTGTCCACCCAAAACTCTGGTTGTTCATTTCCTTGCAATATGAATTGGCACTCTGTTCGTCGGGGAAACCGGAAGCGTCGTCGTATTCAGTTATGACCGGCGTAAACTCGTTCAGCTTCATTCCCCTTTTCATGTTTGGGTTCTCCCTACCGCTCGGAATTGCTCCGCCGGCCCAGCGCGTAGGCAGTGGCCAGGGAAAGCGAACAGATTTGTTGTATGACCGTCCGCGCTTGGTCATCGGACATAGCCGCGATGTTTACGGCAGCTTTAGGCTCATCAGTCTTGATTATCGAGCTTATGATGGTTAGGTAGTCCTCTTTCAAAGAGCCGTCCGGAAAATCGTCGTGCCAAATGCTTCCAAACTCAGTGTCGTACACCCCCCTCAACTTCTCTCGGGGTGCACAGGAACTGTTGGCCAAATAACGAACTGCCCTGCGAAGCTGCTCAGCGCAGCGTCCTAGATGTTGCATCCGGTAACAGTCTCACTATGCGAGGTGTCAAGATAGACTTATCTCTGGTTGTTTCTTGCATAACATGTCCACAATTGTACAGTACTGCGGCATGGACGCCATCCAAGGGAAATGAACTCCCGCCGCTACGTTTCCAAGGATTCGGACTTTCAGAAGCGGGGCGTTCTCCACGGCCAGCCACCAAAGTTCATGCGGTATCCGGTCGACGTCTGCAAAAATCTCGAATGAAATCATCCAGTGTTCGCGTTCTTAGTTGCACCGCGTTTCGCGGCTCTGATCGTTTCAACTGCCGCCGTATCAATTCTCCAGAGACAGGTATAGCGGCTCTCCAGGGGCAGAACGGGGCACGACAATTTCCCACTGACCTTTTTAGCAAGTGGTTGTGCTGGTGGCACCGTCGGGTTGCTAGGATATTCTTTGCCGTTGAACGAGAGGCTCGCCTCGTAGCCGGGCTGAATCCCTCCCCCTTGCACCCAAACGCCCAAGTCGTGCCAGCCACTGCATTTGCTGTCAAGAAAATCAATGTTAGGCAACCACCTGTGCCACACCATGCGCGACCAATCAAATACACAATCACTTGCTGGGTGTTATCGTCACGAAGGTGAACAAACGCGGCGATGTACCGCGTAGCTTTCATGTCAGGGTAGTCTGAACCACCAGCAGCGTAGTGCTGGAGGAATTTACGAAGTGGAGACTCTTCTTGAGCAGTGGTGCACGAGCAAACGACGAGCAGAACCAGAAGCGACCAGAGTAGCCGCCAGAATTTGGAAACCATAACGAAAACGTATCACGAAAATCGTGCACCTGGGCTGGTAAGCCGCGTTGTTCCCGCACGCAAGTCAACTTCGGCGGTTACCCGCATTAATCGGGACTTGACTCGTCACCAGAGGTGCATCCGAAGCCAAAACTAATTTGAATCTGGGTCATAAAGGAGTCGCCAACAATCCGTCGAACCGACCTGCTTGTACATTTGCCGAAGAATTTCACGTGCAGCCTGATTTACCGAGTGTTGCTGGATATGCGCTTGGAGCAGGCGATTCTCCGAAGGTGAACCAGTGCCGCCGAAGACCACGGTGTGGCCAGTTTTGCGCGACAGCTCTTCGCAAAACTTGCGAAGCGTCGGGTACGCGCCGACATCGTCTGACACATCAAAACTCATCGTCGTATCAAGGAGTGGAGTTTGTGGTCCATCGCCGGAGGCCGTCGGAATAACATCGAACGAATTCTTGCTCACCACGCGCAGTTGAAACCGGCCCGGATTGCCGCTGCGATTGTAAGCTTTGACCAGTGGGGGAAGTATCTGCATCGGGTCGTCCGGGAAATACCCGTCAATTGAAATCTTGACGTGGAAAGCACCTCCCGCGATTCCGTACGCACGAGGGCCATTCGGATGCTGCTCCAACCACGATGGAGCCGTGCTATCCACGATGTCTGATTTTCCATACTGCGGCTCTTCGTAGTTAATGTGCCAGCCATGTTGGTGCGCGAGTGCCGCCAAAACATCGTCAAGTGGCCTGGGTGCGTTCGCCGTGATTTCCAAGAAAGACTCCGTTTCCTCAATTCTCGGCTGCGACATGTACTGCGCGTGCCGTTCCGTCCATGCTTTGATCTGTGCGGCATTCTGGTGTCTGACGGAAAGTAAGGAGACACAACATCAGAAGCGGTAAGAAGGTGGACCTAACACCCATGGCGCTTATTATGCGGCAATGCGAGACCTCAGAACAGATGTCCTGAGTCAAGTCCCCGATTAGTTGCGTAACCGGACAGGGTTTTGGGCCTCACGGGCCCGGTTCAGTTCCAATCTTGTCGTTCACGGCCTCTCTCAATCGCTGTTTGCAGCCGAGATATTTTCCGTGGTCTGCACCGAGACGTGGCCCAGTAGAAACTGAATTTGTTCCAACTCGTCCCCAGCTCTATGGCAGAGACGAGCCCACGACCGAAGGTCGTGGGGGGCGAGTCTTAGAATTCCGACTTTGCCCGCATATTGCTTAACGGCATGCCACACCACCTTCTCGGTCATTTCGGTGCCCCAAATCGTTCCCATCCTACACACACAACGGAATAACCGCCCGGCAGCCAAGTGCCGATCTTCAAGATGAAGTCGGTAACGGAGAACGACCGCCTTGTTGAACGATAGTCGCGGAGGCGGAGCAACACCGAGTCACAAACTCATCGATCGAGTGTCGATAGCTGCGCTGCGATTCAAATGATCTTAGGCTAACAATCACCGGCACCTTGGCATGCTCCAAATCCGGCAGGCCTAGCTTTGTCTTCAGTCGGGTCTGCCCTGTGCTTGGTTTTACGCTTCATGGTCGGCCGCCTCCCAACAGCAGGCCATATACCGCACAATTCGATCCATCCCTCAAGCTCTCGACTTCACAGAGGCAAGGGAGTATGAAGGTGCTTGTTGGGGCCAAAATTCAAAGATTCGGTCTCTCGCGTTCTGGGACTGTAAGGTGGTGATCGATGGACATTGATCAGGAAAAAGTTGAACAGACGGTTTTGGCACTGCTCTATTTGACTTCCTTCAAGGACAAATTTGGGTTGAGAACCTGGAAGGGCCACGACTGGCAAGTGATGAATTCCTTGCATGAAAAAGGCTACATCTCAAATCCGGCAACGAAGGCCAAGTCAGTCGCGTTTACAGACGCGGGAGCCAAACTATCACAGGAACTGTTCGAGAAACGCTTTGCAGCGGAATGAGGCCCGCTCAATTTGATCAAAGCACGTTCTCGGCCGTCGCGGGCCTTGGTGTCGGTACGGCACATCTCCGGTACCTACCAGCCACCTCCACAGAATCGTGGTAGATTCCTTCAGTTGTCGGGACCAACCCTGCAACGAGACGTTTTTCATGAACACGCTGATCCGGGACATTCGTTTCGCACTTCGCTCTTTCGTGAAGAATCGCGGGTTCGCACTGGCCGCGGTATTGTCGCTGGCGATTGGAATTGGCGCGAATACCTCCATCTTCAGCGTTGCGAACGCGCTGCTGTTCCGCCCCTTAGCGTATGAGGACTCGAACCGGTTGGTAGTGCTCTGGAATCGTTCACCCGGCCTGAACATCAGCGAGGATTGGTTTTCCACGGCGCAGTACTACGACATCAAGACGGGGCACCATGGGTTTCAGCAGATCGCGATTGCGATTGGCGGCAACTACAACTTGACTGGGCAGGGTGAGCCAGAACGAGTGGGCGTCATTCGGGTCTCATCGGATCTTCTTCCCATGCTCGGTGCTCACCCAGCTCTCGGCCGCCTGCTGACCTCGGACGAAGACTCTCCGGGACATCCGGCCACGGCCGTGCTCACGGATGGGCTTTGGGCGAGGCGTTTCGGCCGCGATCCGCGGATGATCGGCAAGTCCATCATCATCAACGGAGAAACGTATGAAGTGGTTGGTATCCTGCCGCAACGCTTTTCCTTGCCGCGGGAAGTTCTCCCTTTGCTCGACGGAACGGAGCAGGCAGAGATTTTTCTGCCGTTGCCCCTTGCGTCCGCCGCTTCCCAAGTGCGGACGCACGAAGACTACAACATCGTCGGAAAGCTAAAGCCGGAGGTCTCGCTGGCGCAAGCGCAAGCAGAGATGGATACCATCACGGCGCGGCTGCGGCGCGACTACCCGGATAACTATCCGCCCAATGGCGGGCTGACGTTCAGTATCGTGCCGCTTCTCGAACAGGTTGTTGGCAACGTGCGTCGCTCTTTGCTGGTGCTGCTTGGCTCTGTGGGTTTCGTGCTGCTGATCGCTTGTGCCAATGTCGCCAATCTCTTGTTATCGCGGGCCGTGGCGCGCCGGCAAGAAATTGCCGTGCGGACGGCCTTGGGTGCGAGCCGATGGCACATCGTTCGTCAACTGTTGACGGAGAGCGTGCTGCTTTCGCTCTGCGGCGGAGCGTTGGGCATGTTCATCTGCCTGCTCAGCCTTAAGTGGATTTACATTTTGGGAACAAAGAGCATCCCGCGACTACAGGATGTGGGAATCGACGGACGCGTTCTCCTGTTTACGCTGTCGCTCTCCCTTTTCGCCGGAATTCTCTTCGGCCTTTCCCCGGCCCTGCGCATTTCACGGTGGGATTTAAATTCGACCCTGAAAGATGCGGGCCGCGGCTCGAGTGGAACGAGCGCAGTATGGGGCCGCGGTAACAATGTCCGGGGGCTGCTCGTTGTTTCGGAGCTGGCGCTCTGCGTGGTGCTACTGATCGGTGCGGGACTCCTTATCCGAAGTTTCGCCCGCTTGCAGGATGTACTGCCCGGGTTCAACCCACACGGCGTGCTCACGTTCGACGTGACGATGACCGGTCGAAAATACGACGACAGACAGAGGATCTTGAATACGTACCGGCAGCTTTGGGAACGGCTTGAACATTTGCCCGGAGCAAACGCAGCGGGTGGAGTCACGTCGCTTCCTTTGAGTCAGGCGTTTGCGTGGACACCAATAACGGTGGAGGGGCGAACGCCGCTTGCCGGCGAGAAGTTCCTCAATGCGGACGAGCGGCTAGTTGGGGGGCACTATTTTGAAGCGATGGGAATTCCGCTGCGGCTTGGTCGACTCTTTACCGATCAGGACGACACGAACAAGCCAATCGTAGTCATCGTTGACGAGTACATGGCCGACCAACTGTGGCCAGGACAGGATCCCATCGGCAAGCGGATTCATATCGTCGAACTTCAGTCGAAGGACCCGTGGCAGACGGTAGTTGGCGTGGCCGGACGCGTGAAGCAAGATACTCTGGACTCTAACCCGCGAATCGCTTTCTACCTGCCCCACACACAATTCCCCACACGAGCAATGACTGTAGTCCTGCGAGACTCCACGGATCCCTCCGCGATGGTGACCGCTGTCAAGAATGAGCTGCGAGTTCTTGATCCCGATCTTCCCATGTACTATGTGCGAACGATGAGGCAGCGTATGGACGAATCGCTGGCCCGCCGGCGTTTCTCAATGCTCCTTCTGGCGGTATTCGCCAGCTTCGCTCTGGTTCTCGCAACGATTGGCATCTACAGCGTGATGGCATACCTAGTCAATCAGGGAACTCGAGAAATTGGGATTCGAATGGCTCTGGGTGCTACGCAACGCAACGTCCTGAGTCTCGTAGTCCGGCAGGGGATGGCGCTCGCTCTTTCCGGCGTCATGATTGGTTTGGCGGCAGCTTTCCTCTTTACCCGGCTGATTCGAAACCTGCTATTCGGAGTGGAAGCGACCGACCCAATCACGTTTGTCGCGATTCCATTGATGCTCTTACTGATCGCGCTGCTCGCCACTTACATCCCAGCGCAACGCGCCACTCGAATTGACGCCATGGTCTCGCTGCGCTGTGAGTAGTGGAGTTTTCGAGCCGTCGTGAGGCCGATTTTAGGGCGAATCGCTGTCTTCCTTGTATAGCTGCACTCCCGACAAGCGAACACTCCGTTAAAGCCGAAATTCGCTACTGTGACCTTATAATCAGATTTGGCACGCTGTTGCTTTTGCTGTCATCCGAGGAGGATTTTTCAAGGGAGACTCGGCCTGTGGATGGAGCACGACAATACGTTCGACAGGAGTGGTGCTTCCATCGCAAAGCAATTAGCTGCTTGGGTCGGTATCGTTTCAGGGGCAATGGCGCTTTTTTGGCTGGCCATTCTTAATGACGGACGAGCCCTTTGGGCTTCAAATCACAACGCTTATCGGGTATACCGGTCTCGTTTTCTTTCAAGTGTTCTGTGATTCAAGGGCATTCAAAGGGTATAGCCTGCGCCTCACGGCGGTACGGAAGAAGATTCCCACCCTCTTGGCGATCCATGCAGTTTTTCCTCTCTTCGTTTTCGTCGCACTAGCTGCTGCGCTGTCTCTGCGGGCTCACCTATCACCTTCTCGGCTTATCACGAACGGGAAGCGCGATAACTGGTTTGACATGCTGTTAATTGTGATTGGCGTGACCGTCTGCATGATTCAGACGGTGACTTCTCGAAAAATCTTGAGTCGCAGTATTGATACAGGTACAAACGCTAAGAACACTTCGCCATAAGCGGTCGAGGTGTGTCTAAGGCCTTGATGAACGCCGTTACCGGTAACCTAAGTTAAGTTAGGTAGATTTTAGACGTAGTATGCGCAGTTTTCGACGAAACCCTCTGACATTTTGTGCCGTCAGCGATTTCCTATATATTCGGGGAGGCGCGACAGCCGTTCCTCAGCTGCGGCGAGCGTGCTTTCCTTCTTGCAAAACGTAAAGCGGACTTGCGTCGCGCCGTCGAGGGCTTCGTTGTAGAAGCTGGACCCCGGGACCACGGCAACACCAACCTTTTCCACGAGAAACTTTGCGAACGCGACATCGTCCGGGAAACCGAAGCCCGAAATGTCCGTCATGATGTAGTACGCACCGCGGGGCCTGAAGACGGTGAATCCTGCGGCCGTGAGAATTTTGAGCAAGCGTTCACGGCGCACCGTGTAGTCCCCGGCCAACTTTTCATAGTATGACTGCGGCGATTTCAGCGCGATGGCTCCGGCTTGCTGCAAAGGTGCCGCGGCTCCGACGGTAAGAAAGTCATGGACCTTGCGGATCGCGGCAGTCGGTTCCGGCGGAGCGATGGCCCAGCCTACGCGCCAACCGGTGACGCTGTAGGTCTTGGACATGCCATTGATCACAATGGTGCGGTCGCGCATCCCCTCGATGCGCGCCATCGAAATGTGTTCTGTTCCGTCGTACAGAATGTGTTCGTATATTTCGTCCGTGACACAGAAAGCGTTCCAGCGGACGCACAGGTCGCGGATAAATTCGAGCTCCTGGCGAGTGAAGACCTTCCCAGTTGGATTGTTGGGCGTATTTAGGATGATGGCCTTGGTGTGCGGGCCAAATGCCCGAGCCAGTTCCTTCTCGTCGTAACTCCAATCAGGAGGCCTCAGCTTCACGAAGCGCGGCGTGGCGCCGCTCAGAATGGCGTCCGGGCCATAATTCTCATAAAACGGCTCGAATACGACAATTTCGTCGCCCGGATTGATGATGGCCAGCATCGTGGACATCATCGCTTCCGTCGAGCCGCAGCAAATCGTGATCTCGCGTTCAGGATCGACACGTACGCCCTGTGTCCGCTCAAATTTCTCCACGATCGCGTCCCTCAACGGTTTGGCGCCCCAGGTTATCGCGTATTGGTTGATGTCATCTGAGATGGCTTGCCG
>Ga0210398_10000629_pt1 | contig 39302 bp, 45 predicted proteins | sample IncBWC4OmetaG_FD_161047 | JGI IMG/M metagenome (GOLD analysis project Ga0210398, IMG submission 161047) | Forest soil microbial communities from Barre Woods Harvard Forest LTER site, Petersham, Massachusetts, United States - Inc-BW-C-4-O | ecosystem: Environmental > Terrestrial > Soil >... | reverse complement strand
CGGACGCGTGCGCCGTGCAGGTCGGAGGCCTCGGCATCGCTCCCGGCGCGAATATCGGCGACGGCTACGCGATCTTCGAAGCGACGCATGGCACCGCTCCGAAATACGCCGACAAAGACGTGATCAACCCCGGATCGGTGATGCTCTCCGGCGTGATGATGTTTCGCTTTTTGGGATGGAACGAAGCTGCCGAGTTGATCGAGCAAGGGCTGGAGCGCGCGATTCTACAGAAAAAAGTTACATACGACTTCGAGCGCCTGATGGAAGACGCCACGAAAGTAAAAACCAGCCAGTTCGCCGATCACATTATCGAGAATATGGGGGCGGGCGTCCTGAGTGCGGTGTAATGCGATTGAGTAGGGGAATTGAGTAATTGAGCAATTTCCCGCTTGCCGCGAGACAGTCGCAAGACACAAAAGTTTCCAATTACTCATTTACTAAATTATCGAATTGCCAAATTCCTGAAAGGACTCATTCATGCGTAAGAAAGTAACGATTGTAGGTTCCGGCAACGTAGGCGCAACCGCCGCTCACTGGATCGCTTCCAAAGAACTCGCCGACGTCGTCCTCATCGACATCATCGAAGGCGTGCCCCAAGGCAAGGCCCTCGACCTGCTCGAAGCGATGCCCATCGAGAAGCGCGATTCCCACATCTCCGGCACCAACGACTATAAAGACACTGCCAATTCCGACATCGTCGTGATCACCGCCGGAATTCCCCGCAAGCCCGGCATGAGCCGCGACGATCTGCTTAACACCAATTACAAAATCATGAGTTCGGTGGTCGGCGAAGTTGTAAAGCACTCGCCGAGCTGCATCCTGATCGTGGTTTCGAACCCGCTCGACGCCATGGCGCAGGCCGCCTACAAGCTCAGCAAGTTTCCCCGCGAGCGCGTGATCGGCATGGCGGGAGTGCTCGATTCCGCCCGCTTTCGCGCCTTCATCGCCGAGGAACTGAGAGTCAGTGTCGAGAACGTAACCGCTTTCGTTCTCGGCGGCCACGGCGATACCATGGTTCCCTTGCCGCGCTTTTCAACCGTCGCCGGAATTCCAATCACTGAACTGATCGAGAAAACGAAGCTTGAGGCCATAGTCCAGCGCACGCGCGACGGCGGCGCAGAGATCGTGAAGTATTTGAAGACCGGCTCGGCCTACTACGCCCCCTCGGCAGCAGCAACCGAGATGGTGGAAGCTATCCTGAAAGATAAAAAGAAAATTTTGCCCTGCGCTGCTTACCTGCAGGGCGAATACGGAGTCAATGGTTTATACGTGGGTGTGCCAGTAAAACTCGGCGCCAAAGGGATCGAGCAGATTATCGAAATCAAATTAACCGCGGAAGAAAAAGCCGGACTCGAAAAAAGTACGGCTGCTGTGAAAGAGCTGGTCGCCGTGATTGGCGTTTGAAGTCGAGTTCACCATTCTTGAACGGAGCACTAGAGGCTATGATAGAAACACCGCAGCAATATACGCAGAGAATCGTCGGCCACATGGAAGGCAAACAGCCCTTGGCCGTACAAGCCGCTACCGCGAAGAAGCTCGAACGCGCGATCAAAGGCGTGACCACAGCCAAACTGCGCAAACGTCCCACTCCCGATAAGTGGTCAGTCGGCGAAATACTCGCGCACCTTGCCGATCCGGAAATCGTCGGCGGCTTCCGCATGCGGCTGATTCTCGGGTCGCCGGGATGCCCCGTCGCGGCCTTCGATCAGGACGCCTGGGTCACCGCTGGGCACTATGCCAAACGCGATCCGCGCAAGTCGCTCGAGCAATTCCGCGCCTTTCGGGAAGCGAATCTTTCGTTGCTGAAGTCGCTCACTCCTGAACAATGGAAACATTACGGCATGCACTCCGAGCGTGGCCAGGAGTCGATCGAACACATCGTGCGCATGTTCGCCGGCCACGATCTCAATCACGTGAAACAGATCGAGGCGATCCTCGGAAAGTAGTGGGCAAATCACTGAACAGATTTCAGCAGATCGCTCAGCTTGTCTAGATCTGCCGCGGCCACGTCGCCGACCACAAAATACCGCAGTCCGTTATGGCTCCAGCTGCGTACCGTGAAAGATTGCGCGCTTTCATCGGAGTTTTCCGCCGCAAAGTCTCCCGCTGCACGCTCCTGAAAAATGAAAACCGAGATCTGGTGCTGACGCACGCGAACAATCAACTCAGCACCTGGCGACTGGTTGAGATAAGCAACTTTCCCACCGACCAAAGTAAAAGGAGTATTTTGCAATTCCGGCAGATTGAAAGTGAACGGGATCTTCCCCTCAAACCACGGCTTCACGGTGTGGCGGTCAGTCGAAACAACGTCGACCGGATTCGAACTCGCCAGCGTAGCTACATGAAGGTCCGCCAGCTCGCCGAGCAATTCCCGGTCGCTCCTTCGGTGGTTGAGGACAGAGAAATAAATTCCGCCAACAATTACGAAGAGAGCGAATGCAGCAAACGCCGGAACCCACAGCCGTCCCCATACCGGCCGTCGCCCCGGAGCGATGCTTGCCTGGACTCGTTCCCGAAAGGCCTCATCCGGGACATACCTCTGGCCCGCAACCTGAAGTGCGCGTTTCATCTGAACGCGGTTCAAACTCTCCGCAGCGCAGGCGGCGCAGCCCCGCAAGTGTTCGGCAACCGCACGCGCCTCCTCAGGTTGCAGTTCACCGTCAAGGTAGAGATCGAGTTTCGCAATCCAGGAATCGCAAACCATATCAGCTCTTTTTTGCCCGGCCTGGTTGTTCCATGCCCTGCACCGCCGACCGCAATGCCAGCCTCGCACGTGACAGCCGTGACATCACCGTGCCAATCGGTATCGCCAACGTTGCAGCAATCTCTTGGTAACTCATCTCTTCTACTTCACAAAGCAGCAACACTTCCCGGTGCGCCACCGGCAGGTGCTCCAGCGCTCGTTGCACAAGCTGCCAGTCCGATCGCTGCAACAAAATGGTCTCCGGAGTCTCCTCGGTAGCTGGCGCTAATGCATCGTCGCCCTCTGCATCGATCGGAACGGTCGAGGCTTTCAAACCCGAACGTGAGTTCAAAAACGCATTCCGAAGAATCTTATAAATCCAGGCACGAAAATTCGTCCCCGCTTGAAAAGACGAAAAACCTTTCAGCGCCTTCGCGTAGGTTTCTTGCACCAGATCTTCCGCTTCGTGCCGGTCCTGTGTCAGCCAGCAGGCAAAGTTATACAGGCGCGCAAAAAGCGGCATCGCCAACTGCTCGAACGACTCCGGTGGCAGGCTCTCCGACACGGACACAAGAGTAAACCAGCCGCCCTGGGTTTTATTCCTTAAGCCATCAAATTTATTTTTGGCGAATTTGCGGAATAAAAGCGGCGTTTCCCGGTTCTCCACGGTGAACGAAATACCGCATCGACCGGAGGATGCAATGACGCAAAATGCAAAGAACGACGAGCTTCTGTTCGACCACAACCATGACGGAGTCAACCGCCGTGGATTTCTAAAATGTATGGCCTGGGCTGGCACCGGAGCGCTGTGTGTACTGCAAGGCGGAGTGCTCAAGTCTTTCAGCCTCAGCGACGCGTCGCACCGGCACGCCAAAGGCGACCTCAGCTTTGTTCAGATCAGCGACAGCCACATGGGATTCGACAAGCCAGCCAACTCCGATGTCGTCGCGACGCTGCAAACAGCCATCGCCAAGATTAATGCGTTGCCGGCTGCTCCGGAATTTATGCTGCACACCGGCGATATTACTCACCTCTCAAAACCCGCGCAGTTCGATCAAGTGCAGCAAATTCTGCAATCCGCCCGGCCCAAAGAAATCTTCTTCGTCCCCGGCGAGCACGATGTTCTGGAAGACGATGGCCAGCAATACCGCGAGCGCTTCGGCAAAAACACTAAGGGAGCTGGGTGGTACAGCTTCGACAAAAAAGGAGTGCACTTCGTCGGCCTCGTCAACGTCATGAATTTGAAAGCCGGCGGCATGGGATTCCTTGGCGCCGAGCAGCTGGCTTGGCTCAACGACGACGTGAGTCATCTTTCGAAGAGCACGCCGATCGTAGTGTTTGCGCACATGCCGCTGTGGAATATTTATCCCGAGTGGGGCTGGGGTACCGACGATAGCGCCCAGGCGCTGGCCTCTCTAAAACGCTTTGGTTCAGTGACGGTGCTGAACGGACACATTCATCAGACCATGCAGAAGGTCGAGGGCAGTGTCACGTTCCACACGGCAGCATCCACGGCATTTCCGCAACCGCAGCCGGGAACAGCCGCCTCAGCCGGTCCGATGAAAGTTCCGGCCGACCAGTTGCGCTCGCTGTTAGGCATTACCGACGTGAACTACGTGCGCGGCCACCACGCGCTCGCCGTTACCGATTCCACGCTCGCGTAACCCGCCCGCAAGTTCAGTCGATGCCGAGAGTAGCACGCGCAATTGAGCGCCTCAGAGAGATTGCTTAACAAAATCGCAGTCGAAAGGAACGGAAGATGAAAAGGAATAAGCCAATTCTCGCAGTGGTTTCCCTACTGGCAGTCGCAGTCGGCGTTCTCGCCTATCGAGCCCGGCAGCCGCGAGCCGTGCACGCCTCCAGCGTCGAAGTGAGGATCGATAATTTCAGTTTCGCCCCAGCGATTCTGCGTGTAAAAGCGGGAACCCAAATCACCTGGACGAATCGCGATGACATCCCGCACACCGTGGTCGAAGATGACAAGGCGTTCCGATCCAAAGTGCTCGACACCGACGAAAAATTTGCCTTTACGCCGACCAAGCCCGGCACCTACAAATACTTTTGTTCGATTCACCCCAAGATGACAGCGACGGTGGTTGTCGAATGAAAGGTTCAGGGCAAGGCCTTGAGAATTCATGATCCTAGGCGGCACGGTAAAAGCACCTGCATGCGCAACTGAGGATGAGTGTTGCCACGGAGCGCTGGAGTGGAATGGCGCTCTTGCGGGAAAATTCTGGCGGAGAGGGTGGGATTTGAACCCACGATACCCGTTAAGGTATGTCCGCTTTCGAGGCGGATCGTTTCAACCGCTCACGCACCTCTCCGCATGAAAAAGCTCTTCGCTGTCCGCTTTCAGCCGCCAGCTAACCCAGATTCCTCGCTTCGTTCGGAACGACAAGGCTGGAAGTTGACGACTAGCTGGCTGGCCACAACTACCGGCGGCTCCTAAAAAACTCCTGCAACAACTCAGCGCAGCGGCCCGCCAGAACCCCGCCGCGCACCGCAATCCGGTGGTTCAGTCTTGCATGGTTTACCAACTGCATCACCGAATGAACCGCGCCCGCTTTTGCATCGTCCGCGCCGTAAACCAATCGCTGAATTCGCGCGTGCACCAGCGCTCCCGCGCACATCGGGCACGGTTCAATTGTAGCAAACAGAGTGCACTCGCCCAGTCGATGGTTGCCCAGCGCAGCCCCTGCCTGACGCAACGCAATGATCTCGGCATGGGCCGAGGGATCGCTGTCTGCGATGTTGCGGTTCCGTCCCCGGCCAACGATCCGGTCGCCGCACACAACCACGGCGCCAACGGGGACTTCCTCTGCTTCCAGGGCGCGCTGCGCTTCCCGCAACGCTTCCTCCATCCATAGCTCGTCGTCGCGCGCTGGCTCGCTCATCGTCGGTTGCAATTTTACATGCGCGAGGAGTTGCTCGACCGCCGAAGAATCATGCAGGTAATCTTGCAGCTAGATCAAATTCAGAACCGAGCGCACTGCATCCGGAACAATTGCGCGGAGAACCGCCGGCAGCAAAATGGTCACCACCGGGTAGGCGATGGCGACTGCCGAAAGCGCCAGCACCATCAGCGCGTTGGGCTTCAAATTGGCGAGATAGGCTCGCATATCGCTCTCTGGTATCGGATACGCGAGAACCGAGCTGGAAGTTCCCGGAATCTGGCCCTTTTTACATAAAACATTTGAAGCCACATGCCCTATCCGCAACTGGCAACCGGCAACTGCAAGTGGTATGCTTACGGCGTCATGGGCATGCCGAGCCTGCTTCGTAAGATATTTCTCGTCGACCTTCTGCAAGGTCTGAAAGTCACCTTTCGTTATCAGGATCCCAAGGAAATCTACACCGAGCAATATCCCATGGAGCGGCCGCAGGTGGCCGAGCGTTATCGGGGCGCGCCGCGGCTAAACGTCAATCCCGATACGAACGAAACGATGTGCATCGCCTGCGATCTGTGCGCGCTGGCGTGCCCGGAAAATCTTATCGTGGTGTCGAGTGCGCGCAATGAGCACACCCGCCGCAAGGAGCTAACAAACTTTACCTACGACTTGAGCCGGTGCATGTTCTGCGGCCTCTGCGAAGATGCCTGCCCTGTAGACGCTCTCGAACTCACGCAGGATTTCGAACTCGCCAGCTACACTCGCCAAGGTTGGATCTGGGATCGCGAAACGCTCGAAAAAGGCCCGCAGCCGACAGAATATAAAAAGTAATTTCGCTCTCTACGCTGTTGCACTCGCAATCATCCGGTCCTTACGGTACTTTTTCTACCCGCCATCGCTCACTACCCGATTCCTCACTTCTGGATACAGCATCAGCCGGATGCCAACGATTTCCGCCGACGCTCAGACTTACGCCATGGCACTTCCTAAGCCAGCGACTCCGCCCGCTCACTTAGCGACTGCCCGAGATTTCAAAGGCTGGAGGCCTCTCAATATGTCCTCAAGAAAACTAATGTTGTTGTCAATAATTTTGTGCTGCGGAACCTGGCTAATGGCGCAGGCTGGAGCAGGAGGAGGTGGCGCCGCACCCGGCGGAGCAGCACACAGCGGAAGCTCGGCAACCCCCGGACAATCGTCACCTTCAGCGCCGCCTACGGGAAGCTCCACAGCACCCCCGACCGGAAGCAGTACCGCTCCACCAACCGGAAACGCGGGATCGGGAAGCTCGACCGCACCGGGCTCGACGCAACCTTCAACCACGAATCCGAACGGCGCCACTCCTGGAACAACACCGAATACTAGCCCGAGCACTCCGGATTCCCCTTCAAACCCCGGCGTGGCACCAAATGGTGGGTCCACTAATCCTGGGTCGACTAATCCTGGAATGTCCAACCCAGGCTCGAATCCGGGAACTTCGAATCCGGGATCGAATCCTGGCACGAGCAACCCCGGCACGACCAGTCCGAATAACACCTCGCCGAACGGCCCCGGTCGATAAGGCTAAGGAAGTTTCTGACAGAATCACAGCAGACGGGCCCGAATTCCGGGCCCGTTTTTTATTACTGGCGTGTTGAAACGAAAAGTGGTGTTAGGTAGCCGGCTGCTGCTGGGTCATGCAGTGCATCGTGCCGAGTCCCCAGATCAGGTCGCCGGAATAAATCGGCACGATCTCGCGTGCAGGAAATAATTCGGTCAAGGTGTCGAGCGCGCGGCGGTCGTTGGCGTCGTTGAAGACCGGCACCAGTACGATTCCGTTCGCGATATAGAAATTCGCATAGCTGGCAGGCAGTCTCCGCTTTTCGAAAATAACCGGACGTGGCATCGGAATCTGGACAACATTCAAGGCCTTGCCATCCTGGTCTCGCGCGACCCGCAGCCGCCGAGCGTTCTCGCGCAGCGGTTTGTAATTCTTGTCCTTCGTGTTGCCTTCGACCATCGTCACAACCGTGTCTGCCGCGACAAATCGGGTGAGATCGTCCACATGCCCATGAGTATCGTCGCCGCAAATTCCGCGCCCCAGCCAGATGACGTTCGGCGCGCCAAGATAATCTGCAAAAATCCTTTCATAGTCCTTACGAAACATCCCGCGATTTCTTCTCTGAACCTTGCTTAACAAACATTCCTCGGTAGTCAGCAGCGTGCCGCGCCCGTTCACGTCGATCGAACCGCCCTCGAGCACAACGCGCTGGCCTTGATGCGCAGGCAGGATCTCCTGAACTCGGCCAGCTCCGGCCATAAGGCCGCCGATTGTTTCGTCATTCCGCCAGTTTGAATACTTTGCCCACGCATTGAAACGAAAGTTCGCCGCGGCCATTTCGGAATCTCGCCGCACAAAAATGCACCCAGAATCGCGGAGCCAAACCCGGTCCGTAGGCCAACGATGAAAACGAACATTTTTCAAAGGGACGCCGGTGCGACCAAGCAGTTTGCGAACCTCGCGTTCACTTGCCGAATCATTGACGATCAGTTCCACTCGCTCGTGGCGCGCCAGATTGCGAACAATCTCTGTGTAAACCCACGGAATAGGCTCAAACTTGCCCGGCCAATCTTCGCGATTGTGCGGCCATGCCAGCCAGGTAGCCGCATGCGGCTCCCACTCGGCGGGCATACGATAGCCGAGAGGGCCGGGAACAACAGATGTTGGGTGTTTTAGCGATCGAGTAACAGGCTTTTTTCGAGGAGGCCGTGGCACGATCGTTCTCACGCCCGGTCAAGCATCCGGCTCGAGATCGGCGCGTAGGCGTCGATCCGACGATCCCGCAGAAACGGCCAGTTCCTGCGAATATCTTCGAGCACCTTCAAATCCACATCGCCGATCAGAATCTCTTCGCGGTCGTGCGATCCCTCCACAACAACGCGCCCAAAAGGATCGCAAAAAAACGAGGCTCCCCAAAACTCCAATCCCTGCCCCGGCGTTGATTTACCGCGAACATTGCCCGTCTCAAATCCAACGCGATTCACCACCGCGACATAAACTCCGTTGGCGATGGCATGCGCGCGCTGGATGGTTCGCCAAGCATCATGCTGCGCGACGCCAAACTCGGCTTTTTCCGCCGGATGCCATCCGATCGCCGTGGGATAGAAAAGAATCTGTGCCCCTTGCAGTGCCGTCAGCCGCGCTCCCTCGGGAAACCACTGATCCCAGCAAACCAGCGTGCCCAGCCGTCCCGCGCTCGTATCGAGGGCGCGAAATCCTAAATCGCCGGGAGTGAAATAAAACTTTTCATAGTAGAGCGGATCATCCGGAATGTGCATCTTGCGGTAAAGACCGCTCAACGATCCGTCGGAATCAAACACCGCCGCCGTATTGTGATAAACCCCGGGCGCGCGCTTTTCGAACAAAGACGCAATCAGCACAACCCCATGACGCCGCGCACAATCGGCCAGCTTGTCGCTTGCCGGACCAGGAATCGGCTCCGCCAGATCGAACAGACTGTGATCTTCGCGCTGGCAAAAATATTGTGTCTGAAAAAGTTCGGGGAGGCAGACGACTTTCGCACCGCGTCCCGCAGCTTCGGCGACGCGGTCCATCGCCTTCAATAGATTTTCTTCCGGCTCCGGCCCGCACGACATCTGGATCAGAGCCACACGAAATTTATCGGGGGGCAATCGAACCACTCCTTGTGAATTGCCTAAAGACGATAGAATAGCAGAGCAAAACGAATGCGGGTGCAACCGCTCCGCCGAATCATCTTTTCGACAAATCGGCAGCGCACCGGACACGCCCGGAGGTGAAACCTTGAAGCACGGGAACCATGACCACGCACAGCAGGGAAAAGGCCATGATCACGCGGCGCACGCCGGAGACGGCCTGGAGCGCCATTTACACAATCCTATCGCGGATAAGCTCATCCCTCTCGAGCCGCTTGACCTGAATAAAGTGCGTTCGATCGACGATCTGGTGCGCGCGATGTCGAAAACTGCGTTCACCGGACGGCAACTCGGCGAGGCCGCCGACGTGCTCGAAGCCATGGCCCGCGACGAAGAGTGTTTCATTGTGCTCACGCTCTCCGGGGCAATGACGGTTGCGAAGCAAGGCCTGATCGTCACCGACCTCATCGATCGCGGCATCGTGAACGCAGTGGTTTCCACCGGCGCTCTCATGGCTCACGGACTCGTCGAAGCCACCGGCCGTGCACACTTCCGCGCCAACCCTGACGTTTCTGACGAAGAACTTTACGAGCAGGGCTACAACCGCGTCTACGACACATTAGAGCCCGAACAGAATCTCGACGACGTGGAAGAAGTCATGTCAGCCGTGCTCGAGGGCTGGGACCACAATGAAACCATGTGCTCCTACAAGCTCAACCACGCGATCGGCGCCTATCTTCAAAAACATTCCGGAGATCAGCGTGGAATTTTGAAATCGGCGCATGCCATGGGAGTTCCAGTCTTCGTGCCGGCTTTCAGCGATTCCGAACTTGGACTGGACACGGCCCTGAACAACCGCCTGCGCGAATCGACCGGACGCCACAAAATCCGCTTCGATCCTTTCGAAGATCTTGAGCACTTTGCGGCCACACTCCTGCGCCAGAAAAAGTTGGGCATTATCACGATCGGCGGAGGCGTGCCCCGTAACTGGTCACAGCAATTCGGTCCATTCTGCGAACTGCGGCATCGACGTTTGGGAGAAAATGTGCCACTGAAGCGATACCACTACGGACTACGAATTTGTCCAGAACCGGTTTACTGGGGAGGATTATCCGGCAGCCCGTACAGCGAAGCGATTTCGTGGGGCAAGTTCGTCCCTCCAGCAGAAGGCGGCAGATTCGGAGAAGTTTTTGTCGACGCTACGGTCGGTTTACCGATCATCGTTGCAGCCGTATTCGAGCGCCTGGACAAGAAAAGCTCAAAGGCAGACAAGACGAAAACCGCCGCAGCACGCAAGTAGGTTTTCGAATCTCTATCGGACGCTCAGACCCGTAGCCGGAATCGGCTCAGCATTTCGCGCCGTCCGAGATTGGTGACGCTTAAGGCTCTGCTGTCGAGATCCTGCGACACCCATTTTCGTTTCAGCAACAAATTCAGCAGGGCCGCACCCAGCGCTCCTCCAAGGTGTGGCCTCCGCTCACTCCAATCCACGCACGCGTAGGCGAAGCGGCGCCTCAGTTTGCGGGCTTCCTCAATATCGATACCCAGGCGTTGCAGCGCTTCCCTTCCCTTCTGTGTGATATCGCATGCGTGATCGGCTCCAGCACCGGTCAGCCAGCCCAGTGAAAGCATTTGATCATGCATCGACACGCCAAGCGCGCCGGCGACGTGATCGTAGCAAGTCCTGGCCGCGCGCAGGCCGCTTGGCGTGCTTGGCATAAAGGGTTTGCGCACACCACCCGCAAGTACGCTCAGCGCTTCCAGAGCATTCGCCACATTCGCTCCCTCCAAACTGTAGTAGCGATGCTTGCCTTGCGCGAAGACCTTCACCAGACGTTCCGTCGTCAACCGCTGCAAATGCACGCTGGCAGTCGAAGGACTCACTCCGGCGATTACGGCAAGTTCCGTGCTGGTTCTTGCGCGCCCATCGACCAGGCAATAAAGCATGCGGGCGCGAGCCGGCTCGCCAATCGCCGCCGCGATCTTGCTTACTCCGGAATCATGATGGCAGGTCACTACATCCATGCTTTGATCGTAAGCGAAGTATGGGTTAATGGCAACGGGCATTATCGATCAGGTCCGAGAGTTCGCCTTTAGCAAAATCTGCCCGAGGAAACAATTCAATGAAGATTGTCTGCTTCATCCGCTATCAGATTGACCCATTCCAGCGAGACACTTTTCAAAAGTATGCGGAAACGTGGGGACGCGTCATTCCCCGCTGCGGCGGCCACCTGATCGGATATTTCCTTCCCCACGAAGGTACGAACGACATCGCATGGGGATTAATCCGATTCGACAGTCTCGCCGCCTATGAAGATTATCGCGCCCGCCTGAAAACCGACGCCGAAGGCCGCGAGAATTTCGCCCTCGCACAAGCAAAAAGATTGATTCTCCGCGAGGAAAGAAACTTTGTTGAAATCGTCGACGGAACGTTTAACCTTCCCATAAGCTTTCACGGAACCCAGGCAAGTCCCAATGACGACTCAATCCGATAAGGGGCGGCTTTTCCGAGCCCTCCACCAGCGAGAAGAAGCATTCATCATTCCCAATCCATGGGATCCGGGCACGGCAAGGCTGTTGCAGTTGCTGGGTTTTGAGGCACTGGCCACAACCAGCGCCGGTTTCGCCTTCTCATTAGGGAAACCAGATGGCGCCATCAGCCGCGAGCAGACCCTGGAGCACGTATCCGCGATCGCATCCGCAACCGATTTGCCCGTCAGCGCCGACCTCGAGCATGGATTCGGCGATTCGCCTACCGCCGTAGCGGACACCATCGTGCGCTCCGCCAAAACTGGCATAGTTGGTGGATCGATCGAAGATGTATCAGGCCGCAGCGATAAAACGCCTTATGAGATGCAGCACGCCGCCGAGCGAATTCGCGCCGCTTCAGAAGCGGCACGAAATCTGCCGTTCGCCTTCACGCTCACGGCTCGTTCGGAAAATTATATTGTGGGCAGGCCTGATCTAAAGGACACCATCAAGCGCCTGCAGGCTTATCAGGAAGCGGGCGCCGACGTTCTTTTTGCTCCAGGTCTCACATCGAAAGAGGATATTGCCGCAGTCGTCAGCTCTGTCGACCGGCCGGTCAACGTCATCGTGGGATTGCAGGGCGCACAACTCAGCCTTGCCGAGCTATCTTCGATTGGAGTGAGGCGCATTAGCGTTGGCAGTGCCTTATCGCGTGGCGCGCTAGGCGCCTTTCTTCGTGCCGCTCAGGAAATGAAGGAAAACGGCACCTTCGACTTCGCGCGGGAAGCCGTGAGCTATCGCGAAATCAGCGCCATGTTCGCGGCCAATCCCGGCGGCGACGGTTCCGAGTGAGTTGCGCCATTAGAATCTGAGCCCGAACTATTCGCGCGACTTCTCGTCATCCCCCGCTTCTGAGAAATCGTCGCCCATCTGGAACATGGCCGCTTGCGCTGCCGCGGCTTCCCGAAGTTCGTGCATATCGTCTACGCCGCCGGTTTCGGGTTTGTCCTGTTTTCGTTGGCTCCTGCGCTCGGCTTTATCTCGTTGTTTTTGTTGCCGCGTTTGTTCTTTCTGACGCTTCGTAAAAGTGGATCGGCCTCGTGGCATATTTATCCCCTACAAATTTTATTATTTCATGGCTGGCTGGGAGTTCAAAAACCCTAGATAATGCCGCTTTAGCAGAGGCTACCAGCGCGGCTCCCGTGGCTGTCGCGGATGGCCACGATAATCGTCGCGTTCCTGGCCGCGGCCTCCGCCTCCACCGCCAAAGCGGTGTCCACCACCCCCACCGCGTGGACGATCGGTCTTCGGCTTCGCCTCGTTGATGGTCAGCGGCCGCCCGCCCAGATCGGTTCCATTCAATGCCGCGATTGCCTTATCGGCGTCAGTGGCATTCGTCATTTCCACAAACGCGAAACCGCGCGAGCGGCCGGTGTCGCGGTCGGTTACCAGACTGACTTTTTCCACCGGGCCGTGCGGCTCAAAGACGTTTCGCAGTTCGGCTTCGGTAGTGCTGTGGGGAAGATTCCCAACATAAAGGTTCTTCATTGCATTTCCTCTCTCAATAGATCGTCCAAAGTCATCGCCTGGGTTGATCTTTGCTTTGCCGGACGTGAATCCGAATCCCGGGGCGGCACCGGCCTGTCTTGCATTGCCCGGCTTCGCGCGGAACACGCCGAGCGGACCGCAGAAATTCGCCGCGAAGCTTCAAGAATTCCCCAGCGCTGTGTCAACCCTTTCAAATTTACCGCGAGCGCGGCTTTCACATCACCGCTCAGAGCCACCTCATCGGCTTTCGCCAGCACTAGTGGTTCCAATTCGTTGGGCAAATCGGCAAGGAAAGCCGGTTCGCCCACCAGAAATGCCAGCCGCTGCGGAGGCGTCGCCCCGCGCACATCGTCACAGAACTGATCTCGATGGCCCGGTCCTCTTTCCATGCTGACCAGAACCAGATCATATAAATCCGCCCGCCACCACGAACGCGCTTCTCCAATATCGGCCGCGCAATCGACATCGATTCCGAGTTTCCGCATGACGTCGGCTCGCAGCTCCCGTTTGCGCGCTGACGCATCCACCAGAAGCACTCGCTTCTTCTTCGGCGCACCGGCCTTCTTGACTTCGTCCAGCCTTACTTCGTCCAGCATGGAAAGCACAGGAGCCAACAGCGGCGTGTTCATGCCGGCACCGATTTTGGCTTCGCCTCAGTTCGAGCATTTGCCGCTGGGCGTTGCGTCGCCGCGCGCTGCAGCATCTCACGATTTCGCTTCCGGCGCGCAAGCTTCTGCTTGCGTTCGCGGTTGAATCTGGACTTGTCACCATTGATAGCAGACATTATGAACTCCTCTGGAAGGACTGGTTTGCGGTGCGGGCCGGATTAATCAATGGATTCGTAAGCCGTGCGCAGCTCCGCCATCGGCCATGAAATAGAAATTGTCCTGGGAAATTTGCCGTCGCAAGAACGCCCCTCCCGATCTCTCAATCGCGAAGGCGCAGGCAGCCTGGTGGCATGTCTTCGAGGTCAAGTACACCAAGTATACCCTGTTTAACGGCATCGCGCTTGAGCATATGACCGCAGACCAGAACGCATTCAATGCAAATTCTCCACTGTATATAGAACTGATGAGTACCTCGGAAATGGATACGCGTAATATTTCAGATCGGGAGTGGTCACAAAAAGTTGATCGGCGCGGGATTCACTGTCGATGTGTTTCCACACTTGCCTGCGGCCACTGGCCACGTCGATGAGAGTGAGCACAAAGTCGCGGCCGGTCGGGTCCGCGACCAGCAAAGACTTTCCTCCCTCAGCGAACCGAATGGGAAACTCCTCGTCGGACGCCGCTTTCAACCTGACAGGTTGGCCGCCATTCGCGGAGCATAGATAGATTCCGTCGTGCTCCTTGCGCAAAGCCGCCATTTTTCCATCCGCCGAAAGCGCCGGATAGGAATCCCGAATATTGGCCATTAACAATATGGGTGGCCCGCTTGCAACCACCTGCCGGTAAGCGTTCCAGCTGCCCTGTTCGGTTTGAGCTTCGTAACTAATCTGCTTACCATCGTCCGACCAGCGAACCCTGTTGAAGGCGATAAGTCCCGGAGTCGCCAGATCCCTGGGCTCACCGGGACCAAGTGGTTCAAGCTGGAGAGGCCGCTTCGGATTGCTCTGATTCGAGCCCAGAACCACCCACTTGCCATCCGGCGAAATTGCCGCTGCTCCGATCCCTAACCGAACCGCTGGAGAACCATCGGTGGGACGATAGTAAGACTGGTAGTCACGCGCGATCGCATAAAGCTCTCCCGACTCATAGAACGAGAGCAGATGGCCGTCGGCGGAGATCGCAGTTGGTTGCGTGTCGTCGTCCCACGAATAGGGATGATCGGACTTGTCTCCCGGGAAAAAACCTATCAGTTGCCGCCGCCAACTTTCATGAGAGAGAAGCACGAGCCCATCTTTCGAAATGTCGTACAGCCGGATCGACGGCGACGTCAGCACAACTCTAGGCTTGCCGCCGGGCCGAAGCGCAAAGAGCGTGTCCGCCCACCCGCCAGTCTCGGTCGCGGCGAACCACAACTCTTTTCCATCCGGACTCCACGCCAAACCTTCCACGCTGGAACTCTTGAAAATCACGGAGTGTTTTCCATTCATATCCAGGAGATCGATTTGGCCGTCGTCATTTCCGGCAATGGGGTGGTTTTCGAAAGCGATCATGCTGCCGTCTGGAGAGAAGCGGGGATGTCCGAACCATCCTGCATTTTGCCGGTAGATCACATGCCCGGGAGGAAACTCCAGCCGCGGGCCGTCGGGCGAACTGACTGAGATGATCATGCGTTTGCCATCGGGATGCCAATCGGCCTGCGCCACGTGCTCGGCCAGCGTGCGGGGAGACCCTCCGGCCAGATTCACAGTCGCCAGCATTCCGCCGCAATTGAGAAAAAAATTTTCTTCGCAGCCGAGGAAAATCGCCAACTCATCGGCAGACGAGATCGAAGCGACCTCCGCCGCCGGAATGCCCATCGACCGCGACTCCGCGCTACCCACCCTCGCCACTGACATCTGTGCGGGCTCACCTTCCCATCGCCCGCTAAAAACGATGGTCTGCCCATCGTGGGAGAAGCGCGCTCCTGAAAGCGTTCCCTCGCGTAAAGTCACACTCGTATAATGAGGAGCCGGTTTCTGACGCAGCGCCACGAACATCGCCCCGGCAGCCAGGAGGACTACCCCCGCAGTGAAGGCCCAAGGCAGAATCGTGAAACGCGATTTTTCAATCTGCGCGGGATTCTGCGCTGTCAGTTGAGGAAGCTCTTCTGCAATCCATTCCAGGTCGAGCCTGACATCGTGCGCATTCTGAAAACGGTCGTCCGGATTCTTAGCGAGGCATGAACTCACCACACGCTCAAACGCTGCTGGCATCAGTGGCTTGAGCGTTCGCATCGGCTCCGGATCCTTTTCCAGAATCGCGCTCGCCACGCTGATCTGGCTCTTGCCCTCAAAAGGCCGCTTGCCAGTGGTCATCTCGTAGAGCACCGCACCCAGCGCAAACAAATCGGAACGCGCATCGGCTTCCTTGCCCTCGATCTGCTCCGGCGCCATGTACTGGATCGTGCCAATTACCATTCCGGCGCTGGTGAGCGGCGACAGGGGCGTGGCCTCGCTCATGGTTTTCGCTGCCGACAATAATGGAGCGCTAGCCGATGAACCCAGCCCCGCAGCCGTCGGCTTCGCCAGCCCAAAGTCCATCAACTTAGCGCCGTTCTTGGTCAGCATGATGTTCGCCGGCTTCAAATCCCGATGAACAATCCCAGCTCTCTGCGCAGCTTCGAGGGCCTCGCAAACTTCAATCCCAATCCTCAACGCCTCCTTCAACGAAACCGGCCCCTTGCGCAAACGCTCGGCCAACGACTCGCCTTCCAGATGCTCCATCACCAGAAAGTCGACGCCATTCTGATGTCCGACATCATGCAGCGTGCATATACGCGGATGATTCAACGACGAAATCGCCCGCGCCTCGCGCTCAAAACGCTGCTTCAGATCGGGATTGGAAGAAAGATGGTGCGGCAGGACTTTGATTGCGACAGTCCGATCAAGCCGCGTATCGCGGGCGCGATAGACTTCCCCCATGCCGCCAGCGCCCAATGGAGATTGGATTTCGTAAGGGCCGAGTTTCGTGCCAGAGGTGAGCGCCATGGGTGGGCGCAATTATAACGTGAGGCGTGGGTGCGAGGGGCCGTGGCTCCTGCGTACACTTCGTCGTTCGGAAACCCAGTCTCACCCTCCGCCGATTAACCTTGCTAATCCTTCGCCCCTCCGTGTACGATGTCGGTGTACGTTAGACCGAATCGGTCGTGAGCAGTTCTTGCCTCAACAGCCAGTAACCTGCGCAAGTTTCTTCCGAATCCCTCCAGCGTAACTATCAAAAAAGGAAACAAGAGTACACAACACATGGCAGAACAAGGAACAGTAAAGTGGTTCAATGACGCTAAAGGCTACGGCTTCATCAGCCGTCAGAATGGCGAAGACGTTTTCGTGCATTTCTCCGCGATCCAGGCTGGCGGTTTCAAGAGCCTGCAGGAGGGTCAGACCGTCCAATTTGACGTGACCAAGGGCCCGAAGGGGTGGCAAGCAGAAAACGTACAGGCGATCTAAGCCGGCGAATTCTTGCGAAAGAGGCGATCTCATCGGAGATTGCCTCTTCGCTTTTACGGCGACTTTCCTCAAGGATTTCCCAATGCTCAGCTCGTCTTCGCCGCTCCCGGAGCCGCCAACGCGACGGAAGCCTCGGTGGTGTACAGCAGGAAGGTGAAGCTCTCCTGAAGATATAGGTGGACAGAAGAATCGGTATGGCTGAGATAACCGATGGAAACGTCCTGGCCGATGTGAAGTTCGAAATCCCCGCCACGAGTGGTCAACACGAAAGCCCCCGCGATGGCCGGCGCCCAGATGATTTCATCTTTGACCAGCCGCTTGACGTGTTCCAGCACCGGGTATCCGTGGTCGCTGGTCTCTGCCAGGGCAGTATAGGCATCGGCGCCGAGCAGCACCGAGTATGGGCCGTTGACGCCGACTAGCCGCAATCGGCTCAGACTTTGCGCGATGGCGTCAGGATATTCGCGCACGTCGGCGGGAAGCTTCATGATTGGATTGCTGGTTCCCTGGCGGATGCCTCCAATATCGGCAGCGGCATAGCCCTCGAATATAGCGCGGTCCTCGGCAAAAGCGATCTGTCGCGCCGCATCCTTCGCCGGTTGCCAGTCGGCGTCATTCGCACCGCGGTCGACATCGTCAATCGCCTGCCGGTTCAACTCGAAGGGCACCCGCAGTTCTACCAGCGCCTTCACCTCGCGCTGTCTTGCAACAATTCCCTTGCCCGGAGCCGCGATCGTCCGCAGGTGGCCGGTACCGACCGCAGAAACACGGCTGCCGTCAGGACCCTTTACGTCAACGACGCGCCGCCCGGCAAAATAACGCTTGAGAGTCCGCGATGTTTCCTCTTCGATCTGAGTCCATGCGGATTCGGAAATGGGTGCGAGTTCGCGATGGAGGTTATTCATGTCGTTTGTCTCCTTTAAGGGAACCTATGCCGAGCGAACCGTCGTGCGCCGGCGGAATCGGGGACGAAGTTTCAGCCACATCTGGACCTGCCCCGGACTTCGCAATCGTGAACTGGTTCGCATTCGTTTGATTTTGATCGAGTTGACCCTCATCAGTTGGATCATCCTTGGCCTGATCGTCGGCAACGTTCTCCAGAAACGTCGCGGTCGGCACAAAGAACAAGTTGCCCGTGACGGCGCGGCTGAAGTCGAGCAACCGATCGTAATTTCCCGGCGGACGCCCGATGAACATATTCTCCAGCATTTGTTCGATGGTGCGCGGCGATCGGCTGTAGCCGATGAAATAAGTGCCAAATTCACCGTGCCCCGGTTGGCCGAAAGGCATATTGTCGCGCAATATCTTGATCTCTTTTCCGTTTTCGACGATCGTCGTTAGCGCGTTATGTGCTGACGTTGGCTTGACGGAGTCGTCGAGTTCGATGTCCGCGAGTTTGGTGCGCCCGATAATGCGCTCCTGCGCCTCCGTAGATAACGCATTCCATCCGTCGAGATCATGGAGATATTTTTGTACGATGACATAACTGCCTCCTGCGAAGGCAGAGTCCTCGTCACCGACGATTACAGCCTCTACCGCAGCCGCGCCCCTGGGATTTTCCGTTCCGTCAACGAAGCCGATCAAATCTCGGTCATCGAAGTAACGGAAGCCTTGCACTTCGTCCACCGTAGAAACGGCACTCCCAAGCCGCGCCATAAACTGGGTGGCGAGTTCGAAGCAGAGGTCCATACGCTTGGCGCGGATATGAAATAGCAAGTCACCCGGAGTAGCAACCGCGTGGCGCGCTCCAGATCGAAACTCGCGGAACGAGTGCAACTCTGCCGGCCGCGGCAGGCCAAAAAGACGGTCCCACGCCTCCGACCCAATCCCCATCGCACAAGAAAGGCTCGCTTCGAGGTCGCGAAATTCCACCGCCCGCACAAGCGCGGCCAGGTCTCCGCAGAACGAGCGCACGGCGGCGCGATGCTCAGCGCCCGGGTTGATCGTTACAACCAGAAAGATCGCAGCACAAGTCAACGGTGCAGTTACAGGCTGCACCTGTGCAGGTAAGCCACCTGCCACGGGAGGCGCGCTCGTCGAATTCTGCTCCATCGCTTCGATTATGATCCTAACGGAAGTAGGCAGGTGCGGAACGCCAGCTTATCATCGCCCGCCGATGTTCGTCCAACGCCCGCGCGTGTATCCGCGATAGATTTTGGAGAAAATGGCGAGCGGCGAATGATGCTGCGAACGTCACCCCGTGTCCGAGCGCAATCGCTCCGGCCGGCAATCCGGTTGTAGCCACCTCCGAACCACCGGAGGACACGCATCCCGACGCGGGCGTAGCGGCGAACGCCAATCTTCCGGTTCCTCCGGGCGCAATACGAAAAATGGTGCAGACCGGTGACCTCATCTATCGGGGTCAAATTGGCGGAGCAGGGTGCACTGGCTGCCATGGCGCCAATGGCGAGGGAACTCCTTTGGGGCCTCCTTTAACAAAGCACAGATGGCTGTGGAGCTATGGCAGTTATGCGGGAATCAAGAAGACGATTATTGAAGGCGTAGCGCAACCAAAAAAATATCGCGGTCCCATGCCGGCAATGGGAGGGGCGCAACTTACGCCCGACCAGGTCTCAGCTGTTGCGGCGTATGTATGGAGCCTGAGCCGGTCAGGAACGGCTAATCAGAAGTAGCGCATCTTTAATTGCTCGGCGGAAATGAGGGACTTGGTATCGTTCACACCCTGGCTTCATCACCTAAGCGATTAATTCCCTTTATTCGGCGTAATGGGAAAGTGAAAGCCAGATTTGGAAAAGTTGTATTCGAAGTACGCGAACGGATAGCCGTAATCGTGACCAGCGGTAGTGGTAGCGAGAAATTGTCCAGCGAACATACGGCCATAACCGAAACCAAAGCTCAGTCCTTTATTCAGCTTGTATTCGGCAATCGCATCGAATTCGTTGCCGATGTGCGGGCTGGCGCCGGGATGGGCGGGAACCGCAATCGCTCCACTGCTGGCATAGTAGTTGTCATTCGAAGTAGCCAACCAGTAGCCCTCAAACTGTTCTATGAATGTCCATCTGTTCGTAGCGTATTCTTCCACTCCGGTTCGGAATTGCACAAGGTTCCGGCGACCCACCAGATCGGCGAAACCAAACTTATCGTGATTCGAAGGATAGATCTGGTCAAACGTATTCCACTCGTGGCCGTTCGGATTTTTTGTTCCAGAGGCGTAATTGCCTTCGAGAAAAACGTGAGGCGCAGCCGCAGCCTTCCGAAAGGTCTTGCCCACGCTGGCATAGCCCGCCCACGCGGCAATGGATGATGCGCCAAGCGAGCCGGTCTGTCCGTCGAACTCCAGATCGTAATCGAAATTAGCAGGTAGATCGCCCTTCCAGTGAAGGCCAATCGTGACTTCGTTGAGGTGGCCACGATTTACCGTCTCTCCAAGTTCCGGGCTCTTAAACGCGACTCGCCACAGAACATAGGGCTCGAAGTCGGCCTTGGGGACGATGTTCTGGAAGCTTCCGTACACTCCGTACATATTGTTGCCCGGAAGTGCATTGTGTAAGTCACTGTTGTCGCCGGGCACTACTGAAGAAGCGAACACGCTCACGAGGTAGTCCGGATGATGAATATCGACCCGCGCAACGTTGAAAGTGCGACCAACGTTAAGCCAGTTGGATGGGCCGATGACGCGCTCATCGCCGAACTTCAAGACCTGGCGGCCCGCTAGAGCATCGATCCAACCTGTTTCGGAGCTACCTACCTGAGCATAAGCCTGCCAGAGAGTCCACTTGTCCTCGTAGGGATTGGCATTGGCGATGTGGTGGTTGAAGAAATTACGAGAATCCTGCACTTCGCCAAAGAAAAGCAGCCAGTTCTTCGGCTTGATGCCCACATTCACCCGCAGACGGTACAGGTAATAGAAATCGTCCGTGCTTTTGAACCCGATTCCCATCGCGCCCTCGAAACGGCCGCGAAATTCCCCGCCGATGTGGAACCAGCTGGGCAAAGATCGGTCCAGCGTATTGATGGGGAACAGCCAATTCAGGGAGTCTTCCTTTGCGGTCTGGTCAGATTGGGCCGGATCGGTCGAATTAGCGCTCGATTCAGAATTCGCTTTCACATCCGGAATCGTTTGAGCCCTAGGACGTTCCCGAACCATACACGAAACAAAAAGGAGAACCAGGACGAGGCGTTTTCGCATTGCAATCTTTCAACGCAGAATCGGCTTAGGCGCCCGCCCCGGAGCGGCGATGGTTACGGAACTCGGCTTCCACCGTGTGCGTCTGGTTCAGTGCAGTTGGGTTGCCAACGGGCTATTGGCTTCACGTCGCTTCCACTACTCCGTTCTCACTGCGTGCGGCTCGAAACAAAAGCGCGGGAACAGTCTTTCTGATGCCAGTGCGCATGGTCGGGAATGTCTGTTTGGTCTTCGGGAATTCTGCGAAGCCTGGCATGACCGGCGGATAGCGAGATGAGTAGCAGCGTCGGGATATGGACAGAACTGTCAACGCATGGACTTCCGCCTTGGGCACAACCGCTTGATTAAGATGCTTGGCATTGAGTCGACGTGCGATGAGTCGCCCCTTAGGCTGCAAAAATGCAAGCCCCAACCAGGGGGTTACGAATGGATTGGGCAAAACACGGAGTCAAAATCGTACATTCGGATGAACTTGACTTGAACACGCCTCAGACGCCGGGCATGACACGTGCTGCCGCAATCACCCATGCCAGAACCGGAGCAAGCAAGTTGTGGGCGGGAACAATGATGGTACAACCGGACGCCAAGACAGGACCACATCATCATGGACAACTGGAGACTGTTCTATACGTCGTCAAGGGCCGCGTTCGAATGCGCTGCGGCGATCAACTCGAGTTCAGCGAAGAAGCTCGCCCGGGTGATTTTATCTACGTCCCACCCTACGTGCCGCACCAGGAAATCAACGCCAGCCCGGATGAAATCTGCGAAGCCGTAGTGGTGAGAGATGGGCAAGAGCCGGTCGTCATTAATTTAGATATTGATACTCCAGAACCCGCGAGTGCGGGGCACCCTGGCATGCCGTTTCACCCGGATCATTAAACATCAGGCTTATCGGCGGAGAGCCAGCGCCTACAAACCGAGATCGCTGAGGCTGGGATGATTATCGGGACGCCGCCCCTGCGGCCAATGATACTTGCGCTCGGATTCCTTAATGGGAAGATCGTTGATGCATGCAAAACGCGCGCGATTCAGCCCGAATTCATCGAATTCCCAGTTCTCATTGCCATACGACCGGAACCAGTTTCCGGAGTCATCGTGCCACTCATACGCAAAGCGCACCGCAATACGGTTTCCCCCGAATGCCCAAAATTCCTTGATCAAACGATAATCCAATTCTTTGGTCCACTTGCGTTTCAGGAAGGCGATAATTTCCTGTCTTCCATTTACAAATTCTGAGCGATTCCGCCATCGAGAGTCGAGGTTATACCCGCCGGCGACTTTTTCGGGATCGCGCGTATTCCAGCTGTCCTCCGCCAGGCGCACCTTCTGAACTGCGGTCTCGTAGGTAAATGGAGGCAGCGGAGGACGCGCCTCCGGCATTTGAGATTTTGAAACGAGGACTGGTGTCGGACGGTTTCCCACTTGATTAAGCCCCGATCTGTATCTCCGATAGAAACCAGACGCGCCGCTCGGTCTCGTCGAGCCACACTTCGATCAAACTCGCGGTGGCAACATCGCTGTACTTGTCGCAAAGCTCGTGGGCGGAGCGCAGAGACTGGATCAGGCGCTGGTTGTCGTCGCAAAGCTCGGCGACCATGTATTGCGGCGCCATCGAGTCGTAATCGTTGTCCTTCAATCGTTGATGACGTGAAATATCGCCGATCGAGTGGAGCGTCGTTCCCCCAAGCTTCCGCGCCCGTTCCGCGACAACATCCGTCATAGCGAAAATTTGATCGCCATGTTCATCCAGAAGAAGGTGATAGTCGCGAAAATGACTTCCACTCATGTGCCAATGAAAATTCTTGGTCTTGAGATAAAGCGTGAAGACGTCAGCGAGCAGATGTCGCAGTTCGCGGACGATTTCCACTACCCCGTCGCGATCGAGGCCTCTCGGAATATCCTGTCTGGTTCTATCCTGGACAATCAAGTGCGCTGCAGAATTGGTCACCATGCTTAGTCTCTCCCATCCCCTTCCAGATTCTTTGCGCTTTCCCCGCCGTGCCTGGATCCGCTCGGCCGAAATGGAAAGCAAACCCGCAGATTCGAGTCACATAATGGCTTGCTTTACGTAGCCGAATCCGCGGGTCGCTCCTTCGCGTGTAGAGCGAGCATTTGAATTGCCAACGCGGCCGGACAGCGATGTGGGTGTAATGTGCTGAACCGTCAATTGTTCAAGATGCACGGAAATGCTGATGGAGGGACGGTTGGTGTGGAGGTGTCAATATTTCGACAGCTGGGTCTGCGATCCGCAACGTCAAGCTGCGGGCGATGACAAAGCCACGGCCGCGGGCAATGTGAAATGAAATGTCGCGCCCCGTCCCCGATTGGCAGAAGCCCACAAACGGCCACCGTGGGATTCGACAATCTTCCGGCTGATGGAGAGTCCCATGCCCGTACCCTCCGCTTTGGTAGTGAAAAATGCGTCAAAAATCCGGTCGCCTTCTCCGTTGGCAAGGCCGATACCGGAATCGCTCACGGAAACCAGAAGTTGACCATCCTCACTGCACTTCGATGTCACGCTCAGTTCACCCTTTGAATCTGTCATCGCTTCGAAGGCGTTGAGCATCAGGTTCATTAAAACCTGCTGGAGCTGTACGCGATCCGCTGTAACCGGTGGAAGTCCTGGGTCGAGCGCCGCACGGATCGAAATGAGGTTCCGCTCCGCCTTTTCGCGCAATACAATAATCATTTCCTGAATGATTTCGTTTACATCAAGCACTTCCCGGTCCGATGTCTCACGCCTGTAAAGCGACCGCACCCGCTCGATAACCTCGGCGGCGTGAGTGGCGTCGTTGATCATTCTTAACGCCGCCTCGCAACCTCCCGCTACATCGGGAGTATCACGCCGCAGCCACCGCAGGCAGCTTTTGGCGTCCATCAGCGCGGCGGCGATGGGCTGCTTAATCTCGTGGGCCAGTGAGGCAGCTAATTCTCCCATCATGCTCACGCGATTGATGCGGGCCAGATCTGTCTCTAGCTGGTGCAATCTCTCGCGTTCCGCTTCCGCCTGCTTAAGTTCCGTAATGTCGATATTCGAACCGATGTAGCCGGCGAATTCTCCTCCACCGCTGTATCGCGGAATGCCGCTTTCAATCACCCAACGGTATTCGCCATCCGCTCGCCTGAGCCGGTACTCCATGCTGAAAGGCTTTCGCGCGTGGTAAGCAGGGAAAAAACCATCCTGACAACTTTGCACGTCGTCAGGATGCACGCCCTCGATCCATCCTGTGCCTACTTCCTGCTCCAGGGTTCGGCCCCTGAACTCGAGCCATGGTTTATTGAAATAATTGCAAAGGCCATCGGTTCCAGTCATCCATATTAGGACGGGGGCCATATCGGCCATCTCCTGGAACCGTGCTTCGCTTTCCCGCAACCGTTCTTCCGCACGCTTCCGTCCTGTGATATCGCGGTATATGGCGTAATTCACGACGGCTTCGCCGGAAGCCGTTCTCACCGAAATCGCGAGCAGAGAGACGTCAATCTCCGTTCCATCTTTGCGTCTTCGAACCGTTTCGACCTCCACTCGTCCGCCGTGCTGAAGCACGCGGCTGTATGCTTGCGAGGTCTCGATCTCAGCCTCGGGAACGATAAGATCGTTAATCTGGCGCTGCAATACTTCGCCAGGTTCATAGCCGAACATGCGCGTGAATTCTTTGTTGACGCGCACAATCCGGTCCTCGGTACTCAACACGGCAACCGCTTCCGGGGACTGTTCAAACAGCTGGTCCAAACGCGAAGTCTGTTTCTGCAATTCCTCCTGGGCGAGTTTTAGCTCTTCGATGTCCGTATTTGTCCCGTACCAGCGAATAATCCGCCCCACGGAGTCGCGCATTGGAACAGCTTGAATCAAAAACCACCGATAGCATCCGTCTGCTCGCCGCATACGCGCCTCGGCCTCGAACGAGGTCGAACCTGCCAATGCTATTTGCCATCGCGCTCGCAAATTGGGCACGTCTTCTGAGTAATAGGCCGAGGCCCATCCCCACCCCTTGATCTCATTCAAAGACATCCCCGTGTAGTCAAGCCACCTTTGGTTACAGAATTCTCCGTGACCATCGGGAAGGGCGCTCCAGACCAATCCCGGAATCGTGTCCATCACGCCGCGCAACGGAAGTTCACGTCGCTCTCGGTCTTTGGGGGATTCGGTGAAGCGTGACCTTTGGTCTTGCCCTCCCACTCCAGCGGAAGTTTTGTGAATGGATCTTGGGTGTTGCATCGGATGTGCCCCCTTCTTATTTTCGCGGCACCTATATTTCGAAGCGGAGAAAAACGAGATAAGAATTGTAAAAGAAATCGAAGGCGTTTTGACTACGACAGTGGTCGTATTGACGTCTCTGGTCGTCAAGCGTACTATCTGGCGCTAACAGCCGTCTAGTATTCCTTTTTCAACTCAATTCAATCTGGTCGAACGCACCGCGTATTCGGCGCATCGAGCGATCGCCAGTCGCCTCGTCGCGCCATCAGGAGGAGATATGTTGAGCCGCGAAGAATGGCTGCCCCTTGCCCGTAAGCTCGATTGGAACTTCTCGTATGTGCAGGAAGATGAAGTTTTCCCGGAGGTGATCAGCGGAAGTCCGTGGCTCCCGCATGCAGAATGGAAAGACTGGGAAGAGTCATTCAAGACCTCGTATCGCGAATACGTCGACAACCAATACGAAAAAGATATGGCGGTACAGGCTGTGCACGATGCGGTAGGGCGCATCGAAAATGTTCAGAAATTAGCGTTGCCATGGTTGAACAGTCTAAAGGTCCATGCCGCGGCGTTACCTCTAGCGGAGTTCACCGGAGTCGTCGGGAATCTGCGGGGTGCAAGGTTTGGCCGCGACAGTGCCTGGCGAACCATGGCGACTTTTGGAGCTCTCGATGAATATCGCCACACCCAAATTCCACTGCTCCTGTTTCATCCACTACTGCGCTTAGATTCCCAGTTCGACTGGGCGCACAAGTTTTATCACACCAACAATTGGTTTGCAGTTGCCGCGCGACACTTCATCGATGAGCTAATCCTCGGACAGAACGCGATCGAATTCCATATTGCCACCAACTGCGTGTTCGAAACTGGTTTCACGAATTTGCAATTCGTTGGTCTCGCCTCGCTTGCTCGCGAATCGAGCGACCATATGTTCGAGAGGATGGTCACGAGCATTCAGACGGACGAGGCCCGTCATGCACAGATCGGGCACCCCGTTCTGACAACCGTCATGAAGCACGATCCCAAATACGCGCAGTACCTGGTCGACAAGTGGTTCTGGCGAAACTGGCGTTTGTTCTCGATTTTGACCGGACTCTCGATCGATTATTTGACCGCGCCGGACCAACGTCCCTACTCATTCAAAGAGTTCATGGAAGAGTGGATTATCGATCAGTTTCTGCGCACCCTGGACGAGTTTGGACTTGAGAAGCCCTGGTACTGGGATCTTCTGCTCGACGAACTCGACATTTACCATCACATGATCTACGCCAGCGCCTACAGTTACCGCGCGACATTGTGGTTCAATTTTGTAATGCCAGGCCCGGCAGAGAGGAAATGGCTGCGGCAGAAATATCGTAAATATTGGGATGACATGGATGCTGTCTGGGAGCAAATCAGCGAACGCTGGAGGACCGTGGGGCCCGGAGCGGAGAACGAATTGACTGTGCATGGCAGCGCCATGCCAACTTTTTGCGATCTGTGTCAGTTGCCCCTGAGCGCCGGGACGCCGCGCAAGAATACTGCGAGGGTTCTCGTCCACGGCGGGCGCAAGTATATTTTCTGCTCGGAGCCATGCCAGTGGATTTTCTTGCGCGAGCCTGAAAGATATGCCAGCCACAAGGATGTCGTGAAGCGTGTCCTCTCGGGAGAAGCCCCCTCTGACCTGGCAAGACTTTTGACCGAATATTTCAATCTCACTCCGGAGACTTGGGGCAAAGACGTTCATCATGGCGATTACGAGTGGCTCGCAGTTCAAGAAGAAGTCCGGAAAGACTCTGCCGCTTAAGCTTTTTGAAAAGAAAGTCTATGCCCATTCCTCTCTATGGTTTTCTGCAGGGCGACACGGTTGGCCTTCTGATTCTGGCGGAAGAAGCCGACACATGTCAGGAGCTCGCGCGAAGACTTCAGGATGCGGCTAGTCTCCGGGTCGCGGCCAAAGCGCAGGTTCAGGTGGTTTTTAACGACAAAACCATGGACCCGGCAATGACCGTTGCGCAGGCCGGGTTCGAGCCGTTGGACCGGTTTGACGTTGTATCGGAATAGAAGCGATGGCGTTTCAAAAGATCGCCAACATAGAAGACCTCTGGAGCGGTGAAATGCTGGGCGTAGAGGCGAATGGCGAATGCATCCTGCTGGTTAATGTCGATAATCACATTTACGCCTATGCCGATATCTGTCCTCATCAGAAGAGTCGACTCAGTGAGGGCGCTCTGACGGGCAGGACTCTCCGTTGCGCGCGGCATCATTGGGAATTCGATGTCTGCACCGGATCTGGCGTCAACCCTCGGAACGCATGTTTGAAACTGTTCCCAATCAGGATCGAGGGAAAGGACATTTTTGTCGACACAGATGAAGCTGCGAGGTCAGGAACTAGTGGGCGCGGAGAGAAGGAAGAATGACCGAAGAGCCTGCGGGAATCTATGACCGAGTCGGTCCCGTTCTTCAAGTGGGAACGGTAACCAATGCGATCATCGCGGCGATTAAGGATCTCAACGAAGACGTTATGGTGGTGGATCGCGGCGCCTATGTAAGAGTGCTGGTTCCGCAATGCTGTGTCGTGACCCGGTTGGCGATCGAAAAGCATCTGGGACGCCCCATTCGTTTTCCCGGCGAACTGGAGACGGTTATGTCGGCCTTCAAAGGTTCGCTTCAGCTGAACCAGGACGATGCGGCATGGCGATTTGCCGCCCGAACCCGCAACTCCGGTTGAAAGTTTCGCGCCATTCCGTCGCTAAGGAGCGTATATGTCTCACCAGAAAACGTATTGGCATCTTTTGCAACAAGAGCGAATGCCGACAGAATACGAAATTGTGACTTCTAAATTGCTCTGTTACACCGGCGAGGGCTTCACAGGAAAGCGCTTCGAACTCGATGTCCCCCTGAAAGACTGGTACCGCCGATATCAGGAAGAGTCACCTCTGGTGTGCAGTTCATGGGAAAAGTTCTGCGACCCGCGAGAAACGACCTACACCAAGTACACGAGTTTGCAGAGAGAGAAAGAAATCTTCGTTGACAGCATCCTGGAGGAAATCGAGCTAACCGGCTACGACGCGCACCTGCGCCCGGCATGGCTGCATACTTTCGCCAGAGTGCTTGCTCCCTTCCGCTATCCTGGCCATGGTTTTCAAATGATCGCATCCTACATCGGCCAAATGGCTCCAAGCGGGCGCATCACCATCGCGGCAGCCCTTCAGTCCGCCGACGAGATGCGCCGCATCCAGCGGATCGCCTATCGAATCCGGCAACTCCGGCAAATCTACCCTGGCTTCGCGGCCGACAGCAAAGCTCTGTGGGAGACGGACTCGCGCTGGCAGCCGCTGCGTGAAGTGGTTGAGAAATTGCTGATCACATACGATTGGGCGGAATCTTTTGTCGGATTAAACGTCGTGCTCAAACCCCTGATCGACGAGTTTTTCATGAAGAATTTGAGCGATGTGGCTCTTGCTGAGGACGATTACTTGCTCGGGCAGATATTTTATTCGCTAAATGAGGATTGTCAGTGGCACCGGCAATGGAGCGAGTGCCTGGTTCGGATGGTGGTCGAAGATAACGTCCGCAACAAGGGCACGATTCAGAGGTGGGTCAATCAATGGTATCCGCTCGCCGCTCGCGCGGTGCACACCCTTGCTTCCCTTCTTGAAGACAGCGGGCAACAAGTGAACACATCGCGCCGAACGGAACTCGCTCTTGATCGCTACTACCGGGGCTATCTTCAATCGATGAATCTGGAGCTCGCTGGGTGAACCTCAAAACCCGCCGCTAAACGCACGCGCTCCTCGTGATGCAAATGGCAAATGCCCGTCGCGCCGAATTTTTTCGATCCGCAAAAGAGCCGGCGGAACCGCGTCTCGCCGAGCGATTTAGCGCTGCGGAACCGCGATGAAGGTATTCCCGACTCACAAACGTTGGCAATTGGCCTCAGCTATCTTTCTCGCCCTCATCGCCGGCTATGTGGACGGCTACGGACTTCTCTTCCTGGGAACCTATGTCTCATTCATGAGCGGAAATACAACTTCTATGGGCTTAAAAAGCGGACAGGGCAACTTCCAGGCGGCTTTATCTCCCGCAATAGCGGTTCTGTCCTTCGTCGCCGGTAGTTTCGTCGGGAACTTTTTGACCAAATCGAAATTGGCTCATTCCCATCGCGCGATCTTCGGCTTGATTGCGAGCTTGCTGGCGACGGTTCCTGGTCTCGAATGGCTCGGATATCGCAATGTTTCCGCCGAGATTGTCATGCTCTGCCTGGCGATGGGCATGATGAATCCGGCTCTGACCAAGATCGGCGCCGAGTCGGTGAGTATCACCTTCATGACTGGCACGCTAAGCAGAATCGGCGGTCACCTCGCCGCAGCCGCCGTAAGCGAACCTCTCACTGCAAAGGACTTTCCAGGAGATTCCCACCTCAATCACGCTCGCACGGATGCAATCGTGTGGTCAGGATTTCTGCTCGGAGCAGCTCTCTCCGGCGTGGCGCATTTTCACTTCCAGATGTGGGCGCTCCTGCCTCCCTGCGTCTTCATGGTTGGTCTGGCTCTGTTCAGCGAGGCCGCGGCGTGATCGATTCACGCATTTTGAGCTTCCCGCTTTAATGCATAGTCCAGCATTTGGTCAAGAGTGACCCACGCCCGTTCAAATTCAGTTTGGGAGATTGTTCCGTTTTTGCGCTCGATTTCAATATTGAAAAGCCGCTCCCTGATTTGTTCCATCGGTTCGGAATTCGTTGGTGCAGTAACGGATTCCCGCACCACTTCGCGAACTCCTTTTCCCTGCAGAAAGTAGTTTACCTCGTCTCGCATCGCTCTTTGCGGGGATGATGCATTTTTTGTCGCATGAATGCACGTGCGGCGGCCTGTTGCCGCCACGCAACGCAGACGGCAGAGACAATCACGGTTGCTGCAAGACCACAGAGAATCCACCACCGGTACGCTTGCAGAATGTCGCCAACTTTAATCCGTGGGCCCGACCCTCGGCGCGGACGGTCGTTCGAATGCGTGGCGGGAGCTACGCCTGCCGGGCTTTCTTCAGGCGGCATCGAACTCTGAACCCCGCGCTTTCGAGGGGTCGGAAGTACGCCCTCGCCCGAAATGTTGAAAGCGAGATTCTGCCGTTCCCTGGTTTTCGCGGCAAGCTCCACGGCGGCATCGGGCCCGTTAGGAAGGTTCATCGCTTTGAAGCCTGTCGAAGTTGCGGCCTTAAACTGCATCGCCTTCGGCAGCATCACCATGAAGTGCTCGACAGGATAAATCGGCTTGGGATCAAGTTTTGCGCTACCCGTGTAAGGCAGCTGGTAGCTCACTTCGAACCGTGTCGACCCCGGCCCGAGCGGGAAAATGAAAGAGTAGCGATTCTTCTCCCTCTCCGCCACCGGAGTGGATTTCATCGGGGGACTGTTTTCGATGATGGCCACACCCGAGTTTTCGATGATACGGGCCCCATCTGGGATGTAGAACTCGAGATTGCGCGCCTTCAGCTGAACCCGCGGCGGATTCGAGGTATTCCGCACTCCGATGTCGCGAGTCACCATGAGCTCGCCGTTGGACGCCTGGATGCGCATGATGTCGGCCACTACTCCAATTCCATTAACGTTCTGCGCGACGTCATATACCTTGATAGCGACTGACGCCGCTTTCGCATCCACGACCTGATCATAGGCGACGCCCTGATGAATTGCGCGCACCAGATACCGGGTCTGCGCTTTGTCGGGTTTCAAAGTGAAGCGTCCCTGAGCATCTGTGCTAATTCGTCCCGACTTTCTAATACCTTGATCGAGACTAAAAACAATAATTTCGTCTCCGGCGGATGGCTTTCCGGTGCTGGAATTGTTCACCGTACCGGAGAGAGTCTGGGCAGGGGCGAAAGATGCCTGCAGCAAGACGACGAGTGCAAATGTGGCGAGGGCCGCACGCCGCAGCGTTTTACTCGGGGCCAAACCCGCGAGTGCGAAGCTTTGCATTTTAGACATGTCTATCCTCCCGCCGGCAAAGGGGCTGCTTCCTGAGACCTCCCCGGCCACCTCGGCCTCAGAGTAGGGAAATGCAAGACCAATCGCGTCACTGTGTGCTGAATTGCTTAACGTCGCTCTTGATCCCGTCGCTTGTGCCAGTGGAACTCGTGGACTCAACTGTGTAGTAGTACTTCGTCTGCGGACTGAGTCCGTCGACGCGCACCCGAAAAATCGTATCGGGATGGCTCCGGTTTAAATGAACAGGATTTTTCGCGGTTTGGTTCAGTTCCTTCGGATCCGTGCCGAAGTGCACGACGCCGAAATGCACGTCCGTGCCGCCGGGGTTATTTGTAGTCCACCTGATAAACGCAAAGCTGGTTCTTGCCGTTTCGAGTTCCGGTCCTTGCGTGATCTCGACGTGTGCAGCCTTCGGCGCCGGGGGAAGCAGTGTCTTAGGGCCGTAGGGGCTAACTTGAGCGGCTATTGAGTTTGAGAAAAGCAGGCCGCCGGCAGCAGCGATAGTCAACAATTTCACACGGATTGCGTTCATGTGCATATCTCCCAGGGAATCAGAATTTCATGAAGTCACGAAACAAGGCGCATGGAGGTAGCCCCACGCGCCTTGGTGCTCCATCTAGGGCTTCTTCACAAGGTTTTCCAGCACCTGGGCGGAAATCAGTGTGTTGTTCCCCTGCGTCGAGGCGTTACCGCCTGACATGCAAGTTCCCGTGTAGGTATTGATGTCAGGGAAAGGCGTGGTGTAACCGTCATTGAGCGTTTGGAGAAAGGCGACAATCTGGTTCTCCTCGGTATCCGACAGGCCGAGGTTGCCGGTCGTCGTATCCACATTCTGCACGACTTCGGGCGTCGGCCAGCAGGTTACCCGTTCTACCGTTCCTGCCGGGCACTCTCCGGATTCAACCGGATATGGGTACACGTCGCGAGTGTTGTAGAAGTGAACGAGTTGTTTCAGGCTCTTGATGTAGCCATTGTGGAAGAACTCCTTTTGAAAGTAGGGGCCCGGTGCCTCAGTGGTGGGGCACTGCGGTGGGGTCAAGCCCACATCGCGCGCCGTCGCAACTTGCATTTGGCCGTCGACCGTTGCTGCGTACTGGGTCCAGGTTGAGTTGGGATTAGGAGCGGACCCGAAGCCGCTTCTGAGGAAGCTGCCTAGTCCGAAGTCGGTGTATTCAAAACCTTCTGGATTGGGCGTAAATCCAAAGAAATCCGGAGTGGCCTCGTAATAAAAAGCGACTCTGGGATTCTTCGGCAGACCTTCGTTGGCCGAACCGAAGCAGGTAAAGACAGGAGTTACGTCGGCGGCGGTACTCGTATCTGTTTGACTCGAGCTCAGCGTAGTACCCCTACCGTCGAGGTGGCATGAGTTGCAATTGCCTTTGCCGTTGAACAGGGCGTAGCCAGCGGCTTCATCGGAGGTCAAGGTGTAGTTGCCTTTGAGGAAGGCGTCAAACTTTGAAGTGAATGGACTGACCGAGAGGCTGTGCTCGAAGGCGCTAATGGAGTGCCCCCAGTGGTCGTAATCCTCAGTTGCTTGGGTACGGTCTCTCGGACTCAAAGTAAGCGGTTGAGCGTTCGAACCGAACACGGAATCTCCTTCCGGGAGAGCGCAAACCTGCGCGACATCGGCTGGCCAAGTGATGCCGCTTAATGACCCGGCGCCCCAAATTTCCTCAAAGAGAGGTGCGTATGGAGCTAAAGAGAGCTTGTACGCGATGCAGGCGGTGTCAGGGTTGTCCATTTCGTCAGGATCGACGGGAGGAAATTGCGCCTGCTCGGCGTCCGGGGCTCTGGTTAGATATCCGGTGGCACGCGAATCCCAGAAATTTCCTCCAAAAAAAAGACCTTGCTCCGCGTCGTACTGGAGTGGAGGGAAGTAGCTGGAATAGGTATACCTCTGCGCCGTGCGCTTGGCCGCCCGCTGGCGAGTCGACGATGGATATGCAATCTCCAGAAGATTTACTGTCGGGATGGGTCCACTAAAGCCTGCATACGGCATATGGCAAGATGCGCACGCTTCATTCTCGTTCGGCGAGATGGTCTTGTCGTAATTCATCAGCTTACCGAGTATTTCTACCGAGGCGACGCCGGTGTTTTGAAATATGGGCGGTTGACCGCTCACAACTGGCGGCGCTATCGCTTTCCACTGTGTAATGGCTTCGGCTTCGAGGCCATCCACTTCACGCAGCACCCTGGCCAGCTCTGAATCCAAATCGGCAGGAAGGATCCCAGGTGGATAGGGATTGTAGACCGGCGCAGGAGGCGGCGCAGCGCCCTGGGCCAACAACTTTGTTTCGGGCAAGGAGGTGCTTATCGCCATCACAAGAAGCACAGCGACTGGTACTATCTTCAACCGTCGGCGAGTCATGAATTACCCCTTTCGTGAATTGAGATTCGAGTGAATAGGGTGGGCGGCGTACTGGATTGTGAATCGCGACTTTGTTCCAGGACCCCGACCGCAGATCAAGCGCTCCTTGGCTTCTACCGAGCAGCCGCAAGCGATTTGGTTGTTTGTGGACAGGTCTAGATTGAAGGAATCTCTACCTCACAGCTGACGCCCGCTGCCGGAAGAAACACAAATGTTTTTGAACACCTGTGCGGCGATTGGTTCTCCTACTTCTGTGTCCGCGATGTTTTGCGGTACTTCATCTAGTGCAAATCGATTACCATCCGGTTGCCACCGAGCATCGTTCACTCGGTCATTTGTCGTAACAAGGAGTGCATCAGGTAAAAAGGCAAAATAATAAAACGGAGACGACGCCTGAAAGGGAGTCAACCTTATTGACACACGCAGATATAGCGGGCACCCGATTTACTCACCAGTTGATGAAGTCCCTGCGATCGAAGGAGTAAGTGATTTAATTTGTGACAGAAAGCGATCCATATATGCTTGCCGCTATCAAGCTTACGATAAGCCCGATACCAATCATGAAAGCCGCCCAGCTGACGACCTGCACCGTGAGGATAATGCGACTGGCGATTCTTGCGCCCATATAACGCAGCTCCTGCGGTGGGTGAGCACTTTTAAGGCCGCGTGAGCAAACGGAATTCATCGCCGGAAGGGCCGCTCGTAGCCCTGATGCCTGTCCACAAATTGACTCTCGATCGGCCTCGGTGTCGAAATGGGGACAGCTGGCTCCAGAGCAGGCAGGCAACGTCCCTGACTTCGTTGGCACCGGAAGTGCTGTTAATCGCGAGATAATGCTGGCGCGATCCATTGACGCTGATGTGGCAAATGGCTACCGCGTTCATGAAACACAATGAAAATACGAATGAGAAAAACTGGGAGGATAACGTGAATAATAAGAAAGTTTCAGCAAAGCTGGCTGGAGAGGTTTCATTGGGCAAGGAGCTTTCGGTTAATCGCCTGGGCTTCGGAGCGATGCGGCTAACAGGCGAAGGTATCTGGGGTCCTCCGAAGGACCGGAAAGCCGCTCTCGCGGTACTGCGTCATGCAGTAGAGTTGGAGGTCAACTTCATCGATACTGCGGATTCCTACGGTCCTCATGTCAGTGAGGAATTGATTGCGGAGGCGCTGTTTCCTTATCCAAAGGGGCTGGTCATCGCAACCAAAGGCGGCTGGAATCGTCCCGGCCCGAATCAATGGACTCATGACGCAACCCCCGAGCACTTGCGAAATGCAGTGGAGGGCAGCTTGAGCCGGCTGAAACTGGATCGCATTGACGTTTATCAACTGCACGCTCCGGATCCGGTTGTGCCATTCGAAGCCTCGCTTGAAACCCTGGCCGAAATGCGAGAGCAGGGCAAGATTCGCCTCATTGCATTGTCGAATGTTACCCGCGAGCACATCGAGAGAGCGCGCAAAATTGTTCCCATCGTCTCGGTGCAGAACCGCTACAGTTTTGCCGACCGCGAATGGGACTACGTGGTGGATTACTGTGAGCGCAACGGAATTGTTTTCATCCCCTGGTTTCCTCTCGGGGCAGGCAGGGTCGCGGGCGAAACGCTCAATGAAATTGCACAAGCGCGTAAGGCGACGCCTAAACAAGTAGCGCTCGCGTGGCTCCTGCGGCGCTCCCCGATCACGCTGCCCATTCCAGGAACCAGTTCGGTCGAACATCTTGAGGAAAACATCGGGGCGGCGTCCGTACGCCTCACCAACGAAGAGTACGACCGGCTCGCCGAAGTTCCGGAGCTAGTGGCATCAAGATAAGGCAATAGCAGTTCCAATTCCATCTAACAGCACCGGTGGGGCCGAACTCTGGGGTCGAGTCCGTCTTTCGACACGCGTCATTCCGCGGTCACCGCTCACGCATTCGCGAAAATACGATCGTGCATCGGTTGTCTGATAGTGGCGAATTTGCGTCATTATTCGTGGCTGACCTCGTGTGCCCCATTTGGCAGATGAAATGCACCTTGACGGCAACGATGTAGATGGTTCGAGGGTTCAGGAATTTATGTTTGTAAGGTCACTCGCAAAAACCTTTGCCGTTTTGATTCTTATGGGAACCACCGCGCATTTCGGGTTTGCCCAGCCAGCAAACGACTCCGGGGCAACTCTATATAAAACGAATTGCGTCACCTGCCACGGGGCAGACGGCCGCGGAACACCGACTGGAAAGAGCCTGCAGGTCGCGGACTTCCACTCACCAAAGGTCCAGCAACAGTCTGACGCGCGACTGGCTCAAGCCATTTCGGAAGGTCGAGGAAACATGCCTCCGTTTGGAGACCGGATGAACATGCATCAGATCGACGCCTTGGTCAAATACATTCGCAACCTGGGTGGAACGAAGTAGCTGCACCGATCGACGGAGAGACGACTCGAATCGTGGAGATGGCGTCAATGGAAAGTTTAATCGCGGACCAAGTGAAAATAGGATTCGTTGGCTTGGGCAATATGGGAAGCCGCATGGCGCAACGGCTGCTGGATCGCGGTTATCGTCTCGAAGTATGCGACCAGGATCCCACGAAGACGGAAGCCATGGCCGCAAAAGGCGCCTTGGTGGCGAAAAATGCTTTCGAACTCGCGCACAATGTCGATGTGCTTCTTTCGTGCCTGACAAACGACGAAGCGGTACGGGACCTCTACACGGGGGCAAAGGGAATTTTTGCGGGGGCACGGACCGGTACGGCGGTGCTCGAGATGAGCACGATCTCTCCACAGAGTTCACGCGAACTTCACAATCTGGGCGCAAGGCGCGGCATCGAAGTTATGGACGTTGCGATTTCGGGCAGTACGCCCGCCGCCGAAAAAGGCATCCTGACTCTGCTCGCAGGCGGAAACCCGGAGCTTTTCCGCGCTGCTAAGCCAATTTTCGAGGCATTGGCAAAACAGCACTTCCTTCTGGGTGGCCCTGGCTCGGGAACGGCAATGAAGCTGGTGGTAAACACGCTGCTGGGCGTGGGCATGCAAGCTATCGCCGAAGCGGTCGTTCTTGGGGAAAGAATCGGCCTCGATCGCAAGTCTATGCTCGACGTCCTGTCGCGGACGGCCGTCATCACCCCAGCCCATGTCGGAAAGCTCGCGAGAATCGCGGTCAACGATTACACTCCACAGTTCCCTCTCCAGTTGATGAATAAAGACTTCAGGCTAATTCTGAGGGCTGCGGCCGAATCTCACGTGCCCATGCCGGCGACGGAAGCCGCCTTCCACGTGAACTCTGAGGAATTGGCTCGCGGTGGAGAGGAAGACTTTTCCGCTGTGGTGAGGCGGATGGAACACGTCGCAGGGATACCAGATCTCCCGCTCCCCCGCGCCAGTTGAACTGAGTTCAATTGCAGACGACTGGATAGCAATGGCTGACAACAAAATGAAAGCGTTGCGTTTTGCTGAATTTGGACCCCCTTCCGTCTTGAGAATCGAAGAAGTACTGATTGCGGAACCCCGTCAGGGAGAAGCGCTGGTTCGCGTCAAGGCCGCAGCAATCAACCCCAGCGATATCGGGAACGTCGCGGGACGCTTCGCGAAAACAACTCTACCGCGAACTCCCGGCCGCGACTTCGCGGGAATTGTCGCAAGGGGAGCGCCTCACGAAGGTGAAGAGGTCTGGGGCAGTTCTTCGACGCTCGGCATCGTCCGCGACGGCTCTCACGCAGAATACGTCGTTGTCCCCGCCGAGACACTGTCTCCGAAGCCCAAGTCGTTGAGTATGGAACAAGCCGCGGCGATCGGAGTTCCCTACATTACTGCGTGGGCCTCTGTCGTGAATGCTGCTCAAATTCAGCCCGGCGAAACGATTTTGATCGTCGGCGCCAGGGGCGCGACGGGGCAAGCAGCCACACAGATTGCGAATTGGAAAAAGGCGCGCGTGATTGGCGCGGACATCACTTCCGACCCCATTCCCGGCACGGAGGCGGTCATCGATACCAAAACTGAAGACCTTCGTGAAAGGGTCCTGGCACTCACCGCCGGAAAAGGCGTCAACGCTGTTTTTAATACAGTTGGCGGCTCATTGTTTGAACCGGCGCTGCAATCGCTCGTATTCGGCGGACGACAGGTCGTTATCGCAAGCGAGGGAAGTCCTGTCGTCTCTTTCAACCTGGTCAACTTCTACCACAATTTCTCCCGCCTGCTTGGAGTTGACAGTTATGGATTGACCCCGCAACAGATCGCAGAAATCGAAGGCGAACTCAACGCAGGTTTTGAAGCCGGAGCCTTGAAACCGCTTCCGGTCGAGATTGTTCCCTTTAAGAAGGCGGTGGCCGCTTACACGCGAATGGCGGCTCGACAGGCAACAGCGAAACAGGTGCTCAATTTCGATTGACGACATGGGCGACAAGGCATTTTCGATGAAGATAAACATGACAGTGGCTGAGGGGAGTTTGGCGATGAAAGGAATACTCATCTCATTCGTGGTCGGCCTGCTTGTGGGTATTGCCTATGGGCTGATCCAAGTGAAGAGTCCTGCGCCGCCTATCGTCGCACTGATCGGACTGTTGGGAATGGTCCTGGGTGAGCAGTCCGGGGTATGGCTTCTCGCAAAGAAGGTTCAAGACACAAGTGCGTCTTCATCTCACATTCTCAACGAACGTGAGGGGCAGCAGCAGCGTCCGAACATGCAGTCCGCGGTTTCGGCCGCGGATCAAAGGAACGTCAAATGAATTCTCTTCAACGATATGTGTTGTCTATTTCCCGTGCCCTCATGTCCATCGTATTTCTGCTGAACGGTCTCGGGGTCATCAGCCAGGCCGTCGCCGCGAAGGAACTCCTCGAGCACGGCGCGCCCGCGAGCGTTGTACCTTCTCTTATGCTGATCGCCAGAACTATTGAGATAGTTGCGGGCTTCAGTTTGGCTCTGGGCATCTATCCGCGACTGGCAGCTGTAGCAATATTGGCTTTCCTTCTTCCCGCGACACTGACAGCGCACGCCTTCTGGCAGGTATCCGGCACCGTCGCCTTTGGGCTGCAATTGCTCAACTTCTTCAAGAACACTGCGATGATGGGCGGCTTGCTGTTTATCGCAGCGACGCGATTTCAACCTACACTGCTGCCACGCACTTCGCGGTCAAATGCTCCGGAATGGATCGAAATCGACAGGGCTCGCAGCTCCGCACGCGCGTCTTGATGGCGACGTTGTCGGACGAGATACGGTTTCGATTCGCAGAGCTGTGCGTCGCCGAGCCCGACAAGAAGCGAAAGATTTTCCAGTTCAGCAGCCAAGCTCGCTCTCAGTTATCTTAGAGAAAGAACCTCTGAAAGAAGGAGTTG
>Ga0210398_10000628_pt1 | contig 39303 bp, 38 predicted proteins | sample IncBWC4OmetaG_FD_161047 | JGI IMG/M metagenome (GOLD analysis project Ga0210398, IMG submission 161047) | Forest soil microbial communities from Barre Woods Harvard Forest LTER site, Petersham, Massachusetts, United States - Inc-BW-C-4-O | ecosystem: Environmental > Terrestrial > Soil >... | reverse complement strand
GAGAATGGAGTCGAGTATGGTTCGGTCGAAACCATTGGCCGCCTGTCCCCTAACGAGCGGTTCATCGGGCCGCCGGGCGAGTTCGTCCATCAAGTCGACCGCGGGAGTGCCCTCCATCAGGCAGACACAATCGAAGAGAGTGCGCCACAGCGGGGAATTCGGACTGACCCCGGGCAGCCCGGGTTGGTATGTGACCGCGGTGAAGACCACCTTCGCCTTGGCCCTGCGGAACCCGTCCAGCAGCCGTAGCTGGGCCTTGAGGATTCCTGTCTCCTCGGCCCGACGCCGGAAAAGACGGTTGAAGGGGGTGTCGACGTTGCCGGCCACCCCCTTGACCATATGGACCACTAACAGGGCTGACCGGGCGGGATCAAGCGCGTCCATGGGTATTCTCCTCAGTTGATTGATTTCTGCAATGGAGTTGACCATGCCCGCTCGCTCGGTGATTGACTGTGTCACCCCTATTTGTAGCGGAGTATCGCAGCACACATGCCGGAGCCGTATTTTTGTTGGCAGATATTCGCCGGTCTGTCATCAAGCCCGTACCGCAATCGGTGCTCCATCCAAGGGTATGAAGCGACAAACAGCGCAGTTCCATTCAAGCGTCTATCCGGAAGTGCCCCGACAATAGTCACCATTCATGAATAGCCCAAAGTCCCTGATCCAGCCTGAGGAGTGCGCGTTACTACTGATCGATCAGCAGGCGGGCCTCGCATTTGGCGTCGCCTCGATTGATCGACAGCTGCTTTTGAACAACGTCATTGCGCTGGCGAAGACGGCTATGGTGTTCAAGGTCCCCGTAATTGTCTCGACGTCCGCGAGCAAAGTGTATAGCGGGCCTTTGATGCCGGCGATTCAGGCGGCGCTTCCCGGTATTCAATCCATCGAACGTCGCAATATGAATATTTGGGAGGACGAAACAGTCCGAAGCACCGTGCTGAAGACCCAGCGGCGGCGTCTGTTGGTTTCTGGAATGCTCACTGAAGACTGCGTTTCATTTCCCGTCCTTTCTGCGCTCGCCGAAGGCTACGAAGTGTTGGTTGTTGGCGATGCTTGTGGCGGACTGACTGCCGCCAGTCATGACCTGGCACTACGAAGAATGGAAGCCGCGGGAGCGCGCATGACGTCTTGGATCCAAGTGTTGCTCGAACTTCAGCGCGATTGGACCCGCCACGAGACTTACGATGGGGCTCGAGCCATTGTCGAGTCTCACGGTGGTGGGTACGGAATCGGTCTTGCCTACGCCCGCGACATGCTGCGCCCATCCTAGTGCACTTGGTTTACGGATGATTAATCGCCTAAATGGGCGCTCGCCGTTTGCCACCCGCCTCCAAGCGATTTGTACAGAGCGATCAGCGCGAGCGCGGAGTCGCGCTCACTTTGGACCAGCTGATCGTCCGCTGCGTACAATGAACGTTCCGCATCGAGTACCGGCAGGAAGCTCTCGAGGCCTTTCTCGTACAGGAGCTTCGCGATTTCCGTGGCTTGGGTGTCGGCGGCGGATTCGGCCGCGAGGTTGTTGCGGCGTATTTTCGCGTTGGCATAGGAGATGAGCGCGGTTTCGACGTCGCGAAATGCGTTGAGCAGGGAGCGTTGATAGGCGGCCGCGGCGGCGTCGGTCCGCGCCGATTCGGCGCGGACCTGAAAACGTATCCTCCCGGCATCGAAAATCCGCCAGCTGATGCCCGGTCCGATCTGATAGTAGCCGCTCGAGGCGGACGAAAAGGAGGTGAAATACAGGCTTTCCAAGCCCGTCACAGCGGTCAGCGAGAAGTGCGGATACAGGTCCGCTTGCGCGATGCCGATACGCGCGTTGGCCGCGGCGATGCGTCGTTCGGCGGCGCGCACGTCGGGGCGGCGCTCGAGCAGCTCCGAGGGCAGACCGACAGGAACCTCGGAAACGGCTTGCGGGATGGGCCGCGCCGCCGATAACTCGGCGGCCATCTCGGCGGACGGCCGGGCAATCAACGCTGCTATCCGATAAGCAGCCGCCCGCTCGTCAGTTTCAAACTCCGGTATCGCCGCCTCAATATCGGACACCTGTGCCTGCGCACGCAACACGTCCTGTTGCGGCGCCAACCCGGCGGTCAACAGCGATTGCGTCAGCGCCTGCAAATCCCGCTCAATGGCGAGGTCCTTGCGCGCCACTTCGATGCGTCGCTGCGCACCGCGCAGCTCCACATAGTTCCGTGCCACCTCGGCGAGCAGGGTCAGGACTACATCGGCGCGATCCTCAGTGACGGCCTCGTAGTTGGCCTCGGCGGCCTCAACAGTGCGCCGCTCGCCGCCAAAAATGTCGATTTCCCAAGAGGCGTCGAATCCCGCCTGCCACAGATTGCTGTGGATGCCAGGCCCCAAGCCGCCGGGGGGCACACCGGTGGGGACGTTTTTGCTGCCGAGGTTACGTGCATATTCACCGCCCGCATCGACGGTGGGATAACGTCCGGCTCCGGCGATGCCGGCAAGCGCACGCGCTTCGCGCACCCGCGCTTGCGCTTCGGCGATACTCGGGGCGGACGTCAGTGCCTCCTTTAACAAGCCTTCCAGAACCGGATCACCGAGGTTCTTCCACCAGGCATCATCGATGGGTTGCGCGTTGCCCGCATCCGCAGAAGCGCCCACCGGCGCTTCGGCGAAACTCGCTGGCACCTTGGGTGCGGGCGGCACATAGTTGGGACCCACAGCGGCGCATCCACTGATAATCAGACCGAGCCAGGCGAGGTTGGCCGCGCAAGGCACTCGCTTTGACCAGACCACCCGACTACCTCACCTTGACCTGGGCCTCGACCGACATGCCCGGCGAAATCCATTTAATCGCCTCGCCCGGGTCGTCAAACACGATTTTTACCGGCACGCGCTGCACCACCTTCACAAAATTGCCGGTGGCGTTCTCCGGCGGCAGCAGCGCAAACACGGATCCCGTGCCGCGCTGGAGGCTGTCGACATGCCCCATCAGCTTAAGATGCGGATAGGCGTCCACGCGCACGGTCGCAGTTTGCCCGGGCTGGATTCGCTCCAGTTGCGTCTCCTTGAAATTGGCGATGACATACGGAGCGACCGGCACGATGGCAAACAGGGTTTGTCCGGGTTGCACGTAGTTTCCCACTTCAACGGTCTTGTTGGCGATCGTGCCGCTGACTACGGCCGCGATCTTGGTATACGACAGATTCAACTGCGCGCGATCCAGCGCCGCCTGGGCTTGGGCGACCGAGGCCTGGGTCGTCCTCACCTGCGCGCGGGCGAGATCTGCGGAGGCCAGAGAGGAGCGAACCTTGGTCTGCGCCGCCGTGACCGTAGCGCGCGTCGCCTCCGCCGCCGCAGTGGCCGTATCGACGCGTTCGGTCGATACGGCACGCGCATCGGACACCGCAAGCAGGCGCTGCAAGTTGGCCTCCGCGAGTACCGCATTGGCACGCGCGACCTCTAATTCGGCGCGCGCCTGTGCCGCGTCGGCATCGGCGATTCCGACTCGGGTGTCGGCTTCCTTGCGCCCGCCTTGAGCGGCCTCGAGGTTCGCGTGCGCGACATCCACTTCCACCGCGTAGTCCCTGGGATCGAGCTCGACCAGCAAGTCGCCTGCTTTGACCATGGCGTTGTCGTCCACCTGCAGGGCTTGCACATAGGCGGGTACTTTCGCAGTGACCGTCGTGAGATGAGCCTCCACGTACGCATCGTCGGTTCTCACGGAGTACCAGCGGGAAATGACTAGGTAGGCGGCAACGACGATGAGCGCGATGACGGCCGCCGCCCCGATCGCCACCGGAAGCTTCGAGGCGGGCGCAGTGGCTGCCGCAGGATGGGGAGCGGGAGCATTGGACGCGGGAATCGGATTCGGCGCACTCATTTGCGGATCACCGGGGTGGGCGGCATGACGGGGACTAGACACAGTGCAATAATTCCGATCACGGCCATGAAACCGAAAGCATCGGCGTTGCTCAACGTCGCGGCTTGCTGTTTGCCGACCTCCGCCAGCTGCCCCAATGCAAGGCGTTGGGCGTCGATGCTCGAGTAGCCGTGCGCAACCGCATTCGCGCTTCGCGAGGCGAGAGAAGCCAGGGTGCTCTCGTTGTTGCCCCGGAGGTGCTCGAACAAGCGCGAGGAATGCAAAGTCTCGCGATGCGAGAGCAGAATGGTCAGAAGCGCGACGCCCAACGAGGCGCCGAATTGCCGGAAGGTCATGTACAAGGACACGCCATCGAGGAGCTTGTCCTGCGCGATCTGAGCCACCGTGCCGCTGCCGACCGCGGGCAGGAGCGGCGACAAGCACAATCCGTACAGCACCAGGGGCAGAAAATAGTATTCCGTCGGCGTAGCTGTCGTAAGAAAACGCTGAAACACCAGCATCGAGACGATCAGCATCGAAAGCGCTGCAATAATGGTCTTTCTCTGCCCGATGTGCGCGATAAATGGGACCATCAGCGGCCGCACCACAGCGGCGGTAAGTGCATACACGCAGATGATTCGCCCGGTTTGCGTGGCGCTATACGTATGCTCACTCACGTTGCGCAAGAACTCCGGCAGCACGAACAGGCTCCCCGATAAGATCATGCCGGTAAACACACCGATCAGGATCGCCGCCATCACGCGCCGATCGCGGATTAGTGCCAAATCGAGGAGCGGGGCGCTGTTCCGGGGGCTGTACTGCCACAGCAAGAAGAGGGCTACGGCGCAAGCGCTGATCGCGGCGAGGTTGCGGATCAGGGCCGAGCCGAACCAGTCGTCGATCTCACCGCGATTCAAGACGATCTGCAGCGAGATCAGGGCGAGGGCGAGCAATACGATGCCTGGCCAATCAGTCCTCGCCACCCGCGAGGGCGTCGGCGGCGCAACCGTCGGGTAGTAGCGCAGCAGCAGATACACAGCGCCCGTGGCATAGAGGAGATTGGGCAGGAAGATCAGGCGCCAGTTGAACCGGTCGGTGAGGTAGCCGCTTGCGAGCAATCCAGCCGCGCTCGAGAGGTACAGGACGGTCGAAATCCGCATGAGCGAGGGGCTGCGCTGGGGTTTCGGCATCAGCAAATACACGCTCGCGCGCCACCAGTTGATGAGCCCCGCGCCCGCGAGTCCCTGGATTGCGCGCCAGGTCAGGAGGGTCTGCAAACTCGACGACACAGCGCAACCTAAGGAGGCGATCGCAAACAAAATCGTGGTCGCAATGAGGAAGCGTTTGTAACCCACATGCCCTGCGAGCCAGATCGATACCGGCACACCGATGAACACGGAACAGCTATAAACCGTGAGCAACCAGCTCGCTTCGTCCGCGGAAAGGCCCAGCGTGCCGGTCATATCGGCGAGTACCAAGTTCACGCTGTCGAAGGTGTAGAACTCCATCCCCGTCGCCAGGGCAAGTCCTAAGAGGAGCCAGCGGGTGTCGGCCGCCGATATCAGCGTCGCGGCAGCTCGTCCAGGGACTGCAGACAGCGCGAGCTCAGTCATCGAGCCGCACCGATCATTGCTGCGAAGAGCTCAAGGAGTCGCCCCAGCGGATGATCGACCATACTGATGCGCCCGCTCCCGAGTGCGACAATCATCAAAAGGCCGCCGATAACGGCGAGGTTCAAGAGAAAGTGATCCGCCTCGGCAACGAGATCGGCCCCCGAGTGCTTCCAGAACGGATGATACATGACGGTCACCGGAACCAGGAACAGGCACAAGAGTAGCGCGCCCAGCCGCGCTTCGATACCGATGAGGAGGGAGAATCCTGCGCCAAGTTGCAGCGCCACCGTGAAGAGGTGCAACAACGTAGGCCACGACAGCCCGCTCGCGGCCACCTCACGTTGCGCTGCGGTCCAATGCAGACATTTGTCGATGCCGCTATACAGAAACGGCAAAGACAGAAGGACCCGCGAAAACATGATCAATGCGTTGAGGAAGGCATCATTTGGATCGAACACGTAGGCCACCAGTACCGGCCGTTAAGATAAGTACCGAAGGAACGTCTTGATCACGAGCGTGCAGAATGCGAGCGCCGCAACTGAAGCGACGTACAGAGCAACGAACCAACGTAGCCGGTTCGTGGCCATACTCATACTTCCCAACCGTCTACCGGCGTTTTGCCGCGGAATACACGGTAGGCAAAAGCCGAATAGGCGAGCACCACCGGCGTAACTACCGCGGCGCCGACCAGGAGGAATACATGGCTCAGGGTGGATGAGGCAGCGGCCCAGAGACTTAGCCGGAACGGCACGATATCGGGAAAGATTGCGATACCGAGACCAGCGACAGCCAGCGCAAACAGTGCGAGCCCGAGGAAAAAGGGGCGCCCGTCGGCCCGTCGGCCGATGGCGCGCATCAGGATGCCCGAAACGATCAGGAAAGAGCCTACGATCAGGCTGAGAGGAACTTCATAAGCCGACCAAGCGGCGCGAATCCCTGGCTGAATGATCGCGGCCGCGATACAGATCGCGGTGCCGAGCGCAACGAACACCGGGGTCGTCAGCCGCAGCACTCTTTCCGAAAAGACTCGCAATGGACCGGTGGCCTTCAGGTGCAGCCAACCGGCGCCAAGAACTGTATACCCGCTGAGTACTGCCAATCCGGCCAGGAGCGGGAACGGCCGGAAGACATCGAAGACGCTGCCCGCAAAGCGTTGACCGTCCGCCACCGCTACTCCTTGGATGAGACCCCCAACCACGAGCCCTTGCGCGAGCGCGGCCGCGATGGAACCGACTCCGAAAAGCGAGTCCCACAGTCCGCGCTGACGATCGACCTGGTAGCGAAACTCGAACGAAACGCCACGTAGACCGAGGGCGAGGAGCATGGCGATCAGTGGTAAATAAAAGGCGGGTAACAGCACGCCGTAGGCGATCGGAAAGGCAGCGAGCAAAGAAACGCCTGCCATGATCAGCCACGTCTCATTGCCATCCCAGGTGGGCATGATGGCATCGACCATGCGATCGCGCAGTTTTTCGTCGGGCTGGACGAGGAGCAACGCCCCGACTCCAAGATCGAATCCGTCTAGCATTACATAGAGCGTCAAAGCGAAAGTCGTAAACAGCGCGGACATGAGCGGTAAGTTCATGTTCATCGTTCCGCGGAACGAATTGGATGAAACCCCGCCGCGTCATTCATGACCTGCGGTCGCAACGCATTTTTTACCGAGCCTGAGGCTTCGGTCTGCGCCGGGGAGACCTCAGGGCCGCGGCGGATCATGTGGACCATGAAAATCAGGAACGCGGTCAGGAAGACGGCATAAATACCTACGAATGCGATTAGAGTAGAAAGCAGCGTCCCGGCTGGCACGGGTGAGACAGCGTCGACGGTGCGCAGAATGCCGTAGATTACCCAAGGCTGACGCCCGGTCTCGGCGACATACCAGCCGCCGAGTGTTGCGATCACCCCCGAAGGCGTCATGACCACCAGTGCGCGCAGGAACCAGCGCGTGGTAAACAAGCGCCCCAGCCAGCGCAGCCAGAGCGAAACGACGCATAGGCCGAACATGATGAGCGCCGTGCCATACATCACGCGGAAACCGTAGAAAACCCACGCCATGGTGGGTTGGCGGTCGCGCGGCGTGTTCTTTAGCCCTTCGACCCGGCCGGTCAAGCTATGGGTGAGCCAGATGCTGCCGAGATAGGGTATGCCGACTGCGAAGCGATTCCGCTGGTTCTCCTGATCGGGAATGATGAACCAGTAATAAGGGGCGGGCGATTGCGACTGTTTTTCCCAGAAACCCTCGGCGGCCTGCATCTTTGCCGGCTGATGCTCCAGCATCGTCCCATACACGATGTCGCCCAGGAACACCTGTCCCGCAATGAGCACCGTGGCAAAGGCCGTTCCGATCGAGACTGTGCTTCGACCGAACGACTCGAATTTCCGCTGCAATAGATACCATGCGCCCACGCCGGCAACCAGGAAGGATCCTGTGATGTAAGCGGCGGCCAGCATGTGTGGCAGGCGATAGAGCCAAGTGGGATTGGCGATCACCTTCAGCCAATCGGTCACGATGAGACGACCGTTATCCATGGCGATGCCGTCCGGAGTCTGCATCCAACTGTTGGCCGAAAGAATCCAGGATGCAGACAGCAACGTCCCGAGGGCTACCATGCAGGTCGCGAAAAAGTGCAGCTTGGGGCCGACTCGGTGCAGGCCAAACAGCATGATCCCGAGAAAGCCGGCCTCGAGGAAGAATGAGGTGAGCACCTCGAGGGCGATCATCGGCCCAATGGCTGGCCCGGCGATCTGTCCGAAGCGCGCGAAGCCGAGGCCGAACTCGAATGAGAGCACGATTCCCGTCACGACGCCGACGCCGAACGCCATCGCGAAGATGCCAAGCCAGAAGCGGTAGATTTGCAGATAGAGCGCATCCTTGGTTTTGAGCCAGAGGCCTTCAATAATCGCCAGGAACATCGCCAGCCCGATGGAGATCGTCGGGAAGATGATGTGAAAGCTCACCGTGAACGCGAATTGGATGCGTGCCACCAGGCTAGGATCCAGCTTCATGCGGGCACCTCATTCACTCTGGGGGCGCCTGAAGACCATGAGTGCCAGCGCAATGAATAGCAGCAACGCGGCGATCGAGGACGGCAGGCCGAATACCCCCACGATGGCGAAGAAGAAGACCACACCCAGGAGCGTTGCGACGACCGCCCCGACGAAATGCCCTATTGAAGTCGGGGTGGTATGCATGCTCACACCGCCCAGCAGGAGCATCCGAGGGCTCCCCAAAAACTCTTGAGATCCGCTATCGGTAATTTGCACGACCAGGCGCTCGCGTGCCGGTGGCCGTGGAGATTGCAAAGGTTGGCGCAGCCAAAAGCGGCTCGCGGCGATTGGGCGGAATTCGCTGCCGCCGCTTTGCTGCCCCACGCCCCGTAGCCGCCGAAGATTCGAACCGGCGACCAATCCGGCATTGCCGGCGCCGGCGGGTTGTCGTCGAATCGGGCAAAATCGCCGCTCGCGTACACGATGCGGCCGCCGACGACGGTGAGTACGGAGACGGTATCCGCGATCTCCTCTTCGGGGCAGCGGAGGTAATCGCGGTCGGGCACGAACAGGTCCGCCAAGCGGCCGACTTCGATGCGTCCCTTCCTGCCTTCTTCATTCGAAAACCACGTGACATTCTCGGTCCACATGCGAAGCGCGGTTTCGCGGTCCAGGCAGTTGCGCTGCGGATAAAGGTGCATGCCGCCCACGGTACGTCCTGTCACCAGCAACGCCAGCGAAACCCACGGATTGTAGGATGCGACTCGGGTCGCATCGGTGCCCGCCGATATCTTCACGCCCGACTCCAGAATGCGCTTCACCGGTGGGGTCGCTTCGGCCGCGGCCTGGCCGTAGCGTTCGACGAAATACTCGCCCTGATAGGCCATGCGATGCTGGACGGCGATCCCGCCCCCGAGCGCGGCAATACGGTCTATGGAATGCTCTGAGATCGTCTCGGCGTGGTCAAAGAACCAATTCAGACCTTTGAGCGGAATTTGCCGATCGACCCGCTCGAACACGTCGAGCGCTCGGCTGATCGTTTCATCGTAAGTGGCATGCATGCGCCAGGGCCAACGATTCTCGGCGAGGATGCGAACCACATCCTCGAGCTCACCTTCCATCTGCCCCGGCATGTCGGGCCGCGGCTGCCGAAAATCCTCGAAGTCGGCGGCGGAAAACACCAGCATTTCGCCGGCGCCGTTGTGGCGAAAATAGTCGTCACCCTCTTTGTACTTGGAGGTCTTCGTCCAATTGAGAAAGTCTTGTTTTTCACCCTTTGGCTTCTGCGTGAAGAGGTTATATGCGAGACGAATCGTCAGCTGCCCGTCATCGTGCAATTTCTGGATGACGGCATAGTCCTCGGGATAACTCTGCGAGCCGCCGCCGGCGTCGATCGCGCCGGTGACGCCGAGGCGGTTCAATTCGCGCATGAAATGCCGTGTCGAATTCAGTTGATACTCGAACGGCAGCTTGGGTCCCTTGGCAAGCGTGGCGTAAAGGATGGCTGCGTTAGGTTTCGCTAAGAGCAGCCCGGTCGGTACTCCGTCACTGTTGCGGACGATTTGGCCGCCGAGGGGCTCGGGGGTGTCCTTGGTATATCCGCAAGCCCGCAGTGCCGCGCCGTTCAATAAAGCGCGATCGTACAAATGCAGCAGAAAAATCGGAGTCTCCGGCGAAATCGCATTGATTTCCTCGAGCGTCGGCAAGCGTTTCTCGGCGAATTGATGTTCGCTGAAACCGCCGACCACACGCACCCATTGCGGTGCGGGAGTCACCGCAATTTGGCGCTTAAGCATGCTCATCGCATCGGCGAGCGACCGTACGCCGTCCCAGCGTAGCTCCATGTTGAAGTGGAGGCCTCCACGAATGATGTGCAAGTGGTTGTCAATGAGTCCCGGAAGAACGCGCCGACCTTGTAAATCCACCATACGAGTCGTCGGGCCCGCAAGCGGCAAGACTTCACGATCCTCTCCGACGGCGGAGAAGACGCCTTGCTTGATCGCGACGGCCGTAGCGGTCGGTCGGGACCGATCGAGCGTTGTAATGAGTCCGCGATGAAGTACAAGATCGGGTTCGGCGTCGGAATTCCTCATTTGTGACCCCCTTGAGTCCGTAGATTGCCCGAAATCATTGGATGCGAATGAAGCCGCATTCGCGTGTCGCTTCAGTGACGTTTTCAGTGTCCCTCAATCGCGCCAAACATAGTCCTCGCGTAGTTGATGCCGAGGCCATAGCCGCCGCCGTGAGCCATCGCCGTGGCGGTGGTTTCTGCGTAGGTCTCGGTGCGCCCCCAGTCGCGCTGCAGTTCGAGGAGGTATTGCAGGGAGGTCATCGGCTGCGCACCAGCTTGGACCATGCGCTGCACGGCACGCTCATGCGCCTCATCGCTCACATCGCCGCAGGCATCGGTAATCACGCAGATCTCGAAGCCTTGCTCGATCGCCGACAGCGTCGGGCCCACGATGCACACTCCCGTCCACAGGCCCGCGAGCGCGAGGCGCCCTTTTCCGATCCGATTCACCTCGGCGATCAGGTTCACATCTTCCCAGCCGTTCATCGAGGTGCGGTCAATGATTTTCTGATCGGGAAAAACCCTCTTGATTTCGTCGAATGTCGGACCGGAGAAGCTCTTCTCCGCTATGGTCGTGACGATGGTGGGCACCTTGAATTCAGCCGCCGCTTTTGAAATCAGCGCGGCGTTGTTCCGAAGATCAACGCCATCAATCGACTTCGTCGCGAACGCCATCTGCGGCTGGAAGTCGATCAGTATGAGCGCGTGATTGGTAGGGCTTAGCAGAGCCTTGCTGGGTTGCGCCTTCGCGGTGATCATGGGCTTGTCCTCTATTGGGGTGGAAGCGTTCGGTAGATTGGCTGCGACGGATGGGTTTGCACGTCAACCCGTGCTCCATACTCAGTATCGAGTTGACCAGGTATGTCCGCTCAATGATTGAGCGCGTCTCCCGTATTTGGAGCGACGTATCTTTGCGGGCGAGCCCAAGCGGCGCCGGCGCTTCGTATCCGATGGCGCATGTGTCTTCATCGCGGTGCGACGCCGGCTCCGGCCTGCATGCGGCGATACTCCGCTACAAATAGGGGTGACACAGTCAATCACCGAGCGGGCGGGCATGATTAGCTCCGCCCTACTGTGGATCCAGTAGTGGACCGATTCCTTGCAGCCGATCGATCAATTGAGGAGAACATTCATGCAAGCCGACTACTTTGGCGCGTATAGCCATTTGAAACTCTCGCGTGATGATAAAGGTGTGCTGATTGCCGAGCTCCATAACAACGGTGGGGCATTTATCATGAACGCGCAGGCACACACTGAGTTTGTCGATGCCTTCTACAGAATCGGCCAAGATCGCGCGAACAAGATTGTGATCGTTACAGGGGCGGGCGGCAGTTTCATTGGGGACGTAGAATGGTCCTCGTTCGGAGATGTTTCTGACCCGGGGATCTGGAGCGGAATTCACGACGAAGGCGTTCAGGTTTTAGAGAACATTGCGAACATCCGCGTTCCGGTGATTGCCGCCATCGAGGGGCGAGCCCATATCCACTCGGACTACGCGCTCCTCGCCAACGTCATCGTGGCAGGTGAAGGTGCGACATTCCAAGATGTGGGCCATTTTGCCGTGGGAGTCACGCCGGGTGACGGGATCTTTACAACCTGGAGTTATCGAGCGGGACCGGGTCGAGCCGAGGCATTTCTGCTCAATCCGCAACCTCTGCCGGCGCGTACCGCACAGGAATGGGGAGTCGTCGCAGAAGTAGTACCGAACGGCAAGGCAGTGGCACGCGCGCGGGAACTGGCCGATTTGTACCTGCGGGCTCCGGAAGTGACGCGTCGGAATACGCGCATTCACTTCATTCAACCTCTAAAGGAGAAAGTCGTGCGGGAAGTCGGTTACGGACTGTCGCTCGAAGGAGCGTCCTCGGCTGCTTTGGTAAAATCAAAGCAATCGAAGAGTGAGTCTACTCAGAGAAAATCAGCGTGAAGATGCCCGCAGGGACGGGCCGCGATTGACGTAGTGTGTCGGGGCACGGGGGCGCTGCTCAGGAGGGGCTCAGGTCCTCACGCGTCATTAGAGAGGTCGAATAGGCTATGACCTCGCCCATCTGGGCACCCGCCGCCGTGTAGACATTTCGACCCGTCTGCAGATATTCCACGACCTGTTCGGTGGCCCAACTACCGAGTCCGACCCGCGTATTGCTGGTCAAATCGGGGGCAACCAGCCCTCCCACCAAGCCGCTCTGCAGGAACCGATCGGCTCGGTCCGCGCCGAGGGAGTTCTTGGGCGAGGTCCAACCCGGGGCTGCCCGAATTCGAGCACGTCAGGGTGGGGTTTGCACCACTATTCGGCGGCCGAACCGGCGGGAGTCAAATGAATAGGCACCCGGTCCAATTAAGGCCAGTGCGATGGCATCGACGCAGATGATCGCAGCCGTTCCCGGGGTATCAACGTTCAGGGACGACCAGATCAGCACGTGTAGGCCGAGTGCAATGGCGGCGGCAATAGGCGTAAGAAATCCCGCACTTAACGCTGCACAAACGACGAGCGAGGGGCCGATAATCCAGAGCGATAGGCCGTGCCGGTGCGCCACGATTTCAAGAAGCAGCGCCATGGCGACGGATGCCCGCAAGAGCAGCAACGCAAAGCCGGGCCAACCGGCGGGGAACATGGAAAAGAGCCGTTGCACTGTGTAAGGGTGCCCCCTGCAATGGCCACGGTGTACCCTACATGACGGTAGCGGAGGGTGCCCCTTTTGGGAGATCCGCACTCGCTCGGAGTGTGGTACGCAGAGAGCTTTGTTTGCCGGGAGTACATCGTTTGAGGCGCATCGTTCCGTGGCTGCTCGCGATCATGTGCGGACCCGTGTGGTCGCAGGAGTCGGCTTATACGCTTGAGCAACTGAACCACCGAGCATTCCATGTATCCGACGGTGCTCCTGCTCCGGTGTACGCGCTGGCGCAAACACGGGACGGGACGCTGTGGCTGGGCGGTCACTCAGGGCTGTACCGCTTCGACGGTACACGCTTCGTGCGCTATCCGGGGCCATCAGACGACCCCTTACCGTCGATGGATGTTAGTGCGCTTATCGCTTCTCCCAACGGCGGCTTGTGGATTGGCTTCAGGTTCGGCGGCATCTGTCTGCTCCGCGATGGTCAGCAGAGTCGCTATGCGGTGCTCGACGGGATACCCCGCGGGACGGTTAAGAGATTTGCCTGGGACCGTGAGGGCGTACTGTGGGTGGCGGCAACCGGTGGCATCGCGCGGATTAGTGGCGCACACGTGGAGAAAGTGCCCAGTGACCTGTTCGGCACAGCGGATAGCGCGATCAGTAGCATGGTGATAGATCGAAACGGCAACGTCTGGGTCTCAGCCCACACTGCAGTCGTGGTGCGCAAAGCGCAAGAATCGACGTTCCACGTCGTATCTGCAATAGCATCATTCGAAAGCGGGCACAGTGGAGCCGCCCAAGAACTCGCAGAGTCCCCGGACGGTCACGTCTGGTTCATAGGAAATACTTCCGTGACTCGTTTCGATTTGTCGACCGATCCGCCGCGTCGCCGATCCTTCCAGTTGCCCGCGACAAACGCCCGGCTGGTGTTCTTCGATAGTGAGGGTAATGCTTGGTTTGCGACGCAGGCCGCGCTTGGTCGCTGGAGATCTCTCCAGCTACAGGCCGACATGCAGTCGGATGCAACCGCTGCCCATGTCGAGTCCATGCCAACTGACTCGGAGCCCGGCGTGTTCCTGGAGGATCGGGAACGGAACATATGGATGGGCAACGTACTCGGTCTGCATCAATTCAGCCGCGGCGTCGTGGTGCGCAAATTGAAAGACTGTGCGTTCGACGGGAACACTCTTGTTCCGGGGGACAGTGGGACTCTCTGGGCATCCTGCACCCAATATCGTCCGGCAATCGGACATCTGTTCGAGCTTCGAGACGGACACATCGTGAGCGATCGCCCAGTCCCAGACTTCACGGCGGGTTATCGTGATCAAACGGGTACCGTCTGGTTTGCTGGGCCAACGACCTTGGCCCATCTCGAGGGAGATTCGATCGTCACCAGTACAATCCCGGAGCAGGCGCGCGGGCCCGCTATTCAGGCACTCGCCCGCGACGCACACGGCGCCCTCTGGGTCTCGGTCATTCACCGTGCGGTGTACAAAGTCTCTGAGGGTGAGTGGCTCGCCTACGGCGGCCTTGACGCAATGCCACGAGGGGTGCCGATCGCGGAGGCCGTCGACGGTCGAGGAGGCATTTGGTTTGGCTACCCTGACAATCAAATCGCCCATCTTCTGGAAAATCGTGTCGAGGTGTATGGCCCGGGAGAAGGGGTCGACGTCGGCAATGTCACCGCGCTCTCCGTGACGGGCGACCACGTGTGGGCGGGCGGTGACTTCGGGCTCGCGCGCTTTTCTGGCGGTCGATTCGTCAGGATGGTGGGCGACCCAGGGTGTCGGTTGAGCGGCGCCTCGGGGATCGTGGGGTCGGACAACGGGGACCTCTGGCTGAACGCCGTCAATGGCATCGCCCACCTTTCGCATCAGGAAGTTGAGCGCGCAATTCGTGAACCGGCGTATGTCATGCGCTGCGAAGTTTTTGACCATTCGGACGGTGTTCCTGCGGACCCTCCTGCACTGCGCCCATCGCCCTCTGCGGTCGCGACGAGTGACGGTCGTGTGTGGTTCGAAACACAGCAGGGTACGATTTCCATCGACACGACGCACCTTGTCCGCAACACCTTGGCACCGCCGGTTACGATTTGGTCGATCAATAGCGCGGCTCAACGATATCCCAATAAGGGCGTTGCCGTTCGCTTGCCCGCACACACCACGAATGTGCAGATCGACTACAGCGCCGGCAGCTACAGGGTCCCCGAGCGCGTGCGATTTCGTTACAAACTCGAGGGATCCGATCCCGACTGGCAGGATGTTGGTGGCCGTCGGGACGCGATCTATACTAACCTCGGTCCTGGCGACTATCGATTCCATGTGATTGCATCCAACAACGACGGGATATGGAATTCCACGGGCGCGGCGCTTGACTTCGCAATCGCGCCGGCTTTCTACCAGACCAAATGGTTCCATGGGTTGTGCGCCCTCCTAGCCTTCGGCGTACTCGCCAGTCTGTACCGTTTGCGAATCGCGCAGGTCCGCCTGCAAACGAGCCGGTTGCTCGCGGCCCGGCTCGGCGAGCGCGAACGCATCGCACGCGAGCTGCACGACACGCTGCTGCAGAGCATGCAGGGATTGATCTGGAGGTTCCAGGCGGCAACCGACAGCATTCCTCACGGTGAGCCGGCGCGCAACTTGATGGAGCAATCGCTCGAGCGCGCGGATAAGCTGCTCGGTGAAGGACGCGACAGGGTCAAGGATCTTCGCGCCGCCGGAAGCGATGGCTCCGACCTGATTCAGGCGCTGGCAGCTGAGGGTGAGCAACTCGCTGTCGCACAGCCAGCGGAGTTTCGGGTGAGCGTCGAGGGTGTACCCCGCAATCTGCATCCGATCGTACGCGAGGAAGCATTTCTAATCGCCCGTGAGGCGATCGGAAACGCTTTCAGGCATGCGGGTGCAAGACACATCGAGGTGGACGTTTCCTATTGTGAGTCGTCGCTCCATGTCAGAGTGCGCGACGACGGGCAAGGGATCAGCGCAGAAGTACGCACAGGTGGCAAGCCGAATCGCTTTGGTCTTGTCGGGATGCGGGAACGGGCGAAGAAGCTTGGCGCTCAACTCTACATCTGGAGCAGGCCGGGCGCCGGCACTGAGGTGGATTTGAACATCCCCGCAAAGGTGGCGTCCCGGGGTGCAACCGGTTTTCTCGCATCCACCTGGTGGCATCGTAGCAAAAGGGATGCATGAGATCAGTCTGGCAGTGAGGTGGCGCGATGATTGAACACGACGGTCATGCCATTCGTATCCTTACGGTCGACGATCACCTGTTGTTGCGCGAGGGAATCGCGGCGGTCCTTGAAGCCCAGTCCGACATGGTTTTGGTCGGAGAGGCCAGCAATGGCCGGGAGGCCATCGATCGGTTTCGGCAGCTGCGGCCGGACGTAACGCTCATGGATCTGCGGATGCCCGACATGAACGGCATTGACGCGATCACGGCAATCTGCCGTGAGTTTCGGAACGCGCGCATCATTGTGCTATCGACCTACGCGGGCGACGTCCAGGCTGCTGCGGCACTCAGAGCGGGCGCATCGGGATATTTGCTCAAGAACCTGGTGCGGACCGAGCTTTTGGATACCATTCGAGCCATTCATGCGGGCAAGCGGCGGGTGCCGCCAGAGATTGCGACGGAAATTGCTGAGCATGTCGCCGACGACTCGCTGACCGTGCGCGAGACCGAGATTCTGAAGGGTGTCGCCGCGGGAAAATCAAACAAACGAATTGCCGCCGAACTCGACATCTCCGAGGGCACCGTGAAGACCCACATGAAGAGCATCTTGCCAAAACTCGATGCCAGCGACCGTACGCACGCCGTAATGATCGCGCTCAAGCGGGGCATACTCGACCTCTAAACGCTGCTGGACCTGAATGTGGCGCGGCCGACGTTGCCGAACACCCCGTCGCAAATATATCTACCTCCACCGGCAGCCCCCGCGTGTCTCCCAAAAGGGGCACACGGTGCTACCCGGGCGGGCGCATGGTCGATTGATACCTGCCTATTTGGGCGCGCCCTCGTCGTAATACCACCACGTGACTGACTCCGAGCGCGATCGCTGAACATGTCCGCTACGCTCGTTGCGGTGGGAGCTTCGAGTACCACGTAAGTATGATGCTATATGAGTCCCGTGCGCGGAATAATCAAATCCGAACGATCCCCTTCTCGCACGCGGGGTAGCTTGACATGAACTCAAACGAGAACGCCGTTCCACAATCGCGGCCGTCCACGTCTTACGTCACACGGTGTTCAATGGACCTATCAATGGTCGTGTCAGCTCCGACGTGTGGAGCTCGATCAGAGGGGTTGGGCGCGCAAGAACCCGGCTCATGCGGTAGCAACCACGCCCTCGCCAGCCTTCTGGCTACCGCGACCGCTGCACTGGACACCGACCCTCGCGCGGCAAAGAGCTGCATCCAGCGCGCGGCGGCACTGCTGGGAATCGACCTGAGCCCGGGAGGGGATGGGGCGGCGGAGCGCTCGTGTCTGCGCGGTGGGCTCGCGCCGTGGCAAGCCAAGCGCGTCCGATCTCACATCGAGGACAAACTGGACTCGCGTATCCGAGCCACTGACCTCGCAGACCTCGTTCAGCTCAGCGGCAGCCATTTCTTTCGAGCCTTTCGCAAGACCTTTGGAGAGGCCCCTCTTAGCTACATCAAGAAGCTACGTATTCGGCGAGCCCAGCAATTGATGTTGACATCGCGGCTACGCCTGTCGCAGGTGGCGCTCGAGTGTGGCATGTGCGATCAGGCTCATTTATCACGCACCTTTCGCCGGATCGTCGGAACCAATCCCAATGCCTGGCGGCGTCAATTCCTTCTGGGTCCGGTCCCCGACAGCTCCGTTGCAAGGAAATCGCAAAGGATGGCTCCCCGGGACGGAACCGAAAGCGCGTTGAGAAGACCAGGAATTTGTGGGATTCCTGATTGCGGTCTGGCACCCATACCCCCAAAGAAATCCCTTCGAATGTTGGCTGCTAGCGGACGCTGATGGATGACGGTTCGTACGACCCGGCGCTGGGCACAGTAGCCGTGTTATTACTATTGTAATAACATCTTTCACTCGAGTACAGTTCTTCCCCAAGACTTCCGTTGAGAGAGGCCGGGGAGGGTTACGTCGAGGTGAAAGATGGTCGCGCTCAAAGTCCGTAAAGTAGGAAATTCGCTTGGGCTCGTGCTTCCCAAGGAGGTGGTCAGTCGCCTCCGTACCAGCGAGGGGGAAGAGGTCTTTCTTCTTGAGGGTCCCAACAACACTTACCGCCTCACGCCTTTCGATCCGGCTTTCCAAGAGAAGATGGAGAAGGCCGAGGACATTATGTCGCGCTACCGGAACACGCTCCACGTCTTGTCCAAATGAGCGAGCCGGTCTGGATCGAGAACGATCTCGTGCTCGCGATCCATGATCGGCAGCTTGTCGAGCACGGGGGCGCTGAGGGTCTTCATGACGAAGCGCTCCTCCAATCTGCACTCGGACGGCCGCTCAATAATTTCGCCTACGAGAGCTCCGATGTCGTCGAGCTTGCGGCTAAGTACACAGCGGGGATTGTGCAGAATCACCCCTTCATTGACGGCAACGAGCGCACGGGTTTCGTCGTCGGCGTGCTCTTTTCTTGAACTCAACGGCTATCGCTTCACGGCAAGCAAGGAAGCGGCCGCGCAGGCCGTCCTTGAGCTCGCTCCCGGCACGATGGACGAGAGGGGCTTCTGCGAATTCCTGCGTGCCAACACGGATCGGACGTAGAAGTCTTACCGACTTACACATTGGCCGACTACAGCCACTACGGCTACGATCTCGTGGTGCTTGGTGATGACTTGGCGCGTAAACGCTCATGGAATATTTGATTAAGCAGTCGACTTGACGGTAACCGCGAACGCGGCCCGAAACCGCTCACCTGGTTCCACCAGTTTCAACCCGCGCCCGCTAACAAGGGCGTTCGTCGCCGCGGTCATCGGCTCGATTGCGATGTAATCCTTGTCCTTCGGTGCAAAAATCTGCGCGTAGCGGTATCCCGCCAAGAATTCAACCGTAATTCGGCGGCCAGCGCCCGCGAGCGAAAACGCTGGAGGCTCCTCCAGCACGACAAAACCGTCGTCAAGATCAATCTCGCCGAGCTGCGAGTCGAATGCCCCGACCGGTTCCTCACCGCCGGACGGAATCCCGCGCTCGTCGCACGCCAGCCTGCGCATCGCCGGCAAAGTTAGCCGCCATTGCGCACGCGGCAGCCCGGGAATCCCGAAGTAAGGATGAAACCCGAAACTCACGGGGACCGGGCCGTCGGAGCCGGCCACCAATATTGTTTCCACGGTCAAGCTGTCCGGTCCAAGCGTCACCGTCATCTCCAAGCTGTGACGAAATGGAAACACCGCGAGCAGGTCGGTGCGGTTCCAATCCAGGCGCGCCGCGATCCGGTCAGGTTTCGCTGCGCACACTTCCCAGGTGAGCACGGCCCAGCCCACGCCGTGCATCGGCAGTCGATTGCCATCGAGATGAAGAAGTCGTGACGAAAGATCGAGAATCACTTTGCGCCCGGCGGCCTCATATAGAGGGCCAGCGAGGCGGTTGGCCCAAGGATGCAAGAGTGGAATCCCCGCGGTGCTCCCCTTCGCCGCCGCCGCCGCGAGGTCCTCGACCCGGCGCAGGATCTCTTCACCCCGATGTCGGAGGGACGCGCCCAGCATTCCTCGAGCAGGCAGAAAGACCGCGTCCATGTTGTCTGCGGCAAGTCGCAACGTGGCCGCATCGCTCGGAAGATTGGCTGGACGGCCTTCAGCACTGCAGTCGGAGGAAGTCATGCTTTTTAAGACCGGTTGCTTGGGCTCTGGGAGGCGTACGACTGACAACTACTTCAGTTTCATTGTGACAAATGCCGGCTGGACAGGCGCGTCGAACGTGCACCCAATCCCTTCGGGGCTAAAGTACCCGGAACGGACCATTGTTTTGGTGGCTCCCCGGGACGGATTGTTCGCGGCTGCGCCGCGAATCCTCCGCTGCGCTCCGGACCGCCGCCGCGAGACGCGTCGGCGTCCAACTGGGCCTTCGGCCCAGTTGTCGAACCGGCTTGTTGTCTGTCGGCGGTTCGAATTAGGGGCGACTAGCAACAGGTAGCGACGAGCGTCGCCAAAAATTTGTAAATTGGCTCCCCGGGACGGATTCGAACCGCCGACCAACGGATTAACAGTCCGTCGCTCTACCACTGAGCTACCGGGGAATGCGGAGGAGGCGCGGGATTGTCTGGAAGCCGAGCCTCGAAGTCAAGGAATTGGGGGTGTGCTGAATCGTTGCTGAGCGTTTGATTTCGGTCGTCGCCCGATGCGTTCACCGCCACGCGGCGGTCTCATCGGGTGCAAAGCCATGCCATGATCGAGGGAATGCACGCCTCAATCCCCGCGATCTATAAATCGCTATATTTCATACACTTATATAGAGAAGCGAATGTGAATTAGTCAGACGTTTCCGCGGAAACGTCTGACTTCCCCACGATTCGCGGGCGCTCGTGAAATCAGGCGCGCTTCGCCACCGGGACAGTAAGCACCCGGCGGATGCGAGCCAGCGCATCTTCCAGGGTCTGCATGCTGCAGGCGAAGGAGATGCGCATATGGCCGGGTGCGCCGAAGCCGGATCCCGGAACCACGGCGACCCCGCCTTCCACCAACAGGTACTCGGCGAAATCGTTGTCGTCCTTGATCCCCAGGGTTTGCATGGCGCCCCGTACATCGGCGAAGGCATAGAAGGTGCCGGCGCCGGCCAGGCAGGAGATGCCGGGGATGGAGTTCAACCCGGCGACCACGAAGTCATGGCGCTGCTTGAACGCGGTGTTCATCGTGGCCACGCAGGATTGGTCGCCGTTCAGGGCCACGGTCGAGGCGCGCTGGGAAATGCTGGAAGCGTTCGAGGTGGACTGGCCTTGAATCGTCGCCATGGCGGAGACGATGGCCTTCGGGCCACCGCAGTAGCCGATGCGCCAGCCGGTCATGGCATACGCTTTCGAGACGCCATTGATGGTGACGGTGCGGTCGTACAGCGCCGGATTCGCCTGGGCGAAGCTCGTGAATGGCTCCGCCGCCCAGTAGATGTGTTCGTACATCTCATCCGAGGCGATGACGATGTTCGGATGCTGCTCCAGGACTTTGCCGAGCGCCTGCATTTCAGCCTTGGTGTAAGCGGCGCCGGTGGGATTGCTCGGGCTGTTGATGAATATCAGCTTGCTGCGCGGTGTGATGGCCGCGGCCAATTGCGCCGGTGTGATCTTGTAGCCCTGTTCGGGACCCGCGTACACGCTCACTGGGACGCCGTCGGCGAGCAGCGCCATGTCGGGGTAGGACACCCAGTAGGGCGCCGGGATCAGGCACTCGTCACCTGGATCCAGAAGCGCCGCACAGACATTGAAGCAGGTCTGCTTGGCTCCAGACGATACGAGGATTTGGCCGCGTTCATAGGTCAAGTCGTTGTCGCGCTTGAACTTGGCGATGATGGCGTCTTTGAGTTCCGGGGTGCCGTCCACGTTCGTATAGCGGGTGATCCCCTTGCGAATAGCCTCCACGCCCGCATCTGCAATATGTATAGGCGTGTCGAAATCCGGCTCGCCGGCCCCCAGACCGATGATGTCCTTGCCTTCGGCCTTGAGCTTGGCGGCCCGGGCGGTGACGGCCAGGGTCGGGGAGGGCTTAACCTTCTGAACGCGCTTGGAAAGTGATACGGCCAAGGGGGAATTCCTGTGCTTAGAAAAAGGGCGAGGGAGTGTACGAAAAATCGCCACCGGGCGCCAGAATGGCCGCCTGACCGTGCCGCGGCGGCCGACCGGGGGCTGCGCAGGCCCTCGCGTGCCCGCAAGGCCCCCACATGAGACAATGGCCCCATGAGTTTTGAGCTGTACTCCGATTACCTCCCAGCCGGCGATCAGCCGCAAGCGATTGAAAAACTTGTGGATGGTCTCACTAGCGGGCTGGCTCACCAGACCCTGTTGGGCGTGACCGGCTCCGGCAAGACCTTCACCATCGCCAACGTCATCCAGCAGGTCCAGCGTCCGACTTTGGTGCTTGCCCACAACAAGACCCTGGCGGCCCAGTTGTACGGCGAGTTCAAAGTGTTCTTTCCCAAGAACGCGGTGGAGTACTTCGTCTCCTACTACGACTACTACCAACCCGAGGCCTATGTGCCGGCCTCGGACACCTTCATCGAGAAGGATGCGTCGATCAACGAGCACATCGAGCAGATGCGCCTCTCGGCGACCAAGGCGCTGCTCGAGCGGCCGGACTCCATCATCGTCGCAACCGTGTCGGCCATCTACGGCTTGGGCGATCCGCAGGCCTACTTGAGCATGGTGCTGCACATGTCGCGCGGCGACAAGCTGGAGCAGCGCAAGCTGTTGCGGCGGCTGGCGGACATGCAGTACACGCGCAACGAGATCGACTTGCAGCAGGGCACGTATCGGGTGCGCGGCGATGTCATCGACATCTTTCCGGCGGAATCGGAGCGCGAAGCGGTGCGCGTGGAATTGTTCGACGACCGGGTCGAGACCTTGAGTTTCTTCGATCCGCTCACCGGCGAAGTGATGCGCAAGGTGCCGCGTCTCACCGTGTACCCCTCGACGCACTACGTGACTCCCAAGGAGCGGGTGCAACAGGCCGTCGGTGAGATTCGCGAGGAGCTGCGCTCGCGGCTGCTCGAATTGCATGGCGCCAGCAAGCTGGTCGAAGCGCAGCGGCTGCAGCAACGCACCTTGTTCGATCTGGAAATGATGAACGAGGTCGGGTATTGCGCGGGCATCGAGAATTATTCTCGGTATCTCTCGGGCCGTGCGTCCGGCGAACCACCGCCCTGTCTGTTCGACTACCTGCCGAAGGACGCCTTGATGGTGATCGACGAGAGTCACCAGACCATTCCGCAGTTGGGGGCCATGTACAAGGGCGACCGATCGCGCAAGGAAACCTTGGTGGAATACGGCTTTCGCCTGCCATCCGCGCTCGACAATCGGCCGCTGCGCTTCGAGGAATTCGAGCACATGGCACCGCAGGCCATCTATGTCTCTGCGACCCCGTCGCACTACGAAAAGCGCGTGTCGGCGCAGGTCGTCGAACAGGTGGTGCGCCCCACCGGCTTGACCGATCCGGCGGTGGAGGTCCGGCCGGTGCGCGCCCAGGTGGACGACTTGCTGTCGGAGATTCGATTGCGGGCGCAGGCCAATGAGCGCGTGCTGGTCACGACGCTCACCAAGCGCATGGCCGAGGATCTCACCGACTACTTGAACGAACACGGGGTCAAGGTGCGTTACCTTCACTCCGACATTGAAACCGTCGAGCGCTCGGAGATCATCCGCGATCTGCGCTTGGGGAAATTCGATGTCATAGTCGGCATCAACCTGCTGCGCGAAGGACTGGACATGCCCGAGGTGTCCTTGGTCGCCATCTTGGATGCGGACAAGGAAGGCTTCCTGCGCTCGGAGGGCTCGTTGATCCAGACCATCGGCCGCGCCGCGCGCAATATCCAGGGCAAGGCGATTCTGTACGCGGACGTGCGCACGGGCTCGATCGATCGCGCCATCGCCGAGACCGACCGGCGCCGCAACAAACAGATCGAGTTCAACATCGCGCACGGCATCACGCCGCGCACCATCGTCAAGGCCGTGGGCGACGTGATGGAAGGTGCACGCTCGGTGCAGGAGCGGGAGCGTTACGAGGCGGACGAGGCGCCGGCGATGGCTCCCGAACAAGCGGTCAAGCGCGTCAAGAAACTCGAGGCCGAGATGATGAAGCTCGCGCGCAACCTCGAGTTCGAGCAGGCCGCGCGATTGCGCGATCAAATACAAAAGCTCCGTCATGCGGCATTCGGTGTGCCCGACACGCGAACGGGCTAGAGGACGCAGGCTCAAGCGAGGGATGTATGGCCAAGAAGCAGAGTCAATTCCCGGACACGGACCTCGATAAGACCGATCAGCTGCCGATCCTGGAGGGCGTCACCTGGGATCACGACGTGGAGGACGACGCGGTACGCCTCGACCACACCGCGGTGTTGGCCGCCCCTCCGGCGCTCGCCGCCGGCGCTTCGGACTTCGTACGTCCTTCGAGCGTGGATCTGCCTTCGCTCGCCGAGAGCGTGCGTTCGGTGGAGGAACGCATTGCCCGGCAGAATGCGGAATTCGAGGCGCTGACTCGCGCCCATGAGCGCTCGCGTGAAACCGAAGCGGCGGCGGTGGCGCGCGCCAATGCCCTGGCCGTTGACTTAGGGTCGGCGCGCGCGGCGCTGGAATCGGAGCAGGGTCGCTTGCGGGACGTGGAGAAGGCGCTGTCCGAGCGCAGTGCTGCCGTGGAGGCGGCGCGCGGGCGGGTCGAGGACGCTCTGCGTGAATCGGAACGCTATCAGGGCGAATCGCGCACGCTGCGCGAGTCGCTCGCGGCACGCGAGACGACCATAACGCAGGTGCTGCATTCGCTGGGCGAGCGCGATGCGCAACTCGCGCTGCTGCAGTCGGAGCACGCAAAGATCGTTCCCGTGCTCGAGGCCAGGTCGAAATCCTCCGCGCAGCTCGAGGCGGAGCTGCAAACATCGCGCACTCGGGCCAACGCACTGGCGCTGGAGCTCCAGGCGAGCCGGGATGCGGAGGCGGCGCTCGCGGCCCAGCTCAAGCGCACCGAGTCCGAGGTGAGTGGGGCGCGCTCCGAATTGACCTCCTCGAAGACCCAGGCGGTCTCTTATTTGGAGCTGCTGCGGACCCGCGAATGGCGCCGTGGCTTCGATCAGAATCTATTCAGCGAATTGGACGCTCAAGTCGGCGCCGCGCACTTAGGCACCAGCGCGCTCGAATCGGAGCGGGATCGCCTGCAGGCCCGTGTTGCCGCCTTGGAAGCGCAGTCGGCGGCTCAGCTCGCGGCCGCGGACGCAGAACGGGCCCGGGTGTCGGCCGAATTGGCGGCGCGCGAGCGGGCGATTGCGGAGGCCCGCGAGCGCGGCAGCGGCGATACCAAAAGAGTGGCGCAATTGCTGGAAGCCGCCGAGCTGCGGCAGGCCGAACATGCCACGCAAATCGCACAGTTGCGAGGCGAGCAGGCGGCGCAGATCGAGCGATTGCAGGCCGAGGCGGAGACGCACGAGCAGGAGATGACGGTGCTGATGGCGCACTTGCAGGAGGCGCGGCGCCCCATCCAGTCGATCGAAGCCGACATCAAGCGCCTGACCGAGGAGCTGGCGGCGAAAAGTGCCGCCTACAGCCAGCTCGACGAGGAGTCCCGCAGTCTGCGGGGGACCCTGGAGCGAACCCGCGGCCAGCTCGAGGAGCGCGAATTTCTCATTCGCCGGCTGGAGCGCAGCGAAAGCAACAACGCCAATGTGCTGGGACGCATCCAGACCAGCATCGAGCGGCTGGGCTCGGTTCCGGCCGGCCTCACGGGTACTGCGACGGGAGCGGCGGCGGATTGGTCGGCGGAGCTCATCAGGATCGACGGCGAGGAGCCGGTCACGCACGTGTTGTCGCGGCGCACGCGCATCGGCCGCGCCGCGGGGTGCGAATTGCAGATCGAATCCGGCTCCGTCAGCCGCCACCACGCGCTGATCGTGGTGGGTCCCCGCGAGGCCATCATCGAGGATCTCAACAGCACCAACGGGGTGATCGTGAACGGGCGCAAGGTGACGCGCCAGCCGCTCGTGGATGGTGACGCCGTGACCATCGGTGAGATTCAATTCCGCTATATTGTGAGGCCCGTCCCGCATTCGCCGGAGGCGAAGCCCGCGGAACCGCAGGTTTAGCCCCCCGGACCGGGTGCATTTTCACGCGAAATCCGGTATCTTTCGCGCCCTTCAAGCGCGCTTAGCTCAGCGGTAGAGCATCACCTTGACATGGTGGGGGTCAGTGGTTCGATCCCACTAGCGCGCACCACCCTTTGGTAACATGAGTCCATGCCCGTAATTACGCTTCCTGACGGAAGTCTGAAACAGTTCGATCGCCCGATTACCGTAGCCGAAGTGGCTGCGAGCATCGGTCCTGGGCTGGCCAAGGCCGCGCTTGCCGGCAGGGTGGATGGCGTCCTGGTGGATACCTCCGCCATCATCGCTCACGATGCCAAATTGAGCATCGTCACCGACAAGGACCCCGACGGACTCGAGATCATCCGGCATTCCACCGCGCACTTGCTGGCGAATGCGGTGCAGGAGCTCTTCCCCGAGGCGCAGGTGACCATCGGCCCGGTCATCGAGGACGGCTTTTACTACGACTTCGCCTACAAACGCCCCTTCTCGACCGAGGACTTGGCGGCGATTGAAAAACGCATGGCCGAGATTTCCGCCAAGGACTTGCCGGTGCACCGCCGCGTCCTGCCGCGCGACGAGGCGGTGGCGCATTTCAAGAAGATCGGCGAGCACTACAAGGCCGAAATCATCGGCGCCATTCCGGCCGGCGAGTCGATCAGCCTGTACGGGCAGGGCGATTGGGAGGACCTGTGCCGCGGGCCGCACGTGCCGTCCACCGGAAAGCTCAAGGCATTCAAACTGATGAAAGTGGCCGGTGCCTACTGGCGCGGCGATTCGCGCAACGAAATGCTGCAGCGAATCTATGGCACGGCCTGGGCCAGCGAGAAGCAGCTCAAGGAGTACCTCACCCGGCTGGAGGAGGCCGAGAAGCGCGATCATCGTCGCATCGGCAAGGAGCTGGACCTGTTCCATCTGCAGGAAGAGGCCCCCGGCGCCGTGTTCTGGCATCCCAAGGGCTGGGCGCTGTTCCAGCAATTGATTGCCTACATGCGCGAGCGCCAGACCGCGGCGGGATTTCAGGAGGTCAACACCCCTGAAGTGATGGACCGCGAACTGTGGGTGAAGTCCGGGCACATCGAGACCTTCGGCGAAAACATGTACATGACCCAGACGCCGGATGAGCGCACTTTCGCGATCAAGCCGATGAACTGTCCGGGCCATGTGCAGGTGTTCAAGCACGGGCTGCGCAGCTACCGAGAACTGCCGCTGCGGCTGGCCGAGTTCGGCAAGGTGCATCGCTATGAACCGTCCGGTGCCTTGCACGGGCTCATGCGGGTGCGCGCCTTCACCCAGGACGATGCCCATATCTTCTGCACGCAGGATGAGATCACCCCCGAGGCGGTCAAGGTCACGGAACTGATCCTGAGCATTTACCGCGACTTCGGCTTCGACGACGTGAGGATCAAGTTCTCCGACCGGCCGCCGAAGCGGGTGGGGTCGGATGAGATTTGGGACAAGGCCGAAGCGGCCCTGAGGCAGGCGTCGGCGGCCGCCGGCATAGAAACCACCCTCAATCCAGGCGAAGGGGCGTTTTACGGCCCGAAGCTCGAGTTCGTGTTGCGGGATGCGATCGGGCGCGATTGGCAGTGCGGCACCTTGCAGGTGGACTTCAATCTCCCGGGGCGCCTGGGCGCCTCCTATATCGCGGAGGACGGCCAGAAGCACACCCCCGTGATGCTGCATCGGGCCATGTTTGGGTCTTTGGAGCGATTTATCGGGATTTTGATCGAGCACCATGCCGGCCGACTGCCCACCTGGCTGGCGCCGGTACAGGCCATGGTGATGGGAATTACCGACAGACAGGAGAAATACTGCCTCGAAGTTGCGGAAAACCTGAGAAATCAGGGGCTTCGGGTAGAAACGGACTTGAGGAATGAGAAGGTAGGCTTTAAAATCCGCGAGCACACAATTAAGCGCGTCCCTTTCCTCCTGGTCGCCGGCGACCGGGAAGTGGAGGGTCGCACCCTGGCCGTACGCACGCGCGGTGGCAAAGACTTAGGTAGTTTGGGGCTGGCCGAGCTCACTGCCTTGCTTTGCGACGAAGTCGCGAGCCGCGGCCGTCTTGTTTTGGAGGATCGCGTATCGCAACGTCGAAGCGCGTAAGGCGCAATGAGGAGATCTCCGCACCATCGGTGCGTGTGATCGCAGCGGATGGAAGCCAAGCAGGGGTCATGTCACGCGCAGAAGCGCTGCAAATGGCCAGTTCGCAAACACTGGACCTCGTCGAGGTCTCGCCAATGGCGGAACCCCCGGTGGTTCGTGTAATGGATTTCGGCAAGTTCTTGTTCGAACAAAACAAGAAGGCGCACGCGGCGAAGCGCAAGCAGAAGCAGATTCAGGTCAAAGAAGTGAAATTTCGTCCCGGGACGGAAGAGGCGGACTACCAGGTCAAACTGCGTAGCATCATCCGCTTCCTGACCGAGGGTGATAAGGCCAAGGTGACATTGCGTTACCGCGGCCGTGAGCTCGTGCATCAGGACATCGGCCGGCGTCTATTGACGCGGATTTCTGAGGATCTCGCCCCGTACTCGGTGGTGGAGCAGAACCCGCTCATGGAAGGCAAGCAGATGATCATGGTGTTCGGGCCCAAAAAGAAGTGAGCGGCAGACCTTAAACAGTTTGCCGTCCCGCCTGTAGCGGCGTCGCAAGACGCTTGTGAGCAGGGCCATAAAATTAGGAGTCGATATGCCCAAGTTGAAAACTAAGCGGGCTGCGGCGAAGCGTTTTCGCAAAACAGCGAATGGCTTCAAACGCGGTCAGTCCCACCGTCGTCATATCCTGACGAAGAAACCCAGCAAGCGTAAGCGTCAGCTGCGCCGCGAGATGCACGTCAGCGAGTCGGACGTGAAGCGCATCAAGCAGTGCTTGCCGAACGCCTAACGAGTCAGGAGAAATAATATGGCACGAGTCAAACGCGGTGTCGTCGCAGGCCGGCGGCACAAGAAGATTCTCAAGAAGGCGAAGGGTTACTTCAATGCCCGGCGCAAGGTATTCCGCACCGCCAAGCAGGCGGTCATCAAGGCCGGTCAGTATGCCTACCGCGGCCGGCGTGAGAAGAAGCGCGAGTTCCGCGCGCTGTGGATCACCCGTATCAACGCCGCTTCGCGGCTATGCGGGATGACCTACAGCACGTTGATCGACGGGCTGAACAAGGCGGGTCTCGCCATCGATCGCAAGGTACTTGCCGACCTCGCGGTCCATGACATGCCCGCCTTTACGGCCATCGCGGAGAAAGCCAAGGCCAGTCTCGCGGCCTAAAGCCGTGGCTGACCCCCTCAATGCGCTCGTCGAGCAGGCGCTCGCAGACGTGAATGCGTCTGCGAGCCTTGCCGCTTTGGACGAGGTGCGCGTGCGCTACCTCGGGAAAAAAGGGCTGCTCACCGAGCAGCTCAAGAGCTTGGGGAATCTCTCGGCTGCCGAGCGCCCTGCGGCGGGCCAGCGCATCAACGATGCGAAGGTGTCGATCCAGTCGTCGTTGGAGATGCATCGAATCCGCCTCGAGCAGGCTGAGCTCGAGAAGACTCTCGCCAAGGGCGCCCTCGATGTGACCTTGCCGGGCCGCGGACAGGAGCCGGGCAGCCTGCATCCCGTCACCCGCACGCGCTTACGCATCGAGCGGATTTTCGCGCAGGCCGGATTCCAAGTGGCGTCGGGGCCGGAGGTCGAGGATGACTTCCATAATTTCGAAGCGCTCAACATCCCGAAGAATCACCCGGCGCGGGCGATGCACGATACGTTTTATTTTGCCGATGGGCGGCTGCTGCGCACCCATACCTCGCCCGTGCAGATCCGCAGCATGCGCGCGCAAGTTCCGCCCTTGGCCGTGATTGCGCCGGGAAGGGTGTACCGCGTCGATTCGGATATGACGCATAGCCCGATGTTCCATCAAGTCGAAGGCATGGCGGTGGGCGAGCACATCAGCTTCGCAAACTTGAAGGCCATGCTGCATACCTTCGTCGAGCGCTTCTTCGAAAGACCCTTAGGCATGCGCCTGCGGCCTTCGTATTTTCCGTTCACCGAGCCTTCCGCGGAGTGCGACATCGAGTGCGTGTTCTGCAGCGGCAAGGGCTGCCGCGTCTGCAAGCAGACCGGTTGGCTGGAGATCTTGGGCTGCGGAATGATTCACCCCAATGTGCTGCGCGCAGCGGGGATCGATCCTGAGCGCTGGCAGGGCTATGCGTTCGGGATGGGCATCGACCGCCTCGCCATGCTGCGCTATGGCGTCGATGACCTGCGCTTGTTTTTCGAAAACGACTTGCAGTTCCTGAAGCAGTTCCCGTGAAAGTTACTTATTCATGGCTCAAGGAGTACGTGCCGCTCGCGCCGCCTGCGACGCTGGCGCAGCAGCTCACGCTCGCCGGTCTCGAGGTCGAGTCGGTCGTCCCCGTGGCGCCGCCGTTCTCCGGCGTCGTGGTGGGCGAGGTGATCGAGTCGGGGCGGCATCCCGATGCCGAGAAGCTGTCCCTTTGCCAGGTGACGACCGACGGCGCGAATCGCTTGGCAATAGTGTGCGGTGCGAAGAACGTGCGCGCCGGCCTCAAGGTCGCGGTGGCGATGGTGGGGGCGTCGCTGCCCAACGATGTGATCATCAAGCGCGTCAAGTTGCGCGGCGTAGAATCGAACGGCATGTTGTGCTCGGCGCGCGAGCTGGGCTTAGGTAGCGAACACGACGGGATCATGGAGTTGCCGGCATTTCTGAAATTGGGCGACAACCTGCGTACGGCGCTCGATCTTGACGATGTGGCGCTGGAAGTGAACGCCACCCCCAATCGCGGCGACTGCATGAGCGTGTTCGGCATTGCGCGCGACTATGCGGCCGCCCAGGAGCGGCGCTATCTCACTGCCCATGCCTTTCCGGTAGCCGCGACCGGGACGGCGCGTTTTCCGGTCGCGCTCGAGGCAGCGGCGGCCTGTCCGATTTTCGCATCCAGGGTGATTCGCGGTGTGAAGCAGGGCGCGACGAGCCCGGAGTGGCTGCGCGAGCGCCTGCGCCGGGTCGGCATCAACAGCATCTCTCCCATTGTCGATGTGACCAACTACGTGATGATGGATTTGGGGCAGCCCATGCACGCCTACGATCTCGCGCGGCTTACCGACGGAATTCGGGTGAGGCAGGCCAGGGCAGGTGAACGGATCACGCTGCTGGACGACAAAGAATACACGCTCGATCCGGACTGCCTGGTGATCGCCGATGCGCGCGGCGCGGTCGGTCTGGCCGGCATCATGGGCGGACGGGACTCAGCCATAGGCGACTCGACTCGCGATGTGCTGTTGGAGTCGGCTCACTTTGCACCCGACGCGATCGCGGGCCGCGCGCGCCGCTTCGGTCTGTTCACCGATGCGGGGCAGCGCAACGAGCGAGGCGTGGATCCGACGTTGCCGCCCATCGCCATCGAGCGCGCGACGGCACTGCTGTTGGACATCGTCGGGGGCGAGGCGGGGCCGGTGCAGGTGACCCGCGCGGAGGTCGCGGCCGAGGGGCCGGCCTGGGTGAGCTTGCGCCGCAGCCGCCTCGAGAAACTGCTGGGGGCGACCGTGCCCGACGATGAGGTGCAGGGGGTGCTGTCCGCGGTGAGCGATCGAGCGGAGTCCACGCCCGCGGGCTGGCGCGTGCATCGGCCGCCGCACCGATTCGATATCGCCATCGAGGAAGACTTGGTCGAAGAGGTCGCGCGGCTGCGCGGCTTCGACCGCATCGGCGAGAGACACGCCATGGCGCCGCAGGTGGCGGGTGAATCCACTGAAGCGCATGTCACGAACGATCGATTGCTGTGGGCCATGGCTGACCGGGGATATCGCGAGGCCATCACCTACAGCTTCGTCGATCCCGGGTTGCAGCAGCAGCTCTTTCGCGGCACGCCGAGTCTGCGGCTCGCGAATCCGATTTCCGCAGATCTCGCCGACATGCGCGTGTCGCTGTGGGTGGGTCTCCTGCAGGCCTGCCGCGAGAATCTGCGGCGCCAACAAACGCGAGTGCGGCTGTTCGAGATCGGCAAGAAATTTCAGGTGGGCGAGAAGGCGGGCGAGTTGCGCGAGATCGAAACTCTGGCGGGCATCGCCACCGGCTCACGCTGGCCCGAGCAGTGGGGCAGCGCGCGCGAAGCGCTGGATTTCTACGACGTGAAGGCCGACGTGGAAGGTGTGCTGGCACTCACGGGCGATGTTTCTGCGCTGCGCTTCGAGGCCGACACCTTGTCTTGTCTAAGACCGGGACGCACCGCGCGCATTTATCAGGGATCCACCGCGGTGGGGTGGCTGGGCGAACTTCATCCGCAAATTTCCAAGGCCGTCAATATGTCCAATGCGGCTATTTTATTTGAACTAGATATAGAATTAGCATTTGCGGCTAAGCCGTTGCAATTCAAGAGAATTTCAAAGTTTCCGAGTGTGCGCCGCGATTTGGCGATCGTGGTCGACGAAAACGTCCCTCTCGCAGTATTGCAGGAAAATGTTAGTGTTAGTGCGTCAGGACTATTACACGAACTGCGGGTGTTCGATGTTTACCGGGGACCTGGCGTAGAATTTGGTCGAAAAAGCATCGCTTTAGGCTTGATTTTGCAGGACTCTTCCCGCACTCTTACTGATGTCGACGCAGATACCGTGGTGACCGCAGTGGTTGCGCGGTTACGGGATGAATTGAGCGCCACAATAAGAGATCAATAAGCATGGCAGCCCTGACTAAGGCAGAGATGGCAGAAGCCCTATTCGATCAACTGGGGCTGAACAAGCGGGAAGCGCGAGAACTCGTGGATTTATTCTTCGAGGAAATCCGTGCTGCCCTGTCGTCCGGCGAACAAGTCAAACTGTCCGGATTCGGTAATTTCGATTTGCGGGACAAGAACCGGCGCCCTGGGCGCAACCCAAAAACCGGCGAGGAAATTCCCATCAGCGCCCGTCGTGTTGTCACATTCCGTCCGGGCCAGAAATTGAAGGCTCGCGTCGAGGCGTATGCTGGAACCAAGCAACAATAGCGAACTGCCGCCGATTCCGGGAAAGCGGTATTTCACCATAGGTGAAGTCAGCGACCTGTGCGGGGTCAAGCCTCATGTGCTGCGCTACTGGGAGCAGGAATTCCCGCAGCTCAAGCCCGTCAAACGGCGCGGCAACCGCCGCTACTACCAGCGCCAGGACGTGTTGATCATTCGGCAGATACGCAGCCTGCTGTACGAACAGGGATTTACCATCGGCGGTGCACGGAATCGCCTCACCGGCGACGATGCACAAGTGGACCTCAATCAGAGCCAGCAACTCATCCACCAGATGCGCCTGGAGCTCGAAGAGCTGATCAAGATTCTTCGCCGCTGACGCTCAAAGCGGCCTCATCTTCAAAGCCCAATTGGGCTATCATTCGGTCCCGGTCGGGGCGTGGCGCAGCCTGGTAGCGCACTTGCATGGGGTGCAAGGGGTCGCAAGTTCGAATCTTGTCGCCCCGACCAATTTAATCAAGCACTTACGATTCGACGACAAGACGGAAATCGGTTTGAGGTACAGCGTAAGGTACAACTGAAACGAGGACTGTACCTGCGGCGCTGTAGAGTACGAGCCCCCAAAGGGAAGAGGCTCAAATGTCACTTGATGTAGCAGCGGACTCGTCGGCTCACGAAAGCTTGGGACCACAATTTCGGCGCACGGAAGCGAGGGGGCGTATGGGTTGGGTCAAACCAGAGTTCGAGCGGGAAGAGATAAATCGCGCCGGCAGGATATTGGTTGCCTCGCGCTACCTGAGTAACGAGGAGCTCGAGCCCAAGTGTCGGAAGCTTGCTGGTGAAGGGTTTTGACAACATCGAAGAGGCAGCAAAGGCTTACGAAACCGCCGAGAAGCGCGTCCGTGAGAAAGAGGGCACCGATGCGGTGCTGGTGTCGGTTGACTCAGTTTCCGCACTCGGCAAGGCGTATCCCAACTACTTCGCGGACACGAGAGTCTTCATGCAGTTGATGACTCAAGCTCTATCTGGACGTTCCCGAGGTATTGAAGTCTCGCCTGTACCGATCGGTGTTGCAACAAAGTCAGACCAGATACCTTTCACCGAGGGCGCTGTGACGATTGACGACGCGCCGCCTGGTGCGGTGGTAGACATAGGCAAGCCAATGGGGCTCGACTGACGTTGGTGGTCCTTCTTACTTGGTCTGTCCACGCAGCAACTCGACAATCGAGACCTTCAACGCGGCCGCGATCGCGCTGAGTACGAGCACCGTGGGGTTGTAGACGGCCCGCTCCAGTCGTCCGATGGGTCTATTCCAGAAATTGGATGCTGATTCCACGCATGTCGGCCAGTGTTTCCACCGGATGACGGGCCACGAGTCCATGGCATGCCGGGCCGGTTGAGGCAGGACGTAAATACTTTCGTTGAGACTGCGGTTTTCGTCAATGACCTTTTGTCGTTTTGGCGGTGGTAGCGGTTTTTTGTTTACGCATCGAGTCGCCCTTCAGTGCGAGTCGATAGCTGTTATGGATCAGCCTGTCGAGGATCGCATCGGCGAGGGTAGGATCTTCGAGGTAGGCATGCCACTGCTCGATCGGCAACTGGCTTGTGATCAGCGTGGAGCGTCGGTCGTAGCGATCGTCGAGGATCTCCAAGAGGTCGCGGCGGATCTGATCCGGTAAAGGCGTGAGTCCAAAGTCATCGAGGATCAGCAGATCCGCTTTGGCGATCTGCCGCAAGAACGTCGACTTGGTCTGCAAAACGGCGTGGCGCGTGAGCTCATCGATGAGCCTGGGAAGCCGGAAGCAGCGGACACTGTGATCGGCGCGACAAGCGGCGTGGCCGAGCGCACAGGCGAGAAAGCTTTTGCCGACACCGGTTGGGCCGGTAACGATGACGTTGAGGCGTTCGCGGATCCAGCCCAGGTCAGTGACCTGGCCGAGCGCTGCCCGATCGATGCCGCGGGCGGCTTTCAGATCCAGATCCTCAAGAGCTGCCGTCTGGGTGAACTTGGCCCATCGCAGACGCTGGCGAAGCCGGCAGGACTGCCGTTCGATGAGCTCGTGCTGGATCAGCAGGCCGAGCCGCTCTTCGAAGTTAAGATCGTTGGAGGCGAGCGTAGTGAGTTGCTGTTCGAACGCAGCCGCCATGCCGCGCAGTCGCAGCTCATGGAGTTGTTGAAGCAGGGGTTGGGTGAGCATGGGTTCCTCAGGTGAAGTAGCCGGCGCCGCGCACATTGTCGTGCGTGGCGGCGGTGGTGGACGCTGCGGCCGCAGGCGCCGGCGGCGTGATGATCAGCGTGCGTACGGCACGGTAACTGTAGGTCTTCAGGGCGAGCGCCCGCTCGCAGGCCTGCTCGAGAGCCACGGCACTGAAGTCATGCGCGAGACGCAGGATCCCGAGCGAGGCGCGCAGCGCCTCATCCGGATGGGCACGCCGATGCACCTGCTCGCGCAGCAGCGACGCGGTCGCAGGTCCCACGGCCTCGGCGCGTTCAAGGAGCCGCTCGTGGTTGAGCTCAATGACGGCCCGATGCCGCTCGGGGCGGTGTTCGGGCTCGGTGCTGAAGCGCCGCGCACCGTTCGCCCGCAAGTGCCGGGCGACCGACTGACCGCGATAATAGATCTCGATCGTATGAGTGCTGATGCGCAGATCAACGCTTTTGCCGATCAGCCGATAGGGAACCGAGTAGTACTGTCGCTCGAACTCCACGTGATAATCGAGAAAGACCTTGGCGCGCTTCCACGTCGCGTACTCGTACCGATGTACTGGCAGTGCCCGAAGTGCGGGACGGTCGAGTTCGAGGAAGCGGCTGCGCCGTGTGCCGGCCTCGTGCGACAAAGGCCGATCGTTGTAACGTTGCAGCTCGATCCGCAGGGCCGCGTTGAGCTCGCTTAAGCTGAAGAAGGTCTGATGGCGCAGTGGCGCCATGATCCAGCGTTCGATGCCTTGGACGGCCACCTCGACCTTGGCCTTGTCGCGGGGCTTGCGGACCCGAGCTGGCAGGATCGCCACGCCGTAGTGTTCGGCGAAGTCCTGATAGCTTGGGTTCAGATCCGGTTCATACCGACAGACGCGGCTCACGCCGCTCTTGAGGTTATCCGGAACAATGGCGCGAGGGACGCCGCCGAAGTACTCAAGGGCTCGGACGTGGGCGCCGAGCCAGTCCGCCACCGTCTGCGTCAGGCTCGCTTCGACGTAGGTGTAATGGCTCGCCCCTAAGGCGGCGACGAACACCTGGGCGACCTTAATCTCCCCGGTATGGCGATCGACGAGCGCCATCGTCTTGCCGGCATAGTCGACGAACAGCTTATCGCCCGGTGTGTGCTCGAAGCGCATCACCGCATCTTGCCGTCCAAGCCAGGCCTCATAGTCGCGGCAAAACGCGCTGTACTGGCAACCGTCCGGATGGCGCGCCTTGTACTCTTGCCAGAGCAACATCCGTGTCACACCTTTGTGCGCAAGCTCTGTCTGGATCGCCGCAAAATCCGGCGTTGGATATCGCGGTGCAATCTCGGCGCGCGGATACAGACGCGCGCCGAGTTCCTCATCGCCAAGCTCTGCCGGGAGCGGCCACGAAAGACCTGCCAAGCGCGCCCGCTTCAGGCACTCTTGCACCGTCGATCGGGCACTCCCGAGCACGGCACCGATCTGCCGGTCACTCAATCGCGCCTCGTTCTTAAGACGCAATACTTCCCGAATCTTGCGCACGGACAACCTCGCTTGCGCCACCGTCTACCTCCCCGGAAAAACCCGAAAAGGTCACGATAGCTGGGTTGTCCTACCTCTCCCTAACCGGCCCGGCTTGCCGTGGAACGGTGGCCCGGCATGCCGTGGAATACCGGCCCGACATCGCGTGGAATACTGGCCCGGCATGGCGTGGAATCTGCAATTGGATTCCCGCCAACATATGCGCATAGTTACTTGCACTCGGATTTCGACTGCACACGCCTGAGCTGAATTTCCACTCTGTACAGCTGTCGAGTGACCTGGTCAGCCTGGTCGAAGATATTGTTGAAATAGTAAATATGGCTGGGTCCGTAGCATATCTCGAGCACTCGTGGGCCTGCCCATTTGACGACAACACCGTCGGTTTCTGCCACCTTTAGAATTAGTGCTTGCGGCTTATCAAATTTCGCGAATTGAATCCACACTTGGTATGGCTGTGAACTTGTGGCACCCAGGGTGCCGGACGACTTTGGAGCCCACACAAACGCACGGCTTAGCCCATCCGGTGCAGACTCGGATGCCTGTTCGACGCCATCGCCCAGTCTCTCGTAGCTTGAACTGCACGCGGAGAGTAGTGTTCCCATCGAGAGAGCGAAGGCGATGATCAATTCAATAGCCTTCATTTGCCGCATCCGCAATGTAGGGTCACATAGTCGTAGCCAGCCTGAATTTGTAAGGCACCCGCCATGTCATCTCCATATGGCCAAAGAAAAAACGGAATCCCAGCTCCCGGCCCCCTCGCCCTGATAAAGTCCCGCGAGATTCTGTGTCATGTAATATGGAAGTTTCATCGTCGCAGCAATCGCTCCGAAGTTGTAATTACCCGCGTTGTCATATTGCTGTCCTCGATTTGTCCTGTAATCCCAAATCCCGCCTCGCCGTAAGAAATTCTTGGCATCAATGTCCGCGTCGAGGTTCCATATTGTGCTACCCGAAAACGAACTAATATTCTGGTCTAGACTCGTGTCTGAAGGGAAAGGCGGGGGAGTGGTGCAGCCCCTGGGTAACGGCCCTGGTGAAACAAATCCCTCTGCCCTGCTGAGCGAACTCATTGCATATCCAGATTCCAATCCCATGGGATCGATATAGGTAGCAGGATTCCCGTCAACGTATGCGTAGTTGTTTGTGTGCTCACTTACTTGGGTTGTAAGGGGTGTCGCCCGGCGAGGGCCTGTCGTCAACCACATAAATGTAAATAGTGATCGCGCCGCTTAAGATCGCAAACACAAGCACGGCGATGACGATCCTTCGTCGATGAGAAAGCCGGAAAGTAAATGCGAACACGGACATCGCCAAGACTGCACAAATGAAGTACAGCAATATCATTTTTGAGTCGCCCACAAAGGGGATTTGGCTAGTCGATTGTACTCCGCTCGCAGGCTATCGGCGTACGTCTGACAATTGTTTCCGAACAGCCTGTACTTTCCCGGATTGACGTTTTTTACCGCTTGTCGCATGATTTTGTCATCGTAATGCATGGGATCCATGTGGTACAGACTCTGATCTTGGCCCGAATAGAGTCCCCCGCCCGACTTGTCGTTAAAGAAGCCGATATTCGATGGACTCTGCCCGTCCTCAAAAAACAACTGCTCGTGGGAAATATCAGTGTGAAAATAGTCGTCCAATGGATTGCGAGACGAATCGCCGAGCCACGGAAGAGGTCCTAGCGGTCGGAAGCCAAACTGAGCGAGACCCAATGGGTCGTAATTTGATATCGGATTGTCACTCACGTATGCATAGGTATTTACGCCGCCGTAGAGCCCGATCGGGTCGCTCTCCAAGTATCTTCCCGTCTGCGGATCGTAATCTCTGAAGTAGTTCAAATTATTTGAGATCGTCGAACGTTTTGGCGAACGCGGGAAGCGCTAATGTCGCCGAAAAGGTCTTGAACTCATTCTCGCCCATAGGCCCGCGGATGGCCTTCTGACCATCCGCAGGACCAGAGCTGACGGCACGATCAACAATAAAGTAGTTAGTGACAGATCGATCAAAGCCCCCATACGCATCCGTGCTCGGATGCTGTTTGACAACAATATATCTATCGTCAGCACCGATCGAAAAAACCGTCGGTCCAACAAGCGCACTCGACATCCCGCTCTGGCCATCGATAGTCAAGCTCATCTGTCCACGGGTATCAATCGCAATCAGGACGTACTTTCCACTACGCCACTGAGTATCCAGCGAAAATTTGCTGCAGCTTACGAGCGCCCCCATCGTGCATAGAAGCAGACACGCGCAGATTACTGTGCGATTCGGGATCACTGCTGGCACCCGCAGCCAGTGGGCTCCGTCCATGTGAACACCTGAGTTATGTTGCTCATCATTCCAGTTGGCGATTTCCGATCTGGAACGAGGTGAAACCAAAATGAGTGAGTGCCAGATACGTTCGGGAAACTGTAAGTCGCGGTACCATTTCCGTTATTGGTCACGCTGCCTCCCGCGAATCCACCTACCTCAAACGCTGTACTCCCCCAATCGGCAGTAAATGGGTTTGCAGTCGTATCCCAATACGCTTGAAAGGTTCCATAATAAAGGTGCTTAAGATTCTTACACCCAGCACTGTGAAACGCATCGCGCATCTGCTGCGCAGCAATGGAATCTTCCATCTCCTGCGTCTGCAGACTGTTCGGACCATAGTTTCGGTAGCGCGGTCCCAACCCAAAGAGCCATTCGAAGAAATATATGGTATTGCTTACGCTAGTTTGGCCGGTGGGATCGTTGTAGCTCATTGGGTTACCGCCTACATATGCGTACGTCGAGTAGCTTCCGCCCCGCAACCCGATCGGATCGGACTCGATATAGTGTCCTGTCT
>Ga0210398_10000626_pt1 | contig 39396 bp, 32 predicted proteins | sample IncBWC4OmetaG_FD_161047 | JGI IMG/M metagenome (GOLD analysis project Ga0210398, IMG submission 161047) | Forest soil microbial communities from Barre Woods Harvard Forest LTER site, Petersham, Massachusetts, United States - Inc-BW-C-4-O | ecosystem: Environmental > Terrestrial > Soil >... | reverse complement strand
TGCTCACACCCACCGAATATGAGACCCTCTACCACCAACAACAAGCAGCCGCCTGACTCGCACAACCCCGGTCTAATAAAGCGGGACCAGATCAAGCTGTCCGTCAAACCGGGTCCACTCCAGTGCGCGCTGGCTGGAGCCCTACGGCGGCGACCCGACTTGGCGAGGGGAAATGTGGGTCGCGATCGTCGCGCTGCACGGCCGCTACCCCCACGCCCTCGCCTACCTCAAGGAGGAGTGGTGGACCGACGACGCCCACACCGAGACGCTCTGCGCGCTCGCCATCTGGCGAGTAGAGATCGATGACGCCGGCATCGACCCTCGCGAAGAGCTCGCGTTCCATCACCAGCTCGCTGACTACGCGCAAACACTGCGCCAAGAGAGCGGCGGCGTCACGAAGGCATGGAAACCAGGGGCTCCGCCAGAGGATTGGACCGACGGCTAGGGATCTGGCACCCAGCGAGCGGTGGCTTGAGTACCGTCCGGTGAGCCGGTGGATGAACTAGCGTACTCAGCTTAGGGGAGAGTCCACGAAAGCGGGGGAACTCCAATTTACACAAAGAAACTGACAGACCCTCACATCTTCCTTTAATGGCAGATTTCCGCTCATGACCTAGACGAGCGCCGCACACGGATCGCATAAACAATCCTGATGATGACTACGACGAGTGCACCACCTACGCCAGCTGTGCCCAGAAGCACGTATGCAAGTAGAACGAGCCCCAGTGCCGCTAGCGTAAAAAGCAAGATACCGCGCGCGTTCTCAAACGGCCGTTGCATCGTGCACTCAGTGGGCACTTGGGTTGGCACAAGGGACACATTGGAGGCAATTACGCAACCACAGGTGACCATCGTGTAGCAGCGCCCATAGTCGTACGTTGCTGTAATAGTTATCGGTGTAGGTCATGCTAGATCTTTCCAAGAATAACCCCGACAAGGCAGCTACCGACGTCCCCCGCAGGGTTAAGCGCGTCAGCCGGAGTACCTATCAAAACATACCCTGCGACGCCCTTAACACAGTCCTCTTCAACCTGCCCACTCCCCCCGCGTCTTAGTGCTCTGTCTTTTCTCGCACACTGTGAGCGATTAAAGCACTCCGCGCCCCCCTTTACGAGCAATTGCGTTTCAGACCATCCCCCGGCTTCTGTCACCAAAGGCTGTACGAGAATTGCAGGTTCCTCCTTACCGTATTCGCCGCCGCGGTGGTTCGAAATGTATTCGTATTCGCTTTCTTCTTCCCACCATTCTTCCCATTCTTCTTCGTATTGTGGGCCGGCTGTGGCGGCTGCCTCTGCTGCGGCTTCGGCGGCGGCACGTGCGGCTTGTTCGGCGGCGTATCGTTCGGCGGCTTCGCGTTCTTCTCGTTGGTGTATGCCGTTTGCGTCGCTGGCGATTTCTTGTCCTTCGAGTTCCATGAGGATGGCTTTGGATGCTGTTGCTGTGTAGGCGCCGGTGGGGTCGCTGGTGTTGACGGGGTCGCCGAAGGTGTAGGCGTAGGCGTTGGCTGACCCGCCGGGGATGGGGTCTGGTTGGAGGAAGCGTCCGATTTGGGGTACGTAGGAGCGGGCGCCCATGTTGATGACGCCGGATGGGAGTTCGGTGGGTAGTTGGATGGCGCCGAGCCAGGAGTATTTGGCGGGGGCACTGACGGTGGGTACGCCGTACTCGCTGGTGTCGGCTTTGGCGGCGAGTGCGGTGGCGGTTTCGGACAGGTAGGCTTTGGCGATGATGTCGCCGTGGAGGTTGGTGAGCTGGAGTTCGGGGTTTTCGCCGTTGTTCTGGATGGCTGCAAGGGTACCATTGATCCCGGCGATGTTGCGTTGCCATTCGTGGGAGAGGGCGTTTTCGGTCCATGTGGGGGCGTTGGCTGGGCCGGTGTAGTGGTTGATGGTGGTGGAGTTGTTGGGTTTGCCGCTGGCGATTGTTTCCAGGGTGCGGCCGGCGGGGTCGAGGGTGTCGCCGACGGTTTGTTCGTTTTGTGTTTGGCTGGCGATCTGGCCGTCTGCGTAGAAGGTGCTGGTGAGTGGGTGTTCGCCGGGTTCTTCTGCGTCTGCGGCGGGTAGGGTTGTGATGTCGCCGAATGGGTTGTAGGCGATGCCTGGGTCGGTGAGGCGGTCGGCGGTGTCGTAGGTGTGTGTTTGGGCGTTGCCGCCTTCGGTGGCGCATTTGCCTTCGGTGCCGGGTTCGCGGGTTGTGAGGCTGGTGCGGTTAGTGTCTTCGTCGTAGGCGTAGAGGCGGGTCGTGCATTTCCCGTTGACCGTGTTTTGCACCTGGGTCAGTCGGCCGGGCGCGTCGTAGCTATAGAGCTGGTGGGAAAGCGTGCTGGTTTGTTCTATCCATTGGCCATGAATAGAGGGCACGACTTTGTCGTTGAACCACACTTCTGGGCAAGTTGTGGCGCAGTACGCGTTCTTTTTGTATTCGAGATTTATGGGGTTGCCGACTTTGTTGTATATGTAGTTGGCGGTCATGTTGTTGGGGTAGTGCTCGCTGAGTATTTTTCCTTCGGGGTCGTAGGTCGCCGTGAACGGGAGCTGTAGTTTGCTTGGGGTGTATTCGTAGAGCAGTTCGCTGAGGAGCCCGGTCGTCGTGTTGTATTTGAAGCTTTCGGTGCCCTTGGTTTCGGCGCCCTTGCTGTCACTGATTTTCTTTGTGCGTCCGTCGACGTCGTATTCGAGGCTGGTGGTGCTTTCGGCGGCGTCGGTGTAGCTTTCCAGCTGGCCGAGCTTGTTCTCGATCGCGGTGATCGCTTTTGGGTGGCCTTCGGTGCACGGTTTGCCTTCGTTCTCGCACTGCTTTTCAGGCGCACCGCTTTCTTTGTTGTATTCGTCTGTGACCGTTGGAACTGGTTCGCCGACGGTCGCGGTGACTGCGGCCGTTTTGGGGCGTCCGGCTTCGTCGAAGGTGTTGGTGGTTGTGCGGGTGTTCGATCCTGCTGTTTCTTTGATGGTTTCGGGCTCGATCCAGATGTTGTACGTCATTGTTGTTGTGGGTATTTCTGGGAGTCCGCTGGTGCCTGGCTGGGCGGCGGGCATCGTCTCGCATGGTAGCCCTGACCATTCGGGGTTTTTGCGGCAGGCTGCGACGGATGCGCCTTCTTCGTAGTAGATCGTCTTGGTGCTGTGAGCGTTTTCGTTACCCGTGACGGTGGGTACCCACTCCTCGACGCGATCGTTGCCGTTGTCTACCACGTAGATTTCCCCGGATGAGGCGACCGCGACACCTTCAGGGCCTTTTACTTGACCGTTTCCACTTCCGGTGCTTGCGAATTGCGTCAAATAGGCGTTGCTGGTCGTTGAGAACACCTCGACTCGATTGTTGCCCCAGTCGGTGACATATATATAGGCGCCAGCTCCCCCGAGCGCGACTCCCTCCGGGGCTTTGAACTGGCCGTTACCCGTCCCTTTGGAGCCGAACTGGCTAACGTATTCGCCTTCTTTGTTGAACTTCTCAACATGATTGTTACCGTCATCGGCGACGTAGATACTGCTGCTGCTAACCGCGATGCCCTCAATCGCCGAGAACTGCCCGGCGCCTGAACCCGACAGGCCGGCTTTACAGCTGGTGGTGCAGATTTCGAATACTTTGCCTTCACCCGCATTAACCCCGTACCCGATCGCCTTGATAAAGGTACCGGACGAGTTGAACTCCTGTAGGCGATAATTACCGAGGTCTCCAACCCAAAGGTTGCCGGTCGTGGTAGCGGCTATCGAGACAGGGCCTTCGAACTGTCCCGCGGCGGTCCCTTTGACGCCGAACTTACTAAGGTATTCGCCTTTTTCGTTGAGCTGCTCGATACGGTCGTTACGGTAGTCAGTGACGTAAAGGTCGCCGCCGTAAAACACGATTCCCACTGGGCCAGAGAATTGCCCGTTACCCGAGCCAGGTTTTCCGGCTTTGCAGCTACTTGTACAGGCTTCGAATTTTTCTTCGCCTTTACTGCCTACGCCGAAGCCGACCGCCTGAATGAACGACCCGGTAGCTGAAAACTCATCGAGGCGGTTACCTTCAAAGTCGGTGACCCACACATCTCCTTTGCTATCCACGGTGTCGAAGGCGGCGTAGGCGAACTGGCCCGCGCCGGAGCCCGCCGACCCAAACTTCGTGGTGTACGTTGGCGGTACCTTGGCGTCTTTTCCTGACGCCGCCGGCATCATCGTCTGGATTACGTCACCGTTTGCTTTGTATTCAATGGTGTGTACGAGATCAAGCCCGGTTGGATCGGTTATCACCGATGTCGGTTTGCGCAGTTTCCAGCCGAGACTGCTTTGCCCGTTGTACTTCGTTTCGGTAGTGCGCGTGTCGAAGACTTCTTTGCTCGTGGTTTCTGCCTCATCGACGGTCTTTGTTACTAGGTGATACGGGCCGCCTCCTGAGGGGGCACCTTCGTTGTAGGAGTAGATCGTATGCTCGCGCGCCAACGCTTCTTCATTTGTTTTGCCTTCTTTGCCGACCGCAAGCTTGACGGTGTGTCGGGGGCCGAGCGTGCTGAGTAGTTCGGTGCCTGGTTCTACGGCCGGTTTGAGTTTTTCGCCGACTTCTTTTTCTTCTTTTTCTTTTTCTTCTGTAGTTTCACCGTTGTAGTGGCTTTCGGTGCTGAGCGCTTCGGCAGCTTCTGCTGGTTTGCTTTCTTTGAGCGCCGCGGCCCTGTTGTCGGGGCTCAGTGTTCGGGTGACGTCGTTGTACGCGTTGAATTCCGCCGTGGAGATTCCGCCAGTAGGAGCTGCGACGTTAACGGTGCGGTCCTTGCCGTCCAGATAGTAGACGGTCTCACGTTTGTATTCCTTGGCCGGCCAGCCCATCACCTTGTCCGGCGGGAACACCGCCATCGCTTCTTTGGGGTCATCGATCTGCCCCCATTCAGCGACCGTCGAGGAACCCATTTCATACGGTTCACGACCTGACACCGGCACCTGATACTCAAGCGTCGTCACAGCATCCGTCCCGACTTCCGGGGGTTCGGGCAACAGTGTGTTTGGCGTACCCGACGCCACCGTCGACGTCACAGCGCTAGACGCGATCGTCGTACCGGTAGCGTTCAACGCCGACACCTCCACCACAAGCTTATGGCCTGCGTCGCTGGTAACCGGATAGTACGCCTGGTTGACCGCGCCGAGGATCGGCGAGCATTCTTCGCCTTTGCTGTTGCAATCCTCCCACTGGTAGATGAACGCCAGCGGGCTCCCAGTCCATTTCCCAGGAATTTTTTCGCCAGTCAGGGTGACGCTGATCTTGACCCCAACTTTCGGGGTCGTACTCGACAGCGCCGGTGCTTCGGTGCTCGCGGGCGCTTCGCCGCCGCCCAGCGGGACTGCAGCCGATGGCACCGCTACGGCCAACAGTCGGCCCGGGCTAGCGTCGCCCGGGATCGTGCCCTGCTCGAAAAGCGTGGGCTCATGCCCCGCGGTGCTCACTGCGGTGACGTGATTTTCGCTGTCGTAACCGTAGGTGGTCTTCAGTTCCGGTTTGATCTGAGGGTTCCAAACTGCACGCAGCCGACCTTTCGCGTCATCCAGATATTCAGCGACGACCAGTTCTTCTTTGGTTTTCGCCTTCCACGCAATGTACTTGACCCTTGAGAGGTGCCCTTTGAATTCGCCCCATTCGCTCTCCTTTTCGCCTTTAGCCGTGGTTGCGCCTTCATCATATTCGAACTTCAGCGCACGGCAGCCTTCTTTTAGTTCCGATATTTCTTTGCCGCACGACACTTCCGGCGGCACCGGCGCCAACTCCTCCGTAGGCTCGATCACACCACTATTGAGCCTGAATTTATACAAAGACATATTGGTGCCGTTCGGCCCTTCCACGCTAGACGGCATCCAAACACCACCCGTACTCCCAGTCGGGAGTTCAAACGCCGTGACTGAACCGTTTTCAGTCAGCGTGAAGTAAGTTTTGCCTTCTTTCGTTTTTTCGCTGAGTATGAGGCCGGCATCTCCCGTCGGCGATGCGAATTCGCCGCCGCCTTTGCCCTCAAAGACGACCTCTCCACCGCTGACGCCGGTCAAGATCATTCCACCCTGTACGCGAGTAAGGCTTTGCTGCGGCCCGAGACCCATATTCCACTGCGGACCTAGAGGACCTTCGACGCCCCCTTGTTCAAGATGCTGCGAGCGGTAGCTACGAGTCACCGTCAAAGCACCATTGGGGGCGCCGATCGACACATCAGTAGCCGTTAGGCTCAATTGGCCCGTAACCGGGTTAACCGACCCTGGGCCTACAGCGACATCTTCGGGGTGATGGATCACGAAATGATATTCAGCTTTTCCAACGTTGCCCGCGGTGTCTTCCGCGATGACGGTCAGGGTATGTTCTCCAGCCGCGTAGTTTTCACCACTCAGAGTCCATTCTGCGTGACCTTTACACGAACCCGAGCAGCTACCCTGCGGGCCACCCAACTGCTGCCCATCAAGATCGAGCACAATCCCAGCGATACCAGCCGGCCCACTTTCGGCACCGGCTTTCAACGACACATGTTCTCCGTCGATAACTTCATGATCGCTCGGTAGACCACTAAACGAGGTAATACTGGGTGGCGCGTTAGCAATTTTGATTTTACCTTTTACGGTCGCGCCGAGACCCGCCGCGTCTTCAACCCTACCTTCCACCGTGTCTTCGCCTTCTGGTAGTTCACCACCCGAAGCAGCCGCCAAGGAGAAGGTCAAGGGTTTCCCAGTACCACTCTTTTTTGCATAACACGGCGCTTCATAGCACTCGTTACACTGAACACCCTGACATTCATTCTGCGCTTCATTTTTGACGCTATAACCCCAGCCAGATTTGCTAGGAGAACTCAAGCCCTGCTTATAGATCCCGATGCCTTCATCCAGCGCATTGATAGCAAATACCGCATTCGACGTCGATTTGTACCACTTGCCGGGGTACAAGGCGTTAGGCAGACCATTCACCGTTGGGTCGGACGTGTCGAAGCTCGCTTTTGGTTCCTCTTCCTGGTTGATCTCCACAGATGCGCTTTCAAGGAGGAAGCGAAATCCGCCTTTTTCTTCGCCAGTTGCTTTCTGCTCAAAATACGCAGCGTTCTGTTCAGAACCAGACACACTAACTGGTCCGCATGCCGATTCTGCGCAAACGGTAACACCCGAGCGTTTATAAATACCCTTTTCCTGATAGCCTACCCGCGCTTTACCGCCTACGCCATTGCCAGGTTCGACTTCACCGTCACGATACCTCAACTCATACTCGTCGGTAATTTCGTCAGAAGGCTTTTCGAAGTCGGTTTCCTCGGCCGACGCAACGAAGGCATAGATACGTGACGCACCTTGAGTGGTGTAAGAAAAGAACCCATACTGACCTTCATAATACGTTTCGTCTGCCGCCTCTTCATAGTCGGTGTCTTCAAGACCTTTACTTGTTTTAAATCCCTCAAACACTTTTTTGTTATCAGTAAAGAATAGCCAGCTGCCTGGGTTAAAAAGAAGTTCTTTGTCGGTCACGGTCGGATCGACGTACACCGGGTATTGGTACTCCCCCGCAGTCATTTCCAGCTTCAAGCTCAACATATCGCCGGATACAGTCATCGATACCGGCACTGCAGCGCCGGTCGCGTCGACCGCTTGGGGCACCGCGACCGTCGCCAACACCGTGCCTTCCTTGACTACTTGCACAGAGCCCGATCCAGTTTGCTGCACCAAACTCGCGCCTTCGGGCAACCCCACCCGGAAGAACAACTGTTGAGGACTATCAGTCGACCGCAAAACCGTAGACGCCTCAAACCCCAACGTCGTAGGCTTAACAACCGTATCCGAGTCAACCTGCGTATTGGCATACACGACACTCGCACCATCAAGCACAGCGCCCGACCCTTCCAGCGCCACCCCCAGCGCGGTCACCGGGGTCAGTGAGATCCCGCTCCCCGATAGCGCCACGCCGTCACCGACATGCGCTGGAATCTGTACTGCGACAGCAGGCGTCGCCGGTTCAAACCCACCACTCACTTCACGCAAACCCAAATCTACCGGCACACGCTTCCCCGGCGATTCTTCCACAGCGATCGGCAACAACGATTCAATCACCCCATGCCGACCACCACCAAGATCGACCTGCTCAACATTAGCCGACGGAAACCCGGTGACGCTCTCCCCCGACGGCAGCTTCGGCGGCCCACCGGACGGTTCGACAACCAGGCTTGAAAACGTTTCACCATCAAGCCGCTTGGCTTCTTCACCAGTCATACCCCCGTACTCGTTTTCAGATTCCTCGCGTGCCGCAACGGCTTCAGGACTCGCACGCCGCGCTTCTTCGACTTCCCTCGCCGGCTGACCCCCAAGCAACTGATCCACTCCCGGCGCCACCAACGGACTTTCAACCGCCGACGAACCAGTCCCACCCAGCACCGAAGATTCATCCCCACACGCCACACCAACCCCAAACACCAGGCACGCCACAACAAACACCACGCACGTCAACAACATCGACCGGCCCCTGATACGCACTCCCCCTCCTTTGATTAATTGACAAATGCTCGACACCGACCCTCGCCGTATCATTGAGAAACACTCAGCCACCGGCCCGCGCGCGAGCCTATACCGCGCAGGCTCAAATACACATGTGATGTCTCTCACTAGACTTCCCCCGATGAGTTGGTTGTGGATCGGTGCGATTGATCGCCGCTTTGCTGCTGCAGGGCTGAGCTAACTCGCCCAACCACATCTGACACCTGGGAGCCAAAGCTGCTCACCAGTTCCTCGACGGCGTACGCCCCAGGGACCGCAAGCTCAACCGCCGCGCCCGGCCGCCCCTCGCCGTCGAGCACGGCGGCAGCGAGCGCACGCCGGCCGCTAAGCAGCTCCTCGTCCTCAACCACGATGGCGTCGTCCCCGGTGGCGATACGCTCAAGCTCAGCACGCAACGCAGCCTTGCTCGTAAGCGTATTAGGGCCGAGCCGTTGGAGCTTCAACTCGGTCACCAGCTTACGCTGCTCCGCAGCGGGCAGGCGCGCAGCGATCGCCTTACCCGCGGCGGTGCAGTACACGGGCCGGCGTGCGCCAGGCCCGATGCCCTCATCGATCGCATACTGCCCTTGGCGAGATCCCTGCCAACGATCGATGTAGACAATCTCACTACCCCCAAGTACAGCCAAACTCACGGTGTAACCCGTCCGAGATCGCAACTCCCGCAAATGCCCACGAGCTACACGCCGCACCGGCATCGACTCACACAAAGCAATCCCCACGTCTGACGCCCGCGGCGAAAGCCAATACTTACGCGACGCCCCCTGCTCAAGGAAGCCAAGCGCCACTAACGTGGTCGCGAACCGATGTGTGGTGGAGCGCCCGAGCTCCAGCGTGTCCGCCATGTCGGCGATCCCACGTATTGGATGCTCTGCGGTAAAACACCGGAGCATCGCCAAGCCGGCAACCAATGACGAAGAATACCGGCCGGGATGCTCGGGATCGATAGCAACCCCGTGCGCTTGTGAGGGTCTCTTGGGCACGCCTACCTCACCAGCCGATACATGCCGGTAGCCGCGTCCCGCTCAACCATCCCGGCAATAACCAACGTCTGTATGCAAGAGTCAGCGGCAGCCGGGGAGAGGCCGACGTCACTCGCCAGATCATCGAGGCTGGCCGGCTGGCCCCCCGCCAAGCGCGCGAGCAGCCGCAGGCCCCCCAGGAATACCAGCGAAGCCCGCGAGCCCGGTACAGCGCGCTCGTACGCCTCCCACACCGAGACCGACGGTGTGGCGAATGCCAGCTCGGAGAGCTGCCCAGCAAGCCCTGCCGCGTCCTCACCGGCTTGAGCAGACTGCACGACAGACGCGACCTGCTCAGGCGTCAGCCGTACGTATATGTGGGGCTGGTCCACCACGTCAGGACGCCATCGTTAGGAGCGCGCGTTGCGTGTCGATGGTTGTGCCGGCGTGGGTATCGCTCGCCCACGGGGTTGGCTGCTGGCGGGCCGCCGTGGGGAAGGCGACCCGCCAGCAGCCACCGGCACCGTCGGGATTTGTGGCGACCGGCGAGCCGATCCCTGCCGACCAAGGCAACATCCCTGACCGTGCGATGCGATCGACTCCCCGCTGCACAGCCGCGAGTAGAGACGCAACAGGTGCCTCACCCGCAGCAGCGCAATGGACGGGCAGGCAGGTGCCCATCCCGCCGCCTGCATCGATTCCGTATTGCCCGTGGTATGAGGCGGGCCTCACATCGATGTAGGCAACCTCAGAATCACAGAGGATCCCAAGACCTAAGTGTCCCGCTGACACTTGCGGGAGAGGCAGGCGCATTGCTCGCCTTTCAAGGCAGTGCCAACGGGGTTGCGGATCGGAACGTCCTACGTGCCGCCGGCCCACCGGACGGGGACAGCGGGGCCGTTCAAGCGCGAGGGCGCAAACAGCGCGCGGGCGCGCGGACCTTAACCCCGAGGCAAACCAAGGCAAGCGTCTCACCTTTGGGCAGCCCTGCCGTACCCAGGCAGGCTTGTGGTCGGCGACCCGCACAAGGCCGGTTGGCGATGGGCCCCTTGGCGAGGGCTGGTGCGGCGCGGACGACGAGCGTCGGGAGATCAGTGATGGCCATTGCGGAGGGCTGGTTGGGATACCCGCGAGGGGGGCGCTGGGGTCGGGGCGATGCCCTGTGTGGGGTTTGCCAAGATCGTGTGCCATAACGCATATGATCTGACTTGTGGGATTGTTTGTGTAGGCATGTTTTGAGGGTTCAAAGTTTGTAGGTGTCTCTGGGGACAACGGATAGTCCGTTTCAGCCGGGTCGAACTTCCAGTAAGCTGCATCGTTCAATGAGCGAGGCGGCTGCAAGGAGGGCGACCGGTCGGGCGATGACTTCGCCCGTCAATTGGGCGCTGCTCGGCTTGGTGATTGAGCGCCCGAGCTACGGTCACGAGCTGTATCAGCGCTTTCAGCGGGTGTATGCGGGGGTGCTTCCGCTTAGCGGTGAGTCGCATGTGTATGCGGCGCTTAATGCGCTTGAGGGGCGTGGTTTGATCGCGGAGATCCCTGGGTCCCGTTCGGGTCGTCAGCCGAAGCCGCGGTATCAGGCAACGCAGTCGGGGCTCGATGACTACATCGCGTGGCTGGTGGCGGAGGTCGATGCTGAGCGGCGCCGTCAGGAGCTGTGGGTGCGCCAGCTGGCGATCTTCGCGAACAACCCAAGCACGGCGCTGGATGTCCTTGGCCGCTTCGAACGTATGTATTTGAAGGGGGCGGGGCGAGTCGGCGATCGTCCGGGTGGGTCGGGGGTTGGTTCTCGGGATGAGCTGATCGAGCGGCTCGTCGGTGAGCACCAGCGCAACGTTGACGGCGCCCGGATCAAATGGCTTGGCAGCGCTCGGGATGCGTTTGAAGCTCGCGCCGAGGCCGCTCGGGACGATGCTGCTCGCCCTTGAGAGCGTGTCCAAGCGTTTCGGGCGCGGATCGCGGGTCGCGCTTGCCGATGTGTCGCTTTCGGTCGACGCGGGGGAAATGGTCGTCGTGTTCGGGGAGCGGCAGTCGGGCCGTACGACGCTCTTGCGGATCGCGGCCGGCCTTGAAGCACCCGATAGCGGCGTCGTGCGCTTGGAGGGACGCAGTCTCGCCGAGGGGAACCTTGGGGCGCTCGGTGCGGAGGTCGGCTACTGCCGGTGTACGTTTCGTCAGGATCGGGGGCGAACGGTTCTCGAGCAGCTGATCTCCAGCCAGCTGGGGCGCCGCGTCGGGCAAGCCGAAGCGCATGCTCGCGCATTGCACGCGTTGGAGCGAGTAGGCGCGGTGCGGTGCGCACCGCTCGCGGCACGCCATTTGAAGGTGGAGGAAGCGGTGCGGGTCGCGATTGCTCGCGCGCTGACCTCCGATCCACGTCTGCTGGTGATCGATGAGCCGACCATCGGCGTCGACTCTGAGCGGCGCGATGACATTCTGGGGCTGCTGCGCTCGCTCGCGGACGAGGGCATCGGGGTGCTGGCGAGCACGGGCGATGGCCTTGGGTTGCTCGGCGCCGATCGCGTCGTGCTGCTCGGCAAAGGCCGGCTCAGCGGCGAGCTGGCGCCTGAGCTTGCGGCGGTGAGCGATCTCGCGCGCCACCGGCTCACGCGGGATGTCGGAGGCCAGAGCGTTGCTTGAGCTCGAAGGTGTGGTCAAGCACTATCACAGCGAGGGCGAGGAGGTCCGTGCTGTCGATGGCGTCAGTTTCACGATCGCACCGGGGGAGATGCTCGCGCTGCTTGGCCCCAGCGGGTCGGGGAAGACGACGCTGCTTTTTCTGATCGCAGCGCTGCTGCGCCCGGACGCCGGCGCAATCCGCTACCAGGGACGGAACATCACCAGTGTCTCTGAGCGCGAAGCGAGCGACTACCTGCTCAAAGACGTCGGGTTTGTGTTCCAGAACTTTCATTTGATGCCGCGGGTCTCGGCCGTCGAGAACGCGGCACGCAAGCTATTGATCGCCGGTGTCGGGATGCGCGAGGCGCAGGCACGAGTGATCCCGTGGCTTGAGCGTATGGGGCTCGCTCACCGACTGCAGCATCCGCCGGAGAAGATGTCCGGTGGCGAGCGCCAGCGAGTCGCTATCGCGCGGGCGCTCGCCGGGGAGCCGGGGTTGATCCTCGCCGATGAGCCGACAGGGAACCTCGACAGTGCTCGCAGCCGCGAGATCGTGCAGCTGCTGCACTCCGTCGCACACGAGCGCGAGGCGCGCGTGCTACTCGTCACCCACGACCAGGAGGCCGCGCTGATCGCCGATCGCTGCGCGACACTACGCGACGGCAAGCTAGTCGACGGCCACCCCGAGGGCCAGGTCAACGGGGAGCCTCCCAATCCCTTCGACATACAGGCGCGGTCTGCGCCCGCGCAGGGCTAGGGAGCGATGGGCAGCATGGATGCGTCTGGCTGAGGTGTGCTATGCGACTTGGTGCGCTTATCTACTTCTACAGTCGCCGCCTTCGCGTTCACGCGACGGAGGAGTTGCTCGCTGGCGTCGGGGTTGCTGTTGCGGTGGCGCTCGTGTTTGCGGTTACGGTCGCCAACAGCAGCATCACGAGCTCCGCGAGCAATGTGGTTCACGCTGTGATCGGCCCCGCTGATCTGCAACTACACGCCCGCGACCCCAACGGGTTCGCCGAACATCTTCTCGGCCGGGTGGAACGGCTTGCGGGTGTCGACCAGGCGGCGCCGCTGCTTGAACAGACCGCAACCGTCGTCGCGCCCGGTGGCCGTCGGGCGACTCTAAACGTGGCGGGCACGAATATCGGGCTGGCTCTGCTGGATGGGTTGGCGCATACCCTGCCGTTGGGAGCGCTCTCACCGGGCGGGATCGGGCTGAGCCAGACGGCCGCGAGCGCGCTTCACCTACCCGCCTACAACTCTCGTCATCCCACTGATGTCCGGTTGCTGCTGCGAGGACGCGCGTTCACTTTGAAGGTCTCCGCGGTCCTCGGCAGCGAAACCGCCGGGGCGCTCTCCCAAGCACAAGTAGCAGTCATGCCGCTCGGGCAGCTGCAGCAACTCGCGGGCCTCCCGGGCCGCGTGACACGCATCCTCGTGCAAAGCAATCCCGGGCAGAAGGCGAGGGTCGAACACGAGCTACAGGCAGTGGCCGCCGGCAGGATCACGCTCGCTGCCGCCGACCAGGACATCTCGCTGTTGCATCAGGCGCTGCGGCCGAGTAATCAGGCAAGCGCGTTGTTCGCGGGGTTGAGCGCCTTGCTTGGTTTCCTGTTCGCGTTCAACGCGATGCTGCTCACGGTGCCGGAGCGGCGTGAAACGATCGCCGACATGCGGATGGATGGCGCCAAGCGCACGGCGATCGTCCAGATGGTGCTTTTCCAGGCCATATGCCTGGGTGCTGTCGCGTCGCTTGCCGGGCTCGCTGGGGGTTACGCACTGTCGTTGGGTCTCTTTCACCAGTCTCCGGGCTATCTCGCGAAGGCTTTCACGCTGGGCGTCGGCACGGTGATCGGCGTGCAGCCGATCGCGTTCTCGCTCATCGGGGGGATGCTGGCGACATGTCTTGCATCGTTGATCCCGCTTCAGGATCTGCGAACGGGCCGCCCGCTGGACGCGGTCTTCTCCGAACAGGACCCCAACGGCGGCGTCCCGGAGCGCACAAGAGGGTGGCTCATCGCGGCTACGGCCGGGTTGCTGCTGCTCGCCACCGGGCTCTTTGTGCTGGTGCCATCGGCGGCGATCTTCGCGTGCGTCGTGCTCGCGCTAGCGACGATGCTCGCCGTGCCGTTGGTCCTCGCCGGTGCTTTGCGCGCCGCCGGCGCCGTGTCGCTCAGGTATTCGAGGCTGACGGTGCTGCCGTTGGCGCTCAGCTCGCTGAAGACGACGACGCTGCGCTCGCTTGCGCTTGCGGCGACCGGAGCGGTCGCCTTGTTCGGCAGCGTCGCGTTGGGCGCCTCTCGCGATGACCTGCTGCGCGGCATCGACGGGTACACCGGCAACTACGTCCGCAGCGCCAACATCTGGCTCGTCAACCCAACCGACAACCAAGCGATCGACAACTTCAACCCGAGCACCCCAAAGGCGCAGATCGCGCGGATACCGGGTGTCGCCAGCATCGCCACCTTTCAGGGCAGCTACCTCGACTACCACGGGCGACGCGTATGGGTGATCGCCTGGCCGCCCGGCGCGCGACCCGCGCTGCTCGACGACCAGATCATCCACGGCGCCCCCACCGTCACCACCGGCCTACCGGACGGGCAGATCACCGTCTCCGACCAAATCGCAAGCGAACAGCACCTCAAGGTCGGCGACCAGATCGCGCTACCCACCCCCACGGGCACAGCAACGTTCAAGATCGCCGCGACCACCACGAACTTCGGGTGGAGCCCCGGCACGATCTTGATGAACACGAGCGACTACCGGCGCGCGTGGGCGACCCCCGCCGCCTCGGCGCTCGGCGTCAACCTCAAGCCCACCGCCGACCCGCAGACAGTCAGGCACGCAATCCAGCGTACGCTCGGCGCGGGCAGCGGCCTTGAAGTGCTGACCGCGAAGGCGCGAGAAACAACGATCGATAACTCCGCCAGCGAAGGACTCGGACAGCTCGGGGAGATCGCCACGCTGCTGGTCGCCGCCGCGATCCTCGCAATGGCCGCCGCACTCGGGTCCAGTATCTGGCAACGCCGTAAGTCACTGGCCGAACTGCGCCTGGACGGCGCCCCACGCCGGCAGGTCAGGCTCGTGCTGCTCACCGAATCCGCGCTGATGCTCAGCGCCGGCTGCTTGACCGGCGCCCTCGCAGGAGTCTATGGTCAGGTAGTGATCGACAGCTACCTCAAGCAGGTAACCGGGTTCCCCGTCGCAGGGGTGGGAACCGGTGCACGTCCCCTTGAGATCTTCGCGCTCGTCCTGCTCGCCGTCCTTGTGATCGTGGCGCTACCCGCCTGGTTCGCCTCCCGTGTCTCCCCCACATTCGCACTCAATGAGTAAACCGCCACACCGGCGGCAACGGGGACACGAGCGAGCAGCGGACGGCTAAGCCGAAGACATGTCCGCCTTCGGTGACCGCAGGCTCCTGGCTGGAGCCGGCGTCGCCCTCCTGCGCGCCAACCTCCGCTACTGGCCAACCATCGCCCCACTCGTCGCCCAGCAGCTCAAACGCTGGGAAGATCAAGCAAGCAACATCAAAGCCCCCGAGCTGCAGGTGCTCGCCCTCAGCAAGCTGCACGACGAGCGCTTCAACGCCGAGGTCGCAGCGACACTCGCGACACTCGCCCCCAAAGAGCACCGCCGCACGGTGGTCGAAGCGATCGTCGCCTATGAGGTGATGTACGACTACCTCGACGGGCTCACCGAGCGCCCCAACCCCGACCCCCTCGCCAGCAGCCACGCACTCTACCGAGCGTTCACAGACGCTATCGCCCCCAACCCCACACCCATCGGCAGCTACTTCGCCTCCCACCCAGTCCAGGACGACGGCTACCTACAGAAGCTCACCAGCACCGTCACCCACGCACTCCACAGGCTGCCTTCCGCCACGCCGATCCATGCCGCAGCGGCGAGAGCCGCAACGCGATGTGCAGAAGCACAAACTCGCGCACACGCAGCCCCCACACTCGGCACCGGCCAACTCGAACAATGGGCCGCCAGCGAAGCCCACCAGTCCCAGCTTTCCTGGCAAGAGTTCCTCGCCGGCGCCGCCTCCTCAGTCCTCACCGTCCACGCGCTGATCGCCGCCGCCGCCCAACAACACACCACCCCCGCCCAGGCCGACGCGCTCGACCGCACCTACCTCTCGATCTGCGCCCTGAGCACGATGCTCGACAGCCTCATCGATCATCAACGCGACACCCACGTCGGGCAAGCCGGATACATCCGCTACTACCCACACCGCAAGCAGCTCGCCGACGACCTCACCGCCGCCGCCCGGCGAGCGATCCACTCCGCACAGCAGCTACCCGACAGCACACACCATGTAATGACGCTCGTCGGCGTCGCCGCCTACTACATCTCCGCACCCACCGCCACAAGCGACTTCGCCCGACCTGTCACCCAACGGGTCCACGCCGAGCTCGAACCGCTTATCACACCCACACTCGCCGTCATGCGCACCTGGCGAGCCGCAAAGCGACTGCGACACCCAACAACCACCCGCACGCCGTCATGCTGACGCACGACACAATCGAGACACCCGGCGATGACCCGAGACCAGCAGTCGCACGGAACATCGCGATCATCGCCGACGGCAACGGTCGCTGGGCGAAAGCACGCGGGCTCTCAGCCACCCACGGTCACCAAGCCGGCGCCAACACCCTCAAGGCGCGGCTACGCGACGCCGCCGAGTTCGGCATCGAGCAACTGACCGTGTACTCGTTCTCAACCGAGAACTGGACCCGACCCCCCACCGAGGTTCGCGGACTGATCGATATGCTCGCCCAACGCATCGCCCAAGAGACCCCCGAGCTACACCAGCAGGGCGTCCGCATGCGCTTCATCGGCCGCCGAGAAGCCGCCCCCAGACTGCTCCAAGACCAAATGCACCAAGCCGAAACGCTCACCGCCGACAACAAGCGACTGGCTCTGTTCATCGCGTTCAACTACGGCGGGCGAGCCGAGATCCTCGACGCGGCCAAACGATTCAACGGTGGCGACGAAAAGGAGTTCCGCCGCTCCCTATACGCACCCGAGATGCGCGACCCCGACCTCATCATCCGCACAGGTGGCGAGCAACGTCTCTCAAACTACCTGCTCTGGCAGTCCACCAACGCCGAACTCGCGTTCCGCCCCGAACTCTGGCCCGACTTCACACGCCAAGCCCTCGCAGAAGCACTCGCCGACTACAGCCGCCGCCAACGCCGCTATGGCGCCCGCCGCTCAACCCGGCCCACAGTGGCCCCCCGGACTGCAACGGCACCTATCACAGCCCTGTAAGATCCTCCGGAACGATTCCGTATCCGAACAAGAAGACACACAGCCACAATGCTCAAACGCACCCACCAACCCCGCAGATCCCCCCTGCCGACCCGACCGGCCATCACCCTCGCCGCCATCCTTCCCGCGGTTGTCTTTGCCAGTCCCGCCGCCGCAATCGCGCCCGCGCCCCGCGCGCATCAAGCAGCGACCGTCAACGTGACAGACACCGCGAAGCTCCACTACACAAAACACACCGGCTCACAACTCCTGGAGGAAGGCTCAGCACAAGGAGCGCTCCCCGGCAACATGCACGCCCGCCTCACCATCGGCGCCACCTTCACCGCCACCTTCACGATCCACACCCACAACGGCACCATCGAAGGACACGGCACCGCCACCCCACACGGCTCCGGCCTCACCGAAAGCTTCACCGGCACCCTCACCATCACCGGCGGCACCGGCCGCTACACCCACGCCCACGGACACGCGGCGCTATCGGGCACGTTCAACCGCCGCACCTATGCCCTCGTTCTGAAAACCACCGGCTCGCTCTCATACTGACCCCGCCCGCACCGTGACGCCAAACCGGCTCGCGCGCCAAACCGTTCGCCTGCTGACACTCGCCCTGCTCAGCACCGCCACGTGCTGCACCGCCGCCGCCGCACCAACAGTCACACTCAACGCTACACTCACACCCGAGTACCTCGGCCAAGGGACCACCATCAGCTTCGGCTTCAACATCACGAACCCCGCCAACCAGACTCCCCCGCCGCTGACCAACGTCGAAATCAGCTATCAAGTCGAACTAGCCTTCGCGCTCAGCGAACTCGGCCTGGCCACTTGCAGCACACAAAAACTCGAAGCATTCGGCGTCGAAGGATGCCCACCCAACGCCGTGATGGGCTACGGCACAGCCCTCGCCGAGATACCAATCGGCCCCTCACTCGCCAGCGAGGCCGCAGAAGTCACAATCCTAAGGGCCACAAACCGATCAGGACACCTCGCCCTCCTCATCTACGTCAACGCGCCCACGCCCATCAGCGGACAATTCGTATTCCCTGCCCTCCTGCTCCCCGCCAAACACCCATACGGCGGACGCCTCGACATGGCCATCCCACTCATCACCAGCTTCCCCCAAGGTCCCGACGTCGCAGTCACACAATTCCATTCAACCCTCGGCCCACTACACCTCCACTACCGCGAACAAAAACAGGGTCACACCATCGAATACACACCAAAAGGCCCACCCCTACCCAACCGCTGCCCACACGGCGGCTTCCAATTCGCCGCCACCTTCGCCTTCCAGGACGGTAGCCACGCAACAGCATCGACAAAGGTACCCTGCCCCAGGGACTCATCAGGTCGATGACCTGTGCGTCGAGACACTGTGAATGAGCCCTACAGGGATGGCTCAGTTGTTGATCCGGCCGGTCAGGTTCTCGCGTTCGCTCGGCGTGGTCGCGACGAGGTAGAGGACCGTCATCGCGGCTTGCTCGTTAGGGAAGCACCCCCCGTCGGACTTCGCAAGATGTCTACACCACAAATGCCGTCGAGTCGCCGAACGTTAGATTCGAACAATGGCACGACACCCCTCTGCCAGGATTGGATCATCGCGGGGTAGCGTGCCCGCCAGTTCTCGGCGAACTCCCCGAAGTGCGCCTGGGCGGCTTCGACGCTCGGCGCGGTGTAGATCTCCCTGAGTTCCTGGGGTGGCGAACACGGCCGCCAGCGATCGTCGGCACCGGAGCTATCCGAGCCATGTGCTCATTTGCGGGTCGACGCAGGCCCGAGTCGCTGGCTAATGCCTGCGACCTGCAGAGACACCGTCCTAAATTCGTTGGATGCTTCTATGTTGTCAAGGGCGTGTTGGTGAGCTGGTTGTAGAGGTGTCTGGAGAGGTAGCGCTTGAGGGAGCGCATGGCCTCTCACAAACCGAGTCCATGAACCAGGGACCAGATCAAGCTGTCCGTCAAACCGGGTCCACTCCACTCCTGGCGCCAGATTCGCCTAGTGCGCTCGCGGTTGATGCTCCAGCCTTCCCGCAGCAGGATCTCGTGTGCTGTCTTCCAACCCACCGCGGGTGCTCTTCGGCGATCTCCCGCAGCCGCGAGGCCAGACGCTGATCCTCCTCGCGTGGTGGCTGTGGCTGCTTGCGTTGCGTGGAGCGGTGCTGGCTCGCGACACGACACGCTCTGCGCTCTGAGACCCCGAAGCGCTCCTGCAGGGTGCCGACGGCCCTACGCCAGCGCCCCGGGGTCAAAAGTTTCCCTCCGCCAGCTCCTTGAGCATGTCGATATCCAGCGCTTGCTCAGCGACGAGCTTCTTCAGCCGCTGGTTCTCGCCCTCCAACTGCTTCAGGCGCTTAGCTTCATCGGCCTTCATCCCGCCGCACTGCGCTCGCCAGCGATTCCACGTCGCCTCGCTGACCTCCAGCTGCCGCAGCACCACCACAAGCTCGCCGCCCTCATTCAGAAGGCGTTCGCCCTCCCTGATCTTCCTGACCGCCTGCTCCGGTGTATGCCTGCGTCTCTTCATGATCGTGTTCATCCTTCCATCCCATCACGGGAAACACGACACGCCTCCAGCCCGGATCACTTCACGGGGACCCCGTCACCATCGACTTGGACCGACGCCCCGCGCGTAGTAGCGCGTGCGCGCGGCGAAGATCGGGTCCGCAGAGAGATGATCGGCGGTGGTGGGCTCGTCGCTCACGACCAACCAGGATGGCCGTGCGCTCGGATGCGATCCAGTAGACCGAGTTATCGGGCCAGCTGCGCTCCGAGACAAACGGCGACGTGGGCTCCCTCGTGGGGCCCCACCCTCCCTCAGGGGCCCACACTTCTCGCCCGGAACTACACGTATTCCCTTTCTGCTTCGAATTTGAAGGTCTCACGACCGAACACGCCGGCCCGTTCTCGTCCTTTGCCGCCCCGGCCCGGGTGTACCGTATGATCATGCACTCGCACTGGCCCGCCCTCCCCTACGCCGAGTGGCGCGACACCTGCGACACGCTGCACGCGCACACGCAGGTACTGGGCAAGCTGGCGGCGAAGCTGGCGCCGCCCGAGCCGCAGCTGCAGCATGCGGCGCTGCGGCTGACCGCGCGCGGTTGGGAGACGCTGCCGCTGCCCGCCCCCGACGGCTCGGGGGCGGTGGTGGTGGCGCTCGACCTGCGCACACACGAGGCGCTCGTCGAGCACACCGGCGGTGAGGTGCGTCGCGTGGCGCTAGCGCCCGACCGGCCGGTTGGGGAGGTGACGCGCGCGGTAGTGGGTGCCGTCAACGAGCTGGCGGGCGCAGTGGCGATCGACCCCACGCCGCAGGAGGTGTCGTGGAGCGTGCCGCTGGACGAAGACGATCAGCACGCGCGCTACGACCCCGCGCAGGTGTCCGCCTACTTCGCCGCCGCCACGGGAGCCGCGCTCGTGCTCGCCGCCTTCCGCGCGCCCTACCGCGGGCGCTCCACGCCCGTCAACGCGTGGTGGGGCTCGTTCGACCTCGCCGTCAACCTCTTCTCCGGGCAGCCCGCGCCGCCGCCGTCGAAGGACTTCATCATGCGCAACGCCATGGACGCGCAGGAGGTGGCGGTTGGTTGGTGGCCGGGCGACGCGCGCTACGAACGGGCAGCGTTCTACGCCTACGCCCACCCCGCGCCCGATGGGTTCGCCGGCGCCGCGCTCACACCCGCCGCCGCGCGCTGGGACGGCACGCTCGGCGAGTACGTGCTCGATTGGGACGACCTGCGCACGGGCGATGACCCGCGCGCACTCGCCTTGGCGTTCACGCACTCGGCGTTCCGCCACGCCTGCCTGGTGTGCGAGTGGGACCCCGCGCTGCTCGCCAGCGCCGAGGGCCAGCCGCCGCCGGTCACTTGACCTACTTGTGCTTCCAGCTGGCGCTGTAGGTCTCGGTGTAGGAGAGACAGCCGCTTTTGCTCTTCAGGCTGGGGATCGCCACGGTGCCGGTAACCGTGCCGCCGGAGAACCTGCCGGTCACCTTGCCCTGCTTGGAGGGGATACTCGGCACCTCGCCCTTGAACGTGACCGTGACGGAGAAGCGGCCGTTCTTGATCGGCGCTTTGGCGATCTGCGGTTCGAAGCCGGGGCCACCGCCTTGTCCGCACTTGCCGTCGTAGCCGATCGCGGTCTTGAAGCCCATCACCGCGGCGCCGCCCTTGGACACCTTGAGCGTGACCGGCCCCTTCTCGGAGCTGGTTCCTTCGTAGGTACCGGCCTTGGGCGCTTTCTTGGCGGCCAGCGCCACCGCGGCGAGCATGAGCGAGACGACCAGCACCACCGCCGCCACCCGACGCGCACGCCGGCCCCGTACGCGGGCCGATCGGTTTGAGTAGCTTGACATCCGCATCTGCTCGATCCTTTCGTTGGCGTCCACACCCAACCGCTTCGTGAGTGGTCGCCCTCGACCGCTCACGGGCGCTGCCGTGGCCGCTTCGCGGCGCGCCGCCCTGGCAGACTAGGAGCTGTGTCAAGCACTGTCAACCCGGGAGCGCCCGCGCCTAATGCGTCCCTAACCGACCTCAAAAGGGTCTTCCGCGATGCTCGCCGCGATCCCCAGCTGGCGGTATTGGAGGGGCTGCACGCGCTCAAGCACGCGCTGCGTTTCGGCGCCGAAGTGCTGCACACGGCGGTGCTCGCCCCCGACCGGCTGCAAACGCTCGCCGACGCGCTGGCCCCCGACGTGCGCGAGCGGATCCTCGCCGGCGCGCAAACGGTAGCGCCCGAGGTGTTCGCCACGCTCGCGCCGCTGGCGCCCGCCACCGGGGTGATCGCGGTCGCGCGGCGGCCCTCCGTCGATGTGGAGGCGCTGCTCGCCGCGCAGCGGCCCGCGCCGATCGTGATGCTGGAGACGCCCCGCGACCTCGGCAACGTCGGCGCCTGCGTGCGCGTCGCGGCGGCCGCCGACGCCGCCGGTGTGCTCACCACCGGCATCCACGATCCCTGGGACCCGGCCGCGCTGCGAGGCGGAGCCGGTTTGCAGTTCGCGCTGCCGGTGGCGCGGCTCGGCGAGGACGCGCTGGAGCGGGTGAGCCCTGTGGGCGGCGGCGCGCACGGCCGTCCGCTGGTGGCACTCGATCCGGAGGGTCAGCCGCTGCGCCCGGCGCAGCTGCCCCCGCGCGCGGTGCTGGCGTTCGGCGCCGAGCGTCAAGGCCTCTCGCCGGCGCTGCTGGAGCGGGCCGAGCAGCGGGTGCGCCTGCCGATGCGCGCGGGCGTGTCCAGCCTCAACCTCGCCACCTCCGTCGCCGCCGTGCTCTACAGCTGGCGGCTGGCGGTCGGCGGCTGAGGGGATCCACCGACATCGTGGCCGACGGCGCCTCTAAGGGGGATCAGCCGACATCGCGGCCGACGGCGCCTCGATCGGCGGTTGCCCGTGTTTGGGAGATTGGCCCATCCGCCAACCGCCCGCGTAGTTACCCCGCACGTCGGTTGGTGGGCGTAGGCTGATATCTGACCCCGTTACCGTCCTGCCCGCGTGATCCCCTTCACCCACACACCTCCCGCTGCGGCCGCGCTCGCACTGCTGGCCGATCCTCAATCGGCTGCTGTTCAGTTCGTGTCGGTCGCGCTGCTGGCGGCGCTGTATGCCCGGCGCGCGCGCACGCTCGCAAGTGACGAGCTCGCAGGCAGCGAGGGTCGGGTGGCGCGATGGCGGCAGGCGTGTTTCTATGCCGGCTGTCTCACGGTCGTCGGCGCGCTGGTCGGCCTCAGCCAACTGAGCCGGGAGCTGCTGTTCGCGCACATGATCCAGCTGTTGCTGATCGGCAACGTCGCCCCGCTGCTGCTCGTGCTGGGCCTCACCCAGCCGCTGCTGGGACCGACCCTGGGGGGCGATCGATCGATTGCATCCGATCGGCGATCGGCCGGGGTGTTCGGCCTGGTACGCCTGCTCGCCAACCCGCTGATCGCGCTGCCGCTGTGGGCGATCTGCGTCGGTGTGTGGCACCTGCCGGGTCCCTACCAGGCGGCGCTGGAACACCCCGCGATCGCCGTGCTGCAGCACGCCACGCTGCTGGCGTGCGGCGTCAACCTGTGGATGTGCCTGTTCGGGCCGCTGCCCACGCCGGGCAGGTTCGGACACCTCGGCAAGCTGCTCTACATCGCCGCCATGGGACTCCTCGCCGCGGCGCTCGGCAACCTCCTGCTGTGGTCGGACGTCGTGTTCTATCCCTTCTACCTCGACGGCGACTCGGCCCATCGCGCCTCGCCGATCGCCGACCAAAACCTCGCCGGCGCGGTGCTGGTGATCGAGGCCACCCTGATGACGATCGGGCTGTTCTGCTGGCTGTTCCTGCGCACCGCCCGAGAGGCGCGCGAGCGCGAAGAGCTGCTGGACCTCGCCGCGGTGCACGGCTTTACGCTCAGCGACAAGCGCGTCGCACGCGCCGTGTCGGCGGGGCGCGGAGATGAGCTGCGGCGGCGGCTGGAGGGGCGGATCGAAACCGGCCAAACGCAACCGGCCCCAGCGGTGACGCAGGACTCTATGCTTTAGCCATGTGCGTCGGTTGTGCGATGGCGGCCGCCTCGGCGGCCAGCGGCTTCAGGACCTGGCTGCAGACCCACCACCTCGGGTGGCTCACGCCGCAGAGGATGCGGGCGCTGACGGTCGCGGCGATGTGCGCAGCCGGGCTGGTGTCGACGATCGGCGTCAGCGGCTCCACGCCACCGCCCGCCAACGCGGCGGCCGCACACCACGCTGCGCGTTAGCCCCCGGCGACCGCGGGCAGGATCGTCAACTCCGCGCCGTCGGCCACCGGCGTTTGCAGGCCGTCGAGGAAGCGGATGTCTTCGCCGCTGAGGTACACGTTGACGAACCGTCGAAGCCCGCCGTCGTCGTCGGCGATGCGGCCGCGCAACTCGCCGTAGCGGTCAAACAGGCCGTCCAGCACCTCCTGCACGGTGGCCCCGTCCAGCTGCGCCTCGCTGGCGCCTTCGGCGGCGGCGCGCAGCTGGGTGGGGATCTTCACGACCACGCTCATCAGGCGGCCACCGCCTCGGGCACGCGCGCTTCAAAATCGGCCACCGTCGGCTTGATCGTGTGCGCCTCGAACGTGCCGCGTACCGCGTCCAGCGTCTTCAAACCCTCGCCGGTGATCACCGCCACCACGCGCTCCTCGGGGTCGATCTCGCCGCGCTCGGCAAGCTTCGCCAACACCGCGGTGGTGACGCCGCCGGCGGTCTCGGTGAAGATGCCGGTGGTGCGCGCCAGCAGCGAGATGCCCTGCCGGATCTCCTCGTCGCTCACCGCGTCGATCCCGCCGCCGCTGGCGCGCGCCTCCTCCAGCGCGTAGGGCCCGTCGGCGGGGTTGCCGATCGCCAGCGACTTGGCGATCGTGTCGGGCTTCACCGGACGGCACACCTCTTGGCCGGCGGCATACGCGTTCGCCACCGGCGCGCATCCCTCCGCCTGGGCGCCGTTCATCCGCGGGCGCTCGCCGCTGACGAGACCGAGCGCGCGCCACTCGGCGAAGCCCTTGGCGATCTTTGTGAACAGCGAGCCCGAGGCGATCGGCACCACGCAGCGGTCGGGCTGGCGCCAGCCCAATTGCTCGGCGATCTCATATGCCAGCGTCTTTGAGCCCTCGGCGTAGTAGGGGCGCAGATTGACGTTCACGAACGCCCAGTCACGCTCGGCCGACAGCTCGGTGCAGAGGCGGTTGACGTCGTCGTAGTTGCCCTTCACCGCCACCAGGTTGGTGCCGTACACGCCGGTGGCCAGCACCTTCTGCTCCTCCAGGTCGGCGGGGATGAACACGTAGGACTCGAGACCCAGCGCCGCGCCGTGCGCGGCGACCGAGTTGGCGAGGTTGCCGGTGGAGGCGCATGCGATCGTCTGAAAGCCCAGCTCCCGCGCGCGCGCCACCGCCACCGCCACCACGCGGTCCTTGAACGAGTGGGTGGGGTTGGCGGCGTCGTTCTTCACCCACACCTCCTTCAACCCCAGCTCGCGGGCGAGGCGGTCGGCGCGGATCAGCGGCGTGCAGCCGGCTGGCAGCCCCACACGCGAGGTCAGCCGTCCGGAGGGGCCGGGGGGACCGCCCGCCAGGGGCAGGAAGTCGGCGTAGCGCCAGATGTTCTGCGGGCCGGCTTGGATCCGGCGGCGCAACTCGTCGAGACCGCCGTCGGTCAACCGGCTGTGGTCGTAGGCGACCTCCAGGGGACCGAAGCACCGCTCGCACACGTACTGTGCCTCCAGCGGGTACTCCGCCTCACACTCTCTACACCTCAAGTTGGTGGCAGCCATCTGCTGGGCCTCCTTTGTTCGTCGTCTTCACCGATGTCACGGTGTGGCGCAGAACACGAAGCCCGCCACACATCTGTCTGGAATTGGCACCTTCCCGCTGTGACGCGCGGTGGTTGCCGGGGCTTCGTCGGGCCAGTCCCTTCACCCCTCTGGATGTGTACAGCTGCGGGCAGTATATCGAACCGTCGGCGGCAACGCATTAGCCGCCGGTAACGCTCTTGCGCGGACGGTGTACGCAGGTGCGATGCCAACCACCCTGCCCGCGCGTGAGCGCAGAAACCCGGAGTATGGCGACGCGCACCTCGAGCTCAACTCGACGCCGCCGAAGAAGCGGATGCTGATCGTCGTCAACCCCTACGCCTCCACCGTATCCGACGGTTTGCGCCACCTGGTCGTCAACGCGCTGCGCGGCCGCTTCGAGGTGGACGCGCGCGACACCGAGGCGCGCGGCCACGCCACCGTGCTGTGCCGCGAGGCGGCACACGAGGGCTACGACGTGGTGGTGGCGTTCGGCGGCGACGGCACCGTCAACGAGGCCGCCAACGGCCTGCTCGGCTCCTCCACGCCGCTCACCTGCCTGCCGGGCGGCTCGGCCAACGTGTTCGGCAAGATGCTCGGCATCCCCGGCGAGCTGGTCGCGGCCACCGACCACCTGCTCGGCCTCGCCGACGATTGGCGGGTGCGCAAGGTCGACCTCGGCGTGGTCAACGGGCGCTGCTTCACGTTCGCCTCGGGCCTCGGCCTCGACGCCTCGGTGGTGGAGCGCGTCGACGCCAACCCACGCCGCAAGGCACGCTGGGGACCATGGTTCTTCACGTGGGTCGCCGTCACCACCTTCGCGCGCCGCTACCTGGTGCACCCGCCGCGGCTCACCGTCCACGCGGCTGGCAAACAGCGGCCGGGCGAGCAGATCGCCGCCGATTCAGGCGAGGCTGGACGTCGAGCGAGCGATGCGCTCGACGGCGTCACCGCGATCGTGCAAAACGGCTCCCCCTTCACCTACTTCAACAACCGCCCGATCGAGATCGCCGACGACGCGCATCTCGACTCCGGGACGCTCTCCACCTGCGTGCTGCACCGCGCGCGGCCGCTCGACATGCCCTCGATCACACTGCGCGCGTTCGCCAAGCGCGCCCGCCTCACCCGCCACCGGCAGATCACCGCGCTCGCCCCCGCCACCGAGCTGGTGGTGCGCAGCGCCGACGAGCGCCCGCTGCCGCTGCAGGTCGACGGCGACTACCTCGGCGAGGTCGACGAGGCCCGCTACTCGGTGATGCCGCAGGCGCTCAACGTCGTGGCGTGATCACCCGGCCGGGCCGGGGGTCACGCGGTAGGCGTCGAACACCGACTCGGTGTTGCGCAGCCGGTTGATGGCGCCCTTCAGCGAGTGGGTGTCGGCGACCTCGATCACGAAGCGGTTCTTGACCATCGGCGGATTGGAGAGACAGCGCGCTTCGACGATGTTGGCGCCCGACTCGGAGAACACGCGCGAGAGGTCCTCCAGGAGGCGGTGGCGGTCCCACGCGTCGATCTGGATTTCGACGACAAACCCGCTCGACTGCTCGCCCTCCCAGTAGACGTCGGTGAAGCGTTCGGGGTTTTTGCGCAGCACCGTGGCGTTGGGGCAGTCCTCGCGGTGGATGGTGATGCCGCGGCCGAGCGAGATGTAGCCGACGATCTCATCGCCCGGCACCGGCCGGCAGCACTTGGCCAGGCGCAGCATCACGTCATCGACGCCCTCCACCCTGATTCCGTACTGGCCGGAGGAGCGCGTGGGGCGCCGCGCGGAGCGCCCCACCTTCAGCAGGTCGCTGGCGGCGGTGGCGCCGCCGTCAGCCGCCTCGCCGCGCTTCAGGCGCTGCATCACCTTGTTGACAACCACCTTCGGCGACACCTTGGCGCCGCCCAGCGCCATGTAGAAGTCGTCGGCCTTGCGGTAGCCCATTTCGCGGATCACGTCGGCCAGCAGCGCCGATCCGGTGATCCTCTGCGCCGGCAGTCCCTGACGCTTGAGGTGCTCCTGCAGCAGCTCGCGCCCGGTGTGCTCGGTGTCCTGGCGCGACTCGGCTTTGAACCATGCTCTGATCTTGTTGCGCGCGCGCGTGGTCTTCACCATCGCCAGCCAGTCCCGCGAGGGGCCGCGGTCGCGCTTGGTGGTGAGGATCTCGACGATGTCGCCGGAGCGCAGCTCGTAGTGCAGCGGCACGATCTTGCCGTTCACGCGCGCCCCCACGCAGCGGTGGCCGATCTCGGTGTGCACCTCGTAGGCGAAGTCCAGCGGCGTGGCGCCCGCCGCCAGCGACTTGACCTCGCCCTTGGGCGTGAACACGTACACCTCGTCCTCGAACAGGTCGATCTTCAGGCTCTCCATGAACTCCTTGGGATCCGACATGTCCTTCTGCCAGTCGAGCATCGAGCGCAGCCACTTCAGCTTCGCGCCGCCGTCGGCCCCGCCGTCCGGCTCCGCGCCGCGCTCGCCGCCGCGTTGCTTGTACATCCAGTGCGCCGCCACGCCGAACTCCGCCATGTCGTGCATCTCGGAGGTGCGGATCTGGATCTCCAGCGGCCGCCCCTCGGGCCCGATCACGGTGGTGTGCAGCGACTGGTACATGTTGAACTTGGGCATCGCGATGAAGTCCTTGAAGCGGCCGGGCAGCGGCTTCCACAGCGAGTGGATCACGCCGACGGCGCCGTAGCAGTCCTTCACCGAGCCGACGATCACACGCATCGCGGTGAGGTCGTAGATCTCGTTGAACTCCTTGCCTTTCTTGGTCATCTTCGAGTAGATCGAATAGAAATGCTTGGCACGCCCGGCGATCTGCGCCGCGATACCGAGCCGGTCAAGCTCCCCCGCCAGGTACTCGCCGGCCTCGCTCACGTAACGCTCGCGCTCGTCGCGCTGCTGCGCGACCAGGCCCTTGATCTCCTGGTACTTGCGAGGGTGCAGGGTGGCGAAGGCGAGATCCTCGAGCTCCCACTTGATCGCGTGGATGCCGAGGCGGTGGGCGATCGGCGCGTAGATCTCCAAGGTCTCCTTGGCCTTTTCGATCTGCTTCTGCTTGGGCATCGCGTCGATCGTGCGCATGTTGTGCAGACGATCGGCCAGCTTGATCAGGATGACCCGCACGTCGGTGGCCATCGCCACCATCATCTTGCGGTAGTTCTCCGCCTGCGCCTCGTCGCGCGAGTGGAAGGTGATGCCGGTGAGCTTGGTGACGCCGTCCACCACATTCGCCACCTCCGGCCCGAAGCGCTCGCGCACCTCCTCGATCGAGGCGGAGGTGTCCTCCACGGTGTCGTGCAGCAGCGCCGCGCACAGTGTGTCGGTGTCGAGGCGCATGCCCGCGCAGATGCGCGCCACCCCCACCGGGTGCACGATGAAGTCCTCGCCCGACTTGCGCCGCTGCGCGGCGTGGTGCTCGCAGGCGAACACGAACGCCGCTTCCACGCGCGCGCGATCGATCTCGACGGCCGTGTCGGCCGCGTGCTCGGAGACGATCGCGAACAGGTCGTCGAGCAGCCGGCGCTCGAGCTCGCTCAGCTCCGCGCGCCGGAGGCCGCGATCGGGGCCTGACGGCGCTTGCGCGTCTGCGCCGCCGCCGGCTCCGGCGGTGGGAACAGCGTCGACTGAAGTGGGGCGGACGTCGGGCATGGCTCCTTAAGGGTACCCCGCTCGGGGACGGCCTGAGTGAGTTCGCGCGCCGGCTGCGCGTGGCGCAGCACCAGTCGCGGCTCGCTGACGCCGCGCCACTCGTTGACCTCCAGCTTGAAGGTGGCGTCGGCCGGCACACCGTCGCGCACCGGCAGGCTGGTTCCGGCGCCGAACGCCACCGCCGGCGCGCGCACACCGTCGGCCAGCACCGTGAAGCGCACGTGCCGGCCTTCGCCCATCGCGCGACGCTCGGCGAAGCGCGCGTCGCGCACCAGCAGCGACACGCCGGGGTTGGCGCAGCCGAACGGCGCCAGCGTGCGCAGCTCCTCGGCAAGCGCCATCCCCAGTTGCGGCCCGCGCACGATCGCGTCGACGCGCTCCCGCGCCACCAGCTGCTCGGGGTCCAGCGCCTGTTCGGCGTGCGCGGCGAACGCCATCCCGAACTCCTCCAACCGGGCGCGCTCCAGCTCCAGGCCGGCCGCCGCGCGGTGGCCGCCGTGGCGCACCAGGTGGCCGGCGCAGCCGTTCAGCGCCGCCAGTAGATCAAAGCCGGGGATGCTGCGACCCGAGCCGCGACCGATGTCGTCGTGCAGCGCCACCAGCACGAACGGCCGGTGGTGGCGCTCGGCCAAACGCGAGGCGACGATTCCGATCACGCCGGGATGCCAATCCTCGCCGGCCAGCACGTAACCGGTGCGCTCGCCCAGCACCGCCAGCTGGCGCTCGGCGTCGAACAGGATGCGCGTCTCGGTGTGGCGGCGCTCGTGGTTGGCGCGGTCGAGCTCCGCGGCCACCTCGCTCGCGCGGGCGGGGTCGTCGGTGAGGATCAGCTCGAGGCCGGCGTCGGCGCGCTGCATCCGCCCCACCGCGTTCAGCCGCGGTGCCAGCGCGAACGCCACGGTGCGCTCGTCCAGACGGGCGGGATCGGCGCGCGCGACCGCCATCAGCGCGCGCAAACCGGGCTTGGCGGTGGCCGCCAGCGCCCGCAGGCCGCGACGCACCAGCGCACGGTTCTCGCCGCGCAACGCCACCACGTCGGCGACCGTCGCCAGCGCCACGAGGTCGAGATCGTTGTCCGGACGGTAGGCCGACGCCGGCGCCAGCGAACGCCCGGCCCCCTCCCACAGGCCGAGCGCCAGCTTGTGCGCCACCGCTGTTGCGCACAGGTCGGGGCAAGGGTAGTTGCACACGGAGGGGTGCACGATCGGTGCCCGGGGCAGCGCACCGTCGGCGCGCGGGGCGTGGTGATCGCTCACCACCACCTCCACCCCCAGCGTCCGCGCCAGCGCCACCTCCTCCACGGCGGTGATGCCGCAGTCGGCGGTGATCAGCAAACGCGTGCCGCGTGCCGCCAAACGGCGCACCGTGTCGGCATTCAAGCCGTACCCATCGCTCGCCCGGTCGGGCAGGTACCAGTCGACTTCGGCCCCCAGCGCCCCCAGAGCCCGCACCAGCACAGCCGTGGAGCAGATGCCGTCGACGTCGTAGTCGCCGTGCACGGTGATCCTCCCACCGGCGCGCACCCGCGCGAGGATCGCGGCGAGCGCCTCCTCGATCCCCTCGAATGCCGCCGGCGGATGCTGCTCGTCAGCGTCGAGGAAAGCCCGGGCCGCCTGCGGCTCGTCGAAGCCGCGGCGCACCAGCACCTGCGCCAACGCGTTGCTCACCCCCAGCGCCTGTTCTAGCGCGCGCCGCCGCGGCTCCGGGCACGGCGCGATCTCCAGGCGAGCGGGCACCATCCCGACGCACACTACGGGTGCGCCAGGACAGAAAGGCCGCGGCTACTCCGCCACCACTCCCCGCCTGATGCCCTCGAGGTAGAAGGCCGCCATGCCGATCAGCGCACCCGGCACCGAATACAGCACCACGGCGATGTCGGTCGCCTTTTTGCCGGGCGTGTCGAGCGCGCCGACCTTGACGCTGTAAATCAGCGTGCCGATCACCACCGAGCCGAGCAGCGCGCCGAGCAGCGCGCCGACGATCCCGCCCCAGAAGCGGTCGGGCAGCCAGATCGTGAAGTGCCAGAGCGCGAGGCCCATGATCACCCATCCCAGTACCCCCATCAGCGGCTCCTCCCATGGCGGCGGTTGCGCGGTCGTTTGGCGCGTTTGGACTGGTCCTTGAGCACGAGGTCCTCGGGCGCCAGGTCGGCCGCCGGATCGGGCGGGGTCGCGGTCTCGGCGGGAGTCGCCGGCGCGGACCCGGTGGGCGTGCCGCCGGCCGGGGCGCTCGGACGCGGAGTGAGCGTGCCGGTGCCGGCAGCCCCGCCGCCGCGCCCACCGCGGCCGGCGCGGGGACGGCGGCCGTTGCCGCGTGCGCCCGTCCTGCGGGTGGGTGTCTCGTCGCGCTCGATGTCGAGATCGCGCACCATCTCATCGAACTCCTCACGCGTGACCTGCTCGCCCGGCTCCTCGCCCACCAACAGACCCCCGCCGGCGCCGCGACGGCGGCGCTGCTTGGCCGGCTCCACGTCGATCGGCGCGCCGTCGCGCGCGGTGGCGTAGGCGGGCACCGCGCCGAAGTCGCGCAGCAGGCGGGCACGGCGGTTGCGATAGGCGCTTTCGCGTTCCTTCCAGTGGGTGAGCACCGGCGAGGCGATGAAGATCGAGGAGTAGGCGCCCGAGGCGATCCCGACCATCAGCGCGAACGCGAAGTTCTTGAGCGTTTCGCCGCCGAACATCAGCAGCGCGACCACCGGCAGCAGCGTGCAGAAGCTGGTGGCCAGCGAGCGCGTCAGCACCTCCGACATCGAGCGGTTGACGATCTGCGAAAAGGCGGCGCGCGGCATCCGCGGCACGTTCTCGCGCACGCGGTCGAACACGATGATCGTGTCGTACAGCGAGTAGCCGAGGATCGTCAGCAGCGCGGCAACCGTGGCGCTCGACACTTCGCGGCCGGTGAGCGCATACACGCCCGCAGTGATCAGCAGGTCGTGCATCAACGCGATCAGCACCGGGATCGCGTACTTCCACTCGAAGCGCAGCGCGATGTACACGGAGATCACCAGCAGCGACGCGATGATCGCGATGATCGCCGCGTGGGCCACCGCCTGCCCGAAGGTGGGACCGATCGAGGTTTCGGAGGTGTCGCGCAGCGGGCTGATCTTGGCGAGCGATTCCTCGACCGCCGCGACCTGGACGGGCTTGATGCGTTTGACGGAGATCTGGTAGCCGCTGCCGCCGACGGTCTTGTCGCCCGACAGCTTCTGGATCTGGGCGTTGCCGAGGTGGTGCGCGTCCAGCACCGAGCGAATCTGTTCCTGGGAGATCGGCTGGCTGAAGCCGGTCTGGATGCGGGTGCCGGAGGTGAAGTCGATGCCGAAGTTGATCCCTTTACCGCCGATCGCCAGCGCACCGATCAAGAGGATCGTGCCCGACAGCGAGAAGAACCACCTGGAGGCGCCCATGAAGTCGAAGCGGATCGCCCGCTTGGCGCGCGCGGCTCCGAGCAGCGCGGGGTGGCCGATCACCCGCGAGCGGCCCATCGTGCCGAGCGCCGCCTGCGTGGCGAGCACGGCGGTGAACAGCGACAGCAGCGTGCCGATGCCGAGCGTGAAGGCAAAGCCCTGCACTTCGGCGGTGGCGAGCGCGAACAGGATGAAGGCGGTCATGAACGTCACCACGTTGGCGTCGACGATCGCCGCGAAGCCGCGTTTGTAGCCCGCGGCGATACCCGCCGGGATCGATCTTCCGGCGCGGATCTCCTCCTTGATCCGCTCGAAGATCACGATGTTGGCGTCGGCGGCGATGCCGATCGTAAGGATCAAACCGGCGATGCCGGGAAGCGTGAGCGTGATCGGGATCGCCTTGATCAGCGCGAAGTAGTAGATGGAATAGATCGCCAGGCCGCCGATCGCGATCAACCCCAGTATGCGGTAGAACATCAGCAGGAACAGGCACACCACCGCCAGGCCGATCAAGCCCGCGAGCAGGCCCTGTTCGAGCGCGGTTTTGCCGAGCGTGGCCGACACCTGAGAGTGGGAGATCTCTTCGAGCTTGATCGGCAGCGCGCCCGACTGCAGCTCGTCGGCGAGGTTCTGCGCGGAGGTGAGCGTGAAGCCGCCGGTGATCTGCGAGCCGCTGGAGGCGTCGATCCCGTCGGGGTAGGCGGTGTAGTCGATCGACGGCGCCGTGATCACCTGTTCGTCGAGCACGATCGCGAAGTGCTGCAGCGCGGCGGCCTTGGTGACGCCGGGCAGCTGTGCGTTTTCGCCGCGCTTGGCGATTTCCTTGGTCACCCGTTCGAACACGGTCTTGCCGTGCGAGTCGAAGCCAAAGGTGACGTCCGGCAGGCCTGAGCCGCCGCCTTCGTTCTGGAAGCCCTGCTGCGGGTTGTTGATGTCCCCGCCTTCCAGCACCGGGTCGTCGTTGAGGACGTAGTAGCTGTTGGGTTCGGCCTTGGAGATTTTGCCGTTGAATTCTTCGGGGTGCGCCTGCACCAGCACCGTGCCGGGGTTGACGCGCACCGCCTTGGGCTTCGACCCGGCGGGCGGTTTGTAGCCGTCGGCGTACAGCTCGGCCTGCGTGTCGGCGGGCCCGCAGATCGGCTTGCCGTCGGCGCACAGCATCTTTTCGTGCTTGGTGTCGATCAGGTACCACGAGCCGTAGATGCAGCCGCCCACCTGCGCGGGCGTGCAGCCGGGATGGTAGGTGGTGGCGTTGGAGCGGAGGATCGCCGGGCGTTTGGCGGCCAGCAGCACCGCTTTGTACTCGGGCAGCCCGCAGGTCACCGACGCCGGTTCGCGTCCGCCTCCGCAGGTGGCGGCCGTGTTGGTCGGTTCGGGTTTGCCGGAGGGCCCGATCACGTTGGGCTCCCAGTCGTAGAACAACAGCTGCGCGGTCTTGCCGACCTGATCCTCGGCGCGCTTGATGTTGGTGACGTCGGGCAGCGACACGTCGATTTCGTTGGCGCCGTACAGTTGGATTTCCGGCTGCGCGACGCCCAGCTGATCGACGCGCTTGCGCATGATGTTGATCGCGCGGTTGAGCGATTCGGGGTTGACTTTCGCGTGGGCGGTCGGGATCCCCTTGTAGACGAGCGACACGCCGCCCTTCAGGTCGAGCCCCAAACGCGTGGGCTTGGTGGCGATCACCACCGCTGACACGGCCAGCAGCAGCGCCACCAGCAGCAGGACCAGCGAGTTACGGCGGCGGTCGCTCATCGGCCGTGACGGGGGGACCTCGCCACACCGGAGATCCGGAGGTGGGGCGGTGCGGTTGGGGGCCTATTCCCGAGAGGACTTGCGGCCGCGGGTGATGAGGAGGCGGTCATGATCGCTCAAGGTTACTTGTCCGGGGTAAGCACGAGCAAAAGACCGCCCTGGTCGTCGTAGGCCGGGAACATGTCGGCGCGCGCGCTGGCGGGCAGATCGCGGTCGCCGTTGACCCGCACCGGCTTGCCGAGCGCCCGCACGCCCCACTCCAGCACGGTGCCGACGGGATCGTCTCCATTGGAGAACTCCAGGCCCAGCGCCTGCGCGACCGGCCGGCCGATCACCGCCTCCTCCTCCAGGCCGGTGAGCGCGAACGAGTTCTTGCCGCAGCCGATCACGCGGCCCTCGCGGTCGCACACGAAGAAGGCCGCGTCCGGCGCGGGGTAGTAGTCGTCGAGCAGTTCGAAGAGGAAGGCGAAGCCGCACTTCGCGCAGCCCTTGGGCTGACGGGTGAAGCCGATGTTGCGGTCCAGCTCGCTGGAGCGGTGGCCGCAGTTGGGGCAAATAAACGGGTGGGACATGGTCTGATCGAGGGGGGCCCGGCTCGCCGGCTTGCAGCCGGCTGCGCCACCCTCCAAGTTTCATAAGAGTAGGGGAGGCGCCGCGGGGAGGTCCCGGTCCCTAGAAAAGCGCCGCATCCGCCGCACTCGGCGGCTCCAACCCGAGGTGGGCGAAGGCCGCCGGCGTGGCGGCGCGCCCGCGCGGGGTGCGCTTGATCAGGCCCTCGCGCAGCAGGTGGGGCTCGTAGACGTCCTCGATCGTGTCGCGCTCCTCCCCCACCGCCACGGCCAGCGTGGACAGCCCGACGGGGCCGCCGGCGAACTTCTCGCAGATCGCGCGCAATATCTCCCGGTCGAGGCGGTCGAGGCCGCGCTCGTCCACCTCCAGCAGCGCCAGCGCCGCGTGCGCGACGTCGGCGTCCAACACGCCCCCCATGCGCACCTCGGCGTAGTCGCGTACGCGCCGCAGCAGGCGGTTGGCCACGCGCGGGGTGCCGCGGCTGCGGGCGGCGATCGCCTCGGCGGCGCCCCGCCGCAGCGGGATCTCGAGGATTCCCGCCGAGCGCTCGACGATCGCCGCCAGCTCGGCGATCGCGTAGGGTTCCAGGCGCGACTGGATGCCGAAGCGGTCGCGCAGCGGCGTGGTGATCAAACCGGTGCGGGTGGTGGCGCCGATCATCGTGAACGGGGGCAGCTCCAGCGTCACCACCCGCGCGCCAGCGCCCTGGCCGACGGTGATCGGCAGGCGCCGATCCTCCATCGCCGGGTAGAAGGTCTCCTCCAACGTTCGCGGCAGCCGGTGGATCTCGTCGACGAAGAACACGCTGCGCGGCTCCAGGGCGGTGAGAAACGCCGCGATGTCTCCCTTTCGCTCCAGTGCCGGCCCGGCGGTCTGCACAAACGGCACCTCCAGCTCGGCGGCGACGATCTGCGCCAGCGAGGTCTTGCCGAGGCCGGGCGGCCCGGCGAGCAGCAGGTGGTCGAGCGCCTCACCGCGTGCCACGGCGGCCTCGATCGCCACCCCGAGCTGCTCGCACAGCGCCCGCTGGCCGACGAAGTCGGCCAGGCGACGCGGGCGCAGCGAGCGCTCGAGCTCCTCCTCGACCTCGTCGCGCACGTCGAGATCGGGGCTCTGGATGCGGGGCATCGCCGTTACCCCGCCCGCGCGGCGCGCAAGGCCTGCGCGAGCAGCTCCTCAGCGCTGTCGCCGACGGCGTCGCGCAGCAGCTCGTCGGCCTCGTTGTGGGTATAGCCCAGCTCCAGGAGGCCATCGCGGGCAAGCACGCGCGGGCGCTCGCCCCGGCGCGCCTTGATCGCCCCGGCGGACATCGCCTCGCCGGAGGCGCCCACACCGATGTCGCCGCTGGCGCCGACCTTCTCGCGCAGCTCGACGATGATCCGCTCCGCCGTGCGCTTGCCGATCCCAGGCACCGCCTGAAAGCGCGCGGCGTCGCCGGCGGCGAGCGCCGCGATCAGCTCGCGCGGCGGGCCGGCGGAGAGCACCGCGAGCGCCACCTTGGGGCCGACAGCCTGCACCGAGAGCAGCATCAGGAAGAGGTCGCGCTCCTGCTCTGAATGAAAGCCGTACAGCGCCAGCGCGTCGTCGCGCACGATCAGGTGGGTGTGCAGCGTGGTGTCGCCGCCGACCGCGGGGATGTGGCGCAGCGTCTCGGCGGAAACGGCAGCACGGTGGCCGACGCCGCTGCAGAGGATCACCACGTGGTCGGCGCGCCGCACCGCCACCTCGCCGCGGAGCAAAGCGATCACGGGCGCCCCTCGCCGCGCGTGGTTGGCATCGCAAAAGAAGACACGATCACCCCACCCCCACCCCCACGGCAGCCGCCACCGCGTCCGCGAGCGGCGCGGCGTTGAGATGGCAGATCGCCACCGCCAGCGCGTCGGAGGCGTGGTCGGGCTTGGGCAGCTCGGCGAGGCGCAGCAGCGCCTGCACCATCCGCGCCACCTGCTCCTTGCCGGCGCGTCCGTTGCCGCAGACGGCCGACTTGACCCGCTGCGGGGTGTAGGAGAAGCACGGCACTCCTCGCTGGCCGGCGGCCAGCATCGCCGCACCCCGTGCGTGCCCGACGGCGAACGCGGTTTGCACGTTCTCGCCGAAGTAGAGCTGCTCGAGCGCCATCGCGTCGCACGCGTGCTCGTCGAGCAGCGCCAAGATCCGCGCGTGGACGTCGACGAGGCGCGACTCCAGCGGGAGTCCGGCGGCGGTGTCGATCACGCCGCCGTCCAGCGCCGCCAGCCGTCCCGGCCCGTGAGCGCCGTGGCGCCGCGCCACCACGCCGTAGCCGGCGTTGGCGAGGCCGGGGTCGATGCCGAGCACGATCACGATCAGTGATTCTGCGCGCCGGCTCGGACGCCTGCCGGTGTCCGCCACGGCGCCGCACCCGCAGCCCACAGGTCGTTGAGCGCGACAGCGTCCTTGTAGGTATCCATGCACTCCCAGAAGCCCTCATGGCGGTAGGCGCGCAGCTGGCCGTCGGCGGCGAGGCGCTGAAGGGGCTCGCGCTCCAGCACCGAATCGGGCGTCAGATAGGCGAGCGCGCCGGGGCGCAGGCAGAAAAAGCCGCCGTTGATCCAGTGCTCGGAGCGAGGCTTCTCGCGGAAGCCGAGGACGCGGCCGCCGTCGCCGTCGAGCTCGGCCACGCCGAACTGCAGCTCGGGGCGCACCACGGTGAGCGTCGCGAGGGCGCCGTGGGAGCCGTGGAAGCGCAGTAGCCGCGCCAGGTCGATGTCGGCGAGGCCGTCGGCGTAGGTGAGACAGAAGCTGCCGCCGCGCCCTCCAGAGGAGCTATCGCCGCGCCGGGCCGCCGCCGAGGGCAGCCAGTCGCGGGCGGGCTCGGCGCCCGCCAGCAGCTTGACCCGGCCCCCGGTGGGGGTGTCGCGCCCGGTGTCCACGCAGCGCACCTCCACGCCCTCCGGCCAGCGGTGGGCGGCGGCGAATCGCTCGATCAGCTCGCCGCGGTAGCCGGTCGCCAGCAGGAAGCGGCGAAAGCCCTGCGCCGCATACAGCTCGATCACGTGCTGCACGATCGGGCGCCCGCCGATCTCCACCAGCGGCTTGGGGATCTCGACGGTGCGCTCGCGCAGGCGGGTGCCGCGCCCGCCGCAGAGGATCGCCACGGGTGGGAGTCGCGGACCGGCGGACACGGCGGCCACAGCCGGGCGCCCGGGATCGGCGGGCGCGCTAGCCAACGGCGCGGGCGAGCATCTCCGCAGGCACGTCGAAGTTGGCGTGCACGGCGGAGACGTCGTCGTTGTCTTCCAACGCGTCGATCAGCTTCATCAGCTTCACCACCTGGCCTTCGTGCTCGACCGGCACGAGGCTGGAGGGCCGGTAGGTGAGCTCGGCGCTCTCCAGCTCCACGCCCGCCTCCTCCAGCGCGCGGCGCACGGCGGTGAACTCCGCCAACGGTGTGACCACCTCGAACACGTCCTCATCCTCGGAGATGTCCTCGGCGCCGGCCTCCACGGCGACCAGCAGGTCGTCCTCGGAGTAGCGCGAGGAGTCCACCACGATCACGCCCTTCTTCTCGAACAGGTAGGCGACCGAGCCGGGCTCGCCGAGCGAGCCGCCGTATTTGGTGAACAGGTTGCGCACCTCCGGGCCGGTGCGGTTGCGGTTGTCGGTGACGGTCTCCACCAGCAGCGCCACCCCGGCGGGGCCGTACCCCTCGTAGACGACGGTCTCCAGCGCATCCGCCTCACCGCCCTCGCCGGTGCCCTTGGCGATCGCGCGTTCGATGTTGTCCTTCGGCATCGACGCCGCTTTGGCCTTGCGGATCGCGTTCTCCAGCGCCGCGTTTGAGTCGGGGTCTCCCCCACCCTCGCGCGCGGCGACCGTGACGGCGCGCGCCAGCTTCGTGAACGCCGCCCCGCGGCGGGAGTCGACGATCGCCTTCTTGTGCTTGATGCTCGACCACTTGGAGTGTCCTGACATGGCTTAGAGCTTAGGATGCAGAGCGCGTGGACGCTCCCTCCCCCGAGATCTTCAAGGCTTACGACATCCGCGGCCTGTATGGCGAGCAGCTGGACGGCGAGCTGGCCGAGCGAATCGGCCGCGCCTTCGCGCGCGTGCTGGCGCAGCTGGAAGGCAAGCCGGTGGGCGAGCTGCGCGTGGGATTGGGGCGCGACATGCGCCTCACCGCGCCGGAGCTCACGGGCCGCTACCGCGAGGGCCTGCTGAGCGAGGGCGTGCACGTGCTGGATGTGGGCCAGGTGGGCACCGAGATGCTCTACTACCTGGTCGGCTCACGTGAGCTGGACGGCGGCCTGATGTGCACCGCATCGCACAACCCCAAGGCTTACACCGGCGCCAAGCTGGTGCGCAAGGGGGCGCTGGCGCTGTCGGGCGACAGCGGCATCCAGGACATCCGCCGGCTGCTGGAGGCGGGTCTCGATGGGGATGGGAGCCCACCCACCCGCCCACCCACCCGCCCGCGCGGGACGGTCG
>Ga0210398_10000625_pt1 | contig 39420 bp, 38 predicted proteins | sample IncBWC4OmetaG_FD_161047 | JGI IMG/M metagenome (GOLD analysis project Ga0210398, IMG submission 161047) | Forest soil microbial communities from Barre Woods Harvard Forest LTER site, Petersham, Massachusetts, United States - Inc-BW-C-4-O | ecosystem: Environmental > Terrestrial > Soil >... | reverse complement strand
CGGTTGATCGGCGCGTCGATCTGTAGGAAATCGTCGAACTGCCCGGTATGGATGTCGCGGCCGCGCGCCGAGATAATGCCGGTCGTCACCGAGCCGCCGAGGCCGAACGGGTTGCCCACGGCCACGACCCAGTCGCCGATCTGCGCTGCGTCGCTGTCGCCGAGGCTGACATAGGGCAGCTGCTTTCCGGCGTCGATCTTGAGCACCGCGAGGTCGGTGCGCAGATCGCGGCCGACGATCTTCGCGGTGTATTTGTCGCCGTCCTGCAGCGTGACCTCGACCTTGCTGGCGTCGCCGACGACGTGATTGTTGGTCACGATGTGGCCCTCGGGATCGATGATGAAGCCCGAGCCGAGCGCGATGCGCTTGGTCGCGCCTTCACCCCCGGGGTTTTCCTGCGAAAACGGGTTGTTCTGGCCCTGCTGGTCAAAAAAGCGACGGAGCATCTCGTCAAACGGCGATTGCCGGAAATCCTGGCCCTCGCTCTCCTGGTCCGCCATCGGGTCGGCCTTCTGGTTCTCGGTCACCGAGATGTTGACCACCGCCGGCAGCACGCGCTTTACCAGCGGCGCGAAGCTCTCCTGCTGCATCATGACGCCCGGCGCCGGCACGTTCGGCGTCGCGGTGCTCGACGCTGGCGCTTGCGCCCAGACGTCCGCGCAAAGTGCGAGAACGGAGGCGAGCCCCACGCCCGCCAGCACCGCACCGCGCGGCTTTGACTTGAAAGTCATGGTCCGTTGTCTCCTGACAAGTTGTGGTCCGTTGGCCGGTTCGCCCAAGCGCGAGACCGCCGCTCTAAGCTGTTCAACGCCTAAAGTGGCCTTTGAAGCTAACAGCCCGCTTTCGAGAGAATGAATTCGCTGTAACCTGTCGGCCGACCGATTGAGGCGACCCCTTCAGCAAGGAGCGACCATGGCCCGCTATACGAAGCTAGATCCCGCCACGATGAACGCCGCGCAGAAGGCGGTGGTCGACGAGATCGTCTCCGGAAAGCGCGGGCGGTTCGGCGGCCCGTTCGAGATTCTCCTGCGCTCGCCGGAGGTCTGCAAACACCTGTCGCGGCTCGGCGAGTATCTGCGCTGGGGCAGCTCGCTATCGGCGGCGCTGTCGGAGCTGGCGATCTGCCTGACCGCGCGCCACATTCGCGCGAATTACGAGTGGCACGCGCATGCGCCGCTCGCCATTGAGGGCGGTGTGCCGGCCGCGGCGATCGAGGCGATCCGCACCGGCGCGGCACCGCAATTCCAGGCGAAGGATCAGGCGCTCGTCTACAAACTCGTCAGCGAGCTGATCGATACCAAGCGCCTCAGCGATGCGAGCTTTGCCGAGGGTATCGCCGCATTTGGCGAGCAGGGCGTTGTCGAGCTCGGCACGATCATCGGCTACTACACCGCGATCGGCAACGCGCTCAACGTGTTCGAGGTGGCGCTCCCGCCGGGCCAGGCGCCGTATTTTTCATGACCTCAGGCGCCCGCCGCCAATCCCGAGCAATGGTGAACCCGGCGTGAGCGTGGCTCAGCCGGCGGCGGCGTCGAGCCTCCACAAACTCGGCCTGGCGGCGCTCGGGGTGGTCTTTGGCGATATCGGGACCAGTCCGCTCTACACCCTCAAGACGGTCTTATCACTGTCCGGCGGCGTGCCAGACCGGGACGCCGTGCTCGGCGTGCTCTCGCTGCTGATCTGGACGCTGATCATCGTGACGACGATCAAATACGTCAGCGTCGCGATGCGGATCGACAATGACGGGGAGGGCGGCATCCTCGCGCTGATGGCGCTCTTGGGGGTGAATCGGGCGCGGCGCCCGGCGATTATTGCCTTTGGCCTGTTGGGCGCGGCGCTGATCTACGGCGATGGCGCGATCACCCCGGCGATATCGGTGCTCTCTGCCCTGGAAGGCCTCAATCTGCTGTGGCCGGCGTCGGCGAACTATGTTCTGCCCGGGACGGTGGTGATCCTTGTGCTGCTTTTCGCGATCCAGCCGCGGGGCACGTCGAGTATAGGGCGGATGTTCGGGCCGTTCATGCTGGTGTGGTTTATCGCGATCGCCGCGCTCGGGGTTTGGGGCGTCGCCGCCAATCCAGGCGTCCTCGTCGCGATCAATCCGCTCTATGGAGCGCGCTACCTGCTCGCCGGCGGTGCGGGGGCGTTTCTAGTGCTCGGCGGCGTGTTTTTATGCGTTACCGGCGCCGAGGCGCTTTATGCCGATATGGGCCATTTTGGCGCCCGGCCTATCCGCTTTGCCTGGTCGGCGGTGGTGTTCCCCAGCCTGGTACTCAATTACGCCGGGCAGGGCGCGTTTGTCCTCGCCGGTGGATCGATCAGCGACAATATCTTCTACCAGCTCTGCCCCGCGATGCTGCTGCCGCCTTTCGTCGTGCTGGCGACGATCGCCACGGTCATCGCGAGCCAGTCGATCATCACCGGCGCGTTTTCGATGACGCGGCAGGCCATCCAGCTCGGCTGGCTGCCGCGCATGCGGATCACCCAGACCTCGGCCGAGGGCTACGGGCAGATTTATGTCGGCGCGGTCAACTGGCTGTTGATGCTGGTGACCCTGGGGCTGGCCGTCGGCTTCGGCAAATCCGACAATCTGGCGTCGGCTTACGGGATCGCGGTCTCGGCGACGATGCTGATGACCTCGGTGCTGTTGTTTATCGCCATGCGCGAGATCCTGAACTGGAGTCTCGTTGTCGCCGCGGCGGTCGCCGGACTGTTTCTCGTGGTCGATGCCGGGTTCTTTGTCGCCAATTTCGCCAAGGTGCTGGATGGCGGCTGGGTGCCGCTCCTCCTGGCGGCGCTCGTTTACAGCGTCATGGTGGTCTGGCATCTGGGTGCTCAGGCGGTCGCCGCTCGGCTGCAAGAGGCAGCCGTACCCGTCGATGCGTTCATGGCGATGGTCGCGGAGCGGTCAGTCCCGCGGGTGCCCGGCGCCGCGGTGTTTTTGACCCGCACGAAGCACGACGTACCACCGGTCTTGTTGTGGCATGTGAAGCACAATCGCGCCTTGCACGAGACGCTCTTCGTGTTGACGGGGACCACCGAGTCCGTGCCATGGGTCGCCGATGGCGAGCGTCTCGCCATCAGCGAAATCGCGCCGAACTTCTGGCGCGCCGCGGCCCGCTTCGGGTTTATGGAACGGCCCGATGTTCCGGCGCTGCTCCGGCAGGCGCACGAGCGCGGGTGCACGATCGACCTATCCGACGTGACGTATTACGTCCGACATGAAACCGTGCTACCGGCCGAAGATGAAAAGGCGCTGCCGCGTTGGATCGAGGCGCTCTTTTCGGTGATGCAGCGCAACTCGACCCATGTGAGCGACTATTTCAAGCTGCCGACCGGCTCCGTCGTCGAGATCGGCCGCGAAGTCTCGATCTGAGCGAGCAATTGCCGTCTAGGCAGCCGGCAGGCCGCGCTCCAGCAGCATCGCCAGTCGACGGGCGAAAGCCGGTGGGTCGGGAAGCTGTTCGCCCTCGATGATGCGCGCCTGATCGAGCAGCAGCCAGGCAAACTCACCAAGCTGGTCGGAAGCGCCGGTCTCGCCGACTGTCGCCGCAAGGCGTTCGATCAGCCGGTGGTTTGGGTTGACCTCGAGGATGCGCTTCGATGCCGTGTCGAGCTGCCGGTGCGCCTTCAACAGGCGTTCGAGATGCATGTCCATGTCGCCCTCGTCGGCGACGAGGCAGACCGCGCTGTCGGTGAGCCGCGCCGAGCTGCGCACATCCTTGACCGCGTCGCCGAGCGCCAGCTTGAAGATCGCGATGAGGCTGCCGAGCTTGGCCGGCTCGGGCTTTTTCTTCTCCTCCGGCTTGTCCTCGGGTGCGGCGATCTTGTCGAGATCGACCCCGCCGCGCGTCGCCGACTTGAACGGCTTTTCCTTGAAATTGGGGATGGCATTGACCCAGAACTCGTCGATCGGGTCGGTCATCAGCAGCACTTCGACGCCGCGCGCGCGGAAGCCTTCGAGCTGCGGGCTTTGGCGCAGGAGGTCGAGATTGTCGCCGGTGATCGTGTAGATCGCCTCCTGGCCCGGCTTCATCGCCGCGACATAGTCGTCGAGCGAGACCCAGCCGTCACGCGTCGTCGAGCGGAAGCGGGCGAGGCCCAACAGCGTGTCGCGCTGGTCGCGATCCTCGTAGAGACCCTCTTTCAAAACCGCGCCAAAATTGTCCCAGAACTTCTCGTATTCCTCGATCGCGTCGGTCGCTTTTTTCTGCAATTCCGAGAGCACCCGGCCGGTCAGCTGGCGGCGCATGCGCGCGACCATCGGGTTTGACTGCAGCATCTCGCGGCTGATGTTGAGCGGCAGATCCTCGCTGTCGACGACCCCGCGCAGGAAACGCAGGTAGGACGGCACCATCTCGCCGTCATCGGTGATGAAGACGCGGCGGACATAGAGCTTCACCTGCGTCTTGCGCTCGGGCTCGAAGAGGTCGAACGGTTTTGTCTCCGGCATAAAGAGCAGATATGTGTACTCGACGACCCCCTCGGCGCGGGCGTGCAGGGTCAGCCACGGCGCGTCAAAGCCGTGGCCAACATGGTGGTAGAATTCCTTATATTGCTCTTCGGTGATCTCGCCGCGCGGCCGCGTCCACAGCGCCGAGGCGGTGTTGATCGTGTCTTCCTTGTTGCCGTCGGCGAGCACGATCGGCAGCGCGATATGGTCCGAATAGGTCTTGACGATCTGAGTGATGCGATGCGGCTCGAGGTATTCCTCATCGCCGTCGCGGATGGAGAGGGTGATGCGCGTGCCGCGCTTCAAATTGGGCTCGGGCTCGATGGTGAACTCGCCCTTGCCGTCGCTGGTCCAGCGCCAGCCCTGTTCCTCGCCGGCCTTGCGGCTCAGCACCTCGACCTGACTGGCGACCATGAAGGCCGAATAGAAGCCGACGCCGAACTGGCCGATGAGGCTCATGTCCTTTTTTTCGTCGCCGGACAGCTCCTTCATGAAGGCGGCGGTGCCGGAGCGGGCGATCGTGCCGAGGTTCTCAACCAGCTCGTCATGGTTCATGCCGATGCCGTTATCGGCGATCGTCAGCGTCTTTGACGATTTGACCGGGGTCAGCACGACCCGGTAATTGGCGTCGCCTTCGATCAAGCTTGGCTCGGTGATCGCCGCGTAGCGCAGCCGGTCGCAAGCGTCCGAGGCGTTGGAGATCAATTCGCGCAGGAAGATTTCCTTCTCGCTATAGAGCGAGTGCGCGACGATATCGAGCAGGCGGCTGACTTCGGCCTGGAAGGTCCGGGTTTCCTGGGGCATGTCAATCGGGGCTGGGTTGCTGGGCTTTAGTCGCAATATGTGGCGCTGAAACAAGCATCGCAAGAGTTCGGAACACGGAGACAACCAGATGATCAGCGGCCGCACGACACTGATCGCCCATCTCGGCTATCCCACCGAAACTTTCAAGGCGCCGATGATCTACAACCCGTGGTTCGAAAGCCGCGGGATCGATGCGGTCGTCGTGCCGATGGGCGTGATGACCGAGGATTATGCGACATTCCTCGGCGCGCTGTTCCGCCTTAGCAATATTCATGGCGCATTGGTGACGATGCCGCACAAGGTGACGACGGTCGGCATGCTCAGCACGGCGAGCGTCGCGGTGCAGGTGGCGGGGTCGTGCAACGCGATCCTGCGCCGCCCGGACGGTACGCTGCATGGCGACATGTTCGATGGCGAGGGGTTCACCCGCGGCGCCAAGCGCAAGGGCTTCGATTTCGCCGGCGCGGACTGTCTCGTGGTCGGGGCCGGCGGGGTCGGCTCGGCGATCGCGGCGTCGATCGCCGCCGAGGGGCCGCGCCTTCTGGCGCTCTATGACACGCGCGCCGATGCCGTGAAGGGGCTCGCCGAACGCCTCGGCCGGCATTACTCCGGCCTCAAGGTCGAACTGCGCGATAATGATCCGGCCGGCTATCACCTCGTCGTCAACGCGACCCCTTTGGGCATGCAGGCGGCCGATCCGCTGCCGTTCGATCCGTCGCGGCTCGCACCCGAGACGTTTGTCGGCGAGGTCGTGCTCAAGACGGAGATGACGCCGCTGCTCGAAGCCGCCGCGGCGCGGGGTTGCCGCTATCTTGTCGGCACCGACATGCTGTTCGAGCAGATCCCGGCCTATCTCGAATTTTTTGGCTACGGCACGACCACGCCGGAAGAGCTACGCGAGGTCGCGAAGATTTCGTATTAAGAAGGGTGTCCGCAGGGGAGGGCGCAATGCAGACCGCGATCGCCACGGTGTCGTTGCCTGGGACGCTCGATGAAAAGCTGACAGCGATCGCCGCAGCCAAGTTCCGCGGGGTCGAAATCTTCGAGAACGACCTCTTGTCATTTAACGGCACGCCGGCGGAAGTGCGGCGGATGATCGACGATCTCGGGCTCAAGACCATCACCTTCCAGCCGTTCCGCGATTTCGAGGGCATGCCCGAGCCGCGCCGCGAGCGGAACTTCGCCCGCGCCGAGCGTAAGTTCGACCTGATGCAGGAGCTGGGCTGCGACCTTCTGCTGGTGTGCAGCAACGTGTCGCCGGATGCGCTCGGCGGGATCGATCGTCTGGCCGCCGATTTTCATCAGCTCGGCGAGCGCGTCGCCAAGCGCGGCCTCAGGGTGGCTTTCGAGGCGTTGGCTTGGGGGCGCCACGTCAACGACTACCGCGATTCCTGGGAAGTCGTGCGTCGCGCCGACCATCCGGCGGTCGGGCTGGTGCTCGATAATTTCCATATCCAGGTGCGCGGCACCGATCTCAACCCGATCCGCGCGATCCCGAAGGATCGCATTTTCCTCGTGCAGATCGCCGACGCGCCGCTGCTCGACATGGATTACCTGTCGTGGAGTCGGCACTACCGCTGCTTCCCGGGCCAGGGCGATCTGGCGCTCGACCAGTTTATGGCGGCGCTGCAGGCCACGGGGTTCGACGGGCTGTTGTCACTCGAAATCTTCAGTGACAGATTCCGCGCCGGCTCGGCGCGCAGTGTCGCGATCGACGGGCAGCGCTCGCTGTTTTTCATGCTCGATAACCTGCGCCGCGCGACGGGGAGCGCGGTGCGTGGTATCAGGCCGCTGCCGCCGGCCTCACCGGTGGACGGGATCGAATTCCTCGAGTTCGCGATGGATGACGCCTCGGCCGGGGCGTTCGAGACCGTGCTCGAAGGGCTCGGCTTTGCCCGCGCCGGAATTCACAAGTCGAAGGAGGTCGTGCATTGGCGGCAGGGCGACATCAATCTTGTCGTCAACCGCGAGAAGGAAGGGTTCGCGCATTCCTTCAACATCGCGCACGGGCCGTCGGTCTGCGCGATGGCGCTGCGTGTGGGCGACGCCGCGGCCACGGTCGAGCGCGCACAACGGCTGCTTGATCAGCCGTTTCGCCAAGCGGTGGGGCCGGGCGAGCTCAACATCCCGGCGGTGCGCGGGGTCGGCGGCAGCCTGCTTTACTTTGTCGACGGCAAGACCGAGCTGGGCCGGTTATGGGACGTCGATTTCGAGCCGGTCACAGCACGGAATGGAACCGGTGTCGGGCTGACGCGGTTCGACCATGTCTCGCAGTCGATGCAGTACGAGGAGATGCTGGCCTGGCTCCTGTTCTATACGTCGCTGTTCGATTTCCGGAAGGCACCGGTACAGGACGTGCTCGATCCCGGCGGGGTGGTGCAAAGCCAGGCGGTGGAGTCGCCGGGAGCCGAAATCCGCCTGGTGCTCAACGCCTCGCAGAGTCGGCAGACCTTGGCGTCGCGCTTTCTCGACGATTTCTTCGGCTCGGGCGTGCAGCAGATCGCGCTTGCCTGCAATGACATCTTCGCCACCGTCGAGCGGCTCGGCTTTAACGGCATCGCGCTCTTGCCGATCCCCGAAAATTATTATGACGACCTGGAGGCGCGGTTCGATCTCGGCGCGGCGCTGCTCGACCGGCTGCGCGCGGGCAATATCCTCTACGACCGCGACGGCGATACCGAATTTTTCCACGTCTATACAAAGACGCAGCCGGGTGGCTTCTTCTTCGAGATCGTCGAGCGCCGATCCTATAGGGGCTATGGCGCGGCGAACGCGCCGATCCGGCTCGGGGCGCAAGCGCGGCTGGCGCGCAATTCGGCGATCCCGCGCCTCTGAGCGCGGGAGGCGTGGCGCGCGGGCTTACGCCGCGTGCCGGACGCCGCGGCGCCAGCGGTCGATAGTGTTATCGACCTCCGAGCGATCATCGACATCCTTCGCCCAGGCGGCGCTGAAGGAAGCCGTCGAGCTGCGCGGGCGGTGATGGTCGGGCAGCGGCTCGAAGCAGATGCGCATCGGCATCGACACGCCTTCGCCGACGACGATCGCCTCGCCGTTGCGCAGTGCGGGGAGGAACTTCATCAGCCCGTGCGAGGCTTCGGGCAAAGCGCCGCGGATGATGTCCTGGTCTTCCTGGCTGGTCATGCGCAGCGCGAAGAGCGTGTTGCACTCGGACAGGAGGCTCGGCGCGAGATCCGACGGGCGCTGGCTGACGACACACAGCGACACGCCGTATTTGCGGCCTTCCTTGGCGATGCGCGACAGCGCGCGCTTGACCGGCTCGAACCCGGCGTCCTTGTCGGCTGGTGCGTAGCGGTGCGCCTCCTCGCAGACGATGGTGATCGGGATCTGCGTGTCGCTCCAAATCGAGAAGTCGAAGGTCAACCGGCAGACCACCGAGACCACGACGTTCAGCACCTCGGACGGCACACCCGACAGGTCGAGAATGGTGATCGGCTTGCCGTCGACCGGGATGCGGAAGAGCTGGGCCAGGATTTCCGCCATCTCGTCGCGCAGCGACAGGCTGCTGCCGAACATGAAAGCGAAGCGAACGTCGTTCTGCAGCCCCAGCAAACGGGTCTTGACCAGCTGGTACGCGGCGACGCTCTCGGGCCGGTTCAGCGAGCCCATCGCATTGTCGAGGAAGCGAACCAGGTCCGACATGCGATACGGCATCGGCGTATCGATACTGCAATGACGGTCGGTTTTGCCCATGTAAGCGATCTTGGCGCTCAGCACCGCGTCGCTGAGGATTTTCCATTGCTCGGCGCGGTGACTGGTCGTCCCCAGCACGACCTCGGCCAGCTCGTCGAAATTGAACAGCCAGTAGGGGAGGTGCAGCCCGTCACCGGGGCTCAGCACGATAGCCTCATCCGGAAACGCGTGGGCGTACTCGCAATGCGGGTCCAGCAGCACGACGTGGGCGTGCGGGTTTTTCTCGATCACCGAACGCAAGATCGTCGCCACCGCACAGGATTTGCCCGAACCGGTCGTGCCGACGATGCTGAAATGCTTGCCGAGCAAGTCATCGACCAGCAGGTAGGCGGGAACGTCGGCGTCCTGGTGGATCGAGCCGACGGGAACCGAGGCCTCGCGCGGTGGCGCATAGACTTGCGCCAGATCCTCCGGGGTCGCGAGGTAAACCTGATCCTCAAGCGCCGGAAAGATCGAAACGCCGCGGCGGAAACCGTCGGTGTCGCCCGACGGCTTGAGGCAGGTTTCGCCGATCAACTCGATCTCGACGATTTTCAAATCTTCTTCCGGGGTCGCGACCGAGGGCAGCGGCACGCGCAGCCCGCCGATCATGCCGAAGACGATCGATCCCCGCGTGCGGATCTTGACCAGAGCCGCCATGGCGAGCGGTTCGCGCGGTGGCGCGCCGAGCCCGCGTGGCTGCAACAGCACGACGATCTGTGCCGCCGAGACAGCAATAACGCGGCCGATCGGCTCGGCGGGTTCGGTCATCGGGATCACTACATGCGTCATTGCGGTCATCCGGCTGAGGTTGAGCTGAGGCGGGAGGCGGGTAGGGTGATTTCGGCCAGCGTGCCGATGCCGACCTGACTGGTCAGCGTCAGGTCGCCGCCGTGCAGTCGAACCATCGCGCGCGCAAGCGGCAGACCGAGGCCAATGCCTTCGTTCTCGCGCGTCAGATGGTCTTCGACCTGGCTGAACGGTTCAAACACGCGGCCGAGATGGTCGGGCGGAATCCCGTTCCCGGTATCGCGCACGTGGATGACCGGCGTGCCAGCGGCCTCGAGCGCCGCCGAGACCCGAATGCTGCCGCCTTGCCGATTGAATTTCACCGCGTTCGACAGCAGGTTCACCAAAACCTGCTTCATGCGGTTGGGGTCGAGCCGCACCAGGACATCGCCGCCGCCGTCATCGACAATCGAGATCGACTTGCTCGCGGCTTCGTTCGCGACCGGCCGGATCGAGGCGCCGATCACCTCGCTGAGCGTGACGGTCTGCTCGTCGAGCTCGACCTTGCCGGCCTCGATGCGCGCCAGCGTCAGCACGTCGTTGACCATCGCGAGGAGCCGTGAGCCGGCTTCGTGAATGTATTTGCCATAGGCCGCGTGGTCTCCCGTCGCGCCGCCGGCCTGGATGATCTCCGAGAAACCGATGATCGCGTTCAGTGGCGTGCGCAGCTCGTGCGTCACATTGGCGAGGAAATTGGTCTTGGCGCGGTCCGCCGCCTGCGCCTGGACCATGGCTTCCTCGGCGAGCACGGCGGCCTGCTCGGCCTTCTGCCGGGCGCCGGTCAGCGCGCGTTCGGTATGCCGACGGTCGAGCAGCGAGCCTAGCTGCAGGCAATAGTCGTCGAGCAGGGAGGTGGGGGGACGCCGCATCGAACCGGGGGTCTCGTCGAGCCGTTTTCTGCCCTTAGCTTTATCGCGGGTTTCCTAAGGAACGCTTACGTGGCGGAGATAAATTCGATTCGGCGGATGAAGGACGCGGCGTGTGTAACACTGCCGCAGCGGCGACGTGGCGCCTAGGCGCGCCACGTTTCCCCTTGCCCTCCCGCGCCCGCACCCGCACCTTTCTCTTATGGCAACGCTGAGCGCCGCTTCGCGCCTAGTCGCGATCCTGGGGCCGACGAATACCGGCAAGACCCATCTGGCGATAGAGCGGATGCTCGATCACCGGAGCGGGATGATCGGGTTTCCGCTGCGTCTGCTGGCTCGCGAAAATTACGACCGGATCGTGCGGCTCAAGGGGGCTCGCGCGGTGGCGCTGATCACCGGCGAAGAAAAAATCCTCCCGCCCAATCCGTCCTATTTTGTCTGCACCGTCGAGGCGATGCCGCTCGACCGGATGGTGGATTTTCTCGCGATCGACGAGATCCAGCTTTGCGCCGATCGCGAGCGTGGCCACGTCTTCACCGCGCGGCTGCTGCACGCGCGCGGCCTCAGGGAGACGATGTTCCTTGGCGCAGACACGATCCGTCCGTTGATGCGACGGCTGCTACCCGATGCCGAGTACATCAGCCGGCCGCGTTTTTCGACGCTCTCCTACACCGGCCACAAAAAGGTAACGCGGCTGCCGCCGCGGTCGGGGGTCATCGCGTTCTCGATTTCCGACGTGTTTTCGCTGGCCGAGCTGGTGCGCCGTCAGCGCGGTGGTACGGCGGTTGTGCTCGGCGCCTTGAGCCCACGCGCGCGCAACGCGCAGGTCGGCATGTTCCAGGCCGGCGAGGTCGACTACCTGGTGGCGACCGACGCGATCGGCATGGGCCTCAACATGGATTTGCACCATGTCGCGTTCGCCCGGCTCGCCAAGTTTGACGGGCGCGGCATGCGGCGTCTGTCGGCCGCCGAGATCGGCCAGATCGCCGGCCGCGCCGGCCGCCACATGAATGACGGCACATTCGGCACGACCGCCGACGAGCGCCCGCTCGAGCCCGAGATCGTCGGCGCCGTCGAGGCGCATAAATTCGAGCCGCTGACCCGGATCCATTGGCGCAACACCGCGCTCGACTTCAAGACTGTCGGCGGCCTGCTCAACAGCCTCGAAGCGCCTCCTGCCGCGCAGGGGCTTATCCAGACCCGTAGCGCCGACGACCATCAGGTCCTGCGCGCGCTTTCGCGTAACGCCGACGTCATGACGTTGGCCGCCAACCCCGCCGCGGTGCGGCTGCTCTGGGAGGTCTGTCAGATCCCCGACTTCCGCAAGATGATGAGCGACAGCCATGCCCGGTTTCTCGGGCAGTGCTTCCTGCAGCTCGCGGGCCCCGGCGAGCGTCTGCCGACGCCGTGGATCGCCAGCCAGATCGCGCAGCTCGACCGGGTCGACGGCGATATCGACACGCTGATGATGCGCATCGCGCATATCCGAACCTGGACCTACATCACGCATCGCCCCGACTGGGTCGATGGCGCCGCTGATTGGCAGGAGCGCGCCCGCAGCATCGAAGACCGGCTCAGCGACGCGCTGCATGAAAGCATCACCCAGCGCTTTGTCGATCGTCGTTCGGCGCTTCTGGTGCGCCATCTTGCGTCCGACGGTGAGTTGCTCGCCTCGGTCGACAAGGCTGGTGAGGTACTGGTCGAGGGCAGCTATGTCGGCCGGCTCGACGGTTTCCGCTTTATTCCCGACGCCATCGACGGCGCCGAGAGCCGCATGCTCGCGACCGCCGCCAATCGCGTGCTGCGTGGCGAGATCACCCAGCGCGCTCGTCAGCTGGCGGCGGATGGCGACGAGGCGTTTGTGCTCGACCCGATGGGCAATCTGATCTGGCGGGGTGGACTTGTCGGGCGGTTGACCGCCGGCGACGGGCCGCTGGCGCCACGGATCGATGTAACGGCCGGCGATTTTCTTGGAGGTGCGGCACGCGAGGGTGTTCGGCAGCGGCTGCAAACCTTTGCCAGGGGCGAGATCGAGCGCCGGCTGAAGCCGCTCTTTGTGCTGCGCGACCTGGCGCTCGGCGGTGTCGCGCGCGGCCTCGCGTACCAGCTTGTCGATGCGCTTGGTTGCCTGCCGACCGAGGCGGCGGCGGAGCAGCTCCGCACGCTCGACCGCGCCAGCCGGCGCGCGCTCGGCCGGGCGGGGGTGCGGTTTGGCACCGAGAGCCTTTACATCGAACCGCTGCTCGGCCCGGACTCGACGCGGTTTCGGGCGCTGCTCTGGGCGGTGCGAGAGGGCAGGACGCCGCCGCCGCTCCCCGGCGCTCGGGCGATGGGCAAGGCGTTGCCAGTGGTCCCCGACTTGCCGGTGTCGTTTTATGGCGCGCTCGGGCGGCGGATTATCGACGGTTTGGCGCTGCGTCCAGACCGGCTCGAGCGCCTCTCGGCGGCGGCGCGCGAGCGCGGCAAGACCGGCCCATTTGCCGCCGATCCCGAGCTCGCATCGCTGGCTGGGGTTGCCGCCGGCGATCTGCGGCGTCTGCTGTTGGGGCTTGGCTATCGCGCGCTGATCCGTGACGGCACGGAGCTGTTCGTCGCGCGTCCCCGCCGGCTCAACGGGCCGCCGCGGCGCGCGCAGGGGCGTGTTGTGGCGCAGGATGGTCATCCCTTCGCGAAACTGAAGCAGCTGAATTTCGCGTGAGCGAGCGGGACGAGAACGCCCTCGACAAAGCGAGCCGGCGGCTCGATCAATGGTTGTGGTTCGCGCGTTTTGCCAAGAGCCGGTCGATCGCCGCGCGGCTCTGTGTCTCGGGCGCCGTCGACGTCAACGGGGCAGCCGTCGCCAAGCCCAATCACGCGGTCCGGCCCGGCGACATTGTGACGCTGCCGCAAGGAAGCTGGCAGCGCACCGTCGAGGTTCTGGCGCTCGGAACACGCCGTGGCCCGGCTACGGAGGCGCAGACCTTGTTCCGGGAAACCGACACGCCGCGTCGCGCCGATCTCGCGCCGGTCTGGGAACCACTGCTTGCGGACGACGATTAGACCGAGCAAAGCCGGTCGGGACCGAGATCGAAATGCATGTGGTTGAAGTGGTCGGCGTTGCTGTCGGGCGTCAGCACGACCGAGAAATAGCCGCAGGCGGCGCGCGCCACCTCGTGCAGGAAGGCGCTTTTCGGACCCGGCTGCGACCAGTCGCGCTCGACATTGACAAGCGTGCCGTCGGACAGCTGGAAGCCCGAGATATCGATAGCAAGCCCATAGGCATGCTCGCTGAGCCGGTCGCGATGACCGGTGCTCGCGCGGCACGCGTATGCGCCGAGATGATCGATGCGCACGATGTAGTGCCCCAGCGTCTGCATCGCCAGCTTCTGTGCGGCACTGTGCTCGAACAGCGCGAAACGGTCGGCGAGCAGACAGCTCATCACCACCGGACGGCTGAACGGCGCCTCGATCTGGCTGACCTTGACCGGCTCCGCGACATGGCAACGCGGATCGCCGCCGCTCATCATAACCGGCTCAAAAGTGACCCCGTGTGTATTGAGCGTGGCGCTACACACGCCGCCGCTCTCGAGCGGTGGCGGTGCTTGACCGCACCCGGACAGCGCGGCAATCACAAAGACAAGCAGCAGCGCGCGGAGCAGCAAGCATGTCACCTGGAATACGCGTCGGCAATAGTCGTTCTCTGCTCTAGCCGGTTGCCGGCCGGGGTCAATGCGGCCTCGAATTGCTCGCAGCTCGCCCGAAGAAAGTCTTATTCGATCAATATGCTACGAGAACTGGGTGGCCGTGGTATCCCGATCATCCGCGCAGGCAGAGAATGGTGAAGACGGGTTCAGATTCGCGTTTTGAGGCGTTTCGCGGCGCGCGGGTCGCGGTGACGGGTGGGCTTGGGCTGATTGGCTCCGCGCTGGCGCGACACCTCGTCGAGCTTGGCGCGGACGTTCTGCTCATCGACAACATGATGCCGGAGGGTGGCGCCAATCCCGCCAATATCGCGGCGATCCGCGACCGGGTAGAGGTCAAGATCGTCGATATCCGCGACGCCGAGGCGATGCGTTCGCTGATCGCCGGGCGGGATTTTCTTTTCGACTTGGCGGCGCAAACCAGCCATCTCGACTCGATGAGAGCGCCGTTTGACGACTTGGCGATCAACGCCACGGCGCAGCTGCAACTGCTCGAAACCTGCCGCGAGGTGGCGCCGGCCATCGTCATCGTCCATGCCGGGACGCGACAGATTTACGGCCGGCCGCGTTACCTGCCGGTCGACGAGGCACATCCCTTGAATCCGACCGATGTCAACGGCGTCAATAAGATGGCGGGCGAGGCCTTCCACCTGATGTTCCACAGCGCCTACGGCCTGGATACGCGCTCGCTGCGGCTGACCAATGTCTACGGGCCGGGCATGCGGATCAAAGACGCACGGCAGAACTTTCTCGGTATCTGGCTGAGACGGGTCATCGAGGGCGACGCTTTCGAGGTCTGGGGCGGCGAGCAGCGGCGCGATATGGTGTTTGTCGATGATGCGGCGGAGGCGTTTCTCGCCGCCGCGATGACCCCGGAAACCCGTGGCGCGGCGCTGAATATCGGCGGTGACGCGCCCTATAACCTTGCCGAGATCGCCGCCGCGATAATCGCCGCCAATGGCGGCGGCCGCTATGAGCTCAAGGAGTTTCCGCCCGAGCGCAAGCGCATCGACATCGGCGATTTCGTCACCGACGATCGCCAGTTCCGCGCGCTGGCCGACTGGGCGCCGCGCACCGCGCTCGCCGAAGGGCTGCGGCGCTGCGTCGACTATTATCGTGCCCATCTCGCCGACTACCTTTGAGAGACACATGACGCCCATTCCGCAAACCGATCCGCGCGCCAGCTACCTCGAACACAAGGCAGAGATCGATGCCGCCGTGGCGCGGGTGCTCGACAGCGGCTGGTACATCCTAGGGCGCGAGGCCGAGCTGTTCGAGGCCGGCTTCGCCGGGCTGATCGGCGTCGGCCACGCGATCGGCTGTGGCAACGGTACCGATGCGCTCGCGCTGGCGCTGCGTGCCTGCGGCGTTGGGCAGGGCGACCTGGTCTTCACCGTATCGCACACGGCGGTCGCGACCGTGGCGGCGATCGAGGGCACCGGTGCAACCGCTGTCCTTATCGATATCGAGGAGGGCGGATACTGCATGGACCCGGCCGGGTTGGAGGCGGCGCTTGAGGCGCCGCCCAAGGGCCGCCCTGCCGCGGTGATTCCGGTACATCTCTATGGCGAGCCGGCGGCGATGGTCGAGATCGTCGCGTTGGCGCGGGCGCACGGGTTGCGCGTCATCGAGGACTGCGCGCAGAGCCACGGCGCGCGCTACCAGGGCATCACCACCGGCTCGATCGGCGATTTTGGCTGCTACAGCTTTTACCCGACCAAAAACCTGGGCGCGTTCGGCGATGCCGGCGCGGTTGTCACCGGCGATGACGAGCTTGCCGCCGCGGCGCGCGAAATCCGAGAGTACGGCTGGCGCGACCGTTATGTCAGCGCCGTGGCCGGCATCAACTCTCGGCTCGATCCAATCCAGGCGGCGATCCTCAGTGTCAAACTGGACACGCTGGAGGCCGACAATGCGCGGCGGCAGGCGATCGCGGCGCGTTACGATGCGGAGCTTGCCGATTTGCCGCTTGCGCTGCCGCGGCGACGCAACAGCACGACGCATGTCTTTCACCAGTATGTCGTGCGGACAAAAAAACGAGGCGGGCTGCGCGAGCATTTGCGTCAGGGGCAGATCGGCACCGGCATCCACTACCCCTTGCCGGTGCATCTGCATCCCGCCTATCGCGCGCGTGTGCCGGTTGGCCCGACCGGGCTTTGCCGCAGCGAGGCGGCGGCGCGCGAAATCCTCAGCCTGCCGATGTTCCCGCAGCTTACGGATGACGCTGTCGGCCGGGTGATCGCGGAGACCCGCCGGTTTTTTCTTTAGTGCTGGTGGATGAGAAGGATCCCACCGCCGATCAGCACGATGCCGGCAAATTGCTGCCAGCCGAGCGGTTCGCGCCACAGCACATGCGCGAGCACCGCGATGATCGCGTAGCTCAACGCGACGGAGGGGAAAGCGACCGACACCGGAATGCGATTGAGTGCGGCGATATACCCGATCGAGGCCAGCGCATAGATCGTAAGCCCCGCGATGGTCATCGGGTTGAGCAGCTGCGCGACAAAGCTCGGCGCGCCGACCGCGCCCGATTTGAGGACGATCTGCCCGGCGATGCCGAGCAGGATCGATGCGGCAAGCGCGAGATAAGCGACAGTGGTCGACATCGTCAGCCCTGCCGCCGCAACCGCACCGGCGACGGCGCGGGCGCTGCATCCGCGGCCTCGCCGGAGCGGGTCACGCTGCGCACCACCGATTGCGGTTTGCGGTTTGCGGTCAAATAGAGCCGGCCGAGATACTCGCCGACAATGCCGAGTATCATCAGTTGCACTCCCGACAGCAGCAGCACCGCGACAAACAAGGACGCCCACCCGGCGGGCGGCGAGAAAAACAGCGCCTCGATGATCGCCGCCAATCCGCCGAGCCCGCCGAGCACGCTTAGCGCAAAGCCGGTCAGCGTGCTGATCCGCAGCGGCATGACCGAGAAATTGACGAACATGCTCATCCACAGCCGCAGCAGCCGGCGCATCGTGTAGTTGCTGCGGCCGACCGCGCGCGGCAAATGGCGCACCAGGAGCCGGTCGATCTTTTGCGTCACCTGCAGGATAAGGCCGTCGATATAAGGGAAGGGGCCTTCGTAGTGGGTGATCTCGCGCACCACGAACGCGCTCATGCAGCGAAAGCTCGACAGGTAAAGTCCGTCCGGCTTGTCGAGCACAAAACCGGCGATCCAATTGGTGAAACGGCTGCCGAGATTGCGCCACGCGGCGTGCTTGCTCTCTTCGTAATAGGTGTAGACGACGTCGGCGCCGGTTTGCTGCGCATGCGCGAGCAGCCGGGAGACCTCTTCGGGCGGGTTCTGCAGGTCGTCATCCATATTGATAACATGCGCGCCGCGCGCATGGCGAAGCCCCGTCATCACCGCGTTGTGCTCGCCGAAATTACGCGCGTGGTCGATCAAGGTGATGGGTACGCGTGCCCGCGCGACCAACTCGCGGCAGATATCGAGGCTGTTATCGGGGCTCCCGTCGACCACCAGCACGATCTCGAGCCCGCCGGGGATCTCCAACGCCTCGAGCGCGGCGATAAGCTCGCCGATGCTCTCAGCGCCGTTGTAGACCGGGATGACGATCGAAAGCGCAGGGGCGCTCGCGGTATCAGACATGGACGCTCTCTGACTTTACGGCGATGGCGAGAACCGAGCCGCCGAACGGCAAGCGAATGCCCGCACGCATCAGGCCGCGCTCGAATGACGTCGCGGCCCGGCACGTCGCATCGACAAGCCGCGGCTGCAGCTTGACGTCGCTATCCGCGCCGCCAGGCAGCAGCTTGCGTGTCGCGACCATAAGAGGAAACAAGACCATGTTCCAATAACCCGCGAAAATAGGGCGGAATCCAGCCGCTCGCAGCAATCGTACGACCCCCCGTCGCGTATAGCGGCGCGCATTGTAGACGGCGCTGTCGTGACGCGACATCAGCCAGCGATAGGCAGGCAGGTTGAGGATCAACAATCCACCCGCCGCCAAGCAGCGATGGAACTGCCCGAGCGCGCTTGCCTCATCGACATCGCGGTGACACAGCACGTCGACGCTGAAGATCGCGGCAAAGGCACCGTTGGCGAAGGGCAGCGCATTGACCGACCCGGTGCAGATCGGCCGCGCACTCTTCTCCGTCGCCCAGCGGCTCGCGGTTTCGTCGGCGTCGAGGCCGAACGTATCGCTCTCCGGCATCAGCTGCGCGAGTTGGGCCAGAAATCCGCCGGTACCGCAGCCGGCGTCAAGCAGTCTACCTGTAAGGGGGGCGGATGCCTTTGCCTGCCGGTAAAGCATCGCCAGGTTCGCGTGGACTGCGGCGAACCACCACAGCCGGTCTTCGACTTGGCGAAGCTTTTCGTACTCGACGCGTTCCAGCGCGCGCTCCCTGGGGTCAGTGGCGGGTGAGAACGCCGACGACGTAACGGCTATTCCGCGGCGCTCACTGATATGCGGCGGGGTTGGGCGGCAGCAGCGCGGCTCTAGCGATCGGCGGCTTCGCCCGCAGGCGCTCGGCGGCCAGCGCCTCGCGGTGATCGACGACCACCGACAGCAGCGCGCCCATTCGGGTCACCTTGAAGATCGGCCGATCGGTCAAGGCGTGGTCGGCGTCATGCACCGAGAAGCCGATCACGAAATCGGCGTTCTGCGGGTAGATGACAGAGCGGAAATTGGGCGGAAAGTAATAGCGCGCCGAGACGACCGGCCCCTGTACCGCGACGGTGAACTCGTGCGTTGCAAAGCTGGCGCCGTATTGCCGTCGCAGATCGTTTTCGAGGCCGTGCACCGCCTCGGCGAAGGAATTGGCCCAATAGTCGAGCTTGAACCGGTTCTCGGCGCCGGGCACGCCGCCGACAAACGCATTGTAGTAGATGTACTGGTCGGGATGCAGCATCGCCATGATCGACACATGCGCGAGCCCGTACAGGCCGAGCGCGGCGTAGATCGGCGCTCGGAACTCGAAGGTCGCGAGCCGCGCCATCGCCCGGTCGGCCATGAGCCCGGCGATTACCGCGATCGGCGGCAGCACGAAGATGAAATGCCGCATGCCGTTGAACAGCACCGCCTTGACCGCGATCGCGTAGACGATCGGGAAGACGATCGTGAAGCCGAGCATGAACAGCGGCAGCACGCGCTCGCGTCGCCAGCCGCCGCGCCGCGCCGCGCCAATCACCGCGACGACCGGCGCCGCCAGCAGCAGAGCCAAGGTCAACTCGGGCAGCGCCAAGCTGATAAAGACCGGCAGATAGTCCCATGGCAGATCGTTCGCCGGGACGAGCTGCCCGTCGAACAGCACCTTCGCGGTGAAGATCTCTTTCGAGAACACGGCAAGCGCTTGCAGCGGATGGTGGAACGGGTCGCTTTGCGCCCACGGCCAGAACACCAGCATCAGCGCATAGGCGATCAGGGCGACCGGCAGAAAGACCCGCCACAACACCGTCCAGCCGCAGGTGACCAGCACCGAGAGACGGCGCTCGGCGATTGTCTGCCATAGCCCGAACAAGGTGAGCAGCAGCCCGAGATAGCACAGCAGCAGCAGCCCGCCGACGCGCACGCCCATCGCTAGGCCAATCGCGATCCCGAGCTTGACGATAAGCCGGCGAGGCGGAAGCGGCAGAAACGGCACGATGCGAACCAGGTAATAGGTCGCCCAAATGCACCCTGCGGCAAACGGGATGTCTTTGGGATTGTTGAACATCTGCCCGTAGTAATTCGGAATCAGCACGAGCAGCAGGGCGGCGGCAAAGCCCGCGCGCGGCCCGCTCAGCCGCCGGCCGAGCTTCCAGCAGCCGACGAGCCCGAGAACCCCGACAAACCCGTTGAGCAAATGCCGGGTCTCGAACATGCCGAGCGGCGAGACTTTGTTGACGATCGCGGCGACGAGATCGAACAGCGCGCCGTAATTGTACATATCGGCGTATTGGAACAGCAGCTGCCAGTTCGGAGCAGGCCCTGCGCCGACAAGCCAGAGGTAATGGGCGAGAACCAGATTGCCGTACCAGTTCTGGCAATCCTCGTCCCAGGTGACACCGTAGGCGCGGTAGGTCAGGACGACGAGCAGCGCCACCAGCGCGAACAGTGCCAGCGCCAGCCTATCCCACAGCGGCTTGTCGCTCACCCGGCGAACCAGCGTCGTCAACGTGTCTCCCGCCGTGCCGGGGGCGGCGCGGAGCAATGTTCCAAGCGCTTCCATCAGACGTCTCGCCGACGATTGCCCCTGACACACCTTTGAGCCGGCGCGTTTACGACCACCGACATTACCTCACCGTTTCGCCGAGCCGGCGGGGACTGTCAAGCCACGAACGGCGCGCGGGCAGAATTTGTCGCCGCTCATAACCCGACCTCAGCCATCAGTGCGCCGACGACGCGATCGCCGGCGAAGTATTCCCGCGCCAGTTCGCGGGCCGCGCGGCTGTGGCGGCGGTAATCGCCGGCGATCGCGTCGATCGCGCCGAGCGCCTCGTCATGCGTCGCAAAATGGAAGAGCCCGTCGCCGACCGGATTGTGCCGGTCGAAGCCGGTGCGCATTGTCACGACCGGCCGGCCGCTCGCCAGATAGCAGACCGCCCGGTCGCTGAACCAGCCGCTGTTGGTGCGCACGTAAATGTCCTTGGCAACGGTGAATTCGCCGCGCGATCTGGCGATGAAATCGCGGTAGCTGTCGATGTCCGCCGACACCGGTCGCGGATCGACGAGGCGCCAGCCGCCGCCTTCCACTTCCGCTCGCACTGTATCGTCGGGCGGCAGGATCGCCATGCGGAAGCAGCTCTGCGGCCGCGCCTTGGGCAGATCAAGAAATCTCAGGAAGTTGACGTGCTTCGACCAGAGATAGGTCGAACCCTCGTACTCGATGTCCTTGCCACGATTGTCCCAGCTGGCGATCGAGGTGAAGCATTCCGGCTCGCTCTCGGGCACCGGCCACAAATCGACATCGACCGGCGGGCGCGTCGGCTGCCAGGCGATGCCGCCTTCAGGGATCGGGCAATCGGCCTCGCCGATATTGGCGCCGTAGGTGAAGAAATGCGTGTGCGCGTCGAGATAGGCGCGCTCGTCGGCATTGCCCTTGGCGTAATTGATCTGCTGATAGCCGGGGTCGGTATCGATCAGGATGCGTACCGGGCAGGCAAGGTGCCGCTCGAACAGGTGATGCGCGCCGCATAGGTTAATCAGCGCGTCCGACTCGCGGTAAAGCTGGGCGATCTCGCGACGCGACAGGCCGTGATAGGTCTCGTCGACCCCGCAGCGATAGGCCCAGCGGCCGCCAAAGCCGAACCGCTCCATGACGCGCCGCAGATAGGCCAGGTTGTAGTCGCAGTTCATCACCACGCTTTCGACGCGCGGATCATAGGGGTTGGTGCCGCTGTCCTCGACGTACCAGGCCTCGTAGCCGAGCTTCTCCAGCGCCACGAGGTAGTGCGCCGCCTGCCAGGCGATCCCGGCCATCGGCATCTGGCCGGCGAAGTGAAGCAGGATGATCTTGCCGCGTTTGGCCAAGGCGCGCTCGGGGTGGCTGTGTCGCTGTGCGCGGCGATAACGGGCCGGCGCGGTAAAAAATCCAGGCAATAAAGTGATGCGACCTGCGTTGTCGCACGAACGCGGCAGTAAGCCGCACCGGCGACGGGGAGGGACATGACCAAGAGGCAGGAGCCGAACATTGTGCGCGCGGCGGGCGACCCGGCCGAAAAACCGCAGCTGGAAGCAGCACTGACGCGCGATCCTGACAATCCCGAACTGCGCAGTCGCTACCGATCACTGCTCGAACATATCAACCGCACAACGCTCGGCGTTTCGACTATCGTGCTGCCCGAACTCGCCTATCCGCTTTATTTTCGTGGCGGCAGCAGCGACCTCGCGAATTTCGACCAGATCTTCGGCATCGAGGAATTGTCGCTGCCGCTTGCGCGGCCTCCGGCGCGCATTCTCGATCTTGGCGCCTATGTGGGCTATGCGGCGGTCTACCTAGCGCATCAATTTCCGCAGGCGGAAATCGTCTGCGTCGAGCCGTCCGCCGCCAATTTCAGGATGTTGACGCTCAACACTTCGGCCTATCCGCGAATTCGCCGGCTCAACGGCGCGGTGTGGAGCCGCACGACCAGGCTCACCCTCGACGGCCACGAGCTCGGCGATTGGGGGACGCATTTCTCTGCCGGCGCGGGCGAGGGCGCCACGCCGGCCTGGTCGGTCGCCGATATCCTTGCCGCAGTCGGCTGGGAGCGCGCCGATTTTATCAAATGCGACATCGAGGGCGGCGAGCGCGAGGTATTTGCCGATCCCGCCGCGCGCTGGCACCAGGAGGCGCAGTGCGTCACGGTCGAGACGCATGATTCCTGGGTCCCGGGTTGTCTGGCGGCGGTGCAGGCCTGCTTTGACGAGGCGCGCTACGAGCGCGTGTGGAGCGGCGAGGTCTGGGCCTTCATCCGACGCGGCAACGGGCCGCACTCCGCGCCCGCGCGCATGATGCTGCTCGAGCCGCCGCTAACCCGGCTGCCGATCGAGCTTGCCGACGTGTCCGACGGCATTTGGGGCTTTATGCTGTTCGACGACCATTCTTGCCAGCTGCACCCGAATGACGCCAAGCAGCCGCCGGCGACGCTCGCGGTCGAACGTGAATTCGGCGGCCAGCAGCGCTTTGCCGCGACGATGTCACTGCCGGAAAAGGCGCGCGACGCGGTGCGCTTTTCGTTCGAGCTCCGCGACGGCGTGACCGGCGAGAGCCTGGCGCGCGATGCCTGGGTTGTGGAGCCGGGGCGGCGCGTCTCGGGTGAGGTCGCGCTGCCGCGCCCCCGCGGCCGGCATCGGGTGGTCCTGCGCACCGAAATGGCCGAGCCGGCGGGCGACAGCTTTCACGCTTGGGCGCATTGGATCGCACCCCAATTTATGTAAGATCGCCTGTATAAGACCATCGCTAGGGCGATGCCTCGCCGCAACCGAACGGAAGAAGCCGACACCATGACCTATGTCGTTACCGAAGCCTGCATTCGCTGCAAGTACATGGATTGCGTTGAGGTTTGCCCCGTCGACTGCTTCTACGAAGGCGAGAATATGCTGGTGATCCACCCTGACGAATGCATCGATTGCGGGGTGTGCGAGCCCGAATGCCCGGCCGAGGCCATCATTCCGGACAGCGAGGGAGCCGCCGAGCAATGGCTGCAGCTCAATCGGGATTACGCGGTGAGCTGGCCCAACATCACCCGCAAGAAACCCGCGCCGGACGACGCCGACGATTGGAAAGGGGTTGAAGGCAAGTACGATAAGTTCTTCAGCTCAAAGGGTGGCGGCTGACGCCGTATCCCGGCGGGCCACCAAACCGGGCCCGCCATAAGCCCAGCCTCAAAGCTCGCGCATGGCTGATGTGCTGGCTTCGAGTGCCCCGCTTATGATATACATATTGTTGGCGCCCTAGACGCTTCCCCCCGTTCCGCGCTCTCATACTCGAGATGTGGACAGTCGCCGCCGCGAATGGCGACTTCAGGAGGCGTCGTGAAATGCGCCTGCTGGGTCGGGGGCGCGAGAGATCAGATGATTGTGATGGAAAAGATGCCATTTTCCGAGGGCGAACTCGTCGTCTACCCGACGCATGGCGTTGGCAAGATCACGGCGATCGAAGAGCAAGAAATCGCCGGGCACACCCTCAATGTGTTTGTCGTGCTGTTCGACAAGGACCGCATGACGCTCCGCGTCCCGCTCGCCAAGGCAAAGAACTCCGGCCTGCGCAGGCTGTCGAGCCGCAAGGAGATGGATGCGGCGCTCGCCAAGCTGCGCGGCCGCTCGCGCGCCAAGCGCACGATGTGGAGCAGACGCGCGCAGGAATATCAGGCCAAGATCGCGTCGGGCGACCCGGCGTCGATCGCCGAGGTCGTACGCGACTTGTTCCGCAACACCGGCCAGCCCGAGCAGTCCTACAGCGAGCGGCAGATCTATCAGGCTGCGCTCGACCGGCTGGTGCGGGAGTTCGCCGCTGTCGAGCGGATCGACGAAACGACGGCGGTGCAGCGCGTCGAGCAGATGCTGACGGCTTAGCGGCGTACGACGCGGCGGCGCTGGCTGGATATCCGGGAACAAATCCCATAGGTTTGTACCGCAAGCCGGGCTCGTCCGACGCCTCAACGAGTTGGGGCGGCGGGACAGCCCGTGGCGCAAACCGCAAAGCGGCGTGCCGGCTCCTTCGAACGGCGAAGACCAGGCGGAACGCGGCGTCGGGACAGGGGACGTGATCACAGCCGCCGCCGCACGGGAAAGGTTTGCACATTTGCGCGATGCTCGGCGGGTCTGGGCCGTCGGGTCGATCCACGGCGAGGCGCGCCGGCTGGCGCGTGTCCACGACCTGATCGGCGAGCGCTTTTACCGCGGCGACCGTCTCGTTTATCTCGGCAACTATCTCGGGCTCGGCGACGACGTCAGATCGACGATCGACGAACTGCTCGATTTCCGCCGCCGTGTGCTCGGCCGCCCGCACGGCTTTGCCTGCGATGTCGTCTATCTTCGCGGCGCGCAGGAAGAAATGTGGCAGAAGCTGCTGCAACTACAGTTCGCGCCGAACCCGGGCGAGATCCTCACATGGATGGTTCAGGCGGGGATCGAGGCGACGGTGCGCGCCTATGGCGGTGACATGCGGCAAGGTTTTGCCGCGACGCGCGATGGGCCGCGCACGATCACACGATGGACCAGCGCGCTGCGCGCCGCGATGAATGCCGTCGAGGGGCATGCGACGCTGTTTGCCGCCTTGCGGCACGCGGCGTTTACCGCCGACAAAGGACTGCTGTTCGTGCACGCCGGCGTCGATCCACGCCGCGCCCTGACGGTGCAGGGTGACTCGTTCTGGTGGAGCCCCGTCGACATACTGGAGCTGGCGGCGCCGTTCGACGGCTTCAAGCGCATCGTGCGCGGCTTTGACCGTGACCGACGCGGCGTCACCGAAGGGCAGTTCGGCGTTGCGGTCGATGCCGGCGCCGGCCGCGGCGGCCGGTTGCAGGCCGCTTGTTTTACCGCTGACGGCAAGGTTGTCGATATCTGCGAGGCGTAGTCTCGCCGCTCGCGCCTAAATCGCCGTATAGCCGCCATCGACCAGGAGGTCGCTGCCGGTCACAAAACTTGCCGCATCGCTCGCCAGAAACACCGCCGCTTGTGCGAGTTCGTGGGGCTTCCCGAGGCGCTGGGTCAAATGCTTAGCGCCCAATGTCTCGTTCGCCGCCTCAAACGAATTGTAGCGGCGCAGCGTGCGCTGCGTCTCGACCGCGCCGGGCGACAGCGCGTTGCAGCGGACATTCTGCGCGGCATGGTCGATGGCGATCACCTTAGCCAGCTGGATCAGCGCACCCTTGGTCGAGCAATAGGCGGCGCGGCCGGCGCTGCCGACCCGCCCGAGTTGCGAGGCGATAAAGATGATCGAGCCACCGCCGCCCGCGATCATGTAGGGGAGCGCCGCTTTTGACAGCAGGAAGGCGCCGGTCAGGTTGATGTCGACGACCATTTGCCACTCGGCGAGCGGCGTTTCGGTGATCGGCCCGCCCGGGTCGTGCGGCGCCGCGCCGCTGACCATGATGTCGAGCCGGCCGAGTGCATCGTGCGCCGCCTTGGTCACCGCGTTGACCTCGGCTTCATTGGTGACATCGCAGCGCTGGGCGATCGACTTCCGGCCGGCGGCAGTCACCAGCCGCGCGGTTTCCTGCGCGCCGGCGAGATCGACATCGGCGCAAGCGACATCGGCGCCGGCCTCGGCGAAAGCAACCGCGATCGCCCGGCAGATGCCGCCCGCCGCGCCGCTGATCAGCGCCGCCTTGCCACTGAGATCCATGCCTGTGCTCACAGCATCACCGTCCCGCCGTCGACCGCGATCGTCTGTCCCGTGACAAAGCCGCTTTCGTCCGAGAGCAGCCATGCGACGGTGCCGGTCAGGTCGCCTGGCATCAGGTTGCGCTGGATCGTTTGCCCGGCCTTCACGGCCGACAGCGCCCGGTCGAGCTTGTCGCCAAAGAATTCGCTGGTGCCTTCGGTCAGCACCGCGCTTGGCGCGAGCGCGTTGACCCGGATGCCGTCACGACCCAACTCGCGCGCGAGGCCGCGGGTCAGGCCGATCACCGCCGCTTTCGATGCGGTGTAGTGGAGACCGTAGGGCATGCCGTAGGTTGCCGCGAGCGAGGCGATGTTGACGATGCTGCCGCCCGTTTTGCGCATCGCCGGCACTGCGGCCTTGCAGCAATTCCAGATGCCCTTGACGTTGACCGCCATGCAGGCGTCCCACTCGTCCTCGGCGATCGCCTCGAACCGGCCTCCGTGCAGCGCGCCATAGAGCGCTGCGTTGTTGACGAGCCCGTCGAGCCGGCCGAACGCGGCAAGTCCGGCATCGACCATGGCCTGCGCCGAGGCGGCATCGGTCACGTCGAGCCTGGTTGCGACCGCCGTGCCGCCCGCCGCTTCGACAAGCGCGACCGTGCCGCCACAATCATTGACATCGCCAACGACAAGGTCGGCGCCCGCGGCGGCGAGATGCCGCGCGAACTCCTGACCGAGGCCGCGTGCTGCACCAGTGATCGCAATGGTCTTGCCGGCGACCGTCATCGTGTCGCCTCCTGTATTGCCGACGAGGGGTCAGATGACCTGATCGCTGGCCGGGTCGATCAGGTGCATGTGGGTGAGATCGGCGACCAGCCGCATCTTTTCCCCGGCGTTGCCCGCTGCCATGGGATTGACGCGGCCGCAAACCTCGACGCCGTCGACGACAAAATAGACCATCGTCTCCATGCCCAATGGCTCGACCACATCGAGCTGCACGTCGAACGCGGCCGAGCCCGTCGGCAACTCGCCGCGGCTTTCGATGATGTCCTCCGGCCGCAAGCCAAACACCACTTCCTTGTCGAGATAGGGCTTGTAGCGCGCGGTGCGGCTCTCGGGGATCGGCAGCGTCAGCTCATCGCTGAGGCGAACCTTGAGGTTGCCGCCGCCATTGACCACGCGCGCGGTCATGAAGTTCATCGCCGGCGAGCCGATGAACCCGGCGACGAAGCGGGTTTTCGGGTTGTGATACAGCTCGTGCGGCGTGCCGAGCTGCTCGATGCGCCCGGCATTCATCACCACGACCCGGTCAGCCAAGGTCATCGCCTCGACCTGGTCATGGGTGACGTAGATCGTCGTCGTCGTGACCTTCTGGTGCACCTTCTTGATCTCGGTGCGCATCTGCACGCGCAGCTTGGCGTCGAGGTTCGATAGCGGCTCGTCGAACAGAAAGACCTTGGGGTGACGGACGATCGCGCGGCCCATCGCGACGCGCTGGCGCTGCCCGCCCGAAAGCTGCTTTGGCCGGCGGTCGAGAAGCGGCGAGATGTCGAGAATTTTCGCTGCCTCCTCAACGCGCTCCTTGATCTCCTGCTTGGGGAATTTCTTCAGGCGCAGCCCGAACGACATGTTCTCGTAGACGGTCATGTGCGGGTAGAGCGCGTAATTCTGGAAGACCATCGCGATGTCGCGATCCTTCGGCGGCACGTCATTGACGAGTTGATCGCCGATAAAGATTTCGCCCGATGTGGCTTCTTCCAGGCCGGCGATCATCCTCAGCGTGGTGCTTTTGCCGCAACCCGAGGGGCCGACCAGCACGATGAATTCGCGGTCCGCGATGTCCAGGTCGATGCCTTGGACTGCAGGCGTTTTATCGAACATTTTCACGATGTTACGGAGCGCGACTTGCGCCATGTTCTGCCCTCTTGGCCGCTCCGGCCTCCCCGGCCGGGATTTGTTATCCCCAAGCAGCTTCGCGCCGCTTTTCTTAGAATTGCGCCAATCTTATCTCAGCTATGCATGGATAGCGCAGCTAATTTATATGCCGGAAGCTTGTGTCGCAGTTCAACGCTCCGTGAGCTTCAGCTCGATGCGCCGGTTCTTGCGATAGGCGTCGTCGGTGCTGCCGGTATCGATCGGCTGCTTGTCGGCAAACCCGGCCGCGGCGAGGTGGTCAGCAGGAACGCCTTGATCGATCGCATAGCGCACCACCGAGATAGCTCGTGCTGTCGATAATTCCCAGTTTGAGGCGAACTGATCGGTGTGGATGGCCCGATGATCGGTGTGGCCATCGATTTCGAGCACCCAGTGGATGTCCGGCGGGATTTTTGCCGCGATGGTCTTGAGCGCGGCAAAAACCGGGTCGAGCTGTTTCTTGGCGGCGTCGCTCAGATCCGCGCCGCCGGGGTCGAACAGCACTTCTGCCTGAAATACAAAACGGTCGCCGACGATATGGATATCCGGCCGGTTGCCCAGGATTTCGCTGAGTTTGCCAAAAAACTCCGAGCGGTAGCGCGCCAGCTCTTCGACCTTGCTGGCGAGGGCCAGGTTGAGCTTCTTGCCGAGCTCGACGATCTGGTCCTGCTGGCTTTTCACCGTCGTATTGGAGACATCGAGTGCCGCCGCGACCTTCGCCAACTGGTCCTTGAGCGCGGCGATTTCGGCCGTCAGCTCCTCTACTTGCGCCTTTGCCGCCTGGACCGTCTGCTGGTCGGTAGCGGCGGTGCTCAGCTTCGCGCTGAGCGCATCGCGCTCGTCCTGCGCTGCTTTGAGCTGGGCCGCGAGCGTGGCGGCATTGCCGCGCAGGGTGTCGCTTGTCTGCTTTTCGAGCGCGAGCTCGTCGGCAAGCGCGCTGATCTTTATTTGGAGCTGCTTCAGCGCCTCGTCACGTCCGCTCAGCGCGTCTGACAGGTAGAATTGGCCGACGGTAAAAACCAGCAAAATAAAGATGATAACCATCAAAAGCTGAGCCAGGGCATCGACAAAGCCCGGCCAAATGTCAATGCTGCCGCGCCGGCCGCGGGTGCGTCCGAGGGCCATCGTCTACCGCCCGCTGCTCTCGTCCGAGATCGCGGCGATGGTCCGCGCCAAGAGCCGGATTTCGCCGCGCAGCTCGCTCATCGTCTGCGAACGGCCCTCCACGATGTCCTCGCTCAACCGCGCCATGTAAGCCTCGATGTTGCGCAGATGGGTGCGTAGCACGTCATCCTGTCCCATCGAATTCTCGGCGATCGACGCCAGCCGGCTCAGTGATGGCTTCAGCTCCATCTGGTTCTCGGCGAGCTTCACCATCAGCATCTGCCCGGCCTTCATATGCTCGAAGAGCGTGCCGAGCCGGTCGATCAGGCCGGGCAGGGTGTTGTTGGCGCCGATCCGGCTTTCCTCGCTGCGCGCCAGGATGCGCTGGAGGTTTTCGAGGCTGTCGGCGGTCTGTTCGAGCAGCGCCTGAATATAAGCCGGCACGGAGCCGTCGCCGCCATCGCCAAAGCCGCCCGACGATAGCCGCGTATAGGTCGATAGCCACTCCTCGAGATCGTTGTAGAAGCGGTTTTGCGCCTGGCCTGCCTGGAGGTCGAGAAATCCCAGCACCAGGCTTCCCGCGAGCCCGAACAACGACGAGCTGAATGCGGTCGACATGCCGGCGAGCGGCGAGCCGAGCGCCGCTTTCAGATCGGCGAAAGAGCGCGCCAGATCGTTTGACGAGACATTAAGCCCGCCGATGACGCCACCCACCGCCCGCACGGTCTCGAGCAGCCCATAGAACGTGCCGAGCAGGCCGAGGAACACCAGCACGCCGATCAGATAGCGCGAGGTCTCCCGGGTCTCGTCGAGCCGCGACGAGATGCCGTCGAGCAGCGTTCGCAGCGATGTGGCCGACAGACTGACGCGCCCGCCTTGCCGCATCGATAGCATGCGCGCCATCGGCGCCAGGAGGCGTGGCGCCGGCCCGGTCGGCGCGGTCAGATCGCGATTGGCCAGCCGCTCGCGAAAATCGTCGATCCAGATGGTCTCCGGATTGAGCAGCAGCACCTGACGGAAGATGTAGAAGATGCCGCACGCCAGCACCCCTACAATGACGCCGTTGATGCCGGGATTGCCCATGAACGCGGTGCTGAGCGGACGGAACAGCGCCGCCACGAGCGCGCCCACCAGCACAAGGAATAGCGCCATGCGGATCAGGAAACGGCCCGAACGGTTCATGTGATCGACCGGTTGTGCGCTAGCTGGAGGGCGGCTTGGGATTGGGCGGCGGCACCGCGTCGGATGCGCCGGGCGGCTGCGACCGGGGCTCGGCGCCGCCGACCGGCTGCAGGGCGGTTTCCAGCGGCAAGGCCGGACGTGGTTCGGGCGGCGGGCTGAGCTTGGCGGTCGCCGGCGCCGGCGGGATGATCGGCTTTGTGTCGAGCGGGATCCGTTGAGGTGCCGCGGCTGTGCGCTTGGCGGGCTGCGCGGCCGGCGTGCCATGCGCCGGTTGTGTGGTCGCGGCGGGTGTTGCGTGAGCGGGAGGCTGCGGGGCGGGTGGGGGCGCCGGCGTAACAAGTGGAGTCGGTGAACCGACACTGGGCAGCCCGGCGGGGTCGGCGCTCGCCGGCAGGGCGGCGAGCAGCGCCGCGCCGGCTCCGCCGAGTAGCGCGAGCATAAGACACCTCACCGGGCCCGGGATGGACGACCCCCTCATCGCGGCCTCATTCCCCGACCGGATAGCGACCAAATGCGACCGTCATGTGGCGTTGTCGGGGCGCCAGAACCTATCCTAAGCGCCGGTCTCGCGACACCGGTTTCTAGGCCTCCTAGAATTTCTAGGCCCCTGGGATTTCTACGTCGTGGGAGCGGTGCGTAATGTTTCCCGCACCAGCGCCGCCAGCGGCAGATGCAGGTGGTCGTTGGCCGCCAGGATGTCGCCGCTGGTCAGCATCGTCTGTCCGCCCGAAAGGTCGCTGACATAGCCGCCCGCCTCGCGCACCAGGAGGATGCCGGCGGCGATGTCCCACGAGCTGAGGCCGAATTCCCAGAACGCCTCGAGCCGTCCCGCCGCGACATAGGCGAGGTCGAGCGCGGCGGCGCCAAATCGCCGCACCCCGGCGGCATTCTCCCGGATCGCAGCGGCGACGGCGGCGTGATGCGGGTTCTCGCGGTCGCTTGGCTTGAGGCCGTAAGCGATCACCGCCTCGGACATCTGACGGCGCGCAGATACCCTGAGGCGCCGGTCGTTGAGATAGGCGCCGACACCCTTTTCTGCCCAATAGAGCTCGTCGCGGGTCGGCTCATAGACCACGCCGGCGATGATTTCGCCATCGCGCTCGAGCCCGATCGAGATCGCGAAATGCGGGATGCCGTGCAGGAAGTTCATCGTTCCGTCGAGCGGGTCGACGATCCAGCGATGCCGCCCGTCGCCCGGGGTTGGCTCGCTCTCCTCGGTCACCATGCCGTAACCCGGCCGCGCCCGCGACAGCTCGGCGCGCAGGGTGCGGTCGGCCTTGAGGTCGGCCGTCGAGACAAAATCCGCCGGCCCCTTGATCGAGACCTGGAGCTGCTCGACCTCGCCAAAATCGCGGATGAGCCCGCGCGCCGCCTTGAGCGCGGCCGCAGTCATGACATTGATCACCGGCGAGCGAACAGCCACGCCATGCTCCTGATGAGGTTCGATATCCCCGGCTTATCCCGGGGATCCACGAGATGACCGGATCGAGTCCGGCCAGAACGAAGGAAATCAGTCCTTCGCGCGTTCCATGTAGCTGCCGTCGGCGGTCGCGACGACGATGCGCGTGCCGGCGCCGATATGCGGCGGGATCATGACGCGGCGGCCGTTTTCGAGCTTGCCCGGCTTGTAGGAGGACGAGGCGGTCTGGCCCTTCACGACCGGGTCCGCCTCGACGACCTCGAGCGTTACGCTCTGCGGCAGCTCGACCGACAGCGCCGTGCCCTCATACATCGTCACGTTGCACATCATGCCGTCGGCAAGGAAGTCGGCGGGAGAGCCGATCACCTCGCGCGGCACACTGGCCTGCTCGTAATCCTCATTGTCCATGAAGGTCGCCATGTCGCCTTCCCAGTAGAGGAACTGCATGTCCTTTTCGTCGAGCCGCACGCGCTCGACGGTCTCCTGGGTGCGGAACCGCTCGGACAGTTTCGAGCCGCCGCGCAAGTCGCGCATTTCGACCTGGGCAAAGGCGCCGCCCTTGCCCGGCTGCACCAGATCGCGCTTGAGCACGATCCATAGTTTGTTCTGATGATCGAGCACATTGCCCGGCTTGATATCGATGGCGTTGATCTTCATTGGATAAGGTCTCGGATTGATCCCGCGTTTGGCCGGTTTCCTACCAGCTTGGCGGTAAAGGGGGAAGCGGAATGGAGCAGTGGTGGCGTCCCGACCGTCTCGCGGCGCGGCGCGCAAACCTCGCGGCGCGCGGCCGCATCCTCGGCGCGGTCAGGCATTTCTTCGCCGAAGAAGGCTTCATCGAGGTGGAAACGCCGGCATTGCAGGTCAGTCCCGGCCTCGAGCCGCATTTGCGCGCCTTCGCCACCGTTCTCAACGATCCACGCGCCGGGATGTCTCAGCCGCGCTACCTGCACACCTCCCCTGAATTCGCGATGAAAAAGCTTCTCGCCGGCGGCGAGACGCGAATCTGGCAGCTATGCCACGTCTTTCGCGACGGCGAGCGCGGCGCGACACACCACCCCGAATTCTCGATGATCGAGTGGTACAGGGCAGGCGCGACCTACCGCGCGCTGATGGACGATTGCGAGGCGCTGCTGCGGCGTTGTCAATCGGAGGCGCTGCTGACTTGGCAAAACAAAACCGCGGACGCGAACCGGCGCTTCGAGCGTCTTACGGTCGCGGAAGCATTTCAGCGTTATGTAGATATCGATATCTTGATGACCGCGCCCGATCCGGCGCATCCCGATCTCGCGCTTCTCGCCCCGGCCGCCGAGACAATCGGCATCACGCCGCGTCCCGGGGACGACTGGGAAGACCTCTATTTCCGCATCTTCCTCGAGCGCATCGAGCGCAATCTCGGCGTCGGTGCGCCGATGATCCTCTACGATTATCCCGTCTCGATGGCCGCGCTATCGCGCAGGAAGCCTGACGATCCGCGGCTCGCCGAGCGCTTCGAGCTTTACGCATGTGGGCTGGAACTCGCGAACGCTTTCTCCGAACTCACCGATCCCGCGGAACAGCGCGCGCGTTTCCTGGCCGACCAGGCGAAGAAGCAGGCGCTATATGGCGAGACCTATCCGATCGACGAAGATTTTCTCGCCGCGCTCGAACACGGTTTGCCCGACTGCGCCGGCATCGCGCTCGGCTTTGACCGGCTCGTGATGCTGTGCACCGGCGCGTCGGATATCGAAGAGGTGCTGTGGGCGCCGGTCGGCTGAATTCGGTCGGCTTATTTCGCGCGCTCGTAACGGCCGGCGATCATGGCCGACTCCAACGCGTTGGCACGCAACTCGGAGCCGACCTTGGCGCCGGGAGCGCTTGCGTCGAGGTCGAGCTTCGGAACCTTGAGCGCGTACACCGTAATTTCATAGTGATGAGCGTGCTCACCCACGGGCGGGCAGGGACCGCCGTAGAACGAGAACCCGAAATCGTTCCGCCCTTGCACCGCCCCCGTCGGCAAGTCTTTTGATGCGTCGCTGCCAACGCCGGCCGGCAGGCTGTGCACCGACGCTGGAATATTGAACACGGTCCAATGCCACCAGCCGCTGCCGGCCCGCGCGTCGGAATCAAACATCATGATCGCGAAGCTCTGCGTGCCCGCCGGTTCGCCTGACCAAGAGAGGGCCAGCGAGATGTTGCCCGGTGCAGCCGAAACCGTTAAACACTTGCGTCGACGCCATGGGGCTGCCGCTCTTGACGTCGGTCGAGGCCAGCTTGAACTCCGCGAGAGCAGGCGTTGCGGCCGCCGCAAACGCCATTGCCAACAACAGTGCACGCATTCCCCGTCCCCCCGTGTTGCTTGTCGATTGTTTCTTGTTGAGCGCGGATCGTGCCTTTAGCCGAACGCCCGCCCGTATTTCGCGAAGACCGCGTTGAAATCAGCGACGGCGGCTTTCGGCCCCGTCGGGTAGTTCCAGATCGCGCCGATGACCGCGAGGAAATCGGCGCCAGCCTCGACCAGCGGCCCGCAATTCTCTTGCGTGATGCCGCCGATCGCGCAGCACGGCACGACGGTCATATCAGACCAGTCCTTGAGGACTTCCGGCGTCGGGTGGTGCTTGGCGATTTTTGTCGTGCTCGGGAAGAACGCGCCGAACGCAACGTAATCGGCGCCCGCCTCGCTTGCCACCAGCGCGCGGTGCCGGCTTCCACCGCAGGTCACGCCGATGATGCGATCGGGCCCGACCGCCTGCCGCGCGCGGGCATAAGGCCAGTCCTCCTCGCCGACATGCACGCCGTCGCAGTCCAACTCGGCCGCCAAATCCGGCCGGTCGTTCATGATGAAGGCGGTACCGCGCTCCTGGACGATCGGTTGGAGCCGCGCGGTCGCCGCGCGGATCGCCTCGTCATCGACATCCTTGAGCCGCAACTGCACCGCCGCCACATCGCCGCCATCGAGCGCGGCTTCGAGGCGCGGCGCGAATTCGCGCGGATCGAACGCGGGCGGCGTGATCAGGTAAAGCCGGGTCGTCGCCCGCTGCTCATCATTCAACAATATCAATCCTCTCTGTCATCGGTCTTGATAATCGAATGGAGCACACCGGACACATCCGATTGGATTATAGATATCGATAATAAGGTCACGTCTGTCGAATGTCACAACAGCGTCATGACTCTACCAAATCGCCCGGCATCATTCCATCACCGGCGGGTTGTGCCTTGCATGTATTCGGATTGGCGGCGATCTGGGAGGGCACGTATCACGAGAAAAAAGCGAAATGGCATGGAACGATGCAACTGTCGCGGCGGTTTAACGCTCGGATACGGGATTAGTCACCGCGAAAGGACCGTTCATGACTGCTCGCAAGCTGCTGTTGGGTGGGGCCTTGCTGGCCGCCGCCTCCGTATATGCCGGCTCGGCTTATGCATTTACCGAGGCGGAGATCGTTCATATGCACGATCTCTGCGTGCACGGCGACCGCGACGCCTGCGGGCGGCGCGACGCCGTGATCCACGATCACGACCACGAGGCCGACTGGCGGATGCGCCATCCCGAGTGGTACCGTTAGGCGCGAACGCCTAGTCGCATCCTTCAGCGAGCGCGTCGGCACAGCGCCGGCGCAGCTCGTTGCTATCGGCGAAAAACCAGCGGCCGAGGTCGAGCGCCGCCTTGGGGCGCTGGGTTAGCATGCGGCTACCGGCGGCCGCGGCGATTGCTGTAAGTCGCTCGGCCACATCGGCTCTTCCGGCAAAGATAATCGCCTCGATCCCAGCGCGGATCGCGCCTTGCGCCGCCCCCGCATCATCGCCGCAATCGAGAATGAATTCGGCCGACGTCCCGGGCGCGGCCTCGCGTGCGGCCTCGGCCAGCGCCCTCCACCAGCCCGGTGCGGCATAGATCCCGGCATCGGGTGCGCTCAACAGGACAATACTGCAACTCGCGGCGTCCGCCGCCTCAAGCGCGGCGATGGCGTGCGCGAGCGAATGGACGACAAAAACGGGGCGATGCGCCGGCGGCTCGCTCAGATGTCGAGCCGCTCCTCGGCGAGCGGCTTGCGTTCGGCGACGTTGAACCGGCCGTCATAGAGCGGGCGGCCGCCGGTGGTCGGCCCCTGATACTGCACAAACAGCATCGTGCCGCCGGTCTCGGTGGAGAGGTCGTCCTCGTAATGCGGGTCCGCATGATGGATCATCGTGCCGGGTCCGTATTCCTTGCCGCCGATCGTGAAGACGCCGTCGAGGATGTACCAGATCTGCGCGAAATCATGCCGGTGCAGCGGATGATGTGCGCCGGGGTCGTAGCGCACAAAGCCGGCATTGGGTTCGGTCGGATTGCTGGGCCGTGGATGGAACAGCATCTTGCTCCACTGCCCGGGAAACCGCAGCGTCTCCCACTCGCGGTCGTTCTCGTGGACGGCCTGCACCGCCGTGATCCGCCGGCCTGCGCGCGGATGGCGCGATGTCGTTCATGGGCTACCTCCCGTCCCAGTCCGGCGCCTTGCGCCAGGCCCTCAGTGCATCGCGCCGAAATGGGCAGCGACCTCGACCATGCGGTTCGAGAAGCCCCATTCGTTGTCGTACCAGCTCAGCACACGCACGAATTTCTTGTCGAGCACCTGCGTCTGGGTCACGTCAAAGGTCGAGCTGTGCGGGTCGTGGTTGAAGTCGATCGACACGGTCGGCGCCTTGTTGATGCCGACGATGCCTTTGAGGCGGTTCGACTTCGCCGCCTCTTCCATCAGCGCGTTGACCTCGGCGGCGTCCGTCTCGCGCGCCGCGTCGAACGTGAAGTCGATGAGCGAGACATTGGCGGTCGGCACCCGGATCGCCGTGCCGTCGAGCTTGCCCTTCAGCGACGGCAGCACCAACCCCACCGCGCGTGCCGCGCCGGTCGAGGTCGGGATCAGCGATAGGGCAGCGGCGCGGGCGCGCCGCAGATCGCTGTGCAGCGTGTCCTGCAGGCTCTGGTCGCCGGTGTAGGAGTGGATCGTCGTCATATAGCCGCGCTCGATGCCGATCCCCTGATGCAGCACATACGCGACCGGCGCCAGGCAATTGGTCGTGCACGACGCGTTGGAGATCACCTGATGATCGCTGTTGAGCTCGTCGTGATTGACCCCCATGACGACGGTGAAATCGGCGCCATCGGCGGGGGCGGAGATGATGACCTTCTTGGCGCCGGCTTCGAGGTGCTTCGCGGCGGCTTCGCGTTTGGTGAAAATACCGGTGCATTCGAGCGCGATATCGATCCCGAGCTCCTTCCACGGCAGCTTCGTGGGATCGCGCTCGGCGGTGACGCGAACCTTGCCGCGCCCGGCGTCGAGCCAGTTCTCGCCGGTCGTCACCTCGTGCGGGTAGCGGCCGTGGACGCTGTCGTAGCGCAAGAGGTGAGCGTTAGTCTCGACCGGGCCGAGGTCATTGACGGCGACGACCTCGATCTCGTTGCCCGGGTGCTCCATGGCCGCGCGGAAGACCAATCGACCGATCCGGCCAAACCCGTTGATCGCAACCCTGATCGCCATGTCTTACCTCCGGGGAAACCGCTGGTTAGAGCTTAAACCATATGGCGGCGCGGCGGGAAGCCGCTGGCTTGTGCAACGCTCAGCGGGTTTGTTGCGAGCCAAACCGAAAGAGCAAGAAGCGGGAAGCCGCCGGCAATGTCGAGCGCCACAATCCCGCAGCCGCCGCAAAGGGAGGGTGCGATGCAAGGCCCAACGGGACTCAAAACATTCGGCAACGTCAGCCTCGACCGACAGAAGGAGATGAGCGGCCTCGAATTCGTCCAGGGCTGGCGGACGGGACGTTGCCGCTCAATCCGATGGCTGAGACGTTGGGCTACGATATTTGCGCCGCGGAGCCGGGACGCGTCGTCGCGACCGCGGAGCCGGCGGCCAGGCATTTCAATCCGGCCGGGACGGTGCATGGCGGTCTCGCCGCAACGATGCTCGACAGCTGCATGGGATTGGCCATCCAGTCGATGCTGGCCAAAGGCCTCGTCTCGACGACGCTGGAGTTCAAGATTTCGTTTGCCCGGCCGATCACGCCGGAAACCGGCACGATCACGGCCGAAGGCGTCGTGATCAATTGCGGCCGCCGGATCGGCATCGCCGAGGGCAGGCTTACCGACGGACGCGGCCGCCTTCTCGCGCACGCCACCACTACCTGTCTGATTTTCGAAGCCTAGCGGAGAGGTCTATTCCGGCCACCGCGGCGCTCCGTGGGCGAAATATCGCCATACCCAATGCTTGCACCTGGGGCTGCGCTTGCGCCTCTTCGATGCCGTGGATTTGCGTCGCCGGCACCCCGGCCGCACCGACCGGTCAATCCCGTCCGGGTGTCGGATCCTTGCTGGCGCCGGCATAGCTCGACACCAGCGAGCGCGCCAACTCGGCGACCCGCTCGGGCGTGATGTGGAAATGCGGATAGAGCGCCTCCACCGGCGCCGAGGCGCCAAACCCGGTCATCCCGACAAACGCCGCGTTGCGCCCGAGCCAGCGGTTCCAGCCCATGCGGACGCCGGCTTCGACCCCGACCCGCGGCGCGCTGCCGAGCACGGCGTTGTGGTAGGCCTCGTCCTGGCGCTCGAACAGCTCCCAGCACGGCATCGACACCACCGCGGCGCGGATGCCCTCCGCCGCGAGTTGCTGTTGCGCGGTGACCGCGATGCCGACTTCCGATCCCGTCGCGAGCAGGGTCACGTGCCGCGTGCCGCCAGGTTCGCTGAGCACATAGGCGCCCTTGGCCGAGCGGTTCTCGCCGTGGTCCGGCGCGGTGCGCAGCAACGGCACGCCCTGCCGCGTCAGCGCCATGATCGACGGCGTGCGCCGGTGTTCGAGCGCGATGCGCCAGCACTCGGCGGTCTCGACGGGATCGGCCGGACGGAACACCATGAGGTTTGGCATCGCCCGCAGCGACGCCAAATGTTCTACCGGCTGGTGCGTCGGCCCGTCTTCGCCGAGCCCAATCGAATCATGCGTCATCACGTAGATGACGCCCAGATGGCTTAACGCCGAGAGCCGGATCGCGCCGCGTGCATAATCGGTAAACTGGAGGAAGCTCCCGCCATAGGGGATGAGCCCACCATGCGCGACAATCCCGTTCATGGCCGCGGCCATGCCCATCTCGCGCACGCCGTAATGGATATAGCGTCCGGCATAAGCGGGCGGCGTAACCTCATTCTGGCCTTTTGCCTTGGTGTTGTTCGACGGCGTCAGATCGGCCGATCCGCCGACCAGCTCCGGCAGCACCGGCACCAGCGCGTTGAGCACCTCGCCCGAGGCGACGCGGGTCGCGATCTTGGCGTTCTTGGCACGGAACTCGTCGCTCGCCCCGGCGAGTGTCGCGCCGAGCGATGGCGGCAGCTCCCCTCGCATGCGCCGCTGGAACTCGCCGCGCGTGCCGACGTCGAGGTTACCGAGCCGCGTCTTCCAGTCGCGCCGCACCGCCGCTCCGCGGCTGCCAACGCCGCGCCACCAGGCGTAGATGTCGTCGGGCACGACAAAGGCCGGATATTCCCAGCCGAGCCGCTCCCTGGCGCCCTTGATCTCCTCGGCGCCGAGCGGCGATCCATGCACTGCGGCGGTGCCGGCCTTGGTCGGCGCGCCAAAGCCAATGATCGTCTTGCAGGCGATCATCGTCGGCCGGTCGTTGCCCTGGGCGCGTCTGATCGCGGCGGTGACGGCATCGGTGTCGTGCCCGTCGACCTCGTCGGTTGCCCAGCCATGTGCCGCGAAACGCGCGACCTGGTCGTCATCGACCGCGAGGCTCGTCGGGCCCTCGATCGAGACCGAGTTGT